>Ga0210016_1001459_pt1 | contig 22002 bp, 19 predicted proteins | sample CryGeyCG2014_300_FD_185454 | JGI IMG/M metagenome (GOLD analysis project Ga0210016, IMG submission 185454) | Groundwater microbial communities from aquifer - Crystal Geyser CG02_land_8/20/14_3.00 (SPAdes) (version 2) | ecosystem: Environmental > Aquatic > Deep subsurface > Groundwater | place... | reverse complement strand
ATCAAACGCTTTAAATTTAACGATCATATAGGCTAAGACGCCCATAAAAAAGGTCATACCGAATAAACCATACTGTTCAAGTTTAAAATTATCGAACAAACTTGCGACATATCCCGTCGTAAAAAAAGATACGAGAAAAAATCCAATGCCAATTGCTAATAATAATATTTGTTTTTTAAATTCTTTTTCTGCTTTTCTATATTTAACAAAAGAAAAAGCTAATATCAATAAAAAAATTGCAACACCTGAAAAATGATAATAATTTAAATAAATACTTGCCTCAATTGCTTCACAACTAGCAAAATTAAAACCTTCTAAATTATATACCGTTGAAGAAAATAAAAATATTGGTAAAAATGGCAAGAGCAGCAATATTTTATTTCTGAAAGAAATGTCTTTTTTTTCTATAAAGACATACACAAAATAAAAACTTAAAATATAAATTAAACCATATAAAATTCCGAACAACGACCAAAAAAACATTATTAGCTGACTATCAATATTGGTCCAAGTTATCAAACTAAAAAATAACCATAATGAAAAAACAATGGTGATTGAAAATAAAATCTTGCTCAAAAGATTCCTATTTTTCAGATAAACAAAAAAACCGATAAATAAAGCAACTATGGCCGTTGGAATGTGGGAATAATAAATAAGCTGCGGAATTGAATCGGAAAATATAAAATATATTGGAGCTGGTATATCAATACAAAACATTATTTTTTGTTTTTTAATTTATTAATTTTCTCCTGTAAATATCCTTGAAAATATCCGTCATATTTTTTTTGCAGTTTTGGAATTCTCCAATCATCATCAGTTATATATTTTCGACAATTTTTTGAACCACAAAGACATTTTATCCTGTAAAATTTTGCTCCTTTAGTCTTTGACAAAACCATCGCGTAATCGAATGTTATCCACTCGCCCCTTTTTATATTTCTCATAGCTACAAGAAATATTTGACCTTTAAATCCGGCATTGGGAGCGCAACTATGATTAAAAAAACTGGCGTTTTCTAAATCTTTAGGATCTATGACTCCCAAGCAAAATTCTTCAGATATCTGAACGCCTTCATCCGAAACAGAACTCTCTAACTTTTCTTCCTCAATGACAGATTTTATGTATCCGCCAAAAACACAAAGCATCTCTCCTTTTTTGATATTTTTTTTCGCGAAAACTCCTTTGCCGTATTTTTGCGTCTCCCGCACTTCTAATTTGGGGTTCATCCACGAAAACGGCCTGGACTTGTTTTTTACTTTCTTTTTCATAGTATAATATTTTGGCGGATCACTATCGGGCATACTTATATTTTACCACAAAATAGGGAAAATTAAAAACTTAAGAAATCAAACAGAATCTTCTTTTTTTTCAAAAATTAATGCAACATTTTCAACACTTAAACCAGCATCAATTAATTTTTGAGACAAAGAGAGGCCCGTATTTTTATTAGAACAAAAATCATTAAGTTTAAATTTATAATTTTCAGCAAGTTTTTTAAGGTTAGAAAAATCATTTGCCATCGCATAAAAAATTTCTCCATGTTGGTTTTTAATTGGTATATAAAAATTTTTAATACTATCTTCTAATTTTTTGTCTGAAAAATGGAAAAGAATACTAATTAACAATAATTTTCCGTTCATTTTAAGCAAATGATTGGCTGTTGAAAAAAATTGATCAAGATTATTAAAATTATGAAGAACATAGGAATTGATAATATAATCAAATCTTCCTATGGGTTCCTCTTCAATTTTTTCAAATGGTAAATTAACAAAATTTATATTTTTAAAATTTTTGCTTTTCTCTCTAGCAACTTCCAATATCTGGTCTTTCTTATCTATACCTAAAACCACGCTCCCTCTTTGAGAGAAAAATCTTGACCATCGCCCCTCCCCACAGCCTATATCAATAATTTTTTTTCCAGATAAATCTTTGGGTGCGGATTTCATAAAAAAATCGAAACACTTGTCCTGTTTTGCACTCTCTTCAATTTCTTTTTTAACTCTATCTGCATATTCGCAACAAAAACTATCCCGATCGTCAATCGATCTTTTCAAATTAAACTCTTTTTCAAAACTGCTGCCTTCTTGATTATTATTGATTTCAAACATATAATATATTCATGAAAAAATTAAAATATGAACCTCTATACGCCAGCCATAAAGATTTTTTTGGGAAAAAACCTGGTTTTTTAATTGGAAAATTTTATCATCTATTCCCAAAAGGTGGTACTTATCTAGATTTAGGCTGTGGCCAAGGCAGAGATTTATTTTTTATGAGCAAAAAAGGATTTCCATCGTTCGGAATTGATAATTCAAAAACCGCAATCAATCAAATAAAAACAGAACTGCAAAATAAAAAATTAAAAAATGTCTGCGTTGAGTTTTGCAATATTGAAAAATTTAATTTTTCATCTACACTTTACGATGTCATAAATTGCTCCAATACTCTCCAATTTTTTAACAAGAATGATTCAAATCTTATTATAAAAAAAATCAAAAATAGTATTAGCAAAAATGGATTTGTATTAATTTCGTTATTCACGATTGACGATCCGTCTTATAAAAATCCCAATGGAAAGTGGAGTTACTTTAAGAAAAACGAGCTACTGGAAAAATTCTCCGAAGACTTTCTTATTATACATTATTTCGAAGGATTAGTTCAAGATGAAGCACATGGCAAATTTCCTCCTCACAAACATGGTATCGCTAATTTAATTGCACAAAAAATATAATAAACGGCGGGGTATAGATTGCCCGCCGTTCTTTTAAGAAGTTTTTTTGAAACACCATGTGAATGGGGTTTTTCTCTTGTGACGGAAAAAGTATCTTTGGCCGTCAAAGTCTGCTTTGAGATTCAAGGTTATTCCGCTATTCGATTGAGCAATTTCGAAGAGTGTTTTTAAATCAATATCTTGGGATAGCGCGTTCCTTAAATTTTCCTGAAACCGAGGTTCATGAAGGAATGTATTGATTGATTTAAAGGCTAAGTTTACCAACATCCATTCCATGATCTGTTCAATCGAGTCACTCTCTCTACAGAAGACTTTTTGATCTTAATTGGAGAAAAGAGGCTCACTCAAGGGATTTGGTATGCCCCTAAGATATGCGCTCTGCACTAAAAATGGAACTCTACTTCGGGAAAGTTCGAGCAGAAACTCAATTGTAGGAATCGAGATTTTTTGAGGAAATGTAATGTGAAAAAGCTTTGTCTCAATCCCAACTTCAGCTAAATATCTAACTGCCTTTCGGATTTTTTCCCTCTTAAAACCTTTATGAACGGATGCCAGCTCCATTTCTGACATCGTTTCCATACCGAGATCACATCTTACCACTCCTGCTTTACGAAATAGTAAAGCATTTTTTCTTGATATAATATCCACTCTTGTTGTAATTTCAAACCTGTTTTTAGGATGTTTCTTTTGAAGCAATACCATTGTCTCAACGAGTTCCTCTGTCTTTTTGATTGCCAATCCAAATGTCGGATCGGTAAAATGAAAAGAAGTTATCCCCATGTTGACAAGATATTCAATCTCATGTATGACGATTTCTGGAGAACGAGAAAAGAAACCGAAGTTTTCCCGATTGATTGCGCAAAATGAACACCGATGGAGACACCCACGAGTTAGTTCAATAACCGCACACGGATTGAAACCAACTCTTCTAATGTCATCCACATAGCCAGAAAAATCAATTCTACCCCTCGCTGAATATAGATCTTCCGGTTTATAGAAATCGATCAATCTTTCCCTCAGATTCCCCTTTTCCGATGGTTTTTCTCCAGCCCAGAAAACACCTGGAAGATTTTGGTTTTTACCTGTCACAATACTTTGGATTATAGTAGAAATTTGTTTTCCAAATCCACTATAGCAACAGGAAATATTCATGTCGGGCCACCAGCGCAAGGGAGCATCTTTTACCAGCGATATTGCACCGCCACCCATAACAACAGGAATATTTGCCACTTTAGTAAGACAACGCAACACCAGCGCCACTTGTTCTCCCTGAGGAAAAGACGGGTAGGTTAAGAAAATTAAATCTGGATTTAAACTTTGAGTAGCCTCCTCTATAGCTTTAGGGATAGATCCTTTTTGACGAATTGCCAAATTCAGATCAAGGACAGAAAAATCATGTTCAACTGGAACTTGATATCCGACCTCAAACTGAGCGCGTGAAATTAAAAATCTTTTTCGCTTTTTTTGTCCCAGAAAATTCGGAAAATCGAAAGGTTGAATAAACAAAATATTTGCCATAACATTATCCTCCTGTTTTTGAAATTAAGGATAGGCATATAATCCTCTCCTTATAAATTTCACTAGGGTAGTTTCCAGCACTGTGGATCTTTCGCGAAAAAACTTCCGAAGGCCCCATAAGATGTTGCATGACAACCGCGACAACAATAGAGAAGTTTGCAATCTTTGCAACCTTCCAAAGTTTCGATTTGTCTATACTTCGCCATCTCATCGCCAAAGAAAATTTCTTCCATAGTCGATGTGTTTAAATTGCCTACAGGACTAACGAACCGACGACATGCAAAAACTTGCCCATCAGGCAAAATTGCACAATGGCGAATACCACAACCACAACCATCGACCACAATTTGTTTAGAGGATGGCTTAAACAATCCCTTCTCGTATAAAAGCAGTTTGAAAAGATGCTCTTTGAGAGAAAAAATTGTTTTATTATCAGAAAGACTGGAGTAAGTTTCCCAAACCTCTTCCAGCAGATTTCTGTAATCTGGTGGCCGAATCATGTTAAGTAAATTTGAGCTTGTTGGACAATAGCGAGCAAACCCAAATAAGTCGACTCTCAGATCGGTCACTAGCCAAATAAGCTTGTTGAGTTCAGAAAAATTTATCGCCGAAATCGTATTCATAATTGCAACTCTAATCCCCGCTGATTTCAGCAATTCAATTGCATCAATTGTTGCTCGAAAAGAACCTCTTTTTCTGATTAAGTCATGGGTCTTCGCTAATCCGTCAAGAGACATCTGGTAACTTTCACATCCCAAATTTACCAATCTGTCACAAGTTGCCTTATCAAGATGAAACGGATTTCCTAAGATTGAGAATTTAAGTCCTTTCTTCTTGAGATATTCCGCAATATCCCAAAAATAGTCAACAAGAAGCGGATCTCCACCTGAAATATTAATTCCAGGATAACACTTAGTTTTTTTGCAGAACATCAGAATTTTATCGACAATCTTGAAACATTGTTTTACACTAAGCGCTTCTTTGACCAAATGATTTTTTTGTTCAGCAACTGAATAGCAATGTTTACATTTTTGATCGCATCGCTCCGTTAAGTGCCACTGAAAACCAAAACCCCTTTTTTCTTTCATACATTTATCCTCCTTTTAAAAAAGGCACTCCTTCTCTGAAGAGTGCCCATAGTTTTGGATTTGTTTCCGTGTTTTTACGGAGTGCAGTTGCAACTGCTCGCACAACCAAGAGTAGCCGTGCTTCTTTGATCTTTCTGCAGATGCGATTTGATCTTCTTGGATTGCGGTTTTTTCCAGAACAGCTGGAAAGAGCTGATTCTCGGCGCATCATTCCTCCCCCAAAAAGCAAACTTACTAAGGTCCCTTTTCACCTGTCTTTCACCTCCTTTCTTTTCTGATTTTTGTCAAGGGACAGTCTCCCCCTTCTTGATTAACATTGTATATTCTTTCTGCGCTTTGTCAAGTTGTAGGATAATTTTTAGCTATAATAAAGCATTTTTTAAACTTACCTACTTTTTTCTTAGTTCAACATCATTCCACCTTTTTTTATTTCTTCCCTAGCTTCGTCTAATGATACATACAAATTTTCCATATATTATCAGTTATTTTCCCCTAAAAACGGCCTTGGTTGATTTTTTATTTTCTTTTTACCCATGCGTTTATTTTACCACAAAAATCGGAAAAATAAAAAAATCAGAGATAATTGCAAAAAAACTGTTATCAATATTCAAAAAAACCACTATTTTACTATTTTTTCTCCTATTTTACCGGTAACTCTATAACAAAATTCTAAACCCTTATTTTCTTACTTATTTCACCCGTTTATTTTTTTTAACAATCCCCATTTCTCAATTAAAATATCGACGACTTCATCAGCACCAGATTCACCAATATATTTTATTAGTTTAATTTGTTTTAAATTATCTGGAATCGATGTTGCCATATTATTAAAATCATCAACAAATTTACTACTTAATTTTTTATCATTGTCTACAATGCTTGCATATGCATTTATTTTTTTTATAGTATCTTTCTCTGTCATATTCCTTAAATTTTTATCTATTTTTACATAATCATCCCACTGTAAATAATTAGGAGCACTATTGCTTTCTATTAAAATATCTAGTAGTGCCACTTGGCTTAAATTTAAAGGAAGTAAAAATGATGTTGGTACTTCCAATGAAAATGATTCCAGTGTAGAAGATACTCCTGCTGTTGTCATTATATGTATAGACCGATTTAATTTTTGAATAAATTTCTCTTTTGCTAGTGACACCAAAATCACATTTTTATTTTCTACTTTTTGCTTCAAATAATGGATAGCCTCCGAACCTCCAGCAACAATAACATGATCAAAATATTTACCTACTTTAAACATATTTAACGCTTTTGCAATCAAATTTAAGTATGAATAAGGAATTTCGTTTGATAGTGGATACTTTGCTCCTCCGATATGAATTATTAAACGCTTCTTTTTTGATATTACTGGAGGAAAAGTACTGATTATACCAGATACTATATGAATATTTCCTTGATTTTTTGGTATTTTATCTCTTACATTTGGAAATTTTATCCAGAATATTTCATCTGCCAGAAGATGATCTTCTGGTATTTTTTTCCAAAACCAGGCTAGAACATCCACAAATGAACAGGGTATATTTAATTTTTTGGCTGCTTTTATACAAAATCTATTTTGCGTTCCAATTACAAAAGGACAATCCAAATTGCAAAGGTATTTTTTTATTTGATCCTCATTTCTTTCATCTAAATAGACTTTCTTGACAGGAATCTCTGAAGTTATTTCCATACAAAGACCACTTCCAGCGAAAATAATATCAGTATCTTTTGTTTTTTTTAAAAGACTTCTCAGGATTGGTATAGCGTTTCCAGTTGGACCATACCCAAATGGATTAGAAAATACTACTATAATCTTTTTCATCTAATTTATCTAAAATTAAGTCTTGCGTAATATAAAAATTCTTATCATCGAAATTAGCAGTAGCTGAAATAAGTTTTTTTATATCCGCAAAAGCAATATTATTTCTGCTTTTACTCATTTTTTCACCGTTTAAAGCAACGACAGTCGGTGTGAATATCATTTTTGGCTCCTTAGTTTTTGGCGAATATTTTTTAATTAAAGCCTCTCTTATTTTAAAGTCTTCTTCACTAAAATGATCCCCTCCGCTTAATGTTATATCAATCTTAAATATTCTAATCCTAGCGATTAACATAGGTTTATGATACCACCAATATTGAAAATTTTTAAAAGTGTCCTTTGCTCTTGTGCCACAATTGGAACATTTCCATTGTATCAAATTATTTTTTACAACCGTTGTTTTGCCATGAGATCTTCTGCATTTTGGACAAATAACACCTGCGTATGAAACAGGTTCGTCCAATGCATCTTTCCCGGAGTATTTTTTCAGTATTTTTAGTTGATCTTTTGGATTTTTAATCGTCTCTATTAAAAGTTTTTCACAATAAGGATATGAAATTAGTTCAGAATTTCTAACAAATTTAAAAGAAATTTCTTTAAATCTATTTTTAATTTTGTTTAAATTATTTTCTATCATTGGTTGCCAGTGATCAACAGTAGATTTGCAACAACCACTTTCATCAGGAGTAAATTGCAACGAAGTGTTCTTTGGATATATATTAAATGGGTATTTCCGATAATCTGGACCATCTAGAGCGTCTTGCTCCCAATCATTTATTGAAATAATAAATTGTATTTTAGGGGCTTTACCATAATCCTCAAGATACTTACAAAGCAAATAAGGATAAACTATAAGCGCCATAGCATTTCCGGCATGAAAACCATATGGTCTTATCCCAATATGTACAACTTCACATCCAGTAATTTCATTAACAAGGTTTTTTAATCCACTTAAATAAAGATATGGTTTCATAATATTAAATCTTGGAGAAGAAGAGATATTTTTGATACATATACGAATTTATGATCTTCTTGTTCAGTTTGGAATCATTTGCTAAATCGCAAAAATACGTGGAGGCATCAGATAGAGTAGCAAATTTAATCCACGAGTATAATCTCTCATCTTTGACCCATTTATGAACAGCAACAGAGTTGTATCCTTCTAAAAATGAATTGAATATCTTGAAATTTGGTTTGGTTGCTCCATCAGGAAACGACCATTCTACTACAGCTAAAGCAAGGTCTTTAATAAGAGGACCTATACAACTCCAGTCAAAATCAATAATACCAACAAATTCATCATTATTATTAAAAAAGACATTGCTTGGTCTATAATCATTATGGATAAGACCCATGATTTCATTTTGACTTTTGCCAAATTCAATGGCTTCTTTTGCTTGACTAATAAATTCTCTTCCTCCTTTAAATTGATTAATAAAAACATTAGAAAGTTTAATTGCTCTTTTAAGTTCGGAAAAAATATTACGTTTTCTTGTTGAGGATGATGTAAATTTGAAAGCTATATTGCTCATAATCCCTAGGTTTTTGCCGGCATTGTATGCTTGAGTTTGATTTGGAATACAATTCTTGCTTATGTCAATTTTCTTACCATCTAAAAAATCAAATAAAACTGCAATATTGCCTTTAATTAGAGTGTAAAAATTACCATCCCTGGTTTCTATTGGTTTGGAAGTAAGAATTCCGTTATCAAAAAGATATTTAATGGCTTCGTATTCAAATTTGATATCTTCGACCGGCAGTCTTTTGCTGACCCTAAGAATCTTTTTATTTTTTTCACCGATGACAAAAACCCTATTATCACTAGATTCACGAAGAAGATTTATTGGATATGTCTCAATCATATCGTAATTTTTTAATAATTCCGTTATATTTTTCATAGTTAATTTTTTAATTTATTCCAAAGATCTGATGTTAGATCAGACCACGGATTAAAACTTGAACTACTCTTGTATCTATTAATATTTTTTGAATATAATTCTATATATTGAGGAGCTAATTTGTTCCAATCAAAAGATTTAGCGTACTCATAACCACCTTTGATGATCTTTTCTCTTAATCTTTTGTCATCAATTACTTGTGAAATTTTTTTCGCTAACTCTTTATAATTACCAGATTCAAATAGAACTCCGCTTTTACCATCCTTTACATATTCAGGAATGCCACCAACCCTACTTGCAATCACAGGGCATCCTGCCGCTTGGGCTTCTATATTAACTAGACCTCCACCCTCTGACAATGAGGGAACTACTGTCAAAATAGCTCCTTTAAGAAAGACTATTCCTTTTTTAAATTTAACAGTGCCCGTAAAAATCACTCTCTCGCTTAAATGGTATTTAGCAACAAGCTTTTTTAATTTTTGCTCTTCATGTCCCTCCCCCGAAATAACTAGATATAATTTTGGAAATCTATTTTTAATTAAATTGTAGGCCTTAATAAGAATATCAATACCCTTAGATGGATCTAATCTTCTTAGAGAAAAAATATACTGATTATTAATTTTTTCTTTTTTAGCCTTATTGATAATTGAGAGGTCTATACCAGCATAAAGTGTACCGATTTTTTTAATATCAGGCAATAGCTTTTTTAAATCACGACCTAGATATTTGGATACACAGTTTACATCGTCAGATTGTCTTAGAACATTTGGGATTAATTCTTTTCCTTCTTCCCAAATTATACCTGGTTGCGGATCATATTTGTCTGGTATATCACCTCCGGCTATAGTTGATATAACCGGAACATTCCAGAGCCTACCCAACATCAATCCAATGAGTGGCAACGGCCTTCTAACTCCTATAATATGAACGATATCCGCTTTTATTTTCGAATCATTCTTTTTTAACCATTTAATCAATTCAAAAAATTCTTCTTTTTTTCTAGCGCTTATTACTCTATATATTTCCACGCCATTATAATAGCTGTGACTAGGCAATGTGGTCGGCCACTTTTTAGTTAATATAACCGAATTGATACCTTGACTGCGGTAAAATTTAGACAATTCGGTTATCATTGTTTCAATTCCTCCAACATGAGGATAATATAATGATGTAATAAACAAAACTTTTTTCATAGTCTTGATAACTTATAAACCAACTGACCACCTAAAATACTCCTGCATTTCTTCCCGGTCTGATAATTTATAATTTGCCTCTTGATAATTTTAAGCCCGGAAGATTTTATTAATCTATTCATTTCAAACGGATTAAAAATATGCACTTCTGTTTTTATTATTTCTCTATCTGTTCGAACTTTTAATTCAAAATTCCCATTTGTCTTTCTTCGGAGAATGATGTCTTTGAATATATTTTTAATTACATTCCTAAGACCATATTCAGATATATTATATCTATTATTGACATCGATAAAAGCAAGACCATCCTGCATTAATGACTCCCTGATATTTTTCATTGCAATACTTCTCTCTTCTATTGTTGGTATATGCCCTATCACATTCCACAAACAAGTTACTATTTCAAATTTATCTTTAGATTTAAATTTCACATTGGAAATATCATCCAATATTACTGATGCTTTTTCAATATTTTTTAATAGAGATACCATCCCATGACTATTATCAACCAATGTAAGCTCTGAAACTTTGATCGAATCAGCAATTTTTTTAGATCTTATTCCATTACCAGATCCAATATCTATCATTTTTGCCGAATTTTTTGATTCTCTTATAACAAATTCATCAATGGCTGATAAATAAGAGTTTTTTGTCAAAGCATATTCCGCATACGATCCAGCAAATTTTGTATAAAATGTTTCTGATGAATACATGGTTATTTATTTAAAATTTCCTTTATTTTATCGGTTACAAGTTTCACTTGCCCATTGGTCATTTTATAATAGATTGGTAGCACGAGTATTCTTTTTGATATTCCTTCCGTATTTTTATAACATCCGCCTCTATAATCTACATACATAGGAAATTTATATATGGGAGGAAAACAATTAATGCTTGAACAGATTCCCATTTTATAAAGAGATTCATAAACTAAATTTCTATTAAGTGCTTTCTTGAATAGAATAAAATACGCGAACCAACTTCTTTCGTTGCGGCTTAAGGTATCTGGAGTAACAATCCCATCTACTTTTTTTAGAAAATAAGAGTATTTTTTGGCTATTTCATTTCTTCTTTTGAGAGCTTTATCAAGAGACTTAAGTTGAGTTCTACCGAAAGCTGCTTGCATCTCCGTCATTCTGAAATTAAAACCGAGAATAACATCATTTATCCAATTTTTTTTAAAGGATCTGCCCTGATCTCTCATTGAACGACATTTTTTAGCAAGCAGATAACTATTAGTCGTAATCATTCCTCCCTCACCGCCAGTAGTAAGTTGCTTATTCTCATGAAATCCAAATACAGAAATATCACCTAATTTTGTTACATTGAAAGTATTGGTCGGCCTTCCTATTGCTTCGCAAACATCCTCAACTATCCGCAGTTTGTATTTTCTTTTTAATTCACTAACTCTATCTAATTCAATTGGCAATCCTAATGTATGAACTAATAGAATCCCTTTGGTATTTGCTGTTATTTTTTCTTCGATCTTGTTAGCATCAATATTTAAAGTTAATGGGTCAATATCTACAAATATAGGTTTAACCCCTTCAAATAGCAACACGTTCGCTGATGCTATATAGCTAAAAGGAGTGGTTATAACTTCATCACCTTTTTTCCATCCTATAGATCTGGCTGCTAAATGCAACCCACTTGTTCCGCTATTAACTGCCACGGCATATTTTTGTTTTGTATAAATTGCAAATTCTTTTTCAAATTTATCAATTTCTTTTCCTCGACTTAATTTTCCAGATCTTAAAACACGCAAAACCGCTTTAATTTCCTTCTTTTCAATATTCGGCTTGTACAATGGAATCATAAATTAGGAAAACATTTCATTTAGAACCTTGCATGCTTCTTTTAGATTGCTTACGCGTAAATGCGAATGATAATTTAGCCAATAATCTTTATCATGAGTATTACCAAATATTATTATAGGCTTAGTTAGCTGGTATGCAAAAAACACCTCCATAGAGGTGCCTATCATACTACAATTATTAATTGTATCATTAACCAATATGATATCGGCTATTTTAATATCGTTAAGGTCACGAATTACAGCTGCTCGTGAATCAGTGAAAGTCTCTTTTTTTTCTCGTCCTCGCATTGCATGAATTACGTCAAATTTTTTGGAAAGATATTTAGTTGCTAACTTTCTCCATCCAAGCGACACATTTCTCGGAACACCTCTCATTGGTCCACATAAAAAAATTTTCTTTCTCATATATTTATTATTTTAAGCTTTAAATATAAAGAATTTAATACTACTTAAACATCATGAATGTCAATTTAATATAAAGCAATTTACCCATTTTGTCAATAGAAAAGCCCGCCTAATTGAAACTCCAATTTTGGCGGGCAATACAAGAAATTAAACTTTTTTACCTCTTGCGATCTAGATAATCAGATAAATTACCGATTTCTACATCAATCTTACGATTTCCCAAAACCCATAACTTTTCTGCGATAGTGTCTATAAACTCACGATCGTGAGTTATAGCTAATACCGTACCGGGATATGCCTGAATTGCCTCGACAATCGCCTCCCATGTTGGAGGATCGACATGGTTTGTTGGCTCATCAAGTATCAGAAATTCTGGTTCTTGAGCAAAAGTAAGAGCAAGTTTAAGGCGAGCTTGCTGACCACCGCTAAATACTCTTAAGGGCTGTTTCACTAGATTAACTTTTATCCCATATCGCGCAAGACATGCTCTGCATTTATTTTCAGGCCATTTAAGCACATCTCTGAAAACATCAAGTGCAGATTTTTCAGGATCCAAACCTGCTAGATGATCCTGGGTCATAAACTGCCACTTAATGTTAACCCCGATTCGAGTAGAACCTTTCTGTGGAGACAATTCTCCAGCAATAAGCCTAATAAGAGTTGATTTGCCAGACCCATTCGGTCCAAACAAAACGACTTTTTCTCCAAAACGAAGTTCCGCCACCGCATCAGCGAAAACTTGCTTTGTTCCGTAGGCAAAGTACAAATGATCAACCGAAACAATCAATTTTCCTTTTTTCTGATCCACATCCGAAGAAAGTGTCACTCTCGGTTTTTCGGGATCAGCTGATGGCTTACGACCGTGGTCATCTTCCAATTTCTGAAGACGACGTCTCGTTTGTTGATATGTAGACGATGTATCAGAGTTTCTCTTAGCCCTTACTTTCATCATCCCTACGGTCTTACGAAGACGTTTTATCGTTTTTTCTTCTATTATCCAATCGCGTGCACGACCAGTTACTTGACGTTCTTTTTCTGCCAAGTATTCGTCATATTTCATAGAATAAACAGTAATTGCTCCATTTTCCAATTCAAGAACCGTGTCCGAAAGTTGGTCGATAAAATATTGGTCATGAGAAACAAATACTAGCCCACCATGAAATTTGCAAAGAGTACTAATTAACCATTCAATCGTTTGATAGTCAAGATGATTTTCCGGTTCATCTATAGCAATAAACAACACTCCACTTGCAAGTCCTGCTGCAATTTCCAGTTTTTTCTTCTCGCCGCCAGAAAGATTTTCGCATTTAACCTGCTTAAGTCTTGCCTCATCCTTTCCTAAATCAAAACCGGATTGACCTAGCAACCGAGTTGCTTTGTGAATAGATGAGACATTACGAGTTAGAAACTTGTATGGTGTCTCTCTATCATCCCCTGAAAAATCCTGTGCTATATAAGCACAGCCATTATCCAAACCAAACACTTCTCCGCTATCAGTTTTGAGGTTGCCGGTGATAATTCTGAGCAGAGTTGATTTACCACTACCATTTTCGCCAACAAGCGCAATTCGCTTACCCTCAGTCAATGCGAAGTTTACCCCAGCAAGCACAGTTTTGCCGCCAAATGACTTCCATATTCCTTTTGCAGTAATGCTTTGCATAATCATTCCTCCTTTATATTTTACCTATAATATTATTCTGTTAAAAAACTAGACCGAAATCAATTAAAAATTTTAATTGTCAAGTCAAAGTAGTATACCACATATATCAATATTAGCAAAGCACAGCAGCAACTTGCTAATTATCAAAAAACTATGCTATAGATATAAAGAAGTACTTTAAAAAAACAGGGATCAGAAAGGAGGTTTATTATGCCTACAGAAATAGTCATCGTGAGACACGGCCAATGCACAGGTAATCTTGCAGACAGAGCCTCATATAAGGGAAGGCATGATCTTTTTATTCAAGAAATTAGAAATCAAAAAAGCTCACAATGGTTGCTTACTCCTACCGGCATAAGAGAGTCAAAACTAACTGGAAATTGGATAAAAAATAATATAGCTTCGATGTTTGATTATTATTTTTCGTCTGATTATACTAGATCGGTAGAAACCGCCAAACACATGGATTTTGTAAATTCACGATGGATAAAAAACACCCTCCTAAGAGAGCGCAAGTGGGGTGGTGTTGAAAATTTACCATACCCGGAACGGAATGTTCTATTTCAACAACTCGGGATATCTATTACAGAAGACTCCATATTTTGGCAACCACCCAACGGAGAATCAATGATTGATATACTTAGAAGAGTAAGGTCTTTCTTGGATAGGATAAAAAGGATCGGTGCAGAAAAAAGAATACTTATAGTGTCTCATGGAGCTCCATTACAAGCATTCAGAATTTTACAATATGGAATAGACCCATCCCACTATGTATCATTTATAAATGGAGAAAATTACATAAGAAATTGTCATATTTTCCATTACCTTGCAAAAAAGAATAGGAATAGCGATATTCCGATGTATTCAATTGAGCGATCTGCTTATCTTAATCCTGATAACAAATGGATTGAAACAATTCAAAATCTCTAAACACACCACGGAACACATGTCTGTGGTGTTTTTATTTATATTCATTTTTATAAAAAACACCTAAAAAAAATAGGTGAATTCTTATTATAAAAATGTTGCGTAATATTTCTATGCTTCCCTTCAAAACCCTTTCTTCTTCCACTAACTCCTTAATCCTCTGCGCTATCAGTTTCGGCCTTGGTTGATTTTTTATTTTCTTTTTACCCATGCGTTTATTTTACCACAAAAATCGGAAAAAACACTTTTTCTTAACATCTATAGCGCTACGGGTGAAATAAATCCGGCTTTTTCAACAAATTTTTTGGAAACAATATAACATCTGCGGATTCCCAGCCCTGATGCAATTTTTTTCAGCTTCTCTAAATCCCGATCAATGCCATTAATCTTTATTTCCCAAGCTGATTTATTTTCTAAAATTGCGTCTATCTCCGCCGCGTTTCTTTTATTATAAAAACTGATATTTCCATATCCGGCCAATTGATTGACCACGGCGTTTTCCAAAAGCTGGGCGTCATTTATGTTGCCAATAATATTCAGCAATCCCGTATCATTGAAATAAACCTTTTTCCCGCCCGCGATTTTTCGATCGATGCTTTGGGTATATTTGGGAAGAAGTTTGATAATAAAAGTACCCTGCAAAAACTCCAGATACTGATAAATTTTTGGCCGGCTAACGCCTAACTTACTGGCTAATTTGGTGATATCCAGCATTGAGCCCACCCTGGGAGCTAAAAGCAATAATAAATCCCGCAATTCTTGAATGTCTTTATAATCGGAAAGCATCTTCAAATCCTTTTCAAAAAAAGAAGCGAATATATTTTTTAAAATCTGCTTTCTGGTTTCTTTATTTTTTTCCAAGACCACTGCCGGAAAACCTCCGAATTCCAAATAATTGGCGTAATCAATTTCAAATTTTTTATGATAAAAAACATCGCTTTGTTTGATAGCGGATGAGAGTTCGAATTTTTCCGCTTCCCGCGAAGAAATTTTGTCTTGAAAAAACAAACATTCTTTGAAGCTTAGCGGTTCGAGTTGAAAAAGAAATTTTCTTCCGCTTAGAGACTCGGGGAAAAGATTTTTAAGATAATAATTGGAAGATCCGGTAACAATAAACTTTACCTGATAATGATCAATGAGAAACTTGATGATTTTGGTGATTTCCGGAAATATCTGGATTTCATCAATAAACACATGCAGTCTTTCTTTTTTCCCGCGGTTGGCTAAATCTTCCAGTCTTTTATAAATATTATTGTAATCAATATCTTCAAAATTTTTTACATCCAAAGGATTCTCAAAATCAAACCATATTTTTGGTTGATGCTCCAAATAATCATAGAGCTGCCGCATAAGAGTGGTTTTTCCCACTTGCCTCATGCCGGTTATCACCAAAGCTTCTTTTTGCGGCAAATACTTGGCCAAATCACTAAATAAAAGCCTTTTTTTCATATTCAATATGTAATTAAATTATTACGCTTTTACTCATATATGTAATAATTATACTACACTTTTTGCAAATAGTCAACGCCTCTCTCCCAATTTCGGATTTACGCGTTTATTTTACCACAAAAATCGGAAAAATAAAAAAACAGTCTTTTCTGACTGTATAAAAAATTGATACTGTTTTAATAAAAAACTGACCCTCGCTTTTAACTTTGCACTTTGCACTTTAAATTGCTTATATCCATCCCCACTTTTTAAGCTTCGCCTGGTCTTCCTGAATAAATTTCAGTCCGATATCCGTGCGGTAAAACATTTTCGGAATAACGATTTTTTTTGTTTTTCTCTAAATGCTCTTTTCCAACATCCAGCGAAAGACCGGCTCGACTGTTATCTCTTTGCCGTCTTTTTTTATTGTATCGCTTTCTCCATAAGTAAGCACCGTCCCTTTTTTCATTTTTAATTCTTCCATCGCGGAAAACAGGCTTTTTATTTCTCTTTCGCGAACAGATTCGTCTTCAATACTCCAGGAAACCTGAATTAACTCTTTATTTTTTCCATTTTCCCTTGAAAAAAAATCAACTTCCAATCCGTTCTTAGTCTTATAATAATACAAGCCGTCTCTTTTTAATTTCAATTCCAAAAAAACAGCATTCTCTAAAACTCGCCCTCGATCTTCAGAAAATTTAAAGCTGGCGTTTTTAGCCAGGCCGATATCAATGGCGTAAAATTTTTTAAAGGCTTTCTGCTGCTTTTTCAAAGAAAAAGAAAATTGGGGCAAATCAAAAATAAGAAACGCGTCCTTAAAATATTCCAAGTATGCTGAAACTGTTTCAAAAGAAAGATTAAAATTGTTTTTTAAGGCTTCCATCGTCACGATTTTGGCTGAATTAGTCAAAAGAAAAACGGCCATCTTTTCCAGCATCGCGCGATCTCTTACTTCATAACGCGCCATAATATCTTTTTCGAGAATATCCAGAAAATAATTTTTTAACAGCTCGTGATTTTTCTGCAGAACCGCTTCCGGAAACCCTCCCCACTCCAGATATTCGCCGAACTTTTTCTGCAGTAATTTTTCCTTAAGAATAATATCTTTTTTAGCGCTGATTTTTAATCCTTCAAAGTTTAAAAATTCAGCGAAGGAAAGCGGAAAAATACGGTAGGACAAATGCCTTCCGGTTATGAGCGATGACAATTCATGGCTCAATAGCTTGGAAGAGGAACCGGTTATAAAAATTTTAAAACTGCCTTCGTCTCTTAATTTTCTCACCGCTTTTTCCCAATTTTTTATTTCCTGTATTTCATCAAGAAAAAGATATTTAATATTCGCGTTGAAATATTCCCGATACACATCCACGGAATCTTCTATTATTTGAGGATTGTTATTTTCAATAAAAAAAGGATCCTCAAAATTAAGATACAGGAAATCATCCTTAAGCTTGAGCTTTTTTATCATCAGTTTCAAAACTGAAGATTTTCCGCTCCGTCTGGGTCCGACCAAATCGACTATCTCTTTGCTTTTAAAATCAACCGCGCTTAAAACCGCCCTTTCAAAAAGCTTGTTTTTTCTGGCGCTTTTTTGCCAAAAATCGATCACTTTCACTAATTGCTCTTTATCTATTTTCATCAACTATATCTTATGATTAATATGAATTTTAGTCAAGTATAGTCTACTTCAACTTCGGATTATTCGTTTTTTGTTTATAGCTTCTTTTTTCTTTCCATCCGTAAGTTTATTTTACCACAAAAATCGGCAAAATAAAAAAACAGTCTTTTCTGACTGTATAAAAAATTGATACTGTTTTAATAAAAAACTGACCCTCGCTTTTAACTTTGCACTTTAAATTGCTTATATCCATCCCCACTTTTTAAGCTTCGCATGGTCTTCCTGGATAAATTTCAGTCCGATATCGGTGCGGTAAAACATTTTTGGGATGACAATTTTATTTATTAATTTATAGGTTTTTTCTCGCGCTTCCGCTACCGTTTCGCCCATGCCCGTTACTGTCAGCACATAGCCGGTTTTGCTGGAAATATAATATTCTTTTTGTTTAGATTTGTTTTTCCTCAAGGAAATTTCTTCAAAATGAAGATGTTTTAAATCTTTTTCCGCAAAATTATTCTTAAAAAATATTTTTTGCCCTTCCGGGTAATATTTTCTTAATTTGACCGCATAGGGAAACGGCGGCGTAGCCACAAAAACCACTATCCCAAAGCCTTTTTTAAATTTGAGATTATAAGGCTGGCCATCCGCCACCGCTTTTAAGAATTCTCCCCACGGCGAATCATGGATTTCGCTTTGGAGCTGCATGGAAGGCCAGCCAAAACGCGCCGTCACTTCCAATGGGTAAATATTATTTTTATTAATAATGAAATCTATATCAAAATCTCCTTTAAAGTTTATGCTTTGCAAATAAGGTTTTAGCTTGGCCAGAGTTTTTTGGAAAAGCTTGTTTTTTTCATTATCGTCATACCACATTAGTGTTCCCATCTCGTCCGTCTTAGGACCCAAATTGTCGTTGCATAGATTCTTGTGCTCCATATTGATTTCGATAGGACCAACCCAATCCTGGCCATTAAAATAGCGCGCGACTCCGATTTCAATGCCTTCGACTTTTTTTTGCAGATCCAAGCTGTAACATTCTTTTTTATTGTTTCTGAAATAACTTTTTAAAACTTCAATGACATCGCTACCATCTTTTAATTGCCCGACATAATTAAAACCTTTATAGATATGTCCGTTTTGCTTCACCACCCAGTAATCTCTGTTTTTTTCCAGAAATTTTATCGCTTCTTTGGCGCTGGAAAAATTCATTGAAGGAATCGGCTCCATCCCGCAAAGAGAAAGAATCTTATGTCCTTCCTGGCGATTGTTTTCAATTCGATCCGATTTATAATTTCCTCCGACAACCGAATAGCCTTCTTTTCTCAATTCGTCCTGAATTTTTCCATATCCAATGCTATCAAAAACAATTAAGCCTTTCTTACTTACCCAATTAAGCTCTTTTTTCCAATCAGTGGTTTTTTCCACCATACCTTCCAGATTGCGCTTTTGATTTTTATCATCGATAAAAAGACGGGTGTTATGCCCCTCTTGCTTGAGCCGATAGCACAAATCCGCCCCGGCTAAATCCTTAGAAATAAAAAGAATATTCATAATACCCTTATTATAAGTTTAAAAACCGATTTTTAGCAAGTAAAAAGGCGCCATCGAATGTTAACGACAACGCCCTTCAAAATAACAACCTCCATATATCCACTAGACCATTGATGCCTAGTGAATACAATTTGGTCCAAAAAATTGCCTGAATGACCGAGAAGGCCATTACTATCAGCAGTTCTTGAATCCTGCCTGGCAATTCCTTATGGAAAAAAATTGCTATTCTCTCGGGACCATCCCAAAGAGAAAACCGAATCAGTAGGCCAACAGTTAAAATATTGGCTATAATTCGGCCTATTCCCCCATTCTTACGAATCGAATCTATCGAAGCTCTGAGAGCTTCTGTCAAAGTAAAGTCTTCAATGATGCTTCGACTGAACAGAACGAACCCATAAGCTATCGCTACATCTTCCACCCAAATTACAATAGTAATCCCTGTGTCTTCCCAACCTAACCACTTCAGAAATCCAACAGTGGCTGGAGAAAGAGTTGTTAAAAGATTGTCTGACAAGCTATAGGCCGCGCCCTTGGAAACAGTTTTAGCCATTTTGCTTGCTACTTCCTTAGTTCTGTCTTCTTCATCAATTTTCCAGAAAACAAGCCAAGCTTCTTTCAATAATGCCGCGACAGTCGCGGCTAATTTCATTAACCGCTTCATCGCGACACCTCCCTTTTAATTTTTCAAGAACTTTGACCTCAAAAGACCGCCTTTTGAAGCCAATAGATTAGTATACGCCTAAATAAGAAAAAGGTCAAGTCGAATAATGGCTTGAATTAGGTATTTTTTAAAACTTTTTTTACTTTTTTGGTGTTTTGGGAGCTCAAACAACTGCCGGATTTTTATCTAAAAAACCTTTTAAATTCCAATCATCAAAAATTCATCCAATATTTCCGGATAAAATTAAGCAAATTTTTCCTTTTATTTGAATCAAATTCAACATCCGGAGATTTAAACTGGATATTTTTTACAAAATCAGAAACCGCTTCAGCCACATCCGCGCAAACTGGCAGATTTATATTTTCCAAACTATCAAATTCTTTTTCATGGGGATAAAATTTTCCTATTTTCCCTGCGATAAAACAACTGTCTATGCCCATAATTTTGAAATAATGATGATCGCTTAATTCCGCTGCTTCCTTGATACTATTGATGTAAATTTTTTCTTCTATTTTTTGAAAAGATTTTTGGATTTGAGAATAATAGTCTTCTTCCACGAAAATATCTGTTTTTTCTTCTAAGCCTACCCCGTCTAAAGAAATCATGAACTTTACCTTTTCTCTTTCTTTATCGGAAAGCATATCTACAAAATATTTTGATCCAAACATGGAATTCTCTTCTGCCCCGAAATATATAATCCAAACATCAAAAGGCAATTTTTCTTTTTTTAATTTTTCAGAAATAGCCAGTGCTACCGCCACACCGCTGGCATTATCAATGAACCCTTTAAAATCCGGAATGGTATCCATATGCGCTCCTATCACCAGTTTAAATTTCCCTTTTCGATCGCTAAGTTTATGCACTAAATTAAAAGTTTTTTTCAAAACAAATTTAGTTTTCATATTTAAAGACACTGCTTTTCCGATGGAATTAGTTAAAAATTCTTTATCTTTCGCGCCGACAATAATATCCGGAATAACATATTGCATTATTCCCTTATTGTAAACAAAGGGGTTCTCAAAATTTTTTGCTAAAGAAATAAAAGCCGTTGGATATTTTCCCTTTTTTAAGCAATAAATATCCAAAGGGTTATCCACTTCAATATTGTCTTCCTGAAAATATTGCAATTTCCCTTTTAGTTTAACACTGGGAGAATAATAGACCGCTTTGCAAGCTATTTGCTTTCCGTCAATCTCCAAGCAGGGATCCTGCTTCTGCCGCCAAGTCAATATTTGATATTTCTGTAAAAAAGTTTTCCCGCCAATATGATTTTTTATGTAATTCTTAATCAATTTGAAAGCATTCTGTTCATTTTTTGATCCTGAAAGCCTGGGATGGCTGGCAATTTTATTAATCAATTCAGCTAATTCTTTTCTCTCCATAAATTTATTTTCTTTATATTATCTGATTTTATTCTACCACAAAAGAAAAAAACAGCTATTTTTCAGCTGTTTCGATTATTTGCATTAGTTGGACTGGGATGACGAATTATCGCCACCCCAGTTTTTGTCAAAATGTCCAGACAATCATTGCTGAAGCGAACAGCTTGTCCGTTTCAGCCGCGATGTCAAGTACCCATTTTCTTAGACACTCTCTCTACGATTAAAAATTGATTAGCGTAAATGATTGGCGGCATTTTGAGGGCGGTATGAATCCGCCTGTTATTGTATCTGAAAATGGTTTGATATATTT
>Ga0210016_1001452_pt1 | contig 22049 bp, 15 predicted proteins | sample CryGeyCG2014_300_FD_185454 | JGI IMG/M metagenome (GOLD analysis project Ga0210016, IMG submission 185454) | Groundwater microbial communities from aquifer - Crystal Geyser CG02_land_8/20/14_3.00 (SPAdes) (version 2) | ecosystem: Environmental > Aquatic > Deep subsurface > Groundwater | place... | reverse complement strand
AGTGACGTTGAGCGAGGTTCGGCACATATCGAGAAACCTATTGACGCCAAAAATAATGGCGATGCCGGCGGGATCGAGGCCGATCACGCTGCAAATCATCGCGATCACCGGCAGCGACCCGGACGGAATTCCCGCCGTACCAATGCCGCCAAGGATGCACAGCAGCAATACCAGCAGTTGCTGTGTCAAGGGCAAATGCAAGGTAAGCGACTTGAGCCAGAAATAGCACGGTAGTGCCTTCGAACAGAGCGGTGCCGTGGTGGTTGGCGGAAGCGCCAACGGTCAACACAAATCGCGAGACTTTACGCGGCAGATGCAGATTTTCTTCGGCCACCCGCAAGGTAACCGGCAGCGTGGCGGTCGATGAGGCTGTGGCAAACGCGGTCAGCAAGGCCTCTTCACTGCCGCGAAAAAATTGCACCACCGGCATTCGCCCCATATAACGCACCCACAACGGCAGCACCACGAACATGTGCACCGCGAGCGCCAGCAGCACCGTCACCACAAAATAGCCCAACCCCTTGATTACCTCCCAACCCAGATTGGCGGTCAACGCGAACATGAAGCAAGCCACCGCGTAGGGCGCGAGCCGAATGATCAGGCCAATCAACTTCATGCTGACTTCGAACAGCCCTTGCAGCGCGTTTTTGAAAGCGGCCGTGGCAGGGCTCGGCGTCAGCACCAAACCAATGCCAAACATCAACGCGAAAAATACCAAGCCAAGTTTTTGCTTGTCGTCGGCCGCCGCCGCCACCACGTTGTGCGGCACGATGTTGATCAACAGATCCACCACGTTGAGCTGACTGCCGCTGCTGGCAATCTCACCGGCTTTGTTGGCGTACTGGCTCATCGCCTGTTGCACCAGCGCGGGGTCCAGATGTTGTCCGGGCTGGATCAAATTGACCATGACCAAACCAATCAGCACGGCGACCCCGGTGATGACGCCGGTGTACATCAATGTGCGCCAACCCAAGCGCCCGAGGCTGGCGATGTCGCCAAGCTCGGCAACGCCAAGCACCAAGGCGGAAAGCATCAGCGGGACCACCAGCATGAACAGCAGATTGAGAAATATTTGCCCGAATGGTCTGACCGCATTGGCCAGGATCATCTGCGTCTGCTCAAGGCTTTGCCAGCCACGGGCGTGCAGCAGCAAGCCCAATGCGGTGCCCAGCACGAAACCAATAAGCACTTTGACATGCAGGGGAATACCGACTGCGGTTGGTTGGGCGGGCGTTGCGGACATAAGGCGTTGCGCAGAAATAACTTGCGCAGATTGCGCCGGACTTTCGTTCGCCTGCAAGGCGCACAAAGGGGAGCATAGTCGGACTATGTGACGCTTTGTGCAACGACGCAGGCGGGCGATAAGGACCAGCAAGATGGGCAAGTTAATTCTGCGCGACGCCTAAGATCTCCAAAACAATCGGGGCAGAGGAACTCGCCCTTCCATGCGGAACGGCGTCATCGTTTCATTGCGCTGGGCGCACACAACCAGCCTCGGTAGATCGGAAAACCTCGGGTTCGTGGCTGGCTAGCGCCGCCAAACCAATCGATAATCGCAGCCGCCAACCGCACGATCAAGGCAAGTGATTGGCAAATAACTCCGGCAGACTCTGCGCTTTGCCGATCAAATAACCTTGGATGTAACGGCACTGCATGGCCGCCAGCGCATCAAATTGCGCCTGCGTTTCCACGCCTTCGGCGATCAGGTCTGCCTCCAGCCCGTGGACCATGGCAACGATCGTTTTGACGATCGCCATGCAGCGCGGCGCCAGCAGCATTTGCCGGACAAAACCCTGGTCGAGTTTGATCGAGTCGAAGCGTAGTTTGTGCAGATGGCCCAAATTCGAAAAGCCGGTGCCGAAGTCATCCAGTGAAACCATCACACCTTCGGCATGGGCACGCTCGATCAGCGTGCGAATCCGTTCGATATCGACGGTGAGGCTTTCGGTCACCTCGATCTTGATCAGCCGCGGTTCGAGGCCAGCGGCCAACGCCGCCGAGCGCACCGCCGCCAGCATGTCGAGCTCTGCAAACTGACGCCCAGAGACATTGACGGCGATCCACGGGAGCTCCGCCACCCCTTGATCGCGCAGCGCGACCAGCGCCTCGGCAACGCGCTCCAGCACGTATTGGCCGATCGGCACGATCAGCGACGTTTCTTCAGCCAAGGCAATAAACTCGGCCGGCGACACCGGGCCGCGGCTGGGATGCGACCAACGAATGAGCGCTTCGTAGCCGGTAATACGCTGCAAGGGGATGTCATAGATCGGCTGAAAGCGCACTTCCAGAGTACGGTTGATCAACGCATTGCGCAGTTGCGTCTCCAGGTGAATCTTGGCCATCGCACCCTCGTCCTGGGCTCGCCGCCCGCGTTCGGGCTCGCCGTGGAGAATGGCGTAGGTCGCCGGGTCTTGTCCGCTCAGGCTGTGCAAGGCATGGCGATAGCGCGATAACTGCCCTTTCAGCAAGGCGCGCACGATCGGGTCGCTGGTCTCGATACGTTCCGACAGCTGGGTGCCATCAATCGGAATCAAGCTCGCCGCGGTCAACGCACGTGCCGTGGCGGTGCGTGGCGCGGCATCAATGATCGCCATTTCGCCGAGCAAATCCCCCGCTCCCAGCACGCTCAACCGAAGCGGCGCCCCATCCTGCAAAGTGAGAATTTCGATCTGCCCAGATTCAATCAGGAACGCCGACGTCGGTGGATCGCCCTCACTAAACACCAGCTCGCCGACTTGCAGCTCCCATCGGGATTCAGCCATGTCGCCACCTGATACTTTTGGAAAAGCCGATGCTAGCAGGCCGCCCGCTCGCCGGAAGCCACCAGCCATTTGCCTGAATTCTCGCGCCAGAAATCCCGAGGGGGCCAACCGGCCCCCTCGGACACCTGTTTCCCAGCTGCGTTACGGGAAGGTCACCGTGCAATTGGTGACGCTATTGGCAGCACCGGTATTGATGGTGGCCGCCTGCGCCGTTCCAAATGTGGCGCAGTCCCCGCCCCAACCGGTGGGCGGTGTATTCAACTGCACAAATACCTGCTCACCCGGAGCGAAGGTTGCCGTGCAAGCGCCGGAAGTCGGCCCCACGCAAGTCAAGCCACTCGGAATACTGGTGGAGGAGCCCACCCCGAAGATGGTGAGATTGACCGTCGTGAACGGGCATCCCGGCGGCGGTGGACTGAACCCGCCACCACTTCCGCAAATGTTGCGGCTGGTCCAGGTCACGGTAGCGGTAGCAGTGCCGGCCGAGAACACACAGCTCCCAGTGGGGCCGGTCGCGGTGGTCACATCAAAGCCGGTGGCAGTGACGATGGCCGTGGTCTTGCCAAGGGCGTTGGTGGGCGGCGCTTGTTGCGTGACGCTCAGCGTTCCACCGGACGAGGTACAGACGCCGGTAATAATGGCGGTTTCAATCGGGGTGCCATCGGCGCTGGTCAAGGTCAACGCTATCAACCGACCGCCGTCACCAATCAGTGCCGTTGGCGAGGCCGAAAGAAGCACTGCGCCGGTAGTGATGGTTACGTCAGCGGTGGCGGCACCAATCGAAAATTGCAACTTCGGTCCGGTACCAGCGCCACTCGATGGCACCATGCCAAGCGTCTGCACGCTAACGGTGACACAACCATCTGGGCCAGTCGGGCTGGTGGTCACGCCGGAGGTTTGCACGCTGTCCACTCGGCCGGTGCCACCATTCAGATCTTGAAATGCGAACGCTACGAAGCTGCCCGAGATCGGGTTCTCTTGCGCGTCGAAATAGCAGACATCCACCGATACGGTTTTATTGCCGGGAATGGCACTGGGGAATGCGACCAAAGTGCCCGGCGCGACACCGGCGAATCGAATGAACTCGGCATCGGTAACCAGCTCCGGAGTGCCGCTGATCACTTCCCCGTTACCTTGGGCATGAATCCCCGCCAGTTTCCCGAGCTTGCTCACCGGATAATTGAGCTGGGTGCGTGCCACACCATTGGCATCGGTAACGGCCACCGCTTGGATATTGCCGTCTTCGGCGCGGCCGATGACATAAGGCAGAATCGCTCCGCTATCCACACTCGCGCCGGTATCGTCATTGAAATTGAAACGACGCTGCACGGTGATGCTGGTCGGACCGTTCACCGACTGCACCAATCGGGCACTTTCCAAATCCCGGTTGCCGACCACTTCTTCACCAAACACCAGCAAGGTATCGCCGGGGCCAGCGCCGCCACCCTGGGTGGTGAACAAGCCAGTAGGATCGCTAAAGCCGGTGCCACCCTCTTGCGGATTGCCGGTCAGTCCGGAGATCACAAAGGCGTTGTTTTGAAGCGGCCCATCTATGCTGCCAAAGCGGATTTCGGTGCCCGGGATTACCGGGTTGCCCTGACGATCCGTCGCGATGGCAGAAACCGTCAAACTGTAACTGCCATTGGGCGTCGGCGTTGCTGCGGGGTCCAAACTGATCGAGGAGTTATTGATCACGATCGCGTCCACCGCCGGACTGGCAAGATCCAAGTCGAACAGACGACCATCGGACACGGTGATGCTCAGCACCGCCGTCACCGGATCGATAATGCCGTTATCGACGTTATTGTCGGCGCGATCAGACGTTGCCCGGACTTGCACAATTCGCGTCTGCGTGCCGGTTTCATAGGTCACCTGGGCCTGGCCATTGATGCTGCGCGCCGTGATCAGATTGCCCTGAACGGTTGCGCCTTGCGCGTTGACCGTGCGCAAACGATCACCGCCCAACGACCCACCCAAGAGTTCCATCTGCAGGTTATTGAAAGCCACGCCATTGCCAACCGGGTCCGGCACCGGACCACCGGCACCATCGTTGATCGCCACTTGCAGCTGGTCCGATGTACGGCCGCCGGAACCCTGGATATACAGCGCATTGCCGGACCGTGTGAGCGTCAAACTGCCGGGCAGTTGGGGTGAGCCGTTGACCACGGTGAAAGTCAGCGCCGCCTCCAAGGTTTCATTGGTATTGGGATCGTTGGCCGTGACCGTCATCACCGAGATCGATGGGATATCCAGGGCCTGCATGAACACCGTAGACTTGCCGGCGACGTTATTGACCGGCGCTTGCGCAAGATGCAGCAAGAACTCGTTGATATCCGTCGTTGCCGGATCGTCTGGCGTTGAGAAGCCAGCAGTATTGATCACCGGGTTGACGGATACGTTGACCTTGTCGCCGGTGTTAACCAGCGTGCCGTCCAGGCGGCGCCAAGTAATTATCACCTCCGACAGGAAAGGCGATCCGAGGAAAGGAGCGACGCCGAAAGTGTTCGTTGGCAAAGTCGTGGTAGTCGCCACCATCTGCAGGCGCGGGTCACTGGCCGGTCCAGTGACAACAGCCACATTCGTTGACGCAGTCACTGCTGCTCCTGTGCTGTTGGGGTCGTTGAACGAAGCGGTCAGCACCGCGGTTCCAATTGCCTTGCTGTGAAATCTGAAATTGGCTCTGCCACCTGCTGTTGTGGCCACCGCACGATCACCTATCACTACGTTATTGCTTGTCGAAATGAACGACACCAGACCCACGGCAGGCGGGCTAACCTGCAGCGTTACCGAAGTCCCGTCAGCTACCGCCTCGCCGGTACTGCGTCGCACCGAAACCAGCACGTCGACCAGCGACTTCGGCGTGGTGGTCGTCTGACCGGCAGCCACGGTAACCACAAATGACGCCGCTGGCGGTGTGAATGCGCTGCCACTCCCGCCGCCACCACAGCCAGCGATGATCAGTGAAGACGCGACAAGGGCCAGCAGTTTAAGACGCATATGCATTTGGATTCTCCGCAATTCTGGATTCGTTGTTGGGGTCTTGCTCAGTGTCGGCCCAAGCCGAGCGGCGATCTACTCTTTGCCGCGTAAACGAAGGATCTTGGGGGTAACGAAAATCAGCAACTCTGCCTTGGCACCGGATTTAGCTTTGTTCTTGAACAAATTACCCACCCCAGGAATATCTGCCAAGAACGGCACTTTGCGGAGATCCTCGCGCGAGCTGAACTCGTATACCCCGCCCAACACCACCGTCTGTCCATTTTCGATCAAAACCGCAGTATTCACTTCACGCGTCGCCACGTTGGGCGCCCGACCGGTGTTGGTGGCGACGAAGCTCTCGACCTGCTCCTTCTTTACTGTCAAATCCAGAAATACCCGATCATCTTTGGTGATGGTTGGGGTGACCTTGAGTTCCAGGATCACGTCTTTAAAATTAATGTTTTCCACCACCACGCCTTGCGCTACGGTCGTCGTGGTGAAGGCGATTTGTCGATTCTGGGTAATTTTGGCTTCGCGTTGGTTGGCGGTGATCACTCGCGGATTGGAAACCAACTCACCACGTCCTTCGGTCTGCAGCGCGCTAAGTTCCAGATCCAGAATGTAGTTGGCGCCGAGAATCGAGAGCCCAAAGGCACCGGCTGGCGAAGCCACCGGAAGATTGACATTGAGTCGCTCTCCCAGCCTGGGCACCAACACACCCGAGCCTGGCTGATTGGGTACACCCAGCGCCGACCCGTTGTCGGAGTTGCGCAATCGTTGACGCAGCGCCTCGTTGATGATGTTATCCGTTCCCGACAGGCTGCCGCCCACTGAAATGACGTTGCCACTGCTATCCGTGTCGGCGCCGCTGATGCCGAATTTCGCGCCGAGCTCCTTGGAAAACGATTCATCCGCAAGAACGATACGGGCCTCAATCAGTACCTGGTCCACCGGCCGGTCAAGCAAGTCGATTAAATCGCGCACATCCTTGATTTTTGAAGCAATGTCATTGATCAACAACGTATTGGTACGTTCGTCGAAAGTGACACTACCCCGCGGTGAAAGAAAGCCCTGATTGCTCGATGCACTGCTCGTCGCCGAACTGCCACCACCCGACGTGGTGGTGGCTTGTTTTGAATCTTCGGTCAGCAGCGCCGCCATATCCTTTGCCTTGCCGTAATTGATGGCGATGTATTCGGTAATCAACGGCTCACGAACTTCCAGCGCGTTGCGCGCGTCTTCCAATGCCTGTTCACGCTCGGCAATTTCTTTGGTCGGCGCGACCCAGATCACCCCCCCCTGACGGCGCTTGTCTAGGCCCTTGGCCTGCAAAATGATGTCCAATGCCTGGTCCCAAGGCACATTGACCAAACGTGTGGTCACACTGCCTTGCACGCTATCGGCGACGACGATATTGAGTTCCGACACATCGGCGATCAATTGCAGCACCGAGCGCACCGGAATATCCTGGAAATTGAAGGTCAACGGCGTGCCTTCATACTTCGGCGCGTCGCCGAGTTTGCGGCGCTGTTGTTCCTGCAGCTTTACCGCCGACACTTCGATGATGAAATCGGTACCGGATTGATAGGCCATATGGTCGATATCGCCACTGGTGGCGATTTCCAGACGCACGCCACCCGGGCGTTCGGTGGCTTCGATAGAACTTACCGGGGTCGCAAAGTCGGTCACGTCCAAGCGCCGCGGCAAAGATTCGGCAACCGTCGCATCGAAGACATCAACAACAATTTTGCTGCCTTCTTTACGCAGGTCGGTGCCGATGTTGTCGCGACTGAAACTCACCAGCACGCGGCCTTCGCCATTGGGGCCGCGCCGAAAATCGACGTTGTTGACGCTGGCCGGGGCGCCTCGACTACTCACTAATTCAGTGCTGGTCGCGCTGGCCGCGCTGAGGTTGCGGACCACATCGCTGACCGTGACGATCAGGTCGTTGCCATCGCGTCGCGTGCTGTATTCCGCTCTGCTGGACAACTCGATGACCACGCGAGTTTTGCCGCCCGCTTCCACCGCCGACACGGCGATGGTGGCACCCGAGCCGACGCTGATGCGGCGTTCGACCAACTGATTGGCGGTATCGGCAAAGTCGAAAGCGATACGCGGTGGCGTTTCGGTGACAAATGCGGCCGGCGGCTCCGGTGCCGAGGCGAAGGCCAGGCGAATATCGGTGGCGCCATTGTCGACGGTGGCGTAACTGATACCGGTGATGGCGTTGGCGGCAAATAGTTGCCCGCTGCCCACCAGGGTGGCCAACATCAGCAGCGCGATCTTCAGTTTCTGATTCATATGCAGTCCCGCTTTAGTGGCGATGATCTCGATGGATGGATCGTTGTTAGTACTCATGCAAGCCACCCCTTCAAGTTAACCATCGTTCAAGGCGATGGCGGCGGGCCGTTCGACCCAGCCGCCAGTGCCGTTCTGGACCAGCTCAACCAGATCCACATGATCCTCGTAGATCGCGGTAATCCGGCCTTCGTTTTGTCCCATGTAATTATCCACGGTGAGGCGATGCACGACCCCATCCGGATCTTTTACCAAGGCGACCATGCCAGCCTCGTTTCCCATCGTGCCCACCATGTTGAGCGCGTCGAGCGGGAAGCTCTCCAAGGGCTCTTTGACGCGACTGCTATCGGGAGAAGCACCATCGTCGCCCGCGCCAGTGGCTGGTGCTTCACCCGAAAACAACGAAAACGGGTCACGCTGGTTGTAAACGGCGTAGGGAAATGGCTCGTACTCCTTCATCGGCGGCAAGGGATCCACCGGCACGCCCTTTTGCGCTTTGATGCGGGCAATTTCCTGATCCAAGTCGCGGGTTCCAGGTACACAACCCACCAGCAAAACCAACGCCAGCAAAAACAGGCATTTGGTGCTTGCTGTGATCCGCGTTGCTGCAGAAAGTCTCATCGGTCGCGCTCCTATTCCGCCGCCGCTGCGGGGCTGGCGGACGCCGCACCCGGCTTCGCTGGGGTAGCAGTTTCTTCAATTTCGTTGTCATCCAGCGCGCGGTAGGTCTTTACCGTGCCTTCCAACACCAGTTGGCCGGTCGGTGCCGCCCGTTGACCCTTGACCGGTTGCGCACTCGCCAAGGGTTTCAGCGAAACGTCGTGCATGGTCAGAATGACTACCCGCGGCAGCGCCGCCACCCCGGACACGAAAGCACCGAATTGGTGATAGGTACCGACCATGCGCAACTGAATTGGCCGCTCGGCATAAAACTGGTGTGGCGACTCGGCACCGGGCTCGAACAGTTCGTTGTCGATGCCGGCCGACAAGGCGGTCTGCGAAATATCGACCAAAAGGTCCGGCATTTCGGTCTTGCTCGGCAATTGCCGCACCATCTGGCGCAGCAAGTCTTCGATATCGGCGAGTTGCTGCTTGTATTCGTCGAGATTGACGACCTTGCCCTGCTTTTCGGCAAAGCTGGCCATCAAGGTGGCTTCCTGCGCTTTGGCTGCAGCGAACTCGTTTTGCTTGGGCTTGATCATCATCCACCAACCCAAAGCGACGAGCAGCAGCAGCAGCAACAAGGCGGCGGCAAATTTGACCGGCATCGGCCAACTGCCGTAGTTGTTGCGGTCCAGCTTGGATAGATCGAAGGACGCCATCTCAACCTCCCTTGGCCGGCGCTGGCGGAATGGTGGTCGCCGTCGGCTTGGCGGCCGCGCCACTATCGCCCTCTTTGGCTTTCTCTTCCGCCAATTTGCGCTGGTCGACGCGCATGGTGAACTTGTAGCGCGCGGATTTATCCGGGCCGCTGGCTTCGCTCTTTTGAAGATCCGGGGCAGCGAGGAAATCCGACGACTCCAGATTGCGCATATAAGTGGAAATGCGCGCCTGCGATTGCGCGAGTCCTTCCAAGCTCAGTTGATCGCCGTTTTGCGTGATGTTGGTGAGTCGCACACCATCGGGGATGGTCTTGACCAGGGCATCGAGCATACGCACCGTTTGCGAGCCACTGGCGCGCAGCGTCTCGATCACCTCTTTGCGCTGCAGCAAGGTTTCGCGCTTGCCGCGCAAGGCATCGATTTCCTTGATCTTGTCGTCGAGCACGGAGATTTCTCGATTCAGCAAGTCATTTCTGGCTTGCTGGCCCTCCATGCGCTGATCCATGTACCACATGCCGACAAACACCATCAGCACGCCCAACCCCAAGGCGGCCAGCATGATCGCGCCAAATTCGCGTTCCCGCAGTTTGCGGCGCTCGGCGCGCCAGGGCAGTAAGTTGATCTTGGCCATTAGTCAAAGCTCCTCAGCGCCAAGCCACAGGCGATCAGCAGCGACGGCGCATCCTGGGCCAGGGTTTGTGCCTGCACCCGATTGGACAGCGACATGCCCGCCAGCGGGTTGGCAATGATGGTTGGCACGCCAATCTGTTCTTCGACCATCTCGGCAACACCGGCAATGGAGGCACAACCGCCAGCAAGCACGACCTGATCGACCTTGCTGAACTCGGTACCAGCGAAGAAAAACTGAAGCAGACGACTGATCTGCTGGACCATCGCCTCCTTGAACGGCTCGAGTACTTCAATTTCGTAACTCTCCGGCAAGCCGCCTTGGCGCTTGGCCATACCGGCTTCTTCGTACGACAGGCCGTAGCGTCGCATGACTTCGTCGGTGAGCTGTTTGCCGCCGAACACCTGTTCGCGGGTGTAGATCGTGCGCTGGTTCTTGATCACGATCAGCGTCGTCATGGTGGCGCCGATATCGACCACCGCCACCGTGGCATCTTTCGGCACACTGAGTTGGTCGGTCAACAGCGTAAACGCGTTCTCGATCGCAAAGGCCTCGACATCAACCACTTTGGCAATCAGGCCACCGATATCCAGAGCGGCGATCCGCACGTCCACGTTTTCGGTGCGCGAGGCGGCAAGCAGCACGCTCATCATTTCTGGATTATCTTTGACCGGACCGAGCACCTCGAAGTCGAGACTGACTTCTTCCAACGGGTAGGGAATGTACTGTTGCGCCTCGGCCTGGATTTGTCCTTCGAGGTCATCTTCGGACAAATCAGCCTGCATCGGGATTACTTTGGTGATCACCGCGGACCCGGAAACCGCAGCCGAAGCGAACCGCGTGCGCGAGCCGGAGCGTTGCAAGGCGCGCTTGATCGCCTCGCCAACCGCTTCGACTTCCACGATGTTCTTTTCGACCACCGCATTCGGTGGCAAAGGTTCCACCGCGTAATGTTCGACGCGATAGCGCTCGCCAGATTTGCCGAGCTGGAGCAGCTTCACCGCAGTGGAGCTGATGTCAATGCCGATGAGCGGCGGTGTTTTCGTGTTGAAGAGTCCCACACTTTTTCCCCTTCCCACGGGCCCTTACGAGCGATATGTACGTAACCACATTAGATATGAAACTTAAGTCCAGATCAATAGGCACGTTTCTCCGGCCAACCTGAACCGGTTTTTGGGTAGTCCCGGCCCCATCCTGTGCGGCTGAGGCGATCCGTTCTGGCCCTATACTGCCCGGTCTTCCCATCCATTCCAACATCATGTCCCGATTCCGTGTTCGCAGTTGGCTTCGCTACAGCCTCAGTTCGCTAGTCGCCATTGGCCTGATCGGCCTGCTTGGCGTTGGCATAGCCTACTGGCTACTCGCTCCCAGTCTGCCGGACGCGTCGCAGATTCGCGAGATACGGCTGCAAGTGCCATTACGCGTTTTTAGTGCCGACGGCAAGCTGATGGCCATGTTTGGCGAGACCAAACGCATTCCAGTGGCGGTTGCCGACATCCCCAAGACCCTGCGCCAGGCGGTGATGGCCATTGAGGACGCGCGCTTTGAGGAGCACCACGGCATTGATCTGCGCGGCATCGCCCGCGCCGTCTGGCTGCTCGGCACCAGCGACCGCGACCGGGTTCCCGGCGGCAGCACGATCACCCAGCAGGTGGCGCGGAACTTTTTCTTGAGCAATGAATATTCTGTCACCCGCAAGGCATCGGAGATTTTTCTGGCGCTCAAGTTGGAGCGTGAACTGAGCAAAGACGAGATCCTCGGTCTCTATCTCAACAAGATTTTCTTTGGCTACCGCAACTACGGCGTCGGCGCCGCCGCCGAATTTTATTACGGCAAGACGCTGGACCAATTGACCTTGGCGGAGTCGGCGATGCTGGCTTCGATCCCCAAGTTCCCCTCTACTGGCAATCCGTTGAACAACCCGGAGCGTGCGCTGACCCGGCGCAATTACGTGCTGCAACGCATGGCCGAGCTCGGATGGATCACCACGGCGGCGATGACCCGCGCCCAGCACGATCCGGATCGTGCACACCCGCATGAGCCGATGATCGAGTTGGATGCGCCGTTCGTGGCCGAGTTGGCGCGGCAAGAAGCGATTTCCGCGCTGGGTGGCGAAGCCCTGAACAATGGCTATCGCGCGATCACCACGATTGATTCGCGCCTGCAGGAAGCTGCCAACAGCGCCGTACACGAGCAATTGCTGCATTTCGATCAACGCCATGGCTATCGCGGCGCTGAGGCACGTATCGAGGTTGCCGACCTGTCCAAGGTCGATGCCGTGCGGCAACGGCTGGCCACCGCCAATATGATCGGCGGTTTAACGCCGGCCGTGGTCATCGAAGCCAATGCCCTCACCGCTACCGCCTTGTTGGTCGATGGCCAGGAGATTGCCCTGGATCTGGCCGCGGTCAACTGGGCGCGTCCGCGGATTGGCAATCAGGTTGGCGCTCGCCCGAACCAGGTCGATCGAGTCGTGCATCCCGGCGATTTGATTCGGCTTAGCCGCACCAGTACCGGTGGCTGGCAGCTTTCGCAGTTGCCGGCCACCCAGGCGGCAATGGTGGCGCTCGATCCCGATTCCGGCGCCACCCGGGCGTTGGTCGGCGGCTTCAATTTTTCGCTGTCCAAGTTCAATCGCGCCACCATGAGCAATCGCCAGCCCGGTTCGAGTTTTAAGCCGTTCATTTACTCAGCAGCCTTCGAACGGGGCTTCACGCCGGCATCGATCATCAACGACGCGCCAATCTCGTTTCCCGACCCCAGTTCGCCCGGTGGGGTCTGGACGCCAAACAATGACAAAAAGGACTTTCTTGGCCCGATGCGCCTGCGCGAAGCCCTGGTGCGGTCACGCAATCTGGTGTCGGTGCGCTTGCTCGACGCGATCGGCGTGCGCTATGCGATTGAATATCTGCAACGTTTCGGCTTCACCGCGGAGTCGCTGCCACAAAATCTATCGCTGGCCTTGGGCACGACCTCACTATCGCCAATGACGCTGGCGCGCGGCTACGCCACCTTTGCCAACGGCGGCTTTGGGATCACACCGTATCTGTTGGAACGCATCGCCGACGACCACGACAAGACCCTGTATCAGGCGGCACCAGCGCGCGCTTGTCAACGCTGTGCCGAGCGCTTGAACGACGACACCCAACCCACCGAGAGCGCGGTTGGCGATCTCGCCACCTTGCTGGATAGCGCGCCAGTGACCGTGCCGCCTCCCACTACCGAAAAAGCCCCGGCCGCAAGCCCTGCCGACACCGCCAAATGGGTGCTGGCGCCGCGCATGATCGACGAACGCAATGCGTTTTTGATCACTTCCATGTTGCGCGACGTGGTGCTGCGCGGCACCGGCCACGGTGCGATGGTGCTGGAACGCCACGATTTGTCCGGCAAGACCGGCACCACCAACGACCATCGCGATGCCTGGTTTTCCGGCTTCAACGCCAATCTGGTAGCCACCGTCTGGATGGGCCACGACGATTTCAGCTCGCTGGGAGAAGGCGAATTCGCTGCGCGTACCGCGTTGCCGATCTGGATCGATTTCATGCGCACCGCCCTCGCCGACGTGCCGGAGACACCATTGTCGGTACCTGCCGGAATCACCACGGCGCGGATCAGCGACAGCGGCCACTTGCTCGACAATGCCGATAACACCGGACTGGTCGAATACTTCAAGAGTGAAGACCTACTCAAACTCTCTGCCAGCGAAAGCGAGCGCCGCGCCGATCAAAAAGCCGAGCAACAGAGCCTTGATCTGTTCTGAACGCCGCCCACCGGATCGCCAGTCCACCAGTCTGCGCCAGCAACTGGCGGCAGCGGCGGCGCGGATGATGAGCGAACAAGGCATCCGCGACTTTGCCATGGCCAAGCGCAAGGCCGCAGCGCAACTGGGCGTAGCGGAGTCGTCAGCGCTGCCGTCCAATCGCGAAATTGATCGCGCCCTCAGGCAATATCAGGGTTTGTTTCAGAGCATTGCGCAACCCCGCCGTCTGCGTGAACTGCGGCTCGCGGCGGTCTCTGCCATGCAGTTTTTCGAGCGCTTTGGGCCTTGCCTCGCGGGCGCCGTGCTGGATGGCAGCGCCGACCAGCATTCGGCCGTATGCCTGCATCTGTTTGTTGCCGATGCCACCGCCGTCGAACGCTTTCTGCTCGACCAGAACATTCCGTTTGCCAGCGATCATCGGCGCTTGCACGCCGATCCTGTACACGATTTTGAGGTGCCGGTGATTCGCTTTGCTGCCGATGAGGTGGCGTTTGATCTGTCGATATTCGACACCGATCAACGCCGCCAGGCACCGCTCGACCGAATTACCGGAAAACCCACTCGCCGCGCCACCCTCGCCCAAGTGCAGGCGCTATTGGATCAGCCGTGATCCCAAGGCCGCAGCGCTCGGCCGACGCCAGCCCAGTGGTGCCGACAGAGCGTTCACTCAAGGCCAACCGAGACCGCTAGCGCTTGCTGATCGGAGTGTATTCCCGCGTAATCGGACCGGTGTAAATCTGCCGTGGACGGCCAATTTTGGTGTCTGCCGTCAGGTGCTGTTCCAGCCAATGCGCCACCCAACCCGAAGTGCGGGCAATGGCGAACATCACCGTAAACATTTCTTTGGGGATCTTCAGCGCCTTGTAGATCAAGCCCGAGTAGAAATCGACATTGGGATAGAGCTTGCGCTCGATGAAGTACGGGTCTTTGAGTGCCGCCTCTTCCAGTTTGAGCGCTACCTCCAGCAAGGGATCGTGCACACCCAAGTCGTTGAGCACCTGGTAACACATCTCGCGAATGATGGTCGCGCGCGGATCGAAGTTCTTGTAAACCCGGTGCCCAAAACCCATCAGCCGGAACCCGGAGTTCTTGTCTTTGGCGCGTTCGACCGCCTTGCCAACCTGATCGGCGCTGCCGATTTCATCGAGCATTTTCAGCACCGCCTCATTGGCGCCGCCATGCGCCGGGCCCCACAGTGCGGCGATGCCAGCGGCCACGCAGGCGTAGGGATTGGCGCCGGTAGAGCCAACCATGCGCACGGTGGAAGTGCTGGCGTTTTGTTCGTGGTCCGCGTGCAGGATAAACAACAGGTCCAAGGCCTTGGCCGCCACTGCGGGCAGATGCAAGGGCTCCGATGGCACTTCGAACATCATGTGCAGGAAGCGCGTGCAATATTCCAGGTTGTTGCGTGGGTAGCGAATCGGCCACCCGATGGTGTAGCGGTAGCAGGCGGCGGCAATGGTCGGGATTTTGGCAATCAGCCGAACCGCCGCCATCTTGCGCTGATCGGCGTCTTCGATGTCCAGATTGTCGTGATAGAACGCGGCCAGCGAACCGATCGTGCCACACAGCATGGCCATCGGATGGGCATCGTAATGAAAACCATGCAGAAAGGTCTTCAGGCCCTCGTGCATCATCGAGTGGTGCGTCACCAAATGCTCAAAGTCAGAAAATTGCTGGGCGTTCGGCAATTCGCCGTTGACCAGCAGATAAGAAGTCTCCAGAAAGGTCGATTGCTTCGCCAATTGCTCGATCGGGTAACCGCGATACAGCAGCACGCCAGCGTCGCCATCGATGTAGGTGATCGCGCTCTTGCAACTGGCGGTGGACATGAACCCGGGGTCGTAGGTGAACATCCCAGTTTCTTTTTGCAGCTTGCCAATATCAATGGCAGCGGGGCCGACCGAACCCCGCAACACCGGCAGGTTGACGGACTTGTTGGTAGCGCTATCGGTCAGAACCACTTGGGTAGACACGGGTTGTGCAGACACGGGCAATCTCCTTGAGGACGCGACACCAATTCGGCACCACGCCCCGGTCGCTGGATCCGGCCGGCATGGCCCCGTTCGCCGACCCGATGCCGACGTGATTTCAGCGCGCATTGTCGCACGTCTGCTTTGCCATCGACCAATTGGCCGCCGGTGCTTTGCCCACTTCAGCGCCGCAGCGATGGCCGCTGCGCGCCAAGTTCACGCGCTGGCGCAACGCTCCCGGCAGGCACGGCCATCGCCTTCAGCCTGCCGATGACTTGCTTGGCTGCTGGGTAGCGTTTCCCACAAACGCAAACGCCGCCCCACCAAGGGGCGGCGTTGGTCGCCGAAGGCGCGCCGGTTGCCGGCGCGAACGGACTATTGGGCGTAACGCTTGCGGAACTTGTCGACGCGACCACCAGCATCCACGATCTTGTGTTTGCCGGTGAAAAACGGATGCGACTGGCTGGAGGTTTCTACCTTGATGACCGGGTACTCCTTGCCGTCTTCCCACTTGATGCTGTCTTTGCCGGTCATCGTCGAGCGGGTGAGAAACTTGAAATCGCAGGAGACATCGTGAAACACGACATCGTGACTCTTGGGGTGGATGTTGGGCTTCATGATCGGTTCCGGCTGTTCTAAAGAGCGGCATTGTAGCCAGACCGGCGCCGGTTCGGCAAGACCGACGCCCGACCAAACCGAATCGCGGCGCAAGCTGATCGTGCCCTCATTCGGCCGCTACCACGCCCAGGGCCATTTGCAGCAATCTTTCGAACGCTGGCAGCCGATAGCTTTGCAAGATGCGGGCGTTGGCGGGGGCACCGCTGCGCTGCCACCAATCGACGATGGTAGCGCCACGGCTGAGGCTGCCGTCGAGTTCCACCGCGAGCGGGCGCTCGGCCCAGGTTTCGGCATTTTCGGGCGCCAGTGCCACCGCCATCGCCAGCGCATCGGCGGCGTGCCAGTGGCTGGCGTGGCGCGTTGCCCGCATCCAATCGCGGGTTTTGCGCGAAATCGCCCGATAAAAAGCAGCGTGCGGATGCGGGTTGGCAAGCCAATGTTCGACGCGGGCAAAATCAACACCGTGGGCCATGGTTGCCTCCCAATCGATCAGATCGAAGCGCGGCCAGCGCGAACACACAATGTGCGCGGCTTCCGGGTCGAAGCCGATATTGAACTCGACCGGAATCCGCTGCACGTTGCCGCAACCAGTGACCGCACCGCCCATGATCACCAAGCGCTTCACCCGCGTCGGCAAACTGGGATCGAGACTGAGCGCCAGCGCCAGATTGGTCAGTGGCCCAAGCATGACGAAGGTGAGTTCGCCAGCCAACTCATGGCTCAGCCGCAGCATCGCCAATGCCGCCGGTTCGGCGTCCGGCAACCGCTGCGCCGGGGTATAGCCAATGTTGCCAAAACCATCCTCGCCGTGAACAAAGGCCGCGTCCATGGCCGGTCGCACCAACGGCAGGCCGGCACCGGCAAAAACCGGGGTGTCGGCGCCGATTACCTCCAGCAATTTGAGCGCGTTGCGGGTGGTCGCGGCCAAACCCACATTGCCGGCCGCGATGGTGAGCGCCGCCACGGTCACCTGGGGCTGCGCATAGGCCATCAGCAGGGCGAGCGCATCATCGACACCGGGGTCGGTATCAATCAGCAGGTGTTGGCGCGTGGACATGGCTCGGCCTGGCAAGTGGTGGTGCGGATCGGTGACGATAACCGCTGCGCGCGCTTCGGCCAAGGGTTTGTGGGCACCGAGTTTGTGGACGCCGGGTGGGCGGGTGACCGTCGCCGATCCGGCGCCCGCAACGCCACTCGCCAGCGGTCGTATCGGGCGCTGGCCTCAAGCCTCGGCAAAGTTCACACCAGCCCCAATCCAGCGGTGGATCAACCCTTCAACGGCGTCCGGCGCGTGTTCGAGCAGCCATTCTGAGGCATCGCGAAGCAGCGGCAGGTCGTCGGCATCACGGGTCAAATCGGCGACTCGAAAACCGATCATACCGGTCTGCCTGGTACCCAGAATTTGGCCGGGGCCGCGCAATTGCAGGTCTTTTTCGGCGATCTGAAAACCATCGTGGGTCTGCCGCATGACCCGAATGCGCTCGCGCGCCAGCTCCGGCAACGATTGATACAACAGGACACAGCTCGACAGCGTCGCGCCGCGGCCAACGCGACCACGCAATTGGTGCAATTGCGCCAGCCCCATGCGTTCGGCGTTTTCGATGATCATCAAACTGGCGTTGGGTACATCGACGCCCACCTCGATCACGCTGGTCGCCACCAGCAGGCGAACCTCGCCGGCGCTGAACGCCGCCATCACCGCTTGCTTGTCCTTGGGCCGCAAGCGCCCATGGATCAAACCGATGCGAACTTCCGGCAGGCAGGCACGCAGGTTGTCGAAAGTGACTTCCGCTGCCTGCGCTTCGAGCTGCTCGGATTCTTCGATCAACGGACAAACCCAATACGCCTGGCGACCTTCGGCGGCAGCATGGCGAATGCGTTCGATCACTTCAGCGCGCCGCGATGCCTTGATCGCTACGGTTTGCACCGGCTGCCGACCCGGCGGCAGTTGGTCGATCACCGAAGTATCCAGATCCGCGTACGCCGCCATCGCCAAAGTGCGCGGGATCGGTGTGGCGGTCAGCACCAGTTGGTGTGGCACTGCCGATCCCGCCACCCCTTTGTTGCGCAGCGCCAGGCGCTGGTGCACGCCGAAGCGGTGTTGCTCGTCGATGACGACCAAACCCAAATGCCGGAATTGCACTCCCTCCTGCATCAACGCATGGGTACCGATGACGATGTCGGCGCTGCCAGCAATGGCCGCCAGGGCATCGCGACGGGCGCGCCCCTGAACTTTTCCGGCCAGCCAGACGATGTTGACGCCGAGCGGCGCCAGCCATTGGGTGAACGTGCGCAGATGCTGCTCGCCGAGCAGCTCGGTCGGCGCCATCACCGCCGTCTGCACGCCGCTATCGGCAGCCGCCAGTGCCGCCAGCGCCGCCACCACGGTCTTGCCGGAGCCGACGTCACCCTGCACCAGGCGCAACATCGGGGCGCCGCTTTGCAGATCCTGGTCGATCTCGGCGAGCACGCGTTGTTGCGCACCGGTGAGGGCAAACGGCAGTGCCGCCAGCAAACTGGCGCGGCGCAAAGAGGGCAGCGCAATGGCGGCGGCGGGCGCGGCGCGGATCAACTGGCGCAGGCGACGCATGCTGAGCTGGTGCGCCAGCAGCTCTTCGACCGCCAGCCGTCGCTGCGCCGGATGGCGACCCGCGACCAACGCGGCAATATCGTCATCAGCGCTCGGCGCATGCACCTTCCACAACGCCGAGCGCAGATCGCCAAGGTGCAGGCGCTGGCGCAAGGCTTCCGGCAGCAGATCGAACCCAGCGCCGCTCGGCAAACAGCGCAGCGCATCGCGCACCAAGCGCACGATGGTCTTCTGGCCAAGGCCGGCAGTGGCGGGGTAGACCGGCGTCAGCGTTGCCGTCAGCGGTGCCGCAAATTGCAGGCGCTGGTATTCGGGGTGGATGATTTCCGGACCTTGGGCGCCGTAGCGAACCTCGCCATAAGCGCGAAATCTTGCCCCCGGTGCAAACGCCTCGACCTGCTGGGCGCGGAAATGAAAAAACCGCAGTGTGACGGTGGCGGCACTGGCGTCTTCGATCGCCACCCGCAACATCGGCCGAAACCGAAACCCACGCTCGACCGCGGTGACCAACCCTTCCACCAGCGCCGATTGGCCGACTTGCAAATCGGCAATCGGCGTGATTCGGGTGCGGTCTTCGTAACGCAGCGGCAGGTGAAACCACAGATCCTGCAACAGCCGAATACCCAGTTTCTCAAGCGCCTCGGCGACCGCTGGACCGACTCCGCGCAACACCGTTACCGACTGCGCACCGGTGGCATTGGCCAAGGCTTCCAGCGATTGATCCGGGCCCCGATTCATCAACCGACGCGCCGACTTTGGCGGCCCCCGAACAGCACCTGCGGCGCCATCTTCAGGCGACCATGATCGCGTCCATCTCGACTTCGGCGTTGCGTGGCAAAGCCGCCACGCCAACCGCAGCCCGCGCCGGATAAGGCGCGCTGAAGTACTCCGCCATCACCCGGTTGACCTCGGTAAAATGGCCGAGATCGGTCAAGAAAATATTGAGTTTGACGATGTCTTTCAGGTCACCGCCGGCGGCCACGCAGACCGCCCGCAGGTTGTCGAAAACGCGCCGCACCTGGGCTTCGAAGTCGCCTTCAAGCATCTGACCGGTCGCCGGATCGAGCGCAATCTGCCCGGATAAATAGACCATATTGGCGACCCGCACCGCCTGCGAATACGGCCCGATGGCAGCAGGCGCGTTGGTGCTATGGATGGTTTGCCGAATCATCAGGGGAATCCTTGCGCTAAGGCGTCGCGCAGAAATAACTTGCGCAGATTGCGCCGGACTTTCGTTCGCCTGCAAGGCGCACAAAGTGGAGCATAGTCGGACTATGTGACGCTTTGTGCAACGACGCAGGCGGGCGAAAGAACCAGCAAGATGGGTAAGTTATTTTTGCGCGACGCCTAAGGTCAGCCAGCAGAAACCCGAGTGTATCGCGCCCCGGCCGGGGTCAACACGCACCACCAGCAGGATTTCATCCGACCAGACGACTGACGCCGTGCACCGCCGCTGCCCGCCGCACGCGACGCACCACGTCGGCCAAATGCTTGCGGTTTTTTACTTCGATCACGAACACCATCGCCGCCGTGGCCAGATCACGCTCCTGGTATTCCACGGTATCAATGTTGGAATCGCGTTCGGCGATCGCCGCTGCCACCGTCGCCAATACGCCGGGCTTGTTGTCTACCACCACTTTGAGCGCCACTTTGAAGTCGCCGCTGACCTCACGATCCCAACCCACCGCTACGCAACGCTCGGCCGGCTTGCACAAATCGCTCACATTCGGGCAATCCGCCTGGTGCACAACGATGCCCTTGCCCGCAGAAAGAAAACCAAATATTTCGTCGCCGGGCAACGGGTAACAACAATGCGCGAAGCTGATCACACCCTGGGTGGAACTGGTGATCAGGATCTGCTCGGCCGGTCCCGGCACGATGCCCGAAGTCGATAGGTCGAGATTGCGCAGCAGGGTGCGCGCCACCTGGGCGGCAATCCGGTTGCCGAGGGCAATTTCGGCAAGCAGGTCTTCGAGTCGGTGCAAATGCTGGTCGGCAAGAAAAGCATCGAGGGCCGCCACCGGCACGTTTTCCAGTGCCGCGCCCATCGCCTCCAGCGCGCAGTCGAGCAGTCGATGGCCAATCTCAACCGCGTCTTCATGCTGCATTTGTTTGAGCGCATGCCGAATCGCCGTGCGCGCCCGGCTCGAGGTGACGAAGTCGAGCCAACCAAGCTGCGGTTGCGCCGCACCCGCGGTGATGATTTCGACGGTTTGGCCGCTCATCAGTCGCGTCCGCAAGGGCACCAGTTTTTTGTCGACCCGCGCCGCCACCGCGTGGTCGCCGACGTGGGTGTGGACCGCGTAGGCAAAGTCGATGGCGGTGGCGTGGCGCGGCAACGACAGAATGTCGCCCTTGGGCGAGAACAGGTAAACCTCGTCCGGGAACAGATCGATCTTGACGCTTTCGACAAACTCCAGCGAACTGCTGCTCGCCGCATCGGCGTCGACCAAGCCGGTGACCCAGTCCCGCGCCCGGGATTGTGCGCTGTTGCCAGCGGCCGATTCTGCTTTGTACGACCAGTGTGCGGCGATGCCGCGCTCGGCCAGCAGGTCCATGTCCTCGGTACGAATCTGCACTTCGATCGGGGTATTGCCGGGGCCGAGCAAGGTCGTGTGCAGGCTCTGATAACCGTTGGCTTTGGGGATCGCAATGAAATCGCGGAAGCGATTTTCCATCGGCTTGTACAGGCCGTGCGCCAGCCCCAGCGTCATGTAGCACTGCAACGTTTCCAGCACCACAACGCGCGCGCCGAACACGTCCATGACCTGGGCCAGCGACTTGTGTTCGGCTTTCATTTTCGAATAGATGCTGTACGGCGATTTGATGCGGCTGACGATCCGCGCCGGGATATTTTCTTCGATCAAGCGGCGTTCCATCTGCTGCTGGATGCGGGTCATGCTCTCTTCGCGAAAACGGTAGGTCTCGGCCACGTGTTTGGCGAGCACAAAATGGCGTCGTGGATACAACGCGGCAAAACCCATGTCCTGCAGTTCTGCCTTGATTCGATTCATCCCCAAGCGCTGCGCAATCGGGGCGTAGATTTCGAGTGTTTCGCGGGCGATACGGCGGCGCGCGTCGGCCGTCATCGACGCAATCGTGCGCATATTGTGCAGCCG
>Ga0210016_1001449_pt1 | contig 22071 bp, 24 predicted proteins | sample CryGeyCG2014_300_FD_185454 | JGI IMG/M metagenome (GOLD analysis project Ga0210016, IMG submission 185454) | Groundwater microbial communities from aquifer - Crystal Geyser CG02_land_8/20/14_3.00 (SPAdes) (version 2) | ecosystem: Environmental > Aquatic > Deep subsurface > Groundwater | place... | reverse complement strand
TCACCTAATCTTAATTTAATAGAGAGACTCTGGCGATTCTTTCATCAAAAGATTACCAATAACCATTATTTTGAAACTTACGCTGAATTTAAAAAAACCAGTTTAAAGTTTTTCAAGAATATTGATTCTTACAAAGAAGAGTTGACAACCTTAATGACCGATAATTTTCAACTTGTTCCTAATTTAAAGTTGCAAACCTGAGGTAGTTGGGTATATCAGAAGATCAACTGTATTATTTTTTAGCGGAAGTGTTCTTTTTTGACAATAAATGCCACAAGAATAACACTATTAGTAAAAGAAGAGAGAAAAGTTGATACCAACGGTTTGACAATATAAACTCATTCATATGTATCAAAAAATATAGCCACTCTAAAATAGAGTATAGCACAAATAATATTGAGGACTGTACTTCCTAGAGTGATGGAACTAGTCGTACTAGCAATCCCCGTATTGATTGCAGCCAACATGAAATAGGATGAGGAAATATTTATACAAAATGACGAAATATTCTTATGAATCAGTTGCATAAGATAGATTTTATAGCAACATCAAATGCCTGTCAGCGGATTATAATCCACTTTTACTATTTTTATACTGCTAGGACTGCCCAAAGACGTATGATAATGGTCCTACATTCTTGTTGCCCCTATATTGGTATTGAACATCAATGACCCATACCTCCCCATCAGGCGATTGAATGGATTTTTGAGGGAATCGGGAAAGTATCCTCGCCCAAACTTTCTATTCATTGAATCCACCACGTCTGAATGTGACATTGTTTTCAAATAGCTCCTCCCTTCATCAAGATTGGAAGCGACAAAGTCCGCGATCGAAACAAAAGGGACCAACTCATTTCTGTTGAAAATATCATCTGGTGTGGGTGGTTTGCTTCCAATACCGATATTGTGTTGCATTGCGATTGCCGCATATGACTCATCGAGCTTCATGCTCCCAATAATTTCCGCTCCCATTTTCCCGTGACTAATGAGGAGTTCTTTTTGCCGAGGGGAGACGTTGTTTGTCGTGCGGGAAAGGAGTGCGCTCGGGACGAATAATTTACCGATATCATGAAGGAGTGCGCCTTTAAATATCCTCAGGCATTCTTCCTCAGGTCGTTCCCCCTCAATAGCAAGATCTTGGGCGATAGTTGCGACTATTTGCGTGTGGTTATAGCTTGTTCTGTCATGAATCCTTAATAAATCCAAGAGTTTACTAATGATTTCTTCTTCATGGAAGGAGGTCTCATTTATTTGTATGAGACTTTGATTCAATCGATCGAAATAGGGATAGTCGTACCTGAATTGCTCGACCATAATGGGGAATAGTATAGCATTATTTGGAATAATATCCCATCATGACAATCTAAAACAAAGAAATGCGGCTTATAAACCCTTGTCTTTCATTTATGGTTGGTTATACTAATTTTTAATTTAATAATTTTTAATTATTAACCAAATTAGATTGAATAAATGTTCAAAACCATGTTCCCGAGTCATTCCTACCTATCTTGTCATTCCCAAGTCCTTTGTCATTCCCGAGTCCCTTGTCATTCCCGCGTCGTCCAAAGGGCGATTGACCTCTGGTCAAAAGGAGGGAATCCAGTCTAAAATAACATTTCCATGAAAAGTCATATATATTTTGTCTACATCCTATCCGCTCAAAGGAATGGAACTCTCTATATCGGGATTACTAATAACCTTTTACGTCGAGTCTGGGAACATAAGCATAAAATGATTGAAGGATTTACAAATAAATATGAAGTTCATCATCTAATGTATTACGAGTCACATGAAGATATTGAAAGTGCTATAACGAGAGAGAAGCAAATTAAAAAATGGAATAGACTTTGGAAATTAAAACTTATTGAAGAAAAAAATCCTGATTGGAAAGATTTATATATGGATTTAATTGAAAGATAAAGATGTCATCGGCTGGATCCCCGCCTTCGCGGGGATGACAAAGAAAGTATTGTTCCAAATCTTCATTATTCATCGTTACTGAGAAAGTTTAGTACTTTTATCGTAAACGTAAGTGTATTCAAAGAAAAAGTAATGGAGAAATAAAAAAGGAGAGGGAGTATCCTTCGGACGAAACCTTAGGCGTGCCCTCTCATCGTGATTCCATATCATACCATCCCCTTAATATACTTGTCAACTCTTCACCCTTTTTATCCGTGCCTAACGACATATCTATCCTATCTCAACGCCCTTTCATCCTCATTGACAAACATATTTTTCGATTATAGACTCTTTGTATTATTTGTTCAGATTTCTCACATGATAAACAAAGAGGACCTCAAAACTATTCATAAAACATTTAACTCTTCATTGAAAAATGTAAAAAAGAATCTTCAAGAATTGAATGAAAATGTCATTATTCTCAAGGGGGAGCTACATTCACTTCAATCAAGTTACCAAGAAATTCTCATTCAACTTAAAGAAACCAATATCAAACACAATTTCCAAACTCGTAAACTTGATTTTACTCTTTCCCGACTCATCGATTTAAAAAAGTAATACCAATTTCCACCTATTTGAACATTTGCTTATTTCCTCATTTCTTCATAGTCCAGAGTCCAGTGTCTAGAGTCCAGAGTCTAGAGTCTAGACTCTAGCGTTATTTCGCCCTAAACGATATCCTAAGCTCCGCGTTAAGAGCATTGGAGATCTTCTGTAGTAATGATACGGTAGGATGTGCTGTCATACTCTCGATTCTCGATATAACTGGTTGTTTTGTACCGATTCTTTCTGCAAGCTGCTTTTGCGACATCTTTCTCTTAAGTCTCATTTCTATAAGGCTTCTCGCTATTTGATATTCTGTCTCAGATGCATCATAAAGCGCTTTTACTTCAGGATCTTTGAGTAAATTAGCCTCTACTTCATTCCAGTCTGTTAACGATTGAATTTTACGCATACTGTAATAATATAATAATATTATTATATAATCAACAACAAAATTCTTTGTACCTTTTTATCGCAAGGCTTATTTCTTCTTTTGGTGTCTTTTGTGTTTTTTTTACAAAACCTGATAAAATGGTGAATATATTTTCATGATAAACCAACATAAAACGATATTCATTTATGCTTTTTACTCTTAGTTCATACAATGCTGGGTGAGAGTGTATCTTTTTCATCCAATGGGTTTTAAGAAGATTGAATCCATACTCTCTGAGGAGTCTAAATATATTCACTATTTTTGTTTTAGTAGAAGAGTTCTGATCATCTATATAATTTTCTATAATTTTGCTTCCTCTTTGTGTTTTGTACAAGACGATTTTGTATTCTTGACTCATATACCCACTATAGAGTAGACATGTGTATTTGTCAGCTGTTTATAAGCCGCAAATCCTATGCTTTAGGGCATATTAAGGATGTAAAAAAACCTATATCAGTCTTGTCTAGTGTCTAGAGTCCAGAGTCTCACCTCTCCATCATTTCCTCATAAACCGCTTGGGCCACGTCCTCAAAGAAGTTCACTATATCTTTTAGTTGCCTCCTTAATATCCCCATAGAATAATTGGTTACCATTTGCAAGAAGAAGACCTTTATCACAATATTTTTCGAGTTGTTCGGCTCCGTGACTAACCATTACCATAGTGCTTCCGCTCTTTCTGAATTGTTCCATTCGATTTAAACATTTTTTTTGGAATTTTACGTCTCCGACAGCTAGAATTTCATCGACAAGTAGAATGTCTGGAGTTTCCGCTACTGCAACTGAGAATGCAAGACGCGTATACATTCCTGATGAATAATATTTTATTGGTTGATCCATAAACTCTTCCAATTCTGCAAATGCCACTATTTCGTCATATAGTAGTTCCATCTGCTTTTTTTTGATACCTAATATAGAGCCATTGAGAAAGACATTTTCCCTCCCTGTTAATTCTGGGTGAAACCCCGCACCAAGTTCAATTAAAGGAGCTATTCTTCCATGTACTGTAATTCGTCCATCACTCGGTTTAGTGACACCAGCTATTATTTTTAGAAGCGTAGATTTTCCGGATCCATTTCTTCCCAAAATACCCAGAGATTCTCCTTTTTTGATTTCAATATTTATATGGTTGAGTGCATTAAATTGGATAGTTGTTTCTTGTCTTCCAATAAGAGCAGGAATAAATTCCTTGAAAGTCCTGTGTTTTTGCAGGCGATATTTTTTGCAAATGTTTTCACATTTGATGGCGATAATAGTGTTAGACATAGTCTGCAAACTCTCCCTCAAATTTCTTAAATAGTAAAAAGCCAAAAAGAAATACGCCAATAGACATGAGAAGTGCTATCCCCAAACTGTTTAAATTCGGTCCTGACCCCGATAGCATTACTTGGCGAAATGCATTAATAATGACAGCCATGGGATTAAGCGTAAAGATAAAACGATACCGCGCTGGCAACATTTCTGCTGGATACATAATAGGAGTCAAATACATCCATACCATTAAAACAAGGTTAAGAAGGTATTGTATATCCCGATAAAACAGGTTGAAAGTCGCCAAAATGAGGGACAATCCCATGGTAAAAATAAGTTGTATCACGAGTATAAGGGGAATCCACAGTATGTTGATACTAATCGATGTCCAGTAGAAAATAAAAAGAACCACGAGGACAATACACGAATAAAAAAAGTCTACTATTTTGGCGATAATAGTCGCATAGACAAGAATTTCCCTCGGAAAATAGATTTTAGTTATAAGATTGCTATTGCCTACAAGTGCACTGGTAGATGATGTTAAGCTTTGGGTAAATAAATTCCAAGGTATAAGAGCAACCGATAAAAAAATAATGAAGGGAACTCCCAAGGAATTAACTTTCAAAATGGTTGAAAAAACAAAATTCATGACCAAAAGTTGAGCGAGAGGATTGATAATAACCCACGCGTAGCCCAATATTGACTGTTTATATCGCTGAGTTACTTCTCGGTGGGCCAAATTCCAAAGAAGCTCCCGATAAAACCAAAACAGCTTCAAATTCAAAGCTAATTTTTTTGCCTTTTCCCAGGTTGCAGACATATAGATAGTTCATTTTAGCACACTTCGCCCTGTACTTCATTTGACTATGCGTGCTCAAGCCCCTATAGTATAGGTTTATGAAAGAACAGGAAAAAGATGTACGGGTACACATTGTTCATTTGAGAGAGGAATTGTTACTGTCGGAGCACCAATTATTTTATCGTATCTACCACGCTTTGCCACTGAAGAGAACGGGCAGGGAGGTCTCGGAAAAAAACGTATCGTCTAAAACCGAAAATACTCTTGCCTCTTTATTGGCATACAAGACAAAACTTGAAAATCTAAAAAAATCTCCCTTTATTTTTATTGTGCATACAATTAATCTTGTTCATACCTTACTATTTGTTATTCCTCACCATCTTGCCCTTGAAAAAATTAAAAGAGAGTTTTTAGCTCATAAGCTAAAACAACAATCATTACCTGATATTATCAACTTTGGTGTTATTCCTTACAACTTTCGTAAACTGAGACAACAGCACTTAGCCGAAGAGCTTGCAAAAAAAGGACATCGAATCTTTTATATTGAAAACCAATTCACTACTCCAGAAAAATATTATCCCGGGTATTTTGTAACTCAAAAGTACAAAAATGTTTTTATAATAAAATTATATTCCCAGAGGGATGTTGCAATCTATCATCAAATTCCAACCAAAAAGGAAATCACCTCAATGTATGCATCCCTTAAGAAGTTGATGCACGATGCTTTTATCAAAAACTATGTGGTAAAGATCGATCATCCTTTTTGGACCTATTTATTGGACCATCTTTCTTCCCCGGTCATCTATGATTGTATGGATGATTATGCAGGATTTGAGATAACAGGAAAACATATAGGGAAACTTGAAAAAAAACTGGTCAAAAAATGCGATCTGACTCTCGTTTGTTCCGATTTACTCCTTGAAAAAATAGTAAAGTTCAAGCCAAAAAAAACACTTATCCTTAAAAATGCCTGTGAGTACGATCATTTTTCTATTGCTTCGCGCCCAGCGACCAGCGACCGGAAAACAATTGGATTCTTTGGAGCGCTCGGAGAGTGGGTTGATGATAAACTTATTGCGCTGATAGCAAAAAAGTATCCACATGCATCAATTGTTCTTATCGGAGAAGTCCAAAATGTCGCTATAACACGCTGTGCAGCACGGTACAAAAATATTGTACTCCTGGGCGAAAAACCTTACGACTCTTTGCCGCACTATCTTAGGACGTTTGACGTCTGTATTATTCCGTTTAAGGTAAACAGTCATACCACCCTCATTGATCCGGTAAAGTTGTATGAATATTTTGCCTCTGGAAGAGCGGTTGTCTCTACGGCAATAGAGGAAATAAAACGGTTTGAAGGGCCGCTCTATTACTCCCATTCACCTGCTGATTTCATTGAAAATATAAAAAAAGCGTTATCCGAAAATAGCAAAAACCTAAAAGCGCAAAGGCAAAAGATTGCATATGAGAATACATGGGAAAGACGCGCGGAGATATTACACGAAGAAATACAAAAAATCAGTAAATAGGATATAATAATTGCCAATGAATACATCTATAAAAAAAGTTGCGGTCATCGGACTCGGCTATGTAGGACTCCCTACTTATGTGGCTCTTCTTAAATCTGGGAAATATGAGGTTGTCGGCTATACGCGTTCACAAAAGAAGGTGAATGCAATAAATCAAGGAATCTCGCCCATTGAAGACGCGGATGTAATCGCCTATCTTAAAACCCATAAAGTACACGTCACCAATAAACAAAATGAGCTTAAAGATTGCCAAGTTTTTATCATCTGTGTCCCCACACCAGTAAAGGATGATTATGTACCTGATTACGAACCCGTCATTTCAGCAACGCAATTGGTAGCGCCATTTATGAAAAGGGGGAGTCATTATGTACTTGAGTCAACGGTAAACCCGGGGACGTGTGAAGAAATTGTCGCGCCGATTCTTCAGAAGGAAACGGGGCTCAAGGCAGGCATTGACTTTAATATTGCCCATTGTCCCGAACGCATAAATCCTGGAGATCCCAAATGGAATATTTATAATATCAATAGAAACATAGGATCAATAAGCAAGAAAATGAATAGGGAAGTTGCTGCCTTTTATCGGACATTCATTAGTGAAGGAATAATCAATGAAGTAAATTCTCTCAAAGTTGCAGAAGCAACTAAAATAATCGAAAATACGTTCCGCGATATCAACATCGCCTATGTGAATGAACTTGCCCAGTCGTTTGACATTATGGGTATTGATCTTCATGAAACCATTAAGGCATCATCCAACAAGCAGTTCGCATTTATGCCACACTGGCCTGGATGTGGGGTGGGCGGGCATTGTATCGCAGTAGATCCATACTATCTTATACGTCGTGCGAGTCTTGACGGGTTTAATCACCAGTTTTTAAAAAATGCGAGAGAAATCAACAACAGTATGCCCGCATACACAATACAGCGACTCCTGCTTGCTCTCAATGAAGTACAGTTACCACTTAAAGGAACAAAAGTCGCATTACTGGGATTAAGCTATAAACCCAATATTGGCGATATCCGCGAAAGCCCCAGTCTCATAATAGAAAAAGAGCTGAAAGAATTGGGAGCGGATATATCTGTCTACGACCCGTATGTACAACGAGCAGAAAAGAATTTGTTTCAAGTTGTCAAAAATGCAAAAGCCATTATAGTTGCAACTGCCCATAAGGAAATAAGAGAACAACTCCTTGCGCTTTTACCCAAAACAAAGGTAAAAGTCATTGTTGATGGAAGAAATTGCCTAGACAAGGAAAAAATTATAAAATGTGGAATAGTATATAGGGGAATAGGAAGATAATATATGAAAAAACTAGGTATCGGCGTCATCGGTCTAGGACGTATATTTCAGCGCCATTACAACGACTCCATAAAACAGCTTGCCGAAGTGGAGTTGGTTGCTGTGTGTGATAATAAAAAAGAAATTGCGGAGAAAGTTGGGAAAGAAGAGAAAGTAAAATTCTACACAGATTATCATACATTGATAGCAGATCCGAAAGTGGATGTTGTCGCCATAGCAACGCCCAATGGGTTCCATAATGAAATGGGATTGGCTGTTGCGAAGGCAGGGAAACACTGCATAATGGAAAAACCGATTTCCCAAAACTATGGTGATGCCAAGAAATTAGTTCAGGCGTTTAATAAGTCGAAGGGTCGCCTATTTCCGGTTTTACAGGTCCGCTATAATCCTGCTGTACAAACACTCCGTACTGCAATACAAAATAATCTTCTTGGAAAGATTTTGACTGCTTCAGTGATAATTAGATGGACACGACCACAACAGTATTTTGATGAAAGCGACTGGAAAGGAACTCTTAAACTCGATGGTGGAACTCTACTTACACAAGCAATTCACTATGTGGATATCATGCAGTATATATTAGGTCCAGCAAAATCATTATTTGGAAAGCTCGATAGAGTTGCTCACACAATTGAAGCTGAGGATATTGCAAATGCAATAATTGACCTCAAGTCCGGAACAAGAGTTAATCTTGAATTCACGGTTTGCACATATCCTCATAATCTTGAGTGTTCTCTTACCGTACTCGGGGAGAAGGGCACTGTAAAGATCGGGGGAACAGCAATGAATAAATGTGAGTTATGGGAAGTAAAAGACACCCCTATGCCATTCATACCCGAGGGTCTCAACCCCAATATATATGCGGGAGGCATGTATGTTGGCTCATGTCCCAATCATAAATCGATATATGAAAATATGATAAATGTGTTGGTATATAAGAAAAATTCTTTCATCAAGGGGGATGACGCATTGGAATCCCTTCGAATTATCGATGGCATTAAAAAATCGAGTGACGAAAAAAAAGAAATAATGCTTTAGCTGTGTCATTTTATGAAACCATATATTCACGAAAGTTCAATCGTTGATGACCATGTAAAGGTGGGAGATAATACAAAAATCTGGCATTTTTCGCATGTTTCTTCAGGCGCTACCATTGGCAAAAACTGCTCACTTGGACAAAACGTATTTATCGGTAATAATGTAGTGATAGGTAGTAACGTAAAAATACAAAATAACGTATCGGTCTATGAGGGAGTCACTTTGGAAGATAATGTTTTCTGTGGTCCTTCCTGCGTATTTACCAATGTCCGTCAACCAAGAAGCGAATTCCCCGTGCATAAAAAATACGACAAAACCCTTATCAAAAAAGGCGTGACCATCGGAGCCAACGTCACTATAGTCTGTGGCGTAACTATCGGTAAATATGCATTTATCGGTGCAGGATCCGTGGTGACAAAAGATATTCCAGATTTTGCACTTGTCTATGACAATCCCGCACGAGTACATGGAAAAGTGAATGAAAAAGGCGAAAAAATACTATGAAAATACCTATTTTAGATCTTAACGCACAATATAAAACAATTAAAAAAGAAATTGATAATGCCATCAAAACGGTCATTACGGAATCCTCATTCATAGGAGGAAAACATGTGGAGGAGTTGGAGAAAAACATTGCTCACTACTGTGGCACTAAGTACGCCGTCGCGCTCAACTCAGGAACAGATGCACTGTATCTTTCGTTATATGCACTTGGAATAGGGAAGGGCGATGAGGTGATAACATCTCCTTTTTCCTTTTTTGCCACTGCTGAAGTCATTGCAAAAGTGGGAGCTACTCCCGTTTTTGTAGATATAGATCCTACAACTTTCAACATAAACCCCCAGTTAATTGAAAAAGCAATTACTAAAAAAACCAAGGCAATTATCCCTGTGCATTTATTCGGTCAGACCGCGGAAATGGACAAGATAAACGCTTTGGCTAAGAAATATGGATTCTTCGTCATCGAAGATGCCTGCCAGGCCATAGGAGCCACTTACAAGGGCAAAAAAACCGGCAATCTGGGTGACATCGGCGCTTTCAGTTTTTTCCCTTCAAAAAACTTAGGCGCATACGGCGACGGGGGAATGCTAACGACCAACGACCAACGACTAGCGACTAGAGTCCGGATACTGCGTAATCATGGGTCGAAAGTGAAGTACTATAACGATGAGATTGGTGTCAGTAGTAGGCTAGATGGGCTCCAAGCAGCCATTTTAAATGTTAAATTAAGGCATTTAGACAAATGGAACAAAGAACGTAACCGCGTCGCCCAAACCTATTCAAAATTACTTAAAGATATTCCCTGGCTCTCCCTGCCCAATTCTAGCGACCAACGACCTAGACCAAAGGTCTATCGCCCTTTGGGCGAAACGACTAACGACTTTTATCATGTCTTCCACCAATACACAATCCGCATTACCAATGGTAAACGTGATGAATTAAGAACCCATCTTGCGCAAAAGGGTATCCAAACCATGGTCTACTACCCAATAGCCCTTCATCTTCTCAAGGCAATGGAATACTTAGGGTATAAAAAAGGCTCCATGCCCGCGGCAGAAAAAGCGTGTGATGAAGTGCTGAGTCTGCCGATGTATCCTGAGTTGAAAGAAAGTGTAATTAATGTAATCTTAAAAAGTATTGCAGGTTTTCGTTAATTCTTTTTCATTATTTTTTCGTAATCCCTTTTCAGCCTTTTTGCTATTCTAATTGGGTCATGCCATCGTTCAACAAACTGTCTACTTTTTTTTCCAATTGATACGAGTTTATTCTTGTCTACGGTTATATATTTTTTGAGAACTCGATATATTGTGTCTGGAGTCGCATTAATTACCGGTAATTCATCCTTCATCTTAGTCGGTATAAACTTCAAATCTTCTTCTCTGATATAAGCAATCACTGGCTTTCCAAGCGCCATAAGCTCAACTGCAAGTCCTCCATACCATCCCGCCAATAGTTGGTCTATAAGTATATCTGCCTTCTTATATATTTCCTTTGCACTCTCATTTGCCATATTCTCGACAAGGACGAATTGTATTGGATAACCCTCTTTTTTTAGTTTTTCTATCGCTTCTATTATGTATTTAGTTCCCTTGATTATTCGATCCGTTGGTGCATGGACAATTGTAATAGCACGCCCTTTGATGCTTGGTGAATAACTTGGTTGCCATTCATCCATATTTACATGTGTATAAGGAAGAAACTGTGCTCGTTTTGGTAATATATATAATAAATCCGGATTAAGTGCGTATATTTTGTTAGCATATTTTTCAAACATCTTTATTTTCAACTTTTTGAAAGTCTCTTGCGACGGAGAATAGTAATGTGCTGAAACTTCATTTGCAAAAGTAATCCTAAAATATCTTTTACAATAATCTCCTTGCCGCGCATCATCCCCTTGAAAAGTAACAACTATACCTTTCTTAAATATTTTTAGTAAAAATAAATCTTTTAAGATAAAAAGTCGTATATAAAAACTATGGATCTTTTTATAAATAGGGTAGGTATATTTTTCTTCTATTGACCAATCAGGCATGAGGGTAGATCCCGCATTGAAATGCACAACGTCAAACCTGAAAAGAATTTTGAGTAATAAAATCCACCTTTTATATTCCCTAACCAAAAACTTTTCATTTCCAACAAGTTCATCGCTTTGAAATGTATATGTATTTTTTCCAAAATCTACAGACCAGCTCTGTAAACCTATTTTTCTTTCCGCTCTTGCCAGGTTTCCAGGATTACCAGCCCAGTTATAGGGACAGTGGAGAATTGTATATGATTTCATTAACTGTTATTTACTCAATGCAATAAAAATTTCATTTTTCCCATTTCGGGTTATATCTACTAATTTAAACTTTGCCTTCTTAGCTAATTTTATAATCAAATCTGGAGTCTCATTAAAAGAATGGAATGGGTCAACGGCTCCTTTTGGTATGTAATATATCAAATTATTTAAATGCACTGAATATTCATTTAAGGAGAAACCTTCTATATATATATGTTTGATATCTTCAATAATATTTTTAGCTTTTTCAACTATACTAGCACTCCTATCGCTCATCCATATAATAACTTTACCTTTAACTTTTAAAATTCTGTTTACTTCCGTTAATGTTCTATTAATTGAACAAACATGGTCCAAACTTGTTGCAAAAATCGCTATATCTGCTTTTTTATCCATTAGTGGAATATATTCACTACAACCAACTATCCTTAATCCTTCAAAATTATCAGAATCTATTGGATCGATACCAACTACAAAAATTTTGTTTTTTTTGAATAGCTGATAATCCAGATACCCGGGTTCTTTCATGATTCCGCAGCCGACATCAACGACTACTTCAGTATCTTTTTTAATATATCGATTAATAAACAACCTAAAACGAGCAACGTCAGATCTGTTGGCAAGAGATAATGAACCCTCCTTTTCAAATAAATATGAAAGATATGCATTATTATTTAATACTTTATTCAATAAATATTCTTTTTTATACGTTTCGAATAAAAGTTGATCATAGGTATACTTTATGTAATTTTTTTTATACTTATATATATAGCCACATTCACACTTATAACTTTTCGTTTTAGAACTTTTCATTTCCAATTTAGATAGAGCTTTTTTGCACTTTATACACTGTAACATAGTTTAAAAAGTTAAATCAATAATTCCTTTTTCAAATTGTATTTTTGGTTCACCAAGATGTTTTTTCATCAGGGAAATATCTCCAAGAATATTTGTACTGTCTTTTGAATCTGTATGGTTTATTATCGGCTTTACATTAAGTAAATTTGAAATTATTTTAATAGCGTCATAAAGATATATCTTTTCAGATCCAGCTATATTAACATAGGGTATATCCTTTTTGGATATAAGTTGGTAAACGCTTTTTGCTGTATCTCCTACATATATAGGGTTTATCATTACTCCTTTTTTTCCGTTGATCGTAATTGGCAGATTTTTTTTCAATGAATTAATTAATCGAGGAAATAACATATTGCTTTTTTGATTTTTTCCATAAATAAAAAACGGCCTAATAATAGATATGTCCGTTTTTTTAAAATATGCTTTAGACATGATTTCTGAGCAAATTTTAGATGCTATATATAAATTTGGATTATTAGTATATCTATCTTCCTCTTTATGCGAATACATTGAATTATCATAAACACCACCACTTGAAGCGACAATAACTTTTTTTACACCACATTTAACACCATATTCGAGCAGATCTATGATTGTTTCACAATTAATTTTATATAATGATTTTACATCTTTTGATAAATCATTGTGATTTTCAGATTGTGCTAAATGAATAATAACATCAACTGTATTAGGTAATAAATCTACTGACCATCTTTTATTTAGATCGAGGTAAACAGGATTTATATGATTATTATTAATAACTGCAGATTTATTTCTTATAATTGCATATACGTTAAATTCTTTGACAAGATATGGTATTAAATTACTACCTAATAAGCCTGAACTGCCTGTTATTATGCAAGTTTTCATATGCTAGTTGGAACGACTCCCAAACTTCTATTAATCGAGTCGAATATGCTCCCTATATACATAATTGAGTGATGATTAATTACAAATTCTCTCGATTTTTCACCAATATCATCTCTCATTTTTTTATTTAGCACTAGTTTTCTTATTTCATCTTTTAAATTAAAAATATTACATTTAACCAAGGGTAACTCGCCTTTCTTTATTAAGCCTGCAAAAATATATAATTGTTCAAATTCTTCATCTATATAGCATAAAACGGGTTTTTTTAATGCCATACCTTCCAGTGCAAACATTGCATACCAACCAATTACTATTTGATCTGCAATGATATCGGCTTCCTCAATCATTTTTTTTAATTGGCTATTAGAAACCTTTTGTACGACTTGTAATTTTATCGGTAAACCTTCTTTTTTAAGTTCACCAACGGCCTGAATAAAATGTTCTGTCCCCTTTATAGTTTTATGATTTGGAGCATGCAATATGGTAATTTCGTCGTTTGTATTTATTTTTTTATCCTCTGATGGTTTCCATAATTCTGTGTCGATTGAAAAATGTCCCAACATGAGTCGATCCCAGGCATACATATACCTACTCCAATCACATCCTGATATAACATAATCAGCATATTTGGTCCATAAATCAATCTGATTTTCTATAATTTTTCTTTTGTTTTTTGAATATTCCAGGTAATCCATTGACATTGCATGTTTAAAATTTAAATTAGACGAGCGGCTCAAAACATGTATGTCCCCACCATAGGGCATAACAACTATTCGTACTTTAGCCAATTTATATAGTATCGGCTCAAACTTTTTAAAATGAGGAATCGCAAGTAGCGGTCCACCATTGAAGTAAATGTATATTATCTTATATCTAAATATTGATCTTAAATAAATATATATTTGAAGAATAAAAAAACGATCAATATTAAAAAACTGCATAATCAGATTTCCAATAATGTCTATGTCTTGAAACATCTTATCACCCCTTACGTCGAAATTATTTGTTATAAAATATACTTGTATTACGAATGTTTCTGCAGAATATCCATATTTTTTAAGAGCACTTTTATGATAAATATTATTTATCAAAGGCTCAGGTCCGAGTCCAACATCTATTGGTTTTTTTAAATGACGTGCAATAAAGGAAGCGAGTATAAGGAATGCAAGAGTAAAAAATTCGAAAACAAGTCTATTGAAGTTGGTAATTACACTTAAAATAATAGATTTATATAATTTATTTATAAAAAAAATTCTACTTATATAATGAATGAATCTATAAACTATTTTTTTTACTTTATAATAATATTTATTCTTCGCTCGAATCTTTCTTTTGTATTTGTATGCAACCTTGTTAATATACAGATAAATTCTAAATATAAAAAATTTTATTTGCCTTGCGATAAAATCCAATACTATAGAAATAGCAAATGACCATAAGAAAATCAAAAAGATTTTATAAAAAAAACTATTCATAAAGTTTTCCCTGAATAAATGTTTTACACCACCACTCAAAGTTAATAAGGGACCAAAGCAATAACCGATTATTTACTTTTTTATGAATATGCTCGTCTACTATATCTCCCACAAATTTTGGATTTATAAACTCAGAAAGAGCTGTTTTTTTACCTGATAGAGTTTTTTTAAGATATTCTGCATTTTCTCCCCTATACCATGACTCCTCTGGAGCCGAAAATCCTTGTTTTTTTCTTTTTAAAACTGATTCAGGGAGAATATCTTCCATGGCTTTTCTGAGAACATTTTTACCTTCATCAAATTTTCCTAAATATTTCTGTTTTGCTCTTAGTTCATTTTCATCGATTCTTTTCATTTTTTCAAAATTACCGAGCTTAAACTTTACTGGTATTTTTTGGGCAAAATTTACCAAGTCGTTATCTAAGAAGGGGAACCTTTCTTCGAGTCCATTAGCCATAGACAATTTATCGCCCACCGTCAATAATCCTGACAAAAATGTTTTAATCTCAAAATAGAGACTGTTTTGTATATGATCTTCCGGAGTATCATACCGTAACTTTTTATTGAAGGTGAAAACCCTCTTAAAGGTTTCCTTTGGCGCAGAAATATCTATTTTATCGTATACTTTTTTTCGGAAAAGGTTGATTTTGTCTTCATCATTTACCAATCGCTGCCAATAGTTATAATAATTATCAAAAAATTCTTCCTGGTTGAGTGATTTGAAAACACGATAGTATCTCCACGGATACCCTCCGAATAGTTCGTCACCTCCCGTGCCCTGTAAACATACTTTCACAAATTTTGAGGCAAGACGGCTAATATAGTAATTTGGATAGCTCATGCCCAAACGCAAATCTTCCAAATGCCAGACGACACGGGGGAGAGACCACCCTAAATCTCCTGCGTTGATAACTTGTTCATAATGCTCAGTTTTGAAGTGGTTTGCAAGAAGTTCTGCATCGCGCCGTTCATCGAATGTTGATTCAATGCCGGTTACCTTGGATAATTCAAACCCAGCGGTGAAAGTCGATAATCGATCTACATGTTGGCTAGCTAATCCTGTAATCGATCCGGAATCCATTCCTCCTGATAAATAAGACCCAACGGGGACATCTGCTATCATTTGTCTTTTTACCGCTTGGGCTAGCAATCTTTTCGTTTCTTCTTTTGCCTCAGTGAACGTCATTGAATTGTCAGGAGAGGAAAAATCATAGTCCCGCCAAGAATTATGATTTATCGACCTTGTTTTACTGTTTACTTTTATTGTATTGGCAGGAGGAAGCATGTTTACTCCTTCGAATAAGGTATAAAAACCGAAGATGTTTTGAAAGGTGAAATACTCGTTCAGTGCCTCAAGATTGACCGACACCTTATAATCAGGGTGTTTGAGAATGGCCTTGATTTCGGAAGCAAACACTATCGATTTTCCGTTAAACCAGTAATAAAGAGGTTTTACGCCGAATCTATCCCTGCTCAGATATAGTGATTGAGTTTTCTTGTCCCAGGCTGCAACGGCGAACATGCCATTCAACTCCTTGACAAAATCCATTCCATATTCATCAATCCCTTCAACCAGTACCTCTGTGTCACAGGTAGAAACAAAACGATGGCCTTTTTTTTCTAATTTTTTTCGCAGTTCAAGGAAGTTATAAATACAACCGTTAAATACAACAACCCACCGACCATTATGCGAGGTCATGGGCTGGGCGCCTTTTGATGAAGTATCCAATATCGCTAATCTTCTGTGTCCTAATCCGATGTTTTTATCAACATAGTAGCCTTCTCCATCGGGGCCGCGATGAATCAATGTTGCAGTCATTTGTTTCACCAAAGATGCAGATACTGGTCTTTCGTTTATATTAAATACTCCCGTTAATCCACACATATTATTGCAGTTTTCTCCATTCTATAAGTTTTTCCATTCCATCTTTGAGATCTGTTTTCCATTTATAGCGAAGGTCTTTTTCTGCCATTTTTGTTGATCCAATCCTATTCGTAACAAAAGTGAGACCGGCGGGTTTATATTCAATTGAAGTTTTAATACCATATAAGTCGATGATTACTTGGGTGAGCCCCTTCAACGAAGTCCCAATACCTGTCCCCACATTATAATTTTTGCCATTTGCCTGCGACTTCATCGCACAAATATTTGCCCTTACCACGTCTCCCACATACACAAAGTCGTACTGTTGGGAGCCATCGCCATAGAGAATTGGCTTTTTCTTTTCTTCAAGCCTGTCAATTATTTTATGCATGACTGCGGTATAAGCGCCATGGTAATCTTGGCGCGGACCATAGACATTCATATAGCGTAAACCCACCCAGTTTAATCCGTATCTTTTTCCGAGAGATTTAAACATATGTTCATCTGCAATTTTTGTTGCCCCGTAGAATGTCTCGTTGTTATAGGGATGATCTTCAGTCATTGGCAGTTCTAATGCATTTCCATAAACACTCGCAGATGACGAAAACACCACCTTGCCGACTTTCTGTTTTATAGCAGACATTATTACGTTAAAGGTCCCTTTGATATTAACATCAAATGCAGTTTCCGGATATTCATGACAATGAAGGAGCCAAACTGCTGCCAAATGAAATACGCCATCCACTCCCTCCATTGCTTTTTCTAGGAAATCACGGTGCAGTATGTCACCCTTGATGATTGTCAACCGCTTGTCTTTCATTGCTTCTTTCAAATTCTCCTCTGACCCACGGGAAAAATTGTCGTATACAATCACCTCTTTTACATCTTCTTTCAATAATTGATCCACAACATGCGAACCGATAAAGCCAGCTCCCCCTATGACTAAAAATTTCTTATTTGCTATTGTCATATTATTGAAATGATTTTTTTAATAATGAAACTATTTTATGTCCGGCATTTCCTTTACCATATACATTCTGCGGGGGAATATATATTGGTTTTTTATGTATCAATGACGATATTTTATCTGAGTCTGCTAAATAATTCCATCCCAGTAGTTCACTCCAGCCAGTATCAGGCATCACTACAATCGCTTGCTTTTGAAAATAGAAGGCTTCTTTTTGGTAACCACCACTATCAGTTATAACCTTGTATGCATTCTTGGTTAATCCCATAAGCTGAAAATAATTTAATGGTTCAGTTATATGCAAATCCTTCAAATAATCTGTTAAATCAAACTGCTTGATTTGTTTTCTCGTTCGGGGATGTAATGGAAATACAACAGTCATTTCTTTTGATATCTTTTTTAATTCATTCAATATTATCCCCAGTTGTTTGGCATCATCAACATTGTAATCTCTGTGAATTGTTGCGATTATAAAATTATTTTCTTTTAAACCAAGCTTTTTATAATAGCCAAAGTCAAAATTATGTTCCATCGTCAAAAACAAGTCATACATTACGTCTCCAACGAGATGAACCCCTTTAGTTATTCCTTCCTTTTTAAGATTTTGGACCGTCAATTTGCTTGGACAGGAAAGAAATTGAGATACATGGTCTGTTTCTACTCTATTAATCTCTTCCGGCATGGTTTTTGGTTCCATTCTAATCCCCGATTCAACATGTACTAATGGGATTTTAAGTTTTGCTGCCACTAATGCTCCTGCTAGTGTTGTGTTGGTATCACCGTTGACTAATATAACTGTTGGTTTTACTTTGTATGCGATTTTTTCAAACTCAATCATTGTTTGCCCTGTGGTTTCTGCATGAGTAGTTGCCTTTATTCCAAGAAAATACTGTGGTTTTTTTATATCTAACGTTTCTATGAAAGAATCTGACATATTGTAATCGTAGTGCTGACCAGAATGCACAAGAACTTCATTTATACCTTGTTTTATAAATTCTTTATGAAGAACTGCTTCCTGAATAAATTGAGGTCGAGCACCCACCAACGAAAGGACTTTCATAATGTGAGTATTATAGCGTAATAATGAAGCAATATAAAGCTATAGAACAAGGGGAGAAAGGATTATATTCGGGCGACGCTTTAGTAATAGGTTCTGTGCCTTTGGGATAGCCGCTAATCACCTTTATATCCTTTCATAACAAGCTGAACTTCTACTTTTGTTGCTTATAATCCGCTGACAAGCCGGATTGAATGATTTAAAATAATGTAATGATGAGAATAAAGGCATTTATCAGCTATTCTGCTCACGATTGCGATATAAAAGCTAGCATATTAAAAAACTTACTGCAAAAATATCTCGGATTTGAATCTTTTATTGCACACACAGATATTCCAGGTGGAAAAGACTTCAATGAAATGATTATTAAACAAATCAAGATATCTCATATTATTTTCCCTCTTATTTCAGAATCTTCAGAAAAAAGTACATTTGTGAATCAAGAAATAGGGATTGCAATTGGAGGCGGTAAACCAATTATTCCTATTAAAATTAATAAAAATCCATTTGGCTTCATTTCTCACATACAGGCAATAAAATTCCCAGAGGCTGTTTCTGAAGAGGAAAATACAACTCTTAAATACGTCGCTCTCGCAACAAAAATATATTATCCCTTGTTTCAAGAGTCTTCATTTCTTTCACTACGAAAGACATTATTGGAATCTTTATTGTTCTCTTTATCTAACAGTCCTTCTTATTTTACATCTAATGTTGTTGGTCATTTTATCTTCAATAGTCTTAAAATAGATAGGTTTAATAATAAATATGACCATATTATTGATCAAATTATTAAGAATAATTCCTATGCTTATCGGGAATCATATTTCATTCCCCAACTTATTAGCCTATTAAATTGCAGTTGACTATTTTATTAATTATGTCATTATAAATGTATGGAAAAGAAAAAAGTAATTACAGCTCAAGAAAGCAAAAAAATTGGGATAATGATGAAACGAGTCATTCAAGAAACAAATAAGATAATCAAAAAAAAACCTCATTATTCTGCCTTTCGCGTTTGCTAATGAACTACTGCACTAATCAAGCTGCGCGGTATCCTATATGTCATCCCGAATTCGATTTGCCTCTCGCCCTCTACAGCTGGGGATTTGATAAATAATTCCCTTGGCCCCAAACCCCTCGACCTTTAAGGTCGCGCCACCTTGGCAACCGCTGCGGTTGCCTACGGGGCTACAACATACCACTAATCGCATTTATATGCTTTCAGAACTGTCTAAATAGCTATTATTGTTGTTTATAAACTGCTGACAAATCAAAAATGATGGTATAGACTTTTACTTATTATTCATTTATCATTGCTTTTATGTTAACCAAAGGTGACCTTTCAGCCATTCAGAAGATGCTAGATGCTACTTTGGATTCTAAGCTAGATTCTAAGTTAGATTTAAAACTAGCAGGTATAAAATCAGATATTGGTATTCTTAAAACTGACCTCAAAAAGCTTTCAGACAAGCTTGATACTAATACAAAAGAATTAACCGATCTCATTTTGGCAGGATTTTCTACTCATGAACGGGAAAGGATGATTCAGGCCACGCTTGAATCGCTCAGTAAACTTTCCTACCCAAAAGATAAATTTGAAATGGTTGTGGTGGATAATCCAGAATAATTCGGGCATTAAATAGCTGTAATGCTGTCAAAAGGCAAGCTTTGGATTAGTCCTTCAATCTGACTGTCTTTTACCTGCTTGGAGTAATAAATCTGGCTCATTTCCTGCTCTTTTTCGGTTGCGATCACCTTCCAATTGGTTTGGATGCTGTCTTTAGTGATAGGTCGACGAATCTCCTTCTGCCTTACATACGAAACAACTTCGCCCAAGTCTAACTTGTACTTTTCCAAAAGTAAGTAAATATCGTAGAAATCGCGGTAACGGGCCCGATCGCTCATAGCTCGAATTTTTTCAGCGCATATTTCTTTGATGTTCATGGCGGCGACCGTAAAATTCACACCCCAAACATTGTGGTAAGTTATAGTTTGAGGTGGAAGCAGAACATTTTGTAAGAAGTCAATTTCTACCTTCAGTGAGTTGGGTTGAATCAATGGTCCAGTGTATTGGAGTTTTTCGATTTTTATAGTGGCTTGGGAAAGATAATCTTTCTTAATACTCAAATAATCGATGTTATCAAAGATTTTACGCACTTCTTCGATTGGTAAAGGGTGCCGGTTTGAAGAAAAATCCAAGTCCTCCGAAAAACGATATTGGTCTAGGTAACAGTGATGTAAGGCCGTGCCGCCTTTGAAAATAAGTGTTTTGCCAGTCGAGGAAGCGGCAATAATCTGAAGTGCCAAAGTTAGAAAATAATCTTTCTCGGCAATATGCAGGGGATAACGAAGGCTCTTGCGATTGATTATTTCGAGTTGCTGTCGGGTAAGCATAGGAATTATTTGACTGACTGATATTTATCAAAATACTCGTCATAATAGAGTCGCCACTTGGCGTTAAACTTAGCATCTCCAGAGAGCATCCAGTGAGTGCCCTTTAATTTAACTTGACTGTAAAGGTTACCAGAGTCAATTCCAAGCAAGTCAAACAGGAAACCAAATATCTTAATGGTGGTCACAGACATCTTGCCCAAATATTCAGTCATTTTTTGCAGATCTAGTGAACCTTTATACAAAGAGAGCTTCTCCACCACCAAATCAACAGTATATTTACTTTTATGAAATTGAATCATGTCAATTAAGGCTTTTTCGGCAGTTGCCATACGAATAGCTTTATTATCAATGCTCACGTCTTGCCAGCCAAAGAACCACTTATCCTGCACTTTCACAAAACTATATTCGACCGATTGCAACCGCACTGTCTTATACTGCGCCTGAGAAATCGAAATGGTTTTATTGGTGAGTTGGTCAAACATCCCATGATAGGCTAAAGCCGACTCAAAAGAGACATATGAATCTTTAACCAGAAGATTAGCCACTACAGAGGGTGAGAAAGACAAAAACCCACGATTACTTAAGTCAGAGATGGCATATAAACCCCTTTTCACCCGAATCAGCCAACCATTGCGGGTGAGCTTGGTAATTACATTTTTAGCCACTTGTTGACCCCACACGTTCTTCCCCTGGGCATAAATCTGCTCAGAGGTAACAATTTGGCCATACGTGACGATTAAGTCCTCAAGAAGAGCACTTTGCTGAGTAGAAAGAATTGTTTGTTTCATATATGGTAAATAATCATTTATAATGACTATCTACTTATAGATTAAACAAATCTAGTGGGGTTGTCAAGGGAGTTAGATAACCATGAACGGCGGGATAGTATAATAGTATAGCACTATTTACCTTAATATCCCATCATGACAATCTAAAGCAAACAAATGTGGCTTATA
>Ga0210016_1001447_pt1 | contig 22080 bp, 23 predicted proteins | sample CryGeyCG2014_300_FD_185454 | JGI IMG/M metagenome (GOLD analysis project Ga0210016, IMG submission 185454) | Groundwater microbial communities from aquifer - Crystal Geyser CG02_land_8/20/14_3.00 (SPAdes) (version 2) | ecosystem: Environmental > Aquatic > Deep subsurface > Groundwater | place... | reverse complement strand
ACGACGTTCGGGAAATGGCCAGGGTGGCCAAGGTGACCGATGCCGTGGCCCAACGCGTTTAATGTCTGGATAATTAGAATCATCTCCAAAAGAGTGGGTGAAAACATAAGGGTTCAAGGGGTCAAGGGGTCAAGGGGTCAAGGGGTCAAGGATTCCAGGGGTCAAGTGAAGTGCTTTTTAAAAACTCAAGGGTCCGAGGGGTCAAGGGGCTTAGGGTCCAAGTGAAAAGCATAGAAAAAAACTGAAGGGCAACAGAAATCAAAAAACCACTTGAACCCTTGAACCCTTGAACCCTTGAACCCTATAACCCTATCTTGTATTTTAAAGAAATGGTTCCGAATGTTTTCTGAAATCTCCGACGTCCTCCACTGGTTTCTGCGGACATTTCGATGGCAGGATGCCGTCGACATCCTGATCGTTGCCTACGTCCTTTACGAGCTGTTCAAGCTTTTTAAAGGGACCCGGGCCCTTCAGATGATCATCGGGCTGACCATCCTGGTCATGGCCTCGTTCATTTTCCAGTGGGCAAAATTTTATACCATCAGCTGGCTGCTGAATAACCTGTGGGCCTATCTGGCCCTGAGTGTGATCATTCTTTTCCAGCCGGAAATCCGCAGGACCCTGGCCCATATGGGGCAGAGCCCTGTTTTTTCATCCATGAACCTGGAATCGGAGGCCAAGACCATTGATGAACTGGTCAAGGGATCCGTCACCATGGCGAGCCGGAAGATCGGGGCGCTGATCCTGCTTGAACGTGAGCACAGCATCGAAGGCCTGATTGAGATGGGGACGCCCATTGACTCGAAGTTGTCCAAGGAGATCCTCCTCAGTATCTTCCTCCCCTATTCCCCGATTCATGACGGGGCCGTGATCATTCAGAAGGACAGGATCAAGGCCGCGGGATGTTTCCTCCCGCTTACGCTGAATCTCAACCTGAGCAAGGAGCTGGGGACCCGTCACCGGGCGGCCATGGGCATCACTGAAGAGACCGATGCCGTGGTGATCGTGGTCTCGGAAGAGACAGGGACCATTTCCGTGGTGATCGGCGGGAAGATTACACGGGACCTGGATGCGCAGGCCCTTCGCCGTGTCCTGACCAATGTGATGCGGCCGGTTAAGAAAAAAACAAGGAAATGGTTTTAAAGATCATCTCCAAAAGAGTGGGTGAAAAAGAAGGGGTCAAGGGGCCAAGGATTCAAGGGGTCGAGTGAAGTGCTAAAAACATCAGCGGTCAAGGGGTCCAGTGTTTTTCTCTGGAGATTTTGCTTGCGTTTAAGTATTTCACTTGAACCCTGGAATCCTCGACCCCTTTTTACCCACTAAATGGGAGAAGAACCATAATTAAAAAAGGGATCAGCGGAGTGAAAGGCATGAGGCGCTTTAAGGATATATTGATCAAGGATTTGTGGATCAAGGCATTCTCCATTATTTTTGCTTTTTTCCTCTGGTTTTCCATCGTCGGGGGAGAAAGCGCTGAGGAGTTTTTTACCATCCCGCTGACCATTGTGAAAATCCCAGAGAATATGATCATCAAAAACGAACTGGTTGATTTCGTGAATTTGCGGGTGCGCGGGCAGAAGGCCGTGCTCAACTCGCTGAATGCCAAACAGATCACCGTGGAACTCAACCTCAAGGATGCAAAAGAGGGTGAAAACGTCATCACCCTCTTTCCGGAAGAAGTCAAACTCCCTGAAGGGCTCTCCGTTGTAAGGATCAGTCCTTCACAGGTCACGGTCGAGCTGAGCAAACTTGCCGAGAAAGCGCTCCCGGTGGAACCCGATTTCTTCGGGACCGCAGCCAAAGGCTACGAGATCGGGAGGGTTACGGCCACGCCGCTCAAGGTAGAGGTGATGGGGCTGAAGGAGGCGCTCAAGGATCAGGAAAAGATCAAGACCGCGCGTATAGATCTCTTCGGAAAGAACCGGTCTTTTTCCGTGGAGGCGGACCTGAAGCCCCCCAGTGGAAATGTCTATATCAAAGGGCCCAAAAAGGTCCAGGTTGACGTGGAGATCCTGGAAAAGTCAGGCCGGCGTGAATTCCGGAATATACCGGTGAAGGGGTCCGGCCCTTCGGACGGGGCGGTTTTTCATCCGGATAAGGTGACACTGGTCATCGCCGGGCCGGAGGCCAAACTTACGGATATGCTCCCTTCGATGATCGAGGTCGTGATCCAGGAGCCGGAGACACCGGGCGCCTTTGATCTGGAACCGGAGGTGACCTTGCCCGAGGGGTTTCAGGTGATCCGGATCAGTCCTGAAAAAATACGGGTCAAGGTGGAGAAGCATTCCTGAACCGTTCTATATATACAGAGCCTCATAAACCAACAACGTCATTCCCCGGCCCCCGATCGCAGTCGAGGGCAGGCTTGATCGGGGAATCCATGGTTCGACAAGCTCACCATGACAATTGTCACCCTGAGCCTGTCGAAGGGTGGATTGTCCGGTCGAGCCGGACAATGACAAACTGATTAACCTCTGTCACTGTGTATAAAGGAGGGTCAATCTTGGGCAAGTTGTTTGGAACCGACGGCGTCCGGGGTGTTGCCAACGTCTACCCCATGAACGTGGAAATGGCGATCAAGCTCGGGAGGGCGGCTTCACATATTTTCAAGAAGGCGCGCTCCGGCCGGCACAAGGTCATCATAGGCAAGGATACGAGACTTTCGGGATACATGCTGGAGAGCGCCCTCATGTCAGGAATCTGCTCCATGGGCGTGGACGTCCTGCTGGTCGGTCCCCTCCCCACGCCGGCCATTGCCTTCATGACTAAAAATCTCCGGGCGGACGCGGGTGTGGTGATCTCCGCCTCGCACAACCCCTATCAGGACAACGGGATCAAGTTTTTCTCTCCCGATGGGTACAAACTCCCGGATGAAATAGAAGAGGAGATGGAGTCTCTTATTTTTTCCAATGATATTGATTCCATCCGGCCCACGGCCGAGGAGGTGGGAAAGGCCTTTCGGATTGATGACGCGGAGGGCCGCTATGTTTCTTACATCAAAACAAGCTTCCCCAAGGAGTATGACCTCTCCGGGATCAAGATCGTGATTGACTGTGCCAACGGCGCGGCGTACAAGGCCGCCCCGCTGGTCATGCAGGAACTCGGCGCCGATATCGTCGTCTTGAATAACCGGCCCGACGGATGCAACATTAACAAGGACTGCGGGTCGCTCCATCCTGATGTGATCATAAAGGCCGTTCTGGACCATGGCGCCGATATCGGCATCTCCCTGGACGGAGATGCAGACCGCGTGATCTTTTCGGATGAAAAGGGGAGTGAGGTCAACGGCGACCCCGTGATGGTCTTCTCCGCCCTGGACATGAAAAGCCGAGGGGTCCTGCGTGAGAATACCCTGGTGACCACGGTGATGAGCAACATGGGGTTGGAACTGGCGCTGAAAAAACAGGGGATACGGGTCGTCCGGACGCAGGTCGGAGACCGGTATGTGGCCGAGGAGATGATCCGGGGAGGATATAATCTGGGCGGGGAGCAATCCGGTCATATTCTATTTATGGACTACAATACCACGGGAGACGGGATCCTGTCGGCCCTGCAGGTCCTTTCCATCATGAGGAGGTCCGGAAAGAGTCTCTCCGAACTCGCTTCGGTCATGACCACGCTTCCGCAGATCCTCAAGAACGTCAGGGTCAGGGAGAAAAAGGATTTTGAAAGCCTGCCGGACGTCAAGAAGGCCATCCATTCCGCAGAGCAGAAACTTAAAGAGGAGGGGAGGGTTCTGGTCAGGTATTCAGGCACTGAAAACAAGGCCAGGGTCATGATCGAAGGACCGGATTCGGATTCGATCCGGGATATGGCCGAAAGCATAGCGGGAGAGATCGAGAAGGCGATTGGTGTTAAAAATTAAAGATTATCTCCAGAAGAGTAGGTGAAAACATCAGGGGTCAAGGGGTCAAGGATTCCAGGGGTCAAGTGAAGTGCTTTTCAAGAAATTGAGGGTCCGAGGGGTCAAGGGGTCAAGGATTCAAGTGAAATACAGAAAAGCAAGCAAAGTCTCCAGAGAGAAACACTGGACCCCTTGAACCCTTGAACCCTTGAACCCTTTTTATCCACTATATGGGAGAAGAAACAAAATTGGGATTTCGATATTCGGATTTCAGCCTATTTTAGAAAGGGGTTTCTTGTGACACGACTGGGAGTGAACATTGATCACGTGGCCACGATCCGTCAGGCCAGGCTGACCACGGAACCGGATCCGGTTGCGGCCGCGCTCATTGCCGAGCTGGCCGGAGCAGACGGCATTACCATCCACCTGAGAGAGGACCGCAGGCATATCCAGGACCGTGATTTAAGTTTGATCCGTCGTGTGATTCATGTCCGACTGAACCTGGAAATGGCGGCAACCGAGGAGATCATCCGGATCGCCCTGAAGGAGAGACCGGATGCGGTCTGTCTCGTTCCTGAAAAGAGGGCGGAACTCACGACTGAAGGCGGACTGGATGTGGCGGCCCATGGGAAGTCCCTGAAGCAAGGGATCCGGAGGCTGAGGCATAAGGGGATCGAGGTCAGCATCTTCGTGGATCCCGATCCCAGACAGGTGATCGCCTCAAAGGAGTTGAACGCTGATGCCGTGGAGATCCATACCGGCGCCTATGCGGAGGCCAAAGGCAAGGCGCAGGCCCGGGAACTGGAGCGTATCCATCGGGCCGTGCAGACTGCCCGTGAGATCGGGATCAGCATCCATGCAGGGCACGGGCTGACCTACCGGAACGTCAGCCGGATCGCCGCCATACCGGAGATCGAGGAGCTGAACATCGGACACAGCATCATATCCAGGGCGGTGCTGGTAGGGCTGGAACGGGCTGTCAGGGAAATGAAGGCGCTGGTGAACCCTTGAACCCTTTGTCAACTTAATTGACGATGAGCCGAGTATGAAGGTCGCGAATGCTGAACAGATGAAGAGACTGGACCGGGAGGCCGTCAGGGAGTACAGGATCCCCGGAATCGTGCTTATGGAGAACGCCTCGCTGGGGGTGATCCGTTCCATGGAGACGAAATACGGCCGGCTTTGGGGGAGGTCCGTGCTGATCTTCTGCGGCAAGGGGAACAACGGCGGGGACGGGATGGCCTCGGCCAGACACCTTGCAAACCGAGGGGCGCACGTCCAGGTGGTTCTCTTGGGAGAACCTGAGAGCCTCCAGGAAGACGCAGCAGCCAATTACGCCATCTGCGAACGCATGAAGATCCGAATCCATCCGGTGGTCTCTCCAAAAGATTTTTCTTCGGTTTCACGCTGGATCAGTAAGGCCGATCTTATCCTGGATGCGATCCTGGGAACCGGGATCGTCCCGCCGGTCCGCGGGCTGGTGGAACAGGCAGTACGCCGGATCAACCGGTCCGGTAAACCGGTGATCTCCGTGGACCTCCCCACAGGCTTGAGTGCGGACTCTTCTGAAATCGTCGGGGAGGTGGTTCATGCGGATTTGACTGTCACCTTCGGTCTTCCCAAAATATCCCTGGTCCAGTATCCCTCATTGTCGAATGCCGGAGAGGTCCACGTGGCGGACATCAGCCTTCCTTGGGAACTCGTGGACCAGGCTGAGATCCCAGTGGAACTTCTCGGTGAGGAGATTCTGCAGGCCCTTCCGCCGAGGAGGCCCGATCTTCACAAGGGGGAAGCAGGCCGGGTCCTTCTGATCGCAGGATCCAGGGGAATGCCTGGAGCGGCGGTAATGGCCGCCCTATCCTGTTTCAGGTCCGGCGCCGGACTGGTCTATGCCGCCGTGCCCGGGCGGGTGCGGGAGTTTTTTCATAAACAGTTGGTAGAGGGGATCACCGTCACCCTTCCGGAAACCGAGCGGGATCATCTGAGCCTCTCCGCTCTGCCGGATATCCTCGCTGCGGCCCGGGGGAAAAAGGCGGCGGTGATGGGGCCCGGAATCGGCCTTGACCCGGCAACGGGCGATATGGTACGATCCCTCATTCAAAAGATCCGCATCCCCATGATTCTGGACGCCGACGCCCTCAGCCATCTGGCCGGGAATACGGCCCTACTCAGGAAAATCAGGATCCCGGTGATCCTGACCCCGCATCCCGGGGAGATGGCCAGGCTGACAGACGTCTCGGACAAGGTTTTAAAGACGCGCCGCGTGGATCTGGCCCGGGAATTCGCCGCGGCGTTTGGGGTGATTCTGGTTTTAAAAGGGGCCAGGACCGTGATTGCGGATCCCAAGGGCCGGGTCTGGATCAATCCAACGGGAAATCCGGGCATGGCCACGGCCGGGACCGGGGACGTGCTCACGGGGATGATCGCCGGGCTTGCGGCCCAAGGGATGGCGCCTCTGCAGGCTGCGCTGGCCGGTGTTTTTCTGCACGGGCGCTGCGGGGACCGAGCCGCCGCACACCGGGGTAAACGAGGACTTCTTGCCAGAGACCTGATCCGTGAGATACCGAATGTCTTGAGGACCGTTGATGACAAGAAAAGGACCCGATGAAACCACAGAGTGCACAGAGAAACAGTCTGTGTTCTGTGGTCAGGTTTTAATAAACGTTCAACCAGAAAAGGAGGAAAACATGAAAAGGATTCTTGCTTGCGCAGTCTTTTTAACTCTACGGGTCGGCCGCGCTCTCTTATTATCCGATGAAGAATCTTGGGATTTCGGCCGGATACCGGATGATCCGCCTGGATGTGTCCGAGGATGGAGACAGTGCATTTCTTAAACTGGGCGGTCCGACCCTGTCTGCGACTCTTCGATTCTAAAGAAGCTTATGAATGATTTGATGGATGTTTATTTTAAAGAAAAGAGGTGAGGAACATTGCTTGCAGCCAAAGATCTGATGACCCGGGACGTGATCACCGTGGGGCCCGACATGCCGGTCAAGGAACTGGCCAATCTGTTGGTCGAGCGCCATATCAGCGGCGCCCCCGTGGTTGACCGGGAGGGGGCGCTGGTCGGGATCATTACCGAGAAGGATCTGATCGAGAGTAATAAAAACATTCACATCCCGACTGTGGTGACCCTCTTTGACGCGGTGATCTATCTTGAAAGCGAAAAACACTTCAAGCAAGAGCTGAAAAAGATGGCCGCTTCCAAGGTGGAGGATATCATGGTCCGGAAGGTGGTCACCATCGGAGAAGAGACCTCCATCCGTGAGATTGCCGCGATCATGTCGGAACGGGGCAAGGGTCTGCTTCCCGTGGTCCGGGATGGGAAGCTGGTCGGGATTGTGGGCAAGGCCGATATCGTCCGGTCCATGGCCGGATAAACAAAGATCCCTCTCGGTGCGTCACCCTATTGATGAACAGGACCACTTAGGCGGAAACCATTTCAGGGCGACAGGAGAATGTCTGCCGGATTCATGATGCAAGCGGTTCTGCGTTCGTCTTCCGAGGAGGAGACTCTTTTGATCGGAGAACGCCTCGGCGGGCGCCTGGCCGGAGGCGATATCCTTGCCCTTGCAGGGAGGCTTGGCGCAGGAAAGACCGTTCTGGCCAAAGGAATCGCCAGGGGACTCGGGATCAGGGAAGAGGACATCGTAAGCCCCACCTATACGCTGATTCATGAAATTTCAGGGGCCGTGAAGCTCTTTCACGTGGACTTGTACCGTGTAACCGATATGGACGACCTGGAGAATGCCGGGTTCTACGACGTCTTTGATCAAGATGCCGTGACCGTCATTGAATGGGCTGACCGCTTTCCGGGCGCGGTCTCCGAACCGTATTTGATGATCAGGCTGCAATGCGTGGACGAGAATATCAGGGAGATCTTCATAGAGCCTCATGGGGAGAGGTTCAGGCGTCTTCTAAACCTCTTGGTGAAAGAAATTCCGTCTCACCTGATCTACAGGACATGAGGGCGCGGGCCTCTTCCGGGAAAGGTATGGGGTATGCTGTCGGAAGATGAGATCAGAAGTCTCTCAAAGGAGATGAGAAGAGTCCTCTCTGACGTCCGGGGTCTGGAGTTCCTCCGGCCTGTTGAAGAGATCGAGGAGAAGATCTCCTCTGTTCTTTCGCAGAACATGCAGGAGGAAATCAAGCTCAATGCCGAATGTGACAAGATCATGGATCAATATGCCGGGCAGATCGAGCGGGGGGATGCGGATCCTCACAAATTGTTTTCAATGATCAAGCGGAAACTGGCCCGGGAGAAGGGGGTTGTACTTTGAAACTCTCGGAAGACCGTATCTCACACCTTTCACACCTGATTTTGGATCAGATCCTGGAGCAGGGGCTGATCTTCATGAAGGAGGATGATGAACCTGCCGCACGGGCGGAAATCAGGAAAGTTTTTGTAACCGAACTCCAGAAGGAAGAAGCGCTCGACCAAAAAATCCGGAACAAGATCGTTTCCTACAAGAGGACGATCCCTGAAGGGAGCAATGAATGGCATATCCTTTATCAACGCTTCCAGCGGGAAGAGAAGACCCGGAAGGGATCCGCCTAAGTGGTCCTGTTCATCAATAGGGTGACTCACCGACCTGCCTGCCGTCAGGCAGGATCGTAGTGCGGTCTTATCTCCGCGCTCGGCGGAGCGCATACCCCATGTGGTACGCCGCAGGGATTGGTTCTCCAACGGGGCTTACTTCACGGAATTTTTCTTGTTATAGCCGACCAGGGCGATGGCGAACCGGTCGTCCTGGAAAGGATGCATGTCGGGGAAACGCTCAAAAAGCCAGCCGTTGAAGATTTCATTCCCTTCTTTCAGGACCGTCACCTTCAAGGCCGGATTCTTGGTCTCGTTTGAGAGGGACGTAATGGCATTCTGGTCCATGGAGAACTGGGGCAGGAAGTCTCCGGCCTTGATGATCAGGCTGCTTCCCGGAATCGGGTAATCCGTATGCAGGGGAATCGTCTGATCCACGCTGGTCTTTTGGGTCTTATCCTCGATCCGGATGACCGCGGATTCCCACTGGCCTGCAACGCCTTCAGGCACGGAAACGGTCTTGGGGGTCTGGGATGGCGTGCCTTGATGCATGGGCATGGCCGGTTGTTGAGGGAGATCGGCTGAAGGTTGTGCCTGAGTTTGCGTCTGCGGCTGCGGCGGGGCCGCCGTCTTTTTCTGTTCACAAGCCGTGAAAGTAATCAAAGGAATTGAAACAAGGACCATTAAAAACCACGCAGATCGTTTCATTGTTCTTCTCCTAAAAATGAAAGACGGAACCGTGCCTTTGGGCACAATAAAAATGAATGAAAACATTAATATATGGAAATGATAAAGTCAATATTTTTATTCCTCTGATTTTTGCGGGGATTTTATCTCTTTCACAGGGGTGCGCCGGTCTCAGACCCGCTCCCGGCTATGGTGAAGATGATTTCATGACCCATCCGGTCCTCGGGCTGCCCGTGACCATACGTTACCTTCCGGCGGATGCGCCCATTCTCCCCCTTCTTGAGGAGACAATCCGTTCCGGCATGGAGAAGGCCGGGCAGTGGGGCGAGATCCGGACTCCCTTTACAGTGACCGTCTATCCGGACCACGAGGCCTTGGAGAATGTCGTACAAAAAAGAGGGTATGGATGGCTCAAGGCCTGGGCCACGGAAGAGAAGATCTCCCTCCAGTCCCCGCGTTCCTGGACGTTGTTCAGGGATCAATATCTCTTTGACCTCATGGCACACGAGTTGACCCATGTGATCCACTATCAGACCGCAGGAATCCAGGCCGGCCGTTCAGCGGAAAACGATCCCTTCTGGTTCAGGGAAGGGTTGGCGTCCGTGACCGCCGGGCAGGGGTACCGAAGGTATGGGAGGAAGGCGCTGCGGAGATTATTGCGGTCGGACCCGAAGTTTGATCCCTTCTCTCCGTCAGAGAGGGATATCCGGGACCATGAGAAGCTGGTTTATTCATCAGCTCATTATCTGACGGCCTATCTGATCGAAACCTATGGTTCCGATCGGATCAGGGACCTCCTTCACAGGATCGCACTCGGGGATTCCTTTGAGACTGCCTTTGACAAGACCTATCCCGTTTCTTTAAAACGGCTGAGGTCGGAATGGGAACCATGGCTGGAGATGAACGAACCTTAGTGGTCCTATTCGTAAATACGGTCGCATTCGATTGCCGTAGGGCGGCCTCCTCGGCGTTCCGCTCCTTGCGACGTACCGCAGGGGGTACGCCTCAGTCGCGCGCCTTGATGAGTCCGCCCTACGGCACTCTCGGTACGTTACCATACTTACGAACAGGACCACTTAGGTTTATATTCGCTCGCTAATCCAGCCCCCAAGGGGCGGGGAATGCACTCGCTATACTTTTTCAGTTATGAAATTAGTATTATCTCCAAAAGAGCGGGTGAAAACATAAGGGGTCAAGGGGTCAAGGATTCCAGGGGTCAAGTGAAGTGCTTTTCAAGAAATTGAGGGTCCGAGGGGTCAAGGGGTCAAGGATTCAAGTGAAATACAGAAAAGCAAGCAAAGTCTCCAGAGAGAAACACTGGACCCCTTGAACCCTTGAACCCTTGAACCCTTGAACCCTTGACTCCTGTGACCCTATGGTTCTTCAACCCTCGACCCCTTTTTACCCGCTAAATGGGAGAAGGACCTGAAATTATTGATAAGGAAGACAGTACACATGAAAGCATCTGTTCTGGTAGCCATGAGCGGCGGGGTGGATAGTTCGGTCGCCGCTCTGCTCCTTTTGGGGAAAGGCTACAAGGTGATGGGCGCGACCATGAAGATCTGGGATGAGGCGAGAGAGGTTTCGTTCCCCTCCCCCAGGATCTGCTGCTCCCTGTCCGCGGTGGAAGATGCCATGGCCGTGTGCGGACAATTAAAGGTCCCTTATCATCTGCTGGAATATCATGAGCACTTCAGGACCGAGGTTGTCGAGGATTTCTGCAGGGAGTACCGGCATGGCCGCACACCCAACCCATGTGTCCTGTGCAACTCACGGCTCAAATTCGATCATTTTCTGAAAGAAGCGGATTCTCTGGGCTGCGGCTTTATGGCAACGGGCCATTATGCGAGGGTCGAGCAGGATTGCCGGACCGGGAAGTTCCTTTTGAAGCGGGGGAAGGATACAAGAAAGGATCAGTCCTATTTTCTTTACGGCGTAACCCAGGAAGTTCTTTCCCGCCTCCTCTTGCCGGTGGGAGATTATACCAAGGAGCATATCCGCAAGCTTGCCGAAGATTACGGACTCCCCGTAGCCCGGAAAAAGGAGAGTCAGGAGATCTGTTTCATCCCGGACCATGATTACGCCTCCTTCCTCATGAGGCGGTTTCCTGAAGCTCATGAGAAAGGGGACATTTTAAACATGTCGGGAAAGGTTCTCGGGACGCACCCGGGATATATGCATTATACCATCGGTCAGCGGAGAGGACTGGGGGTGTCCCATCCGGTCCCGCTTTATGTGCTGGAGATCCATCCTTCTGAAAATGTCATCGTCGTCGGGCGCAAAGAGGATCTGCTGAATCGTCATGCCGTAGTGAGCGGGATCAACTGGATCTCCGGCCGGCCTCCTTGTTTATCGGACAAGATCAGCGCCAAGATCCGCTACCGGCATGCAGGCGCGGAAGTCAGATTGGATCCTGCGGATGATCCGCATGCCTTTCGTGTGACCTTCAATGAACCTCAGGAAGCCATCACCCCGGGGCAATCCATGGTGTTTTATGAGGGAGAGGTTGTCCTCGGGGGCGGGATCATTGAAAAGGCAGAGTAGACTCCGTTAGAAAACCCTGTTTTCTAACACCGCTTCAATGATAGACACTCCATTTAAGACAATAACAGGGGAGCCGGCGACTTTCTCTAACGGAGTAGAGGAAAAATTTTACCATATATATGTAAAGTTTTTCCTATTTTAGGCAAAAGTTTTCCCATTTTACCCGGCTGTTCAGGCAAGAAGCGAGACATTATCTGATAATATGGAATAATTTTCCAAAGTTTTACCATATAAACTCTCAAAAATATTAAAAACATAAAATAATCAGGAGATTATTCTAAAAAATGGCATAGAAAATGCAACTATATAGATATTGATTTTATTAGACGGCGATGCCATGATAGAAAACATAAATAGTCAATTATATTATAATTATTTTATGGATCTTTAGAGCAGAAAGTCTTTGACCGGAAGGAGTGTTACCGTCATGTTTAAGATCAATGTTCACAAGATCGAAGAACATACCTTTATTCTCAACCTTGAAGGTGATCTCACAGTCCAGACCTCGGTCGAGTTTCATAACGCCATCACGCCGATCCTGCAAAGGGAGCCCAAGGCGATTTCTATTAATCTCTCCAATGTGGCTGCGATGGACGAGGCCGGCATCGTGATCCTCATGAATGATCTCATGGATCATTCAGGCCGGGGAATCTATTTCTACCTGATCGGCCTTCCGGAGAAAATCAAAGTCTATTACCAAGCCTGTCTGCAAAATTTTGAGAATCCCTATTTCTCAAACACCACACACTGAAACCCCTTGACATTGATCTGCCGGCGGACATCCGCGTTCCGTAAGCCTCCTGGAACTCGACATCAGGCTCAGTCCTTTAGTCACGAAACTCACATCAGGAAGATTCCGGTTGACTCCGAATGTCGAGAAGTGGTATGAAAAGATAGGAATCTGAGTAATCTCTCTGCAGGTGGGGCCGCCAATGGAAAGGATCATTCTGGAAATCCCGGAAGAAATACTCATCTCACTGAAGGAGACCCCGTCCGAGCTTTCGAGAGACATCCGGATGCTGGCGGCGGCCAAGCTCTACGAACTGGGCAAGCTCTCCTCCGGCAGGGCCGCCCAGCTTGCCGGCATGTCACGGGTAAGTTTCCTCCGTGCGCTCTCACAGTACGGCGTTTCCATCCTGGCTCTGACTCCCGACGAACTCAGGCAGGATTATGAAAACGCGTAGAACCGTAATTGTCAACACATCCCCCCTTTATTACCTGCACAAGCTGGAATGCCTCGAATGTTTGGCCGGGCTGTACGGCAGCGTGACCGTCCCGGAGGCTGTAGCCGCTGAGCTTGAAGAGGGGAAGAAGGCCGGAGAGGGCGTTCCTTGTCTCAGCGACTACCCATGGATACACGTGAGAAAGGTCATGATTCCCGCCTTCATCAAGATGGTTCCCGACTTGGGGCGGGGCGAAGCTGAGGTTCTGGCGTTGGGAGCCGAAGAAGAGGATACACTTATCGTTGTTGATGACGGCCTGGCCAGGAGAATAGCAAAACTGCAAGGCTTCACGATCACGGGCACGGCAGGGGTCCTTTTAAAGGCGAAGAAGCAAGGGCTTGTCAAAGAGATCAGGCCGATGCTCGTGAAGCTGAAAGAATCGGGCTTCTATCTCAAAGAAGAGATCGTAAGCGAGATCCTCAAGATAGCAGGAGAGTCCTGAACCGGGTTCCAAGCCTTTGGCGCGATCATTCCCCCAGACGTCCGTCACCATCACCCTGTCTTATCACGAAACTTCCCTCAAAAGGATTCCACTCAAAAAGATTCCAGTTGACTCCGAATGTCGAGAAGTGGTATGAAAAGGCACGAATCTAAGTAAATTTTACATCTCATAGGCCGGTTTCAGTCTGCCGTCGCTCATAAGGCCATGTGAATGCGGTCTTTCTTTGAGGATCAGATAAGAAACTGTTCCTGACGGACTCAGCATCTCGATCCTCCGTTATCTGTCGTTTGTTTTTTTGAGAGCAATTGAAACGAGAGGATTGTTTTTCATGGTTGTAGTTTATTTAATTGGTATTTGAAGATGTAACCCTCGAAGGCTTTACGCCTCGTATTTTTCCACAGTAAGTAATCCCTGTGGGCCTTGCGGTTGGTGCAGACGACTTTTTTACTTTTATTTTTGTCGTTCTCCGTCATCCTTTTCCACTCTGTGCTCTGCATGAACTGCGTGGAGTGTGATTATCATGGATTTTTGGGGCTTTATCAAGTACTTTCTTGTTGACACAAGCGCAAGAGATGGCTATTCTCCTGCTATATCTGGAAGGAGGGATCTTAGCAAGAGCGGTAAGGGCCCTCCCCAAAAGGGATTGCTTATCGTGTTACCAAAGAGGGCTATGTGACTCTCTCTCCTAAAGGAAGCATATTATCGACCAATCAACACTTCGTCAAAGATATTCTGGAAGAGCTCCGCTCCGCCTATCTTGGGGATGACCGTCCATGGATCGTCGGATTTAGTGGTGGTAAGGACTCAACAATACTTGTCGAGTTTGTTTACATGATGCTTCTCTCTCTTCAGCCGGAAGAGAGACGCAAGAAGGTGTTTGTACTCTCGTCTGATACCAAAGTTGAAATGCCATTCATCGCCGAGCGGATCGACCGTGAACTAATTCTGCTACATGCAGCGACTGAACGAGATCAGTTGCCGATAGAGGCTCACACGGTTTATCCAGAGTTAAACGATAGCTTTTGGGTCAACCTTATTGGGCGTGGTTATCCGTCCCCGCGACCTAAATTCCGCTGGTGTACTGACCGACTCAAAATTTACCCTGTAAGCAAATTTATTCTTGAACGTGTGAACGATTTTGGTTCTGTAGTAGTTGTGTTAGGTTCACGTATTGCTGAAAGCGGTACACGCGCCCATACGATGGCAACCCACCACATTGAAGGGCAGCGTTTCCGCCCTCACAGTGACTTGCCCAAGGCCTGGGTCTACACGCCACTTCAGCATCTTTCCAATGATGATATTTGGATGTGTCTCATGGACCTCAAAAATCCTTGGGGTGGTGATAACCGTAGTTTGGTTGCGCTTTACAAACGGGCTAGCGGCGGCGAATGCCCCTTGGTTATTGATACCTCTACCCCCTCTTGTGGTCAAAGCCGTTTTGGCTGTTGGGTCTGCACGGTCGTGGAGCATGACAAGTCGATGGAATCATTCGTAGACGATGGTGAAGAACGATTTGAGCCTCTCCTTGACTTCCGGGACTACCTTCGTGAAGTACGTGAAAATTCTGCTGCCCGTGAGAATATTCGCCGCAACGGGATGCCAGCCAAAGAAGACGGCAAAGGGCCATTCACGATTGCTACGCGCCGTGACCTATTACGCCGCTTATTATTGGCCCAGAAACAATCTGGCGAAATACTTATCGAGCCTGCCGAACTGCGCGCTATCGCAGAAGTTTGGTCTACAGAAGGTCCGAAGCTCGGCGGCCCTCAGCCTATAGATACAGTGGAACGCATTTGGAAACATGTTTTTGAGGAGGCTCCCATGCCTGACGACATATCTACCACCACCCTTACTAAAGAAGAACAATTGCTCAAGCAAGTTTGCGAGGAGCGCTGCATCCCATTCGAAATGATGCGGCGTCTCACAGATTTGGAAGAAGAGTACGGCGCACTCAAGAATTGGCGACGCGGAATTACAGTGGACTTAATGGAGACAGTAATGAAATACGTACAAAGTGAAAATCCCAATAAGAATGTTTAGGAATTTATATAAAGGTTCATCTTTATGTCTTCGAATAAGCTTGAATTTCTTCCCAGAATACCTGCTTTCAAAGTAGAACAAGGAGATTTTACATTCTACGTTTTTCACTTGTCTGCGAAAACACTTCTTTCTATTGCCTACACAAGTGAAAGAACGCAATTCAACCGGACGGGGATACAAAGAGGGCTTCGCAAGGACCGACTAAGGGATATCGGAACCTATATTAAAGGTGAGAAGTCAGGCCCACCGATTCTTCCAAATACTATAATTATTAGCCTATCCAATGATAGCTTTTTTAGAGATGGTCATATGCATATCGCCAATCAATTACACGGAGAGGCATTTATTCTGGATGGCCAACATCGCCTTTGGGCCTTCGATGAGAAATGGTGCGGTGATATTGACTTGGAATTGGTAGTCTCGGCCTTCATAGATTTACAAGACAAGGACAAGGCGAATATTTTCCGGACTATTAACGGCGAGCAGCGAAAGATTAACCCATCTCTCGTTTATGATCTCATTCCTATGCTTCGGGGTGAGGATTGGGTCAAATTTGAAGACCAACGTGCACACGATTTGGTTGAAGAACTTAATACCCACCAAGATTCCCCATGGAAAGATCAAATAAGTATGGTGGGGGGGGGGGGACAAATCATTAGTTTATCTTCCTTTATGACGGCGATCAAGAAACTGCTAAAAAAAGGGCATATTTTTGATTCTGATGATCCTGATTTCTTCGAAGCCTCAATCCAGTTTGAATTGCTTCTTCTCTTTTTTAAGTCACTTGCAGATATTTATTCTATGGAATGGAATAACAAAAAGTTTCTATTATGCAAATACGTAGGTGTGTCTGCGACGCTCAATTTTTTGGAAATGATCATAAAAGTTCTTCGGGAAGGAAATCATGCTTTGACAGATAAGGATGGGCTTATCATGACTAAAAAGATGATAAGCCTTTATCTTAAAAAACTAAGTGAATATCGCTTTTCCGCAGAGGAAGCGAAGAAGAAAGGTCTTTCGTATGTCGGTGAAGGCGGAATAACTCAATTAACTTCACGGATTCGAAAGATAGTCTTCGAAGGTGAGATCTGATGAATATTCTTGATCCGGCTACAGAAAAAGATGTTTCTACCTTCTTGGATCATGCATGGTCACTTCAGAACCAGGCAGAAACATTTGGGGGGATATCCTTTTCTGATACAAGAAACTCTGTGGCGAGTGTTTGTGGTGCATATCTCGATTCTCACGGATATAAAGGTTATAATCTCAAGCCAGGTTTGAAGGTCCAGGGAGAAGATGTTACTGTTCTTTTTCTCAACCAAGCACTTGAATATTTCCAAAAGTCTTTATATAACTACTTTGTCCAATACTTGCTCGCGCGCAAAGGCCTCTCGACATGGGCTGCTATTACAAATTATTATTCAAGTTTTTTTTCTATACACGCTCTCTTATGTCTTCAAGCACGAACCATAACTAGAATTACGCTCCATGAGAGCATTATTCCCTGCCAAGTTCTTGCGACAAATCTCCTGGCCCATGAATATGTTATTAGCACTAAGGGGCTTAAAAGTGCTGGACAGGCACATACAGCAGCCTGGAAACGGTATTACGATGTATATGACAAGTATAATTATCCTGTCAATGAATTTGAATCCATTTATAGGAAAGTATCTTGTCCTGAGCCACTGGATGAGTCACAGAACAGGAATCGATTGAACTATGCCCCTTTCCAAGGGTTCGGTGAGATGGTCGACCAGGAGCAAATGGAGGAATTTAAGTCATCGTATCTTTCTGCTATAACTAATGCAATTTTAGGAAGACCTATTGGCGTTTATCTTGAAACATTGAAAGAACTTGTCACAGACCCTGTGTTTCAATACTTTGCAAGAGTGGCACTTAGACTCCTTTTCATCGCTGATATTTTCAAAAGGTTAGCATTAATTAGTGATACTATTAGGGCGGTATGGGCAGATAAGCTTCTCCAGTGGCATAGGTTTTCGCTTGTATCATTTTCTGATCCCCCACAAAATTTTCTTGAAGATCTTCCACAGCTCCTTGGTCAAGCATAAAAAGGTTTAAGGATGCTTTGGCAAACATTCACGATTACTAAATTAGAGCTGATGAACTTCAAGAGGTTCTTTGGACGGCATGAGATTGACCTCTCGACACAGCCGAAGGAAGGGAAGACCATTGTTTTAGTCGGTGGAGAGAATGGACGAGGAAAGACCTCCATTTATGAGGCGGTCAATTATGCCCTCTATGTTGATTCGGACCTGCAACGACCGAATGCGCGTTGGATGGATTACCGTAGTACAATGTCATGGCCAGACTATCGGACAGCAGTTAGTGAACGACTAAATAGACGTGCACTGGACCTGGGTCATACAGATTACTGGATTGCTCTGGAATTAACAGCGGTCCAGCATGGTCAGGAGCGCAAATTCCGTATTGAACGACGATGGGACGTGGATGTCCGACAGCGGTGCATTATTAAACCACCTATTTTGACTATTTCTGAGAAAGCGCGACCCATTGCAGATGTGCCGGAAACAGCATATCAGGATTTTATAAGAGACCTACTTCCCCCTGGCGTTGCACCCTATTTTTTCTTTGATGGTGCAAGAATCCAGGAGTTTGCAGACGACGACAGTGCTGAACATGCAAAGGTAATGGGGGATGCGATTCAGAACATCTTGCACATCGACGTTTATCGTCGCCTTCGGTCTGATCTTAAGAAATACGTTGCGGACCCTCTTGAACGAGAAATCCAGCAATCCGAGCAAGACGACAAAATGCATGATTTGACGAAGCAAGCTGAAGAAATAGAAAAAGACGTTGCTGCTAAGAATCGTCGGCTACGGAGCATTCAGCAGGAACGTGAGGAGAAAGAGCAAAAGAGAAGATTGGTCGAAGTGGAATTGCGGCGAGTTGCAACACCATCTGCTCGTAGACATGATGAATTGATTGCGGACAAGGAGCGTGTTGAGGGGGAGTTAGACATACTGAAGAGAGAACTGGAAGAAGCCGCCCGCTCGCTACCCTTGATATTGGCAGGGCCACTTCTGGGCCACCTCCAGGCTCAATTGCAGGATGAAGCTCTTGGACATGATGAAAGCCATGTTGCAGAACTGAGAGAGAAGTTGCGGCTATTGGAGGAGAGATTGTTTGTTGGACCTCCGCCGGTTCCATCGGACAAGGCACTTTCTAAAGAGCAGGGGATGACATTCCGGTCTCGCTTTAGAGAAGCAGCAAACGATCTATTTCAGATGGATGCTGAACGACAGACAACAAAGATTCATGATATTGGCAAAGGGGACCGCGAGAGAATACTCAATCACTTGGCACAAGCTGGTAACGTTATACAAACAGTGCGAGAACTTCTTGATCGGAGGGAGCGTCTTGATTCAGAGTTAAAAAACATTAGGCGAGAATTAGAGGAAACATCGGAGAATCCGGAAATACCACGCCTTTTAAAAGAATCTGATGATCTAAGCGAAAGGATTGGGGAGTTGAGCAAGGAACAACAACAGATAGAGTTCGATATACGTGTTCTTTACGATAAGAAAAACAGTTTGGACCGTGAGATTCAACAGTATCAGCGGAAACGGGAGGCTACAACAGTCAAGAAACGCGCTGTTAACTTAGCGCAGGATGCACAGGAAGCGTTGCAGGAGTTTATCAAACGGCTCGCTCCTGAAAAACTAAGACTGCTTCAACAGTACTTTGAAGAAATGTATTGGACTCTCCGTAAATCAGATGAGGACCCTGTAAAAACAGTGAAAATCGATCCAGAAACATGGGTCGTCAGCCTACTCGACAATTCTGGATCCCCTGTTAAATTTGGTTTCTCTGCCGGAATGAAGGAAATGTATGCTCTATCACTGATATGGGCATTGGCTAAGGCATCAGGTCGAAATCTGCCCATCATAATTGATTTTCCTGGTGGCCATTTGGATATTCATAACTTTTCAGCCCTGTTGAATAATTTTTTACCTCAGGCAGGCCATCAGGTCATTGTTCTTTCTACAGACCGCGAGATTGATTCGAGCGCCGCTGCGAAACTTTCTCCCCATGTTGCGCAAATGTATCTTCTCGATTGGGAACCTTCATCCCAATCCACGGTCATACATCGAGGATATTTCGAAGACAGAGGGAAAACTTGAAGACTATCCATCTTTCAAAAGACGCCCGAAAGACAGTCTATGACATTGCACGTAGCACCAATATCTACCCATATCACATCTGGGCTCGGGCGGCACTGGGATACTCGCTTGGCGTAATGGGTAATCCCGATGATTTGCCCTCGACGAACGTCCCTGACCAGGGAGATAGCCCAGAAGAACAAAAGGTCTCCATAGGCGGCTTCACAGGAGAACTGAAAGCGGACACATTCTGGGGTTCCGATAAAACGGATGAGATGGCTTTTATGGCTCTTCTCAGACAGCGGGAAGGACGAACCCTTGAAGACGAGGATGTGATCACTTCTCTAATCAAGGCGCATGTGGAGCGAGGACTTCGTTACTTTTGCGCCGAATTTGCACGACTCGGGAGACGTGGAGACGAGTTTGTCCTCTCACTGCTCGAAGAGCCCAGCCGCGCTGCCAAGGCAGGCCAGGGATCATCTATCGCTCAGGATGTTGTTCAATCTGGTGTAGACTATTCCGTACGGATTATACTAGGTAAAGATGTGCGCTCTGGAATGCCAGTGGAAACAACGATAAACGGTAAGGGACAAGCGCCGCATATCGCTATTATGGGAAAGACCGGAACAGGCAAGTCTCGTACAGGGCTGGGATACCTTGCCTCAATCAATGAGGGAAAGTCACAACAGGTGCCTTGTCTCATCTTTGATTACCTAAAAGGAGATATTGCACGAGAGGCCGAATTCAAGCTTGTTAGAGATACCCTGCAGGCTAAGGTTATCGATATCGAACACGAACCAATTCCGCTCTCTCCATTCGCATTGCCGAACTATTCCGAAGAGTCTATCCGAGACGCGGCGTATCGATTCTGGGGAACGCTCAAATCAGTTATGCCACAGTTAAAGGAGAAACAACGGGCAAAGTGCGTACATATTGTTCGAACAGCATACGGAAATCTTGGGAGGGCACCAAGTTTTGTAGATTTGTGGGAAACAGCAGACATGGTGTATCCAGACCCAAAAGAGCGGGATTCTCTTTTAGGGTCGCTCTATTCGGAATTACAGCGTCTTGCTGATTATAAGCTTTTCCAAAATCCGACGGATTCTCGTTCTCACCCGTTCTATGAAGGATCGTACATTATTAATCTGTCTACTCTGCCAGAGGAACTTCGGAAAGCCGCTGTCTTTCTTACTCTAGATCATCTCTTCCCAGAGTTGATGGCCAGACAGAATGCGCCGCTTGATGCAAATGGGTTTCGCCAAATCCGCCTCATAATTGCTCTTGACGAGGCGCAGAGCTACTTAGAATGCAAGAATCCGACACTAGCCAAGTTCTTGTCGGCAGGAAGATCAAAAGGAGTAGCTGTAATGTTACTATCACAACGTCCCGATGATTTTGATCAGCCTAAAGTCAACTATACCGAACAGATGGGGCTTAAGGTAGTTTTTAGGTGTGACGTAAATAGACCTCGTGCAATGGAGGTCATGCTGGGCGGTGAAATCGATCCTCAGCAGATAGCAAGTTTGCAGCCCGGAATCGCGAAAGCATGCCTGTCAGGCTCCAATCGGCCCATTGATCTTCAAGCGTGGCAGCCTTGACAAATCGGAGGAGTGTTTGATGCCCTATGGGGGTTGAGGGTCGTGCTTTGATAATTTGATATTTGCATCTCCCTATAAATCTGTAACCAGCCCGCTGGGCGGCTCCCAGAAACGCTATTCGTATTCCAGATTTACAGAATAAATTTCTGAAGAAAGAAAACCGGGAGCCTTTGGGGCATCCTCATTTTATTATCTTTGGACATGCAACAAAAGCCACACGTAAAGCTTCACCTCTACATCCGTGCAAGAGGCGGAAAGTAACTGGATTGTCCCTACCTTGCGGGTCGTAGACCGGTCGGGCCTGTCCTACGACTTGATCGGGGGATCGGAGGGCAGGCCCGACCGAGGGACCGGATAATGACCAAGTTTAATGCAACCTTGACATTACATCAATTATTTGATATTTTTCCATACATAAACAAGTATGGGAGAAGGATATGAAATTCAGGATTCTTATAGAACAAGATGAAGACGGTATTTATGTAGCAGAGTGTCCTACCTTGCCGGGATGCATTTCGCAAGGCACGACGTATAAACAGGCTATAGAAAATATATCCGATGCTGTCAAAGGTTATATGGAAAGTTTGCAGAAACACAATGAGCCTATCCCTCCGCCGATATCTGAAGAGATCATTGAGGTCGCTGTATGACCAAACTTCCTGTAGTTTCAGGCCGGGAAGTTATAAAGGCATTTGCCAAAATAGGATATGAAGTAGATCATCAAACCGGAAGTCACATCATTTTAAGAAAATCAAATCCTCCATTCCGCAGGCTTACGGTTCCAAATCATAAAGTGCTGGCGAAGGGTACACTCCGGTCCCTGATCAAACAGGCAGGGCTCTCTCTTTTAGAATTTTATGAACTCATGAAATAATTCCATCCTCACCTCAACATCCGGGAAAACGGCGGTCGGCGCTCGCTGAAATGAGAGGCTAAATGCGGGAGGCTGATGGCTCGTAGAGCGGAGAGTCGGAAGTGAGAAGTCAGGAGATGGAAAGAGGGATAACCCCTCCTCGCCTCCCC
>Ga0210016_1001436_pt1 | contig 22166 bp, 26 predicted proteins | sample CryGeyCG2014_300_FD_185454 | JGI IMG/M metagenome (GOLD analysis project Ga0210016, IMG submission 185454) | Groundwater microbial communities from aquifer - Crystal Geyser CG02_land_8/20/14_3.00 (SPAdes) (version 2) | ecosystem: Environmental > Aquatic > Deep subsurface > Groundwater | place... | reverse complement strand
CAGTAAAACTACGGAAGGGTGGGGCCCTCCTATGACGTAGCTACGGAAGGGTAAACGTCTGGGTTCGACAAGCCCCTCGGTCATGGGCTCGGGGTCGAATGACTCACCAGCTACGGCAGTAAAGGGGTGGGTTGAAGCAATGTTTTATGTTATACTTTATCCTTGACACTATATGATGAAGACTCCTTTTACCAAAACAACCCTGTTCATTTCATTGACATTTCTCGGTGTTTTGATCATTGGGTATGTTATGTACCAATATGTATACGCCACGCGTACTCTGGACAGCATCCTCACTTCGGTAACCTCGAGTTTCCAAGCGACGGTACGGCAATTGGACCAGCGTCTTGTCGAGATGCGTGAAGAAAACGATACGTTGCTCACCGCACTCGGTGCGGAAAAAAACAGAAATAATATCTTCGATGCGCAAATCAAATCAATGCAAAGCACAGTGAGTACCTTGGAAAAATTGAGCAAGACGGACAAGGAATTGCTCATGAAGTATTCGCGCGTGTATTTTCTGAATGAAAATTATGTGCCGTCAAATCTTTCTATAATTGACAAAAAGTACAATTACAATCAAGACGAATTACTTCAAATACATACGAACGTCGAGCCATTTTTGTACAAATTGCTTGAAGCCGCCGCATCCAGCAGTGTGCCTATGGAAATTATCTCGGCATATCGGTCATTCGGGACACAGGCGGTTCTGAAATCAGGCTATAAAATCATTTACGGTTCCGGAGCAAACCAATTTTCAGCAGACCAAGGTTATTCTGAACATCAGTTGGGGACAACAATTGACCTGACCACGTCAGATATTGACGCCTCGTTTTCAAAATTTGAAGCGTCAACTGCGTACAAATGGTTGGTGGAAAACGCGTATAGGTACGGTTTCATACTCTCGTATCCGAAACAAAACAAGTACTATCAATTTGAGCCGTGGCACTGGCGATTTGTCGGTATTGGTTTGGCAACAAAACTCCATAACAACAACCAATATTTCTATGATTTGGACCAGCGTGAGATTGATGCATATCTTGTCACTATTTTTGATTAGCATACATATGGCAAATTGGTCAGAATTTGATAAGGGTGTATTCCTAGTAAACGTACTGGGCATTGTGTATAATCCCGCAACTAAAAAGATTCTTATAGGAAGGCGAGAAAGCGACCCCTACATAAAAGAACTTTCGTGGACATTTCCCGGTGGAAGGCCGGTATACGAAAAGGAGCTAGAACAATATTTGCAAGAACAAATAAAAATCAAAACGAATCTGGATGTACAGGTAGAAAAAATTGTATTTGCCAAGACATATCCGGAAAAACGAGAATTTCTTTCTATTTATTATTTATGCACAGTCGCGAGCGGGACAGAACAAACCTCACAAGCGAAGGAAAAATTCGTGGAGATACAATGGGTCAAACCCACGCAAGTGAAGGAATTTTTTACCACTTCGTTACATCCGAAACTTTTTGAATATTTGAAAACACTGGAATAGATTATCTATCTATTGATATTTGAGCGTTATAGTGCCTTGACGCGCGTTCATTTCCCTGATATACTTTGCGTATATGTAGAGATGTAGTCGAATTTCTCAATAAAAATATAACCACATGAAAGGAACTATCAAAACGCTCACACCCAGGGGATTCGGATTTATCACTCCTGAAGGCGACACAACAGGCAAGGACCTGTTCTTCCATTCAACGAAATTGAACGGTGTGGCATTTGCCGACCTCAAGGTTGGCGATGCTGTCACGTTTGATATCGAGGAAGGCGAAAAAGGCCCTGCAGCTGTGAATGTGCAGCGCGCATAACGATTGAATCATAAAAGCCACCCTTGCAAGAGGGTGGCTTTTAGTAATGTTCTCGTCTTCGCAAGAACTTTGTTCTTGCGAAGACTCTAATGTTCCAAATTCAAAACTGTTTTGTATTTTGGATTTTGGAAACTGGAATTTGTTCGTGATTCATGATCCAAGATTCAAGATTTGAAAAGAAGCCCATGGTCTTCTAGCTGAAGGGATAAAAATACTCCTTGTATTTTTGCTATAATAAAAGCAGTGGCGCAGAAAAAACGTCATACCGTATCTCTATTTGCATTAAGTAGAAATTCGGTTGCATTTTGGGTTGATGTACGCCAATGTACAAATTAAGTTTTTGACACTGGGAACCCCGAACAAAACTTCGTTTTTTACAAGGCGAGATGTAGCTATGCTATGAACCACATACCGCAACACAATGTCAATCAACGCCTTACCAAGAAAAAACCGTATGTGAAAAAATACGGCGTGTTTTCCGGGTTTACGGCATGGATTGTTGATGGCGCATATATTAGGGAAAACATTGATGAAGAATTCACGAATTTCGGCCAGCATTACGAATTCAGATTTATCCCCAAGCGCGAATTTTGGATAGACAAAGAATACGCACCAGGAGAAGAAAAGTATTTTATTGACCATTTGCTTGTTGAATATCGCCTTATGGAACAAGGCATTCCCTACCGCATTGCCCATAAACGAGCAGTTCGTATTGGACGAAAAGAACGCATGAAATCGCGGCGCGCGAAAACACTTGCAGGATTAAACAAAAAAAACGTTATCGCAAAAATTCACAAGAGACTGCTTAAAATGTATTCAAAAGGCGCGGCAATATGGATTGTCAATTCCGAACTTGTGCGCGACACATACGATATGGATTTTACCGAAGGCGGGCATGACAAAGTGTATTCGTTTATTCCAAAAGGAGAAGTGTGGATAGACGACGATATCGGCCCGCGCGAACGCGCATTCGTATTACTGCACGAATTGCACGAACGATACTTGATGTCCAAAGGATGGACATATGATAGCGCGCATCGAAGCGCGAGCGCTATTGAATACCAATGCAGAAAGCATCCTGCCTTGCTTAAAAAATGCCTTGCAGCTGAAGTAAAAAAGAACGCGCTGTTGATAACCGTTCATGCAACTAGATTTTGAAAAAGAAACACAATGGCTTTTGAAAGAAAAGTATCACGGAGAAGCATCGCTAGTTTTTCAGCGTGATGTTCAGCGATTGCAAGCAGGGGAGCCAATTGATTATGTTATTGGGTGGAAAGATTTTCTGGGATGCGCAATAGATTTATCCCGCAGGCCGTTGATTCCGCGCCCGGAAACAGAATATTGGGTTGAGCGCGTAGGAAAAGAAATCCGCGCAAAAAAAAGACGCGTACGCGTACTTGATTTATTTGCAGGTTCGGGATGCATAGGCATCGCATTGCTTAAATATTGTCCGAAGCAAGTCGCGCATTGCGATTTCGGAGAAAAGGATGCGTCTTTGTGTAAGCAAATCGCGTCGAATTGTAAATTGAATGCCGTTGCAAAAAAGTCTTATCGAATTATACAATCGGATGTGTTTTCGCGTATTACGGGAATGTATGATTATATCTGTGCAAACCCGCCCTATATCGCCAAGACAAAACAGCGTCGCGTGCAAAAATCCGTTTTGCAATACGAACCTCCTAGGGCGTTATTCGCAGGAAACGATGGCCTTGCGATTGTTAAAAGATTTTTGAAATACGCATCCAAGTTTCTCAATGCGCGCGGTAGTATTGTTATGGAGTTTGATTCGTGGCAAAAACCGCTCATTGCGTCAATGCTCAAACGTTTGGGATATAAACAATGGGCATTTCACAAAGATCAGTTTGGAAAATGGCGATGGGTAGAAATACATACAGATATATCGACATCGTAAGATGATTTGCCATTTCCACAAAAGCGTGCTACGCTACACGCATCGTTATCTCATTAAAGATCTCCAAGGAATTTGTCTTTTTAAGCAAATCACAGAGTATCGTTCGATTATGAGATAATGAATTCCGATCCGCCAGCTGGCGGACGGGAAAAATAAGTGTCTCATAAGACGAACGATCATTTATGGAAGACCAAACAACGCAAGGATCGCAAGGCGGATACCAACGGCCAGCGCCGATTGATGTATCAAGCCTTGGATTGACTTGCACGATGTGCGGAGCCAAGATCGATACCCTTCCGTTCCAGCCAACCAAACGCGAAGATGGCACGTATGGCAAATTGTATTGCAAAGATTGCAATGCAAAGCGCCCACGCAGGCCGTTTAGCGGAGGTGGACGAGGATATGGCGGTGGAAACAGGGGATTCGGAGGCGGCGACCGCGGCGGATATCGCCCGAGCAATCAGTACTAATTTACTGATACGCAAAACTCTCCCGGCATGGTGTTGGGAGAGTTTTGTTATTATGGTATACTTGTGCTATATACGTATATGAATAAAAAAATCATTGTTTGGGGAATCGCGGCAATCGCACTCGCCGCGTTGATTATCTACGGAATATACGTATGGTTAGTAATGATATGACATCATCACGCCTTGTAATCATCATATTTCTCGTCGTCACTGGGACGCTTATGTTATATATACTGCAGGGCGTATTGGCTCCGCTCGTGTTGGCAGGCGTATGCGCTATGATTTTGCATCCTGTATATAAGAAAATTCTTGCCGTACTTAAAAACAGAAGTAATGCAGCATCTCTATTGGTCACCGTCGCGATGGTTATATGTGTTGTCGTACCACTCGTATTTTTGTTTCTCGCACTCTGGCAGGAATTTATGGTTGTGTATTGGAATGTGTACGGCACCATTCATGTATCAGGCATGCAGGGAATTTTCACCACATCATGGTGGCATCAAATCAGTGCATTGCTGAAAACATACGGCATTGACGAACAAGGATTTGTGAGGAATGTCGTAATGCCATTCTTGAGCAATATCAGCGCGTACGGCTCGCGATTTTTCGCAGGCATCGTATCCAACGCGGCAGGCCTTGGGTTCGGATTCGTCATTATGGTCGTCTCGCTATTCTTTTTCCTGCGCGACGGCGATACATTCGTTTCATTTTTGATAAAGCTTATTCCATTGGCTGAACGCGAAACTAACCACATGATTCAAACTTTCAAGCGCGTCGTAAAAGGAATTCTCCTTGGAAATTTTCTGACCGCAATCGCGCAAGGAGTTATTGGCGGAATCGGATTTTGGATTTTCGGATTGCCTGCGCCGACGCTGTGGGGAACGATTATGGCGGTTATGGCAATGATTCCGTTTGTGGGCCCCGGGGTAGTGTATATTCCTGCAACCGTATTTATTTTTCTCGGCACAGGTTCTTTGGAAAAAACATTTATGTTTTTGGCATATAATCTCCTGATTGTTTCCACGGTCGATAACATCATCAAGCCCGCGATTATCGGCACACGCACGCACATCCACCCGCTGATTATTCTTTTATCGCTCGTGGCTGGCGTCAAACTCTGGGGTGTTATCGGAATCTTGTACGGTCCACTCGTCGCAGCGTTGTTTTTGCTCGCAATTGATTTTTACCTTGAAGAAACTAAACAGCGGTCATTATTTTAAAATATGAAAAACACAGTTAAAAAAACGCTTTACATCGCCCTCTCCATTATCACGATTTTGGGTATGATCGTGCCATTGTTGTTCGCCCGATAACAACAAAAATACATGCGCGGTGTTATTCGTTTTATTAAAAAGCTCATTCGCGCTATTCTCCCTTCTGAAGAAGCGGTCAATTACTGCTGGCATTTACCTATTCAAATCGCGATTGCCTTACGTTATGGTTTGCCGGGACATCACATCAAAGTAATCGGCATTGCCGGCACAAAGGGCAAAACAAGCACTGCACATTTCATCAGCCAATTACTTGAATCCACTGGAGAAAAAACTGCCTTATACTCAACCACAACAATCAAAATCGGCAATGTTGAACGCCTGAATGATTTAAAAATGACAACACCAAGCAGGACTTTTTTGCAGCGTTTCTTGCGCGATGCGCTCAAAGCACATTGCACACACGCGGTGATTGAAGTATCGTCGCATGGACTCAAACAATTCAGATTATGGGGTATTCCGTTTGCTGTTGCAGTATTGACGAATATGACGCCGGACCATTTGGACTATCACAAAACAGCACAGGATTATACAATGTCGCATATGCGCATGATAGGAAATCGCACACGCGCGGTTATTGTAAATGGCGACGATGAAAATCTGAAACCTTTTGCCGGTATGCGCCGCCGCATTTTCACATTTGGCAAAAACGCGTATAACATATTTAAAATTCAAAACATACAACCAAACGCGCAATCGGGCATGACGTTTGAAATTGAATATTACGGCCATCGCACCGCATATACCGTTCCGTATATTGGAGAATACAATGCGTATAACACCGCTGCCGCGCTTGCAACTTTGTACGGCCTCGAAATAGATATTGATTCGCTTCGCGATGCAGTGAGCAATCTTGCGCCTGCTCCCGGACGCATGGAATATATTTTATGCGACAAAGGATTTGACATTATTGTAGACTACGCGCATTCGCCCGAATCGTTTGAAAAATTGTTTCAGGCAATTACGCCGGCGCTGCAAGGAAATTTAATCGCCGTAACCGGCGCATGCGGAGACCGTGACGCAACCGTGCGTCCTGATATGGGGCGATTGCTTGCGAAATACTGCCAATATGTCGTGATTACCAATGACGACCCGTATACCGAAGACCCTGAAAAAATAATGCAAGGACTCATATCTGGGCTAACAACAAACAACAAACAACAAACAACAAAACTTATTGAAAATGTATCTTGGTTTCAAATTCCCGATAGACGCAAAGCAATAAGAAAAGGAATTGAACTTGCGCGTAAAGGAGACACGGTTTTGGTTTTAGGCAAAGGGGCTGAACAATGGCAAGTTTTCAAAGACAAAAAGATTCCGTGGGACGACAGAAAAATCGTGCAAGAAATTCTTAACAAATAAAAACTATTTTTATTTTCTGGTGCTTAATTCTTAATTCATTTACTATGCCTAACATTATTACGGTTTCACCGTCAAGCATTAATTTATTCCACGAATGCCCGAAGTGTTTTTGGTTAAAGCAAAAACAGGGGATTTCGCGGCCGAGCGGACCCATGTCCACGCTTCCCAACGGCATGGACTATACGCTGAAAAATTACTATGACGAATGGCGCAAAAAAGGAAAGTTGCCGCCCATGCTTGAAGGTAAACTCCCGGGGAAATTACTTCCTGACCAAGCGCGCATCGCGTTGCTTCGTTCAAAACGGCTACATTATTTTGACGAAACGCTTAACATCAAACTTGAAGGAATGCTTGATGACGCGCTGATGTTGGATAACAACGCGATTATCCCGATTGACAACAAAACACGCGGGTTTCCGCCCAAAGAAACGCATGAAGCGCATATATTCCAAATGAGCGCGTACACGTATTTGTTACGCAAAAACAATTATCCAACGCAAAACACCGCGTATTTAATTTTGTGGTACTTGGACCACAAGCATATGAATATGGATGACCCGCTTGCGTTCAATGTCGCAATTGAAGAAGTACATACCGACCCTGAAAAAGTCCAGCAAGCATTGCAAGATATCAGGCAAGCAATGGATGACCAAATGCCGCCTTTTGCAATAACATGCGAATTTTGCAAATATAGAAATATTGGATACTAAATATAAAAAGCAGGGGTATAATATCTTTACTTTTTATTTGTTTTTGCCGGGTTCGCTTTCCGCGATCCAGGTTGTCCAATTATCTTTTGATTCAGGTTTTGTTTTTTTAGGTTTTGTTTTTTCTTTTGTTAACGAAGGATCATCTGGTGGGCTCTCGGGAACTTCACCCGGTCTAAGTACAGGAACTTCTGTGAAGTGCCATTTCCCCCAACTATCTTTCCACCATCTTTTTTGGGTTCTAGTTTTTTGATTTCTCCTTTCCGGTTGAGCTGATGAATTTTCTGGATTGAGTTGCATAATAGTATATTCAATTATACCATTTTGGGCAAGTTTGTATAACTTGTTATTTAGTTCGTATCTTGTTATCATACTCATATGTTTATTCGTCAGCTGGGAATTGATTTGGGTACTGCAAATACGCTTGTATTTGTCCCAAAACAAGGGGTTATCATCCAAGAACCTACGGTTGTCGCGGTTACCAAACCGGGAAATCGCGTGCTTGCCATTGGTGTAGAAGCAAAAGAAATGATAGGCAAAACCCCTGCAGATATTACGGTATATCGGCCCATGCGCGATGGTGTGATTGCTGATTATCGTGTTACGCAAGCAATTTTACGCTATTTTATTCAAAAAGCATGCGGATTTTGGAAATTTTTCAAACCTGAAATTTTGGTATCTGTTCCTGCTGGCAGTACTTCAACAGAACAAAAAGCTGTGATTGATGCGGCGCGTGAAGCAGGCGCGCGAAGCACCTATGTGGTCAAAGAACCCATTTTGGCTGCAATCGGCGCCGGCATTCCTATTAATTCGCCAGTGGGAAACATGGTAGTCAACATCGGCGGCGGAACTTCGGAAATCGCGGTCATATCGCTTGGCGGCATTGTGTCGTGGTCATCTATACGTGTTGCAGGAGACCGCATGGACCAAGCAATCTTGGATTTTCTTAAAAAGAAATACAATCTGGCAATCGGAGAAAAAACAGCCGAAGAAGTCAAAATTAAAGTCGGAAGCGCCATGCCGCTTACGGAAAAAGAGAAAATGACCATACAAATCCGCGGCCAAGACATTATTGAGGGACTTCCGAAAAACATAGAAATCACTTCAAACGATGTTGCCGAAGCAATCGGACCGCAACTCAAAGAAATTGTGCAAGCAATAAAAAATGTTTTGCGTGATACGCCTCCGGAACTCTCGGCTGATATCATTGACCGCGGCATGATACTGACCGGCGGAGGCTCCCAACTTCGCAATCTTGATGCGCTTATTTTTAAAGCAACGGGTGTTCCTGCGTATGTTGCTGATGAAGCGATGTTTTGTGTTGCAAAAGGAACAGGCATTATTTTGGATAATATTGAAATCTACAAAAGGTCAGTGCAAAGCTTTAGGTAGAAGCACTAAATATCAAGCATCAAATTCCAAATAAACAACAATGTCTCAAAATGCAAAACAGTACGACCTAGAAGAACGCACTGCTTCATTCGCGCGAGAGGTTGCCAATTTTTCAAAACAATTGCATAGGACAATTTCAAACATTGAATATATAAACAAGTTATACGATCGTCTGCGTCAATTGGGGCTAATTACATTGAAGCGAACGAAAGTTTAAGTAAAAAAGATTTTATTTTAAGGGTAAAAATATGTAGGAAAGAGGCTAAAGAAACTTGTTATTGGTTAAAACTTATCCGGGAAACAAATGATAACATTCCAAAACAAATTGCGGATTTGTATCAAGAGGCAACTGAGTTGAAGAAAATCCTTTCTGCAATTATAGATAAAAGTTTGAATTAACTTATCCTTTTATTTTAGATTTGAAATTTGTTTGGTGCTTGGAATTTGTTATTTGGAATTTTATCCTATGGTTATTGGTAACAAGTCAAAAATCAAAACGCTCCGCGCATTGCTTGAAGCAAATGCGATTCCGCAAAGCATATTGCTGTGGGGGCCAGAACACATTGGCAAACGTTTAATTGCCGAAGAACTCGCAAAAGGTTTGGTATGCCAAAATCGGATGTGGGGCGGGGGAGATAAGTGTCCGTCATGTTTTGAATTTCAACACGCACATATCAGCCGCGATATATTCATCGTTGACCAAACATTACGGCAAGAGCTGAAAAAGTTGGATGATAATAATCCGGAAAGAATTGATATATACAACATAAAAGGCGCAAGAAAAATCATCGCATTTTTGGATGAGAAGCCAACATTTGGAAATCACAAAGTCGTTATCATTGACGATGCGCATTTGTTGAATCCTGACGCGCAAAACGCGCTGCTGAAAACCATTGAAGAGCCATACCCATACGCGCACATCATATTTATTACACATAAACCAATCGCACTTTTGGAAACGGTTTTGTCGCGCGTTATGCAATTGTCATTCGGCCTTGTTGACCGCGCAACTATGGAAACATGGCTTAAAAAAATGATGCTCCAAATAAAATCTCGTGCCGTTCCGTATGACAGGTCTAGCGCCGAGGTAAAATCGGACGAAAAAAAAATACGAAAAGCCATTACCTATAGTTTGCTCCGTCCAGGGAAAGCATACGAACTCCTTGCACATGAATTGGCGCTGGGCGCGTTTGAACAAATTGTCAAAGCGCTTTTGAATCTTGAACAAAAGCCCTTGGGACAAAAACTCGCGTTAATATCCCTGTACGCAGAAAAACAAATTCTGACAGACCCGTCGCTGTTTGCGTTATGGCAAATTGTCTTGCGCGACGAGCTTTTGTTTTCCTTGGGTATGAAGCAATACACCTTGTTGTTAACTAAAAAACACAATGATACCCCGATTGCCTGTCATACTCGCGCGTTGCGCACAAGCATTGAACTTGAGCGCGCGGCAGAAAACGCGCCGAGCGCGATAAAATCCGCAGTGGAATTATTGGCAGGTTTACTGTAAACTGTACCTTATTCGTATCATTCGCATAATGAATACATATCAGCATCTTGTTATTTTCGTTACGTATGGAACAAGCAGTTAATATTATCAAGTGGTTTATCATTATTGTGTTGGTTTGTCATTTTACGCCAATCGTTATTCACGATGGTATTCCGTTTGCTATGCAGCAGGCAAAAATACTGACCGTAACCACGTTTTCATTTTAGCAAATATGAGTCATACGTTATTAGTTATTAGTCAATGGTAGACCTTATTTCGCAATTTCACGACAAATGGCAAAAAACCATTGAGTCGTTTCGCATTGACATCGCGTCAGTCAGGTCAAACCGCGTCAGCCCGTCGCTTGTGGAAGATATTATGGTGGACGCATACGGGCAACAAATGGCAATCAAACAGCTTGCCGCAATCAGCGTGCAGTCCGCTGGTTCACTTATTATCCAGCCATGGGACCAAACCGTTGTTCTGTTCTTGGAAAAAGCTCTGCGCGAATCGGCGATCGGCGTTATGCCCACATCCGAAGGAAATCTCATTCGGCTGAATTTTCCTCCGCTCACACAAGAAAAACGCCAAGCATTGTTCAAAGTTTTGAAACAAAAAACCGAAGAGCATAAAATCCAATTCAGGCAGCTGCGCGACGATGTGAGAAAAGAAATACAAAAACTATCCGAATCAAAAGAAATCGGTGAAGATGAAAAATACCAACTCAACGACCATTTACAAAAAGAAGTTGATGCATTCAATAAAACCATAGAAAATATCGCGGGGCGCAAGGAAGCGGAAATTATGACGATATAATTTAGTTTATAAGTATAAGTAGGTGGCTGCAGCTATCTACTATTACCCAAATATCCATGCTTTCACTTTTTGTATCAATCTTAGTTTTGGGTTTCGTGGTGTTTATCCACGAGCTCGGACATTTTATCGCGGCAAAGCGCGCGGGTGTTTTTGTTGAAGAATTCGGATTTGGGCTTCCGCCGCGAATTTTTGGCAAAAAAATAGGCAACACGATATATTCCGTAAACATATTTCCGTTCGGCGGATTTGTGCGGCTCTACGGCGAAGACGAAATACACGATGAACAGTCCGTGTATCAAGGTAAAATTTCTCGTAAGGCGTTTTACGCGCAAAAACCATGGAAAAAATTCATGGTGCTTATCGCAGGAATCACTATGAATTTTCTGCTCGGATTTATGATTATTTGGCTTTTATTTGCTAAAGGAACGCAAACATTGGTTGACGATTCGTCACGCTCATACGCAAACGACGTGAAAGTAGCAGTATTGACTGTTGTCAAACATTCGCCCGCGCAGGATATTGGCCTTGAACAAGGGGATGCGATTGTTATGCTGCAATCCGGCGAGTACAGCTTGTATCCGAAGCGTGTTGAAGACGCGCAATCGTTTATCCAGCATTTCGCAGGCAAAGAAATAACTTTGACTATTAAGCGCGGGCAAACCGAATTCGCCAAAACTGCTGTTCCGCGCGTTTCTCCACCTGCGGGTCAAGGAGCGCTTGGGATTGAACTCGGCGAGTTGGGCACGGTCAAATATCCGTTTTTCCAAGCAGGATGGTACGCGCTGCAAAATGCATTTCAAACTTCAATTATGATTTTCAAATTCGCAGGCATAACTTTTAAAAACATTATTGTGCACGGAACGCTTGCTAACGTATCCGGGCCGATTGGTATTGTTAGCTACGGGAAAAATGTGATTTCACTCGGGCTTGACCAAATACTGACATTCATCGCAATGATTTCGCTCAACTTGGCCGCAGTCAATATCTGGCCCATTCCTGCGTTTGACGGCGGACGGCTCGCATTCGTACTCTGGGAATGGATAACCAAAAAACCCGTAGCAATCAAATGGGAAAATCTCATTCACGCAATCGGCATGGTTGCGCTTATCGGATTGCTCGTTTTGGTTACCATTGGAGATATACGTAAACTTTTGTAATCCTTTGTGACCAAAATGACCCTAAGCTTGTCGAAGGGTGGTTTTAGTTACGATTGGCGATATTAGAAAGTTGCTGTAATTCTCCGTAATTAAAAATAAGAAACTTATATAACGAAAAACGCGATCTCATTGAGGTCGCGTTTAGGACATCACAACCTCCACGCGTATACCGCGAGGTAACGATCGTTATATCTGTAACAACTACAATTACAATTTGTGTAGCTATACGTTGTGTGTCTATGCGCGCATACCTATACCCCGTTAGAAGCCTTTGGAATAAAAGTTTCTTTTGAATTTTTTCTGTCGTGTAATTTCCAACCAAACAATATAATAAGTAAGTCTTTTTGCGGTCTAAAATGCGCAATGCAACATAGATTTAGATTTCTAACGGGGTATACGCCTGCGTACATAAAGTATACGTGTATACATGCACGTTGAGATTTACAGCAAAGATGTTACAATACGCTATACATATACATATGACAAGCGAACGCGTAACGCATATTACCAAAAAAAGCGAAAACATCAGCAAGTGGTATACGGATGTAATTTTGCAAGCAGAGCTTGCTGATTACGCGCCAATCAAGGGGTGCATGGTTATCAGGCCGTATGGGTATGCGTTATGGGAATCAATCCAGACATTTTTGGACAAACTAATCAAACAACGCGGAGTGAAAAACGCGTATTTCCCGCTGTTCATTCCCGAGTCATATTTGAAAAAAGAAAAAGAACATGTGCAGGGTTTTGCGCCTCAAGTTGCCATGGTCACTGAAGCAGGCGGCGAAAAACTTGATGAAAAACTCGTGGTGCGCCCCACATCCGAAACCATTATGTACAATATGTACAAACTTTGGACGCATTCATGGCGTGGTTTACCCGTTCTCATGAATCAATGGTGCAATATCGTTCGATGGGAAAAACGCACGTACTTATTCATGCGCACATCGGAATTTTTATGGCAAGAAGGCCATTGCGCGCACGCAACGCACGAAGAAAGTTTAGCAATGGTTCGTTGGGCAATGGACGCATACAAAAAAACATATCAGGAGTTAATGGCAATTTACGGCATTGTGGGAACAAAAAGCGTAGCAGAACGATTCGCAGGCGGAGACAAAACCATTACGTACGAAATCATGACCCCGGACGGAAAGGCATTGCAGGGATGCACATCCCATGACCTTGGGCAGAATTTTTCAAAGGCATTTAATTGGACAGTGCTTGATAAAAAAGGAGAAAAACTTTATCCATGGCAAAACAGCTGGGGATTTTCAACGCGAAGCATTGGCGCGTTGATTTTGGCGCATGGAGACGACCGCGGACTCATGTTTCCCCCAGCAATTGCGCCAGTACAAATCGTAATTGTTCCCATTTTCAAATCAGAAACGAAAAACAATGTGCGAACATACGCGCGTGAGGTTGCCAAATATATTTCAAAGTTTCGCGTTGAATATGATGAGCGCGAAGGCGAAACAGCAGGATTTAAATTCAACAAATGGGAACTGAAAGGCGTGCCCATACGTGTAGAAATCGGACAAAAAGAAATGGAGCAAAAAACCGCAACCATTGTGCAGCGCGACACCGGAGAAAAACAAACAATCGCGCTTTCTGAACTTACAAAAACCATTGGCGCGATTTTGCATAATATGCAAAAAACGCTTTTGGCAAAACACAAACAGTTCACCGAATTGCATACGCATACAGTTGATTCGTACGACGAGTTCAAAAAAATCATGAAAACCGAACGCGGATTCATCAGGGCGTTTTGGTGCGAAAATCCAGAATGCGAACGCGCAATCAAACAAGAAACAAAAGCAACCACACGATGCCTGCCGCTTAACGCAATAAAGGAAAAAGGTGTATGTGTACATTGCGGAAACCCGGCAATACATCGTTGGCTTTTTGCGCAAGCATATTAGGACAATGGTAAAGATTGTTACAATATATAACGATCGCAACATAATGTAACATATGTATAAATATGCGAACTGAGATTTTAATCGGAATATATTATTTTAGATTATGGCAACAATTCTTTTTATCATAGCTAAACAGGATTTCAGAGATGAAGAGTATTTTGTTCCAAAGCAGATTTTAGAACAAGCGGGACATGAAATAAAAACCGCAAGCAATGATAAAGCAGGAGAAACAGCGATTGGATTTTTAGGTGGCGAGGCAAAAATTGATATCACGCTTGAAGACGTACATGTTGATGATTACGACGCTGTTATTTTTGTTGGCGGGGCAGGAGCATTAAAACATTTAAATAATGAGTCAAGCTATCGTATTTGCCGGGAAACAGTTGAACAGAATAAACTTCTCGCTTCAATTTGCATTTCTCCAATAATTCTTGCAAAAGCCGGAGTATTGCGCGGTAAAAAAGCAACGGTGTGGAATTCACTATTGGAGCAACAGCCAGTAAAACTGTTGCAAGAAAACGGAGCGATCTATATTCATCAAGACGTAGTACAGTATGGGAATATTATTACAGCCAATGGCCCGGAAGCGGCGCGAGAATTTGGAGAAAAGATATTAGAATTTTTTAAAAAGCAGAAGATATGAAAGCACTTCGGTGGTCATACTGATTTTGCCATTATGCCTAAACCCGTGCTACAATGCCTTCATAAAGGAGTTTAAAGGATTTTTATGGCTGCATTTTCACCATTAGATAATTTGTGGAGTTTATTTTCAAAAGACATTGGCATGGATTTGGGAACTGCCAATACTTTGGTGTATGTGAAAGGTCGCGGCATTGTCATTAACGAACCGTCTGTAGTCGCGATTAATTTAAAAACAAATCAGATTTTGGCAGTGGGCAAAGACGCGAAAAAGATGGTCGGACGCACACCCGGACATATCGTGGCATCGCGGCCGCTTCGCTACGGCGTGGTATCTGATTTTGAAGTCACGGAAAAAATGCTCAAATATTTTTTTGACAAAGTGCATAGCGAGGTGTCGCCGTATTTTCCGCATCGCCCGAGATTGGTTATTGGCGTACCATTAGGAGGAACCGAAGTGGAACGTCGCGCAGTGGTACAGGCAGCAAAAAACGCAGGAGCTCGGGCTGTGTATCTCGTGGAGGAGCCTATGGCTGCAGCAATAGGCGCAAAACTTCCCATTGCAGAGCCCAACGGCGTATTCATCATTGATATCGGAGGAGGCACAGCGGAAATCGCTGTGATATCGCTCGGCGGCATTGTTATTTCAAAAAGTATCCGCTACGCAGGAGACAAACTCAACGACGACATTATTAATTTCGTGCGCGAAGAATTCAAACTTGCGATTGGAGAACGCACCGCTGAAGAAGTCAAAATCGCAATTGGTTCGGTCAAAGACAGCGGGCAAAATCACGATATGGTCATCAAGGGCCGCAACCTTATCACTGGTTTGCCGCAAGAAATGATCATCAAAGAAAAACATGTGCGTGAAGCAATAAAAGATTCAATTGAAAATCTCATTGAAGCGGTTCAAGAAACTATTGAGCGCACGCCGCCGGAACTCGTTGCTGATTTGATGAATCGCGGACTCATCATGGCCGGAGGCGGAAGTTTGCTTGGCGGACTCGCTGAATATTTGTCGGAAAAAACCTGTGTACCCGTCAAGGTCGCGGAAGATCCGATGACCGCGGTTGTGCGCGGAACAAGCATGATTTTGGAAGATTTGGATACACTTTCAGAAGTGCTGGTTGACACGGACCTGCAGCAAGTGCCGCTATAATTTCATACATATCCTTGAATTACGAAATCCCAAATAACAAATTCTCCGCCAGAGCGGACCAGCCTCGGGCTGGCAAATCACAAATAAATTCCAAATTTCAACAACCAAAATTCTAAACAATGATATTTAACGTTTTGATTATTTAAATTTTGAACATTGGTGCTTACCTTGAATTACATTTTGTAATTCAAGGTATACATATATTAAACGATTATGGTACACAACAAGAAAAACCGTTTTCTTGCTGTCGCGTTTCTCGTTTGTGTGGTCGCGACATTCGCAATTGTCTCACTTGAGCGCTCGTCAGGGCGCATAAGCGTGTTATTCGCGCGCATCATTCCCGGTTCTTCAACCCGTATTTCCAATCCGTTTCAGCCCATTATCGACGCGTTGTTTTATGCGCGAATGCTCAAACAACAAAATCAGGAACTTGCGGAACAAAACAGAACGCTTGCCGAACGCGTGGCGCAATTTGAAGAACGAAGTGCCCAGTCCGATTTCCATACGCAAACGCAGGCGCTTCTTGTGAATAATTATGTGCACGATGCGCGCGTCATCGGTGCGGTGCTTGGTTCAGGCAATAAGCGCATGGTTATCAACGCGGGCTCCAAGCAGGGAGTCATAATTCATGATTGGATTGTCATACCCGAGCGGACTTTAATCGGTTTTGTTCAAATGGTGAATTCTGACACAAGCGTTATACAAACTATATTGGACCCGGAACTTAAAATTACCGCATCCGTGAACCGCAGTGCGCTCTCGGGCCTTTTCTCGTTCGCAAACGGCTTGGGCACGCTTGATTACATTGCCGCAAACCAAACAATTCCTCAAAACGAGCTTGTGATGACTTCTGGACAAGACGGGCTATTTCCAAAAGGACTGTTGCTGGGCATTACAAAAACAACGTTTCCGTCGTCACACGCTCCGCTTCAAGCAGTTTATGTTCAACTGGCTGCGTCATTTGCGAATCTGGATTATGTTATGGTTATCCGCAATACTTTGGAATTAAACGCAAATCAATAATCGTTCATGCGTTCGTATTTCATCAAGCGGCCGCGCTACGAAATACAACCAGAAGAAATTCTTTTGGATACATTTTCAAAAACATCCGGCACGCAATCGCACAAACTTGAGTTTCCGATTCAACGCAAAGCGGTCATGCTGTTGGTTACGCTCGGGACGCTGTTTTTGGCAGGAAGCGGTTTATTCGCCCTGTATCAGCAAACATTCCGCCATGCGAAATTCGCTGCGCAGGCGCAGGAAAATACGCTTCGAAATGTTATGCTTCAGGCGCCCCGCGGGAAAATCATTGACCGCTATGGCACAACGCTTGCGGATAATGCGGCGCGATATTCTCTCGTCGTCATATCAGAAGAATTACCTCGTTCACAAGAAGAACGTTCGCAAGAAGCTGGTACCCTGGCAAAACTTTTCAACCGCGACCAAAACGAAATAGCTCATGCGCTGGAAAAAGGCGTTGTGACGAACGGCGTCACGATATATGAAAATCTTTCACTCGACCAAGCGTTGGTCTTTCGCGCGCGCGAACAAGCATTCCCGGGCATACGCATCGTGGGGACATTCCAACGCACATATCCGTTTGGAGCTTCGGCAAGCCATACGGTCGGATACACCGCAACCGTCCAATCACAAAGCGACCAAAAAGGAATTGCGTTTGCATCCCGTACGATGCTTGGTAAAACCGGCATTGAACAAACATATAACACCGCGCTAGAAGGAAAAAGCGGATTTATCACCTATGAAGTGAACGCGCGTCAAGATATATTAAACCAACAGCCAACGACCTATTACGAAACAGGCAACACAATTCAGGTGACCGTTGATGCCGAGCTCCAACAATATATTTACACAGCGCTTGCAAACCAAACGCGAGATAAAAAAGGAGGTGCCATCGGCATTGCGCTTGATCCAAATAACGGAGATGTGTTGGCGCTTGTAAGCGTGCCCGGATTTGACGCGCAAAAACTGAGTTCCGGCATGCCAACACAAGAATTTCAACAACTGGTAAACGACCCGCGTAAACCATTTTTCAACCGCGCGGTGCAAGGAGAATACAGCCCGGGCTCAACCATCAAACCATTTCTCGCGCTCGCCGCTCTGACGCAAAAAATTATCTCTCCAAACAAACTTGTTGACGATACAACTGGACAAATCATCGTGCAAAATCCGTATGACGTAAACCGTCCGTATATTTACCACGATTGGAAAGTCTGTGGTTGGGTAGACATGCGCGCCGCAATCGCGCAGTCCTGCGATGTGTACTTTTACACTATCGGCGGCGGATACGGAAGTATCAAAGGGCTCGGCGTAGACTCAATGAAAAAATATCTGCAGGATTTTTTGTGGCAGCGTAAAACAAACATTGATATTGCCGGCGAGCAAATAGGATTTATACCCGACCCGCAATGGAAAGAACAAACCAAACGCGACATCTGGCGCATCGGGGATACATACAATATGTCCATCGGCCAAGGATATGTGCGTACCACGGCAATTCAACTTGCAACAACGTATATGGCATTCGCAAACAACGGAATTGTGTATCAGCCGCACATCTTAAAACGCATCGTGAATCCCGAGACCAATACAACAATCCAAAACGCAGCGCCGGAAATTCTCGGCACATTCCCAGTATCGCGAGACGACTTGCAAATCGTACGCGAAGGTATGCGCGGGACCGTCACCACGGGCTCGGCTGCAGCACGGCTTGCGGGACTGCCATTTACCTTGGCGGGCAAAACCGGGAGTGTGCAAACCAGTTCGAACTTGGAAAACACAAACGCATTATTCGTTTCATTTATGCCGTATGAAAATCCGAAAATCCTTTTGCTCGTGCTCGTTGAAAGCGGAGGAGAAGGAAGCGCATCCGCGGTTCCTGTGAGCCGCGACATTCTTGAGTGGTACTGGTACAACCGACTGAACAAAACACCATAACCATGCCGTCATGGTATGCACAGGTTCGCCTTGACGAATCGCGCGCGTATCAGTAGGATACATCAGCCTATTTGGGCATTATGATTTATCCGTCTATATGACGGATTTCCTGTTGACCCCTTCAGCCAGAAGACCATGGGCTTCGCTTCAAATCCTGAATCTTGAATCCTGAATCTTGAATCCTGGATCCTAAGTTCTAAACAAACTCCAATTTCCAAAATCCAAAATACAAAACAGTGTCTTCGCAAGAACAAAGTTCTTGCGAAGACGAGGACATTAGTGCTTAGAATTTTCCGCCAGAGCGGACCAGCCGCGGGCTGGCAAATCACAAATAAATTCCAAATTTCAACAACCAAAATTCTAAACAATGATATTTAACGTTTTGATTATTTAAACTTTGAACATTGGTGCTTACCTTGAATTGCTATGGCTCAAGAACCATACTATGTAACTGCAGAAGCGCTTGAACGCTTGCGGCAAAAATTGGGAGAGTTAAAAACCGTCAAACGACGGCAGATTTTGGAACGATTGAAAGAAGCTAAAGACCAAGGTGATATTACGGACAGCGCCGAGTACGATGCGGCAAAACAGGCACACGAACAAAACGAATCCAAAATTGCGGACATGGAAAATATGCTCAAGCGCGCAGTCATCATCAAAGCAAGGGATCACTACGTAACCGTGATGATTGGTTCGCGTGTTGAGGTTAGGCAAGGACTGAAAAAAATTGCATTTACTATTGTCGGACCAGAAGAATCTCAACCATCACAAGGATTCATTTCCAACGAATCGCCGTTTGGCAAACAATTGCTCGGCAAAAAAGTCGGGGATGAATTTGAGATGAAAAATGCTCGGAACGCTACCTCTAAATATAAAATTCTGAAAATTTCTCAAGGCGTGAAATGAAGTTTCTTCGGCATTATCCAGCCTTCGCCCCGACAAGCGGGCCTTGCCCATTGAAGCGGGCTACGGCACCGCATAGGCGGGACTACGGCTGAAAAGACCGGTCGGGGTATCTCTTCTATCCAAGCTTCATAGCAATGGCATTTTTCTATGCTTCGTCAAGAGCGAAATTCAAAAATGAGCCCAGCGGGTTCACACCCGTAGCTCTTTTGTTTTTAGGGTTCCGGTGAGTAGAACCTTTACCCTGTTAGATACAGCTTCGCTGTTTATCTAATAGGGCAAGCCATCCCGTCTGACAAGACTGGTGCGGGGGTAAAAACCGCCTTGTGGCGCCTGACGTTCCAGGGCAGTTTTTGCCCCGTAGTGATTTTTTGACCTGCGTTGGAAACGCAGATTGCGGAGCTTGTTAAAAATCTACTACGGGGTTTGCCAAACTTGACAAACTGTGATATACTACAATTATCGTAAGTTCTTTACATATTTTGGCCAGCGGTTCAGCTGGCCAATAAGGAGAAAAATGACTACTCACGTCCCTGGGTTCGCACCCGCGCCGAAGGCGTGGGTGATGTTTTTCGCCGGCGCTATTTCGGCGCTGGCGTTAGAATTCATCGCAATCGCAGTTTTGATTGCGGCAAACTCATGGCAGGCAGGCCCAATAGTCCTGCCCTTCCCGGTTTTTCCCCGGGAGGCAACTCAAACTCCGTCGCCGTCCCCCACGGCGACGAGGACACCCACGCCGACTCCGACGCCGACCCCCACCGCGACCCAGACGGCAACCCCCTCGCCGACACCGACGGCGACACTGACGCCGACCGCCACCCCTATTACAGGGGTGTGGCCAGACATCTTAGATGCTCTGGCCAACGGGGTCCCTTGTGTCTGGGACCTCTTCAGTGATTATAGGGGGGGGCCGACCTATGTGGGGCATCAAGTTCTGCTTGATGCCGGATATCCCCATATAGGGTTAGGTGTCCCCCGTCCGGCGGCGGACGGATTAGGGGGATTTGAGACTTGCTATGTCTACATCGAAGTAGATCCTTACATCGGCGTAGACAGACTGGTTGTTTTCCCTGTCCTTAAGCCGAAGCCGGACGGAAGTGGAAGTATGGGGGTTATGGAATTCTGCTTCGCCTTCGTAAAGGGGAGTAACGGAGTGATTCAAGTGAGCTGTCCGTGACAGCTCACTTCTATTTAAGTATTTGACACTGTTGTTATATATACTTGATTTGTTTTTAGCTGTTTGTTATACTATAAATGTAAATAAATGTAGGAGTTAAGCGTTTGTATATGGCACTACACTTGTTCATGCAGCGAATCCGCGCGTTAGGCAGTAAGAAAATACTGATTGTATTTATCATATTCGCACTTTGTTTTCTTGTTGGCGGCTGGACTGTCTTTTTTCTTACTAAGCAAACTGAGCAGGGACAACCCATAGAGCAAGAAACTATCATCCCTGATACGCGGATTAAAACCTCTTCTGAAGTTGAAGGGTATGTCCTGTCTATTGTTGATTCAAAAGCGCTTGAACAGCTTTTGTCTGATTATGGTTTTTGGGATTTTCATCAGTGGGACCAATACAAAACAAAAGCTTCGCAGTTGTACATTGTTTTTACTGACAAAATACAGCCCCTTTACCGACTTGTTGCACAAGATAAATCAGTTTTGAGTTCGTATGGCGTTATGTTTGATAAGGGGAATGTGTTTTTATATGTTCAGATTGATCCGACCATAGATCATTTTGATACACGTGGCAGCACAATAGTGACAAAGTATGTGGGAAGGTTTCTTTATTCTATATACCCACCTGGTAAGAAATCCATGCTGTCAGAAGATGCTTTCTTGAAATCTTTATATACTGGTCCAGACCTTTTTAGTCTTGTAAAGAGGTAAAATGAAGCAATAAAAAGTTATATTATTAATGTCTAAATTGTTTTTCAAATTTATCTCACGTAATTTTCTTACCGTTATTTGTGCAGGAGCGATACTTGTGTTTTTCGGGTTTTTAGAGCAGCATGCTGCTTTTGCGGGTGGGCAGATGGAGTGTTGTACGCTCTCGTCTGCATGCCAATCTTTTTTTGTGGGAGTGACCCAAATTGCTCTGCAACTTGCGTATATGATTCAGATGCCGAAGCGTCTGGGCAGTGTGGTCCAAGCTATAGAGTGTGCAATGTGACTGACCTTGAAGAATGTAACGCTG
>Ga0210016_1001428_pt1 | contig 22214 bp, 21 predicted proteins | sample CryGeyCG2014_300_FD_185454 | JGI IMG/M metagenome (GOLD analysis project Ga0210016, IMG submission 185454) | Groundwater microbial communities from aquifer - Crystal Geyser CG02_land_8/20/14_3.00 (SPAdes) (version 2) | ecosystem: Environmental > Aquatic > Deep subsurface > Groundwater | place... | reverse complement strand
GCCCCGGCCGGTTTTGCCTCGGCCCCGACCGCCGCGCGCCCCTATCTGCGGCTGGTCAAATCCGACACCCAGCGCTGAGCCTTGCGCCTTTCGCCCTCGCACAAATATCCCGGGGGTCGGGGGGCAGCGCCCCCCGCCTTGACCCTTACAGCGCCACGCGCCGCGCCGCGTCGCGCAGGTTTGACAGCTCTTCGGCCACCAGGAAGGCCAGCTCCAGCGCCTGGCTGGCGTTGAGGCGCGGGTCGCAGGCGGTGTGATAACGGTTGGACAGATCCTCGTCCTTGACCGCGCGCAACCCGCCGGTGCATTCGGTCACGTCCTTGCCGGTCATCTCGAAATGCACGCCGCCGGGAATGGTGCCTTCGGCCTTGTGGATGGCGAAGAACTCGCGCACCTCGCGCAGCACCGATTCGAACGGGCGGGTCTTGTAGCCCGACGCCGCCTTGATGGTGTTGCCGTGCATCGGGTCACACGACCACAGCACCCTGGCGCCTTCCTCGCGCACCGCCTTGATCAGGCGCGGCAGATGCTCGCCGACCTTGCCCGCGCCAAAGCGCGCGATCAGGGTCAGGCGACCGGCCTCGTTTTCCGGGTTCAACCGGACCAGCAGCCGCTTGAGATCGTCAGCGGTGATGGTCGGGCCGCATTTCAGCCCGATCGGGTTCAGCACGCCGCGGGCGAATTCGACATGCGCCCCGTCGGGCTGGCGGGTGCGGTCGCCGATCCAGATCATGTGCCCCGAGCCCGCCACCGGCTGGCCGGTGATGCTGTCGATCCGGCACAGCGCCTGTTCGTATTCCAGCAGCAAGGACTCGTGGCTGGTGTAGAAATCCACCACCGAAAGGTTGTGCGCGGTCTCGCCGTTCACCCCGGCCGCATTCATGAAATCGAGCGCATCCGAGATGTGGTTGGACAACTCGCGGTAGCGTTCGGCCTTGTCGTTTTCGGCAAACCCCAGGGTCCAGGCGTGGACCCGGCGGATGTCGGCGAAGCCGCCGGTCGAAAACGCGCGCAGCAGGTTCAGGCTGGCGGCGGCCTGGGTGTAGGCCTGCAACATCCGGGCCGGGTCGGGGATGCGCGCCTCGGGCGTGAAATCAAAGCCGTTGATGATGTCGCCGCGATAGCTGGGCAGTTCCACCCCGCCGATCACCTCGGTGCCCGACGAGCGCGGCTTGGCAAACTGCCCCGCCATCCGGCCGACCTTGATCACCGGCACCTTGGCGCCGTAAGTCAGCACCACCGCCATTTGCAGCATGACACGAAAGGTGTCGCGGATGTTGTCGGCGGAAAATTCGGCAAAGCTTTCGGCGCAGTCACCGCCTTGCAGCAGGAACGCGCGGCCTTCGGCGGCCAGACCCAACTGGCTTTTCAGCCGCCGCGCCTCGCCAGCGAACACCAGCGGTGGATATTTGGCCAGTTGAGCTTCAACCGCGTGCAGCGCGTCAGGATCAATGTAATCGGGCATCTGCACCCGCGGTTTGGCGCGCCAGTCAGATTTGGTCCAGCCCTTGGCCATGGCTCTTCTCCGAAGGTTACGAGGTTGTGGCGCGGTATAGGGGAACTGTCTCGCGAAAGCAAAGGGCGAAAGGCACGCGGCCCCTTGTAGGGGCTGCAATTTGCTGTATCGATGCACCGGAAACGACGCATCAAGGTCGCATGATGTCAGGCACTACGGCAAAGGCAACCCATGTGACGAAAGCCGCGCAACCCAAGCGCTTTGTCTTTCTGCTGCTCGACCACTTTACCCTGCTGTCTTTTGCCGGCGCGATCGAGCCGCTCAGGATTGCCAACCGGGTGGCTGAAGCGCCGCTTTATGCCTGGGTGCTGGCCGGGGAAGGCGGCGAGGTCGCGACCTGTTCCAACGGCACCGCGTTCAAGCTTGACATCGGGCTGGACGAGATCGCGCGCGACGATACCATTCTGGTGTGCGGCGGCATCGACGTGCAGAAAGCCACCAGCCGTGCCATTGTCGGCTGGCTGCGGCGCGAGGCGCGGCGCGGGGTGGCGATCGGGGGCCTGTGCACCGGGGCCTATGCGCTGGCCAAGGCCGGGCTGCTGGATGGCCGCCGCGCCACCATCCACTGGGAGAATCAGGACGGCTTTCTGGAAGAGTTCGAGGACGTCAAGCTGACCAAATCGGTGTTCGTGATCGACGGCAACCGGATGTCCACGGCCGGCGGCACCGCCTCGATCGACATGATGCTGAAGATCATCGCCACCGATCACAACGAGGATCTGGCCAACACCGTGGCCGATCAGTTGATCTATTCGGCGATCCGCACCGATCAGGATACCCAGCGGCTGTCGATCCCGACCCGGATCGGGGTGCGCCACCCCAAGCTGAGCCAGGTGATCCAGATGATGGAGAGCAACATCGAGGATCCGATCAGCCCCGCCGACATGGCCGAAGAGGTGGGGATGTCCACCCGCCAGCTTGAGCGCCTGTTCCGGCGCTATCTGAACCGCAGCCCCAAGCGCTATTACATGGAGCTGCGCCTGTCCAAGGCGCGCAATCTGCTGATGCAGACCAACATGAGCGTGATCAACGTGGCGCTGGCCTGCGGCTTTGCCAGCCCGTCGCATTTTTCCAAGTGCTACCGCGCGCATTACAACACCACCCCCTACCGCGAACGCGGCACCCAGGGGGCCAGTGCGGCTGGCGGGCGGCTGTCGATCTGACGGCAGGCGGGGGGCTGTCTGCCCCCCGCACCCCCCGAGAGTTGATAGGCAAAGAAGATGCCGAGGGGAACGGATTCTTGGCACTTTTCTTTTGCACCGGGCCTCTCTAGGCTCGTGTGCAGGATGTGAAATCCGACATGGGAGAGAACCAAGATGAAAAAACTGCTTTTGGCCACCACGGCTCTGGTCGTGATGGCGGGTGTTGCGGGCGCCGACGAAATCAAGATCGGCGTCATTCTGGGCTTCACCGGCCCGCTCGAGTCGATCACCCCGGCGATGGGGGCGGCCGCCGAGATGGCGATGAAGGAGGTCAGTGACTCGGGCAAGCTGATGGGCGGCTCGACGGTGGTGTCGGTGCGCGGTGATTCGACCTGCGTCGATGCCGCGGCGGCCACCGCTTCGGCCGAGCGGCTGGTGACCTCGGACAAGGTGGCGGCGATCATGGGGGCGGATTGCTCGGGCGTGACCGGGGCGATTCTGCAAAACGTCGCGCGCCCCAATGGTGTGGCGATGATTTCGCCGTCGGCGACCTCGCCCGCGCTTTCGACGGCCGAGGATGACGGGCTGTTCTTCCGCACCGCACCGTCGGACGCGCGCCAGGGCGTGGTGATGGCGGACGTCATCACCGGGCGGGGCATCACATCGGTGGCGCTGACCTATACCAACAACGACTACGGCAAAGGTCTGGCCGAAAGCTTCCAGGCGGCGTTCGAGGCGGCGGGCGGCACCATCACCATCTCGGCGGCGCATGAAGACGGCAAGGCCGACTATTCGGCCGAAGTGGCCTCGCTGGCGGCGGCGGGTGGCGATCTGCTGGTGGTGGCGGGCTATATTGATCAGGGCGGCAAGGGCATCATTCAGGGCTCGATCGATTCGGGCGCGTTCTCGGCCTTCTACCTGCCCGACGGGATGTATGGCACGCCGCTGATCGACGCCATCGGCGCACCGCTGAACGGCACCTTCGGCGATGTGCCCGGCACTGACAGCGAAGGCGCGGCGACCTTCCAGACCATGGCCACGGCGGCGGGCTTTGACGGCACCGCGTCGTTCACCGGCGAAAGCTATGATGCGGCGGCGCTGATCATGCTGGCGATGGCGGCGGCCAACTCGACCGCCTCGAAAGACTGGTCGGCCAAGGTGATGGACATCGCCAACGCACCAGGCGAGCCGATCCAGCCGGGCGAGCTGGCCAAGGCGCTGGATCTGATCGCGGCGGGCACCGACATCGACTATGTGGGCGCGACCGCAGTCGAGCTGATCGGGGGCGGCGAAAGTGCCGGCAGCTACCGCGAATACACCGTCACCGACGGCAAGATCGTGACGGATCGCTACCGGTGATCACGGCCTGAAGCAACGACGGACAGCGGCCCGGGTGCCCACTCGGGCCGCTGTCGTGACATCAAGCCCCCGGCACGGTGCAGCGCGGCACCGCAGACATGGGGGCAGCAGGGAGAACCAGATGATCGTTGTCGAGAATCTGCACAAGCATTTCGGCGGATTTCGCGCCGTGGACGGGGCCTCGATCAGGATCGGGACCGGCTCGATCACCGGCCTGATCGGCCCCAACGGGGCGGGCAAGACCACGCTCTTCAACGTGATCGCCGGGCGGCTGCCGCCAACCTCGGGGCGGGTGCTGATGGACGGCCAGGACATCACCGGCCTGCCGCCGCATGTGCTGTTTCGCAAGGGGTTGCTGCGCACCTTTCAGATCGCGCATGAATTCGGCTCGATGACGGTGCGGGAAAACCTGATGATGGTGCCGGGCGGGCAGTCGGGCGAGATCCTGTGGAACGCCTGGTTCCGCCGCAAGATGGTCGCCGCCGATGAACGCCGGATCCGCGACAAGGCCGACGATGTGCTGGAGTTCCTGACCATCAGCCACCTCGCCGACGAGCACGCGGCCAACATCTCGGGCGGGCAGAAAAAGCTGCTGGAGCTGGGTAGGGCGATGATGGTCGATGCCAAGGTGGTGTTTCTCGACGAAGTCGGGGCCGGGGTCAACCGCACCCTGCTGAACACCATCGGCGATGCCATCGTGCGGCTGAACCTTGAGCGCGGCTACACCTTCTGCGTGATCGAGCATGACATGGATTTCATCGCCCGCCTGTGCGACCCGGTGATCTGCATGGCCGAAGGCCGGGTGCTGGCCCAGGGAACCGTCGAAGAAGTGAAAAACGACGAGCGGGTGATCGAGGCCTACCTTGGCACCGGCTTGAAGAACAAGGTGGTGGCCCATGGCTGAGCCGTTTCTGATCGGCGAGGCGATGACCGGCGGCTACGGCGCGGCCGACATTCTGCACGATTGCACCATCGCGGTGGAAAAGGGCCAGATCGCGGTGATCGTCGGGCCCAATGGCGCGGGCAAATCAACCGCGATGAAGGCGGTGTTCGGGATGCTGAGCCTGCGCGGCGGCAAAGTCCGGCTGGCGGGCGAGGACATCACGGCGCTTTCACCGCAGGCGCGGGTGGCCAGGGGCATGGCGTTCGTGCCGCAGAACCAGAACATCTTCACCACGATGACGGTCGAGGAAAATCTTGAAATGGGGGCGTTTTTGCGCCGCGACGACATCCGCACCACGATGGCGCAGGTGTTTGATCTGTTCCCGATCCTGCGCGACAAGCGCGCTCAGGTGGCAGGCGAGCTTTCGGGCGGGCAGCGCCAGCAGGTGGCGGTGGGGCGCGCCCTGATGACCCAGCCGCAGGTCTTGATGCTGGACGAGCCGACCGCCGGGGTCAGCCCGATCGTGATGGATGAGCTGTTCGACCGCATCATCGAGGTCGCGCGCAGCGGCATCTCGATCCTGATGGTCGAGCAGAACGCGCGCCAGGCCCTGAACATTGCCGACAAGGGCTATGTGCTGGTGCAGGGCGCCAATCGCTTCACCGACACCGGGGCGGCGCTGCTGGCCGATCCCGAAGTCCGCCGTTCCTTTCTGGGGGGTTGAGATGGATATCCTGAACGGTCTGGTGACATTTCTGAATTTCGTCTTTGTGCCGGGCCTCGCCTACGGCGCGCAACTGGCGTTGGGGGCGCTGGGGGTGACGCTGGTTTACGCCATCCTGCGGTTCTCGAACTTTGCCCATGGCGACACCATGGCGTTCGGCACCATGGCGACGATTCTGGTGACATGGGCAATGCAGTCGGCAGGGATCAGTTTCGGGGTGCTGCCCACGGCGCTGCTGGCGCTGCCGTTCGGGATTGCGGCGACGGCGCTGTTCGTGCTGGCCACCGACCGGGTGGTTTACCGCTTTTACCGCCACCAGAAGGCCGCGCCGACGATCATGGTGATCGTCAGTTTGGGGGTGATGTTCGTCATGAACGGCCTGACGCGCTTCATCATCGGGGTGGGCGAGCAGAACTTTTCCGATGGCGGGCGGTTTCTGATTACGGCGGGCGAGTTCAAGACCGCCACCGGGCTGGCCGAGGGGCTGGCGGTCAAGACCACCCAGGCGCTGACGGTGGTGGTGGCGGTGATCGTGGTGGCGCTGCTGTTCTGGTTTTTGCAAAAGACCCGCACCGGCAAGTCGATGCGGGCGTTTTCCGACAACGAGGATCTGGCGCTCTTGTCGGGCATCAACCCCGACCGGGTGGTGGCGGTGACCTGGGTGCTGGCGGCGGCGCTGGCGACCATTGCCGGGGTGCTTTATGGCTTGGATAAGTCGTTCAAGCCCTTCACCTATTTCCAGCTTTTGCTGCCGATCTTTGCCGCCGCCATCGTTGGCGGTCTGGGCAGCCCGATCGGTGCAATCGCGGGTGGCTTCGTGATCGCGTTTTCCGAGGTGACGGTGACCTACGCCTGGAAGAAGGTAGTGACCTATCTGGTGCCCGACAGCATGGCCCCCGATACGCTGCTGCAACTGATGTCAACCGACTACAAGTTCGCGGTCAGTTTCTCGATCCTGATCCTGGTGCTGCTGTTCATGCCAACCGGGCTGTTCAAGGGGAAATCGGTATGAAGCTCAAGGCACCCGGCGCGCGCAACGCCGCCCTGTTCGCCGCCGTGGCGGTGCTGTTCATCGGCACCGGCATGTATCAGAGCTGGAACTCGAGCCTGGGGATTCTGAACATGGCGCTGATCTCGGCGATCATGGCGCTGGGGCTTAACCTGCAATGGGGCTTTGCCGGGCTGTTCAACACCGGGGTGATGGGCTTTGTCGCCCTGGGCGGGCTGGCGGCGGTGCTGACCTCGTCCACCCCGCTGCCGCAGTCGTGGCAGGCCGGCGGGCCGCGGATCGCGCTGGCGCTGGTGCTGGGGGCGGCCACCATCGCGCTTGCGGTGGCGATTTATCAGCGCCTGGCGGCGGGGCGCGGGCGCACCCTGGCGCTGCTGGCGGTGCTGGTCGGCGGCTTCATGCTTTACCGCTATGTGCTGGACCCGGCGGTAACGGCGGTCGAGGCGGTGAACGCCGCCGCTTATGGCAATATCGGCGGGCTGGGCCTGCCGATCCTGCTGGCCTGGCCAGTGGGGGGGCTGCTGGCCGCGTGCGCGGCTTGGGCGATCGGCAAGACCGCGCTGGGCTTGCGCTCGGACTATCTGGCGATTGCCACCCTCGGCATTGCCGAGATCATCGTGGCGGTGCTGAAGAACGAGGACTGGCTGGCGCGCGGCGTCAAGAACGTGATCTCGCTGCCGCGCCCGGTGCCCTACGAGGTTGATCTGCAAAAAAGCGCGGGCTTTCTGACGTGGGCGCAGAACTGGGGGTTCGATCCGGTCACGGCCTCGTCGCTGGTGGTCAAGCTGGCCTATGCCGGGTTGTTCGGGGCGGTGCTGCTGGCGGTGATCTGGCTGTCGCAGACGGCGCTGAACTCGCCCTGGGGGCGGATGATGCGGGCGATCCGCGACAACGAGGTGTCGGCCGCCGCGATGGGCAAGAATGTCACCTTGCGGCACCTTCAGGTCTTTATCCTGGGCTCGGCGGTGATCGGCATGGCCGGGGCGATGATGACCACGCTTGACGGCCAGTTGACCCCCGGCACCTACCAGCCGCTGCGCTTTACCTTTCTGATCTGGGTGATGGTGATCGTCGGCGGCTCGGGCAGCAACTGGGGCTCGGTGCTGGGCGGTTTCCTGATCTGGTGGCTGTGGGTGATGGTCGAGCCGATCGGTCTGCTGGCGTTGCAGGGCATCACGGCGGGCATGGCGGATGGCTCGTGGCTGAAGGTTCACCTGATCAACAGCGCCGCCCACATGCGGCTCTTGACGATGGGGGTGATCTTGCTTTTGGTGCTGCGCTTCAGCCCGCGCGGGTTGATCCCGGAAAAATGACGCTCATCGCTCCCTGCGGGCGCTCTTCGCTGACAGCGAGGACCGCCCGCGAGGAAGGGACGAGCGCCTTGCGACGTTTTCTGTCGCGCCCTGACATGCCACCAACCATAGCCGCGGCCAGATTGCAGAAAACATGCAAGGGAGTCGTCGCATGAAATCCCATACCCGCGTTCTGGTGATCGGTGGCGGTGTTGTCGGCTGCTCGGTGGCCTACCACCTGACCAAACTTGGCTGGAAGGACGTGACCCTGATCGAACGGGCCGAGCTGACCTCGGGCTCGACCTGGCACGCGGCGGGCGGGTTTCACACCCTGAACGGCGATACCAACATGGCGGCGCTGCAAGGCTATACCATCCGGCTTTACAAGGAGCTTGAGGCGATCACCGGCCTGTCGTGCGGGCTGCACCATGTCGGCGGCATCACCATGGCCGACAACCGCGAACGCTTCGACATGCTCAAGGCCGAGCGCGCCAAGCACCGCTACATGGGGCTTGATACCGCGATCCTGACCCCCGCCGAGATCGAGGCGATGACCGACGGTCTGGTCAACACCAAGGGCATCCTCGGGGCACTTTACGACCCGCTCGATGGCCACCTTGACCCGTATGGCACCACCCACGCCTATGCCAAGGCGGCGAAGATGGGCGGGGCCGAATTCGTGCTGCACAACCGGGTGCTGTCCACCACCCAACGCAGCGATGGCGGCTGGGATGTGGTGACCGAGCACGGCACCATCGTGGCCGAGCATGTGGTCAACGCGGGCGGGTTGTGGGCGCGCGAAATCGGTGCGATGGCTGGGGTTTACCTGCCGCTCTTGCCGATGGCGCACCAGTATCTGGTGACCGACGACATTCCCGAGATTGTGGCGCGCGGCAAGGAATTCCCGCATGTGATGGATCCGGGCGGCGAAAGCTACCTGCGCCAGGAAGGCCGCGGTCTGGTGATCGGGTTCTACGAGCAGCCCTGCGAGCCATGGTCGATCGACCGCACCCCGTGGGAATTCGGGCAAGAGCTGCTGAACGAAAACTATGACAAGATCGCCCACAGCATCGAATTTGCCTACCAGCGCGTGCCGGTGCTGCAACGCGCCGGGATCAAGCGGGTGATCCACGGCCCCTTCACCTTCTCGCCCGACGGCAACCCGCTGATCGGGCCGGTGCCGGGGTTGCGCAACTACTGGTCGGCCTGCGCCGTGATGGCAGGGTTCAGCCAAGGAGGCGGCATGGGTCTGGCGCTGGCGCAATGGATGACCCTCGGCGAGGTCGAGCGCGACCCGCGCGGCTTTGATGTGGCGCGCTTCGGCACCTGGACCACCCCCGGCTACACCGTGCCGAAGGTGGTCGAAACCTACCGCACCCGGTTCTCGGTCTCGTTCCCGAACGAGGAAAAGCCCGCCGCACGGCCGTTCCGCACCACCCCGATGTATGACACCTTTACCGCGATGCGCGCGGTCTGGGGTCAGCAATACGGGCTGGAAGTGCCCAACTATTTCGCCCTGCCCAATGATCCGGTGTATGAGACCCCGACCTTCCGGCGCTCGAACGCGTTCGAGGCCACCCGGCAGGAAGTGCTGGCAGTGCGCAGCGGCGTCGGCATCAACGAGATGCAGAACTTCGGCAAATACCGGGTTTCGGGGATCAAGGCGCGGGCCTGGCTCGACCGCATCATGGCCGGGCTGATCCCGCAGCCGGGCAGGCTTAGCCTGACCCCGATGCTGGCGCAAAGCGGCAAGATCATCGGCGACTTCACCGTGTCCTGCCTGTCCGAGACCGAGTTTCAGTTGACCGCCAGCTATGGCGCGCAAGGCTGGCACATGCGCTGGTTCGACCAACACGCCGAGCACGGGGTGAAGGTCGAGAATGTCTCGGACGCGCGCTCGGGCTTTCAGATCGCGGGGCCAAAGGCACGCGCGTTGCTGGCGCGGGTGACGCGGGCTGACGTGTCAGCCGGGGCGTTCCGGTTCATGGATGTGAAGCGCCTGACCGTGGGCATGGCCGACTGCATCGTGCAACGTGTCAGCTATACCGGCGATCTTGGCTACGAGATCTATTGCGACCACATGTCGGTGCGCCACCTGTGGCAAGTGCTGACCGAAGCGGGTGCCGACCTTGGCCTGCGCCCGTTCGGGATGCGGGCGATGATGTCGCTGCGGCTGGACAAGTTCTTTGGCAGTTGGGGGCGCGAGTTCAGCCCCGATTACACCCCCGCCGAGACCGGGCTGGACCGCTTCATCCGCTGGAACAAACCCAGCGACTGGATCGGCAAGGCGGCGGCGGTTGCGGAAAAGGCGGCAGGTGCCAAGCGCAAGCTTTGCGCCTTTGTGGTTGATGCCAAGGACGCCGATGTGGTGGCCTGGGAGCCGATCTGGCTTGACGGCGCGGTGGTAGGTTACTGCACCTCGGGGGGCTATTCGCACTTTGCCCGGAAATCGGTGGCGCTGGGGTTTGTGCCATCCGCGCGCGCGGTGGAGGGGCTCAGGGTCGAGATCGAGCTTCTGGGCGAGCGCCGGGCGGCGGTGCTGGTGAGCACGGCGCTGTTCGACCCAGATGGCGCAAGGATGCGCGGTTAAGTGCCCGCCCCGTCATTGACGGGGCGGGTTGGCAAGGGGGGGGCTGCGCGCCCCCCGGTCAGGCTGCGCCTGCCCTCCCCCGGCGGGATATTTGGTCAGACGAGAAATTGGCAGGGGGCACGCGGCAGGGTCTTGGCGCGCGGCTTGACGGGGGCCGGGTGCTGGCGCAGGCTTGGGTCATGAACCGACCTCATGCCAGCATCCTGATCCTTGCGGCAGGGGCCTCGCGCCGGATGCGCGGAGCCGACAAGACGCTCGAGGTCGTCGATGGCGTGGCGCAGCTACGGCGCATCACCCGCGCCGCCCTTGCCACTGGTTGCCCCGTGACCGTGACCCTACCGCCCGATCACCCGGCGCGCGCGGTGGCGCTGGCGGGGCTGGCAGCCCGGCAGGTGATCGTGGCCGACGCGCGCGCGGGCATGTCCGCCTCGATCCGGGCCGGGCTCGCGGCGCTGCCGCCCGGGGCGGCGGTGCTGGTCGTGCTGGCTGATCTGCCGGAACTGACCGCGACCGATCTGCGCGCCATGCTGGCGGCGCAAGGCGAGACCCCCGATCTGATCGTGCGCGCCTGCTCGGCCAGCGGTGTGCCCGGTCATCCGGTGTGCTTTCCACCCTGGACCCGCGACGAGCTGATGGCCCTAATCGGTGACACCGGCGCGCGCGATCTGCTGGCGCGGCAGGTCGGGCGCACCCGCATGCTGCCGCTGCCGGGGGACCACGCCGTGACCGATCTTGATACCCCCGAGGCCTGGGCCGCCTGGCGCGCCGCGCTTGGAACGTCACGCCCCTGATCGGGAAGCGGCATGGGCGCAGGGTCGATCGGATCAGCCCTTTTCGTTCAACCCCTTTGCCGCGCAAGCCGCACAGCCCGCGCGCGGCGCGACCGCGATCATCCGGCTCTCGCCGTAAAGCCCGTCGAACAGCATCAGCCGCCCGCGCAGGCCCTGCCCGGCACCGACAATGTGCTTCACCGCCTCCAGCGCCATCAGCGCGCCAATCACCCCCGGCAGGGGCGAGACCACCCCGGCCTCGGCGCAGCTTGGCACCATCCCGGGCGCGGGCCGGGTGGGAAACACGCATTCATAGCACGGCCCGCCGCGCGCCGGGTCATAAAGTGAAATCTGCCCCTCCCACTGGGCAATCGCCGCCGCAATCAGCGGCAGGCCCTGCGCCACCGCCACCCGGTTCACGAGATAGCGGGTGTCGAAATTGTCCGAGCCATCAAGGATCAGATCATAGTCGGCGAACAACTCCGCCGCGTTCTGTTCCGTCAGCCGCTGCTGGTAGGGGCGCACCACGACCCAAGGGTTCAACGCCCGCATCGCGATCGCGGCCGAGGCCGTTTTCGCCATGCCAACCCGCTGATCGGTATGAATGATCTGGCGCTGCAGGTTAGAGGCGTCAACCGTGTCGTCGTCGATCACCCCGATGCAACCGACTCCGGCCGCGGCAAGATAAAGCAGCGCGGGCGAGCCCAGCCCCCCGGCGCCCACCACCAGCACCCGTGCCGCCTTCAGCCGTCGCTGCCCCGGTCCGCCGATCTGGTGCAGCATGATGTGGCGGGCATAGCGACCCAGCTCGCCCGCCGCAAAGCCCCCCGGCACCATCAGCCCCGCCCTGTCGAGCCAAAGCCACCCGAGCCGCGCGCCGTCTCGTCCAACTCGGCTACCGCCTCGAACCGCGCCTGCACCACCGGGGCCACGACCATCTGCGCAATCCGGTCGCCGTGCCGGATGGTATAGGGTTCGGCCCCCAGATTGATCAGCGCCACCCCCAGCGGACCGCGGTAATCACTGTCGATGGTGCCCGGCGTGTTGGGCAGGCTGATCCCGAACTTGACCGCCAGCCCTGAGCGCGGCCTGATCTGCGCCTCGAACCGCGGCGGAATTTCCACCCGCAACCCGGTCGGAACAATCGCCCGCTGCATCGGCCCCAAGGTGATCCCTCGCGCGCGATCCGCGAGGGCCAGATTGGCACGCAGATCGGCCCCGGCCGCCCCCGCCGTGGCATATTCGGGCAGCGGCAGCCCCCGGTCGGCCCCGTCATCCCACCTTACCCGCACCTCAGGCCCCATTCCCAACCCCATGTTCTTCTTTGCAAAAATACTCCCGCGCGGAGCGCACTCAGCCCTGCCCCAACGCGACCGCAATCCGCCCGGCCAGCGCCCGCGCCACCGCCACCTTGGTCATCCGCGGCCAGCTTTCCGTCCCGTCCGCGGTGATCAGGGTCACCGCATTCTCGGCCCCGCCCATGATCCCGCTCGCCGCGGATACGTCGTTGGCCACGATCCAGTCGCAGCCCTTGGCGTTGCGCTTGGCACTGGCATGGGCAATCACATCGTCGGTTTCGGCGGCGAAACCCACCACCAGCCGGGGTCGCCCGGTGCCCATCCGCGCCACGGTCGCCAGGATGTCGGGGTTCTGGGCGAACTCCAGCACCGGCGCCCGCCCCGAACCATCCTTCTTGAGCTTGTGGCCCGCGGCATTGGTCACCCGCCAATCGGCCACGGCGGCGGCAAACACTGCCGCATCGGCGGGCAGCGTTGCCTTCACCGCCGCCAGCATCTCGGCGGCAGTCTCGACCCGCACCACCTGCACCCCGGCGGGCGGGGGCACCAGCGCCGGGCCGGTCACGAACGTCACCCGCGCGCCCAAGGCGGCCAGCGCCGCCGCCAGCGCCGCCCCTTGCGCGCCGCTGGAGCGGTTGGCGATGTAGCGCACCGGATCAATCGGCTCATGGGTCGGCCCCGAGGTCACCAGCACATGCCGACCGGCCAGCGGCCCCTGCCCCAGCGCCGCCGTGATCGCCGCCACAATCGCCAGCGGCTCGGCCATCCGCCCCGGCCCATGCTCGCCACAGGCCATGTCGCCGACCTCCGGCCCCACCGTCAGAATGCCATCCTCCCGCAACCGCGCCAGATTGCGCCGGGTCGCCGGGTGATCCCACATCCGCAGATTCATCGCCGGCGCCAGCAGCACCCGCTGATCGGTGGCCAGCAGCAGGGTCGAGGCCAGATCATTCGCCAGCCCCTGCGCCATCTTGGCCATCAGATCGGCGGTGGCGGGTGCCACCACGATCAGATCGGCGCTGCGGCTAAGCTGGATATGCCCCATCTCGGCCTCGGTCGTCAGATCGAACAGATCGCGGTGCACCGCCTCGCCCGCCAGCGCCGCCACCGACAGGGGGGTGACAAACTGCGCCCCGGCCTCGGTCAGCACCGGCACCACCCGCGCCCCGCGCTCGCGCAGACGGCGGATCAGATCGAGCGCCTTGTAAGCGGCAATGCCGCCGCCGATGATCACAAGGATCCGCTTGCCCGCCAGCATCATGGGCTCTCCTGCGCCTGGGTCTGGTACTGGTTTAGGGGGCCAGGCGGCGAAACTCAACTGCCCTGCTGCGGCCCGGCCTGATTGGCAAAGACTTCGCACGGGTCGCCACGATCGACCGGCGCGGTGATCAGCCACAGATCGAACGGCGCAGCCGCCCCCGGATCGGATTCGAGCTGCCCGATCGACAGCACCCGCAGCCTTGGCGCAACCGCCGCCAGCACCGCAGGCACGCCGCGATCCTTGCGCGCGTGGCCGGTGCCGGTGATCACCGCCACCGGCCCGCCGGTCGCCGCCAGCGCCGCCACCACCGCCCGCGCCAGCGCCGCATCACGCAGGCGCTGCGCCTCGACCATGCCGGGCAGCAGATCGGCAGGCAGCGCGCCGCAATGGGCCTGCGCCTGCTCGGACTCGAGCTCCGCGCGCTGGTCGGCGGCCAGCACCGCCGTCAGCCCGTAACCCGCAGCATCCGGGCCGAACACCGCCGCCGCCCCATCCTGCATCGCCCGCACCACATCGGCGCGCGCCATCGCACCGCCGAAAATCTGCGCGCCGGGGGCGACGATGAACAGCGGATGATACATCGCGAAATCCGGCCAGCCCGCCGCCCGCCACCCCAGCGCCGCCTCCAGCGCCACCGGGTCGGCGCGGTCGGCAGGCAGCCCCAGCACCTGCGCGGGCGTCAGCATCTCGAACACCAGCGCGCGCGGTCGCAGCGCCGCCAGCGCGCGCGCCTGATTGACATGGTGCAGCGGGTTGTCGTGGACCTCGCCCAGCACCACCACATCCGCCACCGGCAGATGATCAAGCGCCTCGGGCTGAACCGGCCCGGCAGCCAGCGCGCCCGCCCAGACCCCCAACGCCACAGCGAAGATGCCGAAAATACCGATCCTGTTCATGCCAGCAAGTGTTGCACTTCCGGCCACTCATGTTCAAGCCGGTTGCGCAGCTTGGCATAGGCCGCCGCTTCGACCTGACGCACCCGCTCCTTGGAAAGCCCCAGCTCGGCCCCCAGACTTTCGAGGGTGCGCGGCCCGTCGCGCAACTTGCGCTCGGTCACGATGAAGCGCTCGCGCGCCGTCAGCGCCGCCAGCGCCGCCGCCAGCCTGCCGCGCAGCGCCGCCCCATCATGCGCCACCGCCACCACGGTGTCGGCCTGCGCGGCGTCATCCTCGAGCAGGTCGATCCATTCGCGCCCGTCGGCGTCATTGCCCTGCACCGCGTTCAGCGAGAAATCCGACCCCGCCAGCCGCCCCTCCATCATCTCGACATCGGCCAGCGAGACCCCGACCTCGCGCGCCACCTGCTCGCGCAACTGATGCTGATCCAGGCTTTCACCGCGCTGCAGCGCCTCGCGCGCCAGCTTGGCCTGCACCCGTTTGAGGTTGAAGAACAACGCCTTCTGGCTGCTGGTCGAGCCGGTCCGCACCAGCGACCAGTTGCGCATCACGTAATCCTGAATCCCGGCCTTGATCCACCACACCGCATAGGTCGAGAACCGCACCCCGCGATCGGGGTCAAACTTGTCGGCGGCTTTCATCAGGCCAAGGCTGGCCTCCTGGATCAGGTCATTCATCGGCGCACCATAGCGGCGGTATTTCGCCGCCATCGAAATCGCCAGCCGCATGTAGGCGGTGATCAGGCGGTGCAGCGCGGCCTCGTCGCGCCCGTCGCGCCAGGCATGGGCCAGCCGCGATTCGGTCTCGGCGTCGAGCAGTTCTGCCGAGCGCGCTTGGCGCGACAGGATTTGGCCGTTATATCCATCCAGCGCCATGATCCCCCCTTTTCGGCTGCGCCGCCACCCACCCAAAGCTGCAAGGCACGGCGATGACCCGAACGACAAATAACATATTTCTGCCACACCTTTCCATCGTGATCGGTGGCGCGCGGTCTGGCAAATCACGTCTGGCGGAGCAGTTGGTAACAATCAGCGCCGGCGCGCGGGTCTATATCGCCACCGCCGAAGGCCGGGACGATGAGATGCGCGCCCGCATTGCCGCGCATCAGGCCGACCGCGGGGCCGGTTGGCAGACCGTCGAGGCCCCGCATGAGCTGAGCGCTACGCTGGCCACGGTGCCCGAGGGCGCTGTCGTGCTGATCGATTGCGCCACCCTGTGGCTGACCAACCGGCTGCTGGCCGGGGCCGATCTCGATGCGGAAACCGACGCCCTGCTGACCGCGCTTGCCGCCTGCAAGGCCCGGGTGGTGGTGGTGACGGGCGAGGTCGGCTGGTCGATCGTGCCGGACAACGCGCTGGCGCGGCAGTTTCGCGACGCCCAGGGGCGGCTCAATCAGCGCCTTGCCGCCGAAGCCGGTCTGGTGGTGGCGGTGATCGCCGGGTTGCCGCTGGTGCTGAAAGGCACCCTGCCCGCGGGGCTGGCATGACCCGCTTCTGGTGGGTGCGCCATGGCCCGACGCATCAGCGGGCTTTTGTCGGCTGGCGCGACGTGGCGGCGGATCTGTCGGACCTGCCACGTCTGGCGCGTCTAAACGCCTATTTGCCGCAGGACGCGTTGCTGATCTCGTCCGATCTCAGGCGCGCCAGCGCCACCGCCGATGCGCTTGGGTTGGGGCGCCAGCGCCTGCCGCACGACCCGCGATTGCGCGAGTTCGACTTTGGCGACTGGGATGGCCGGAATTTCGCCGAGGTCGAGGTTTCGCACCCCGCGCTCAGCCGCCGGTTCTGGGAAGAACCGGGCGATGTGGCACCACCGGGCGGCGAAAGCTGGAACCGCCTTGCCGCCCGCGTCGGCGGCATGGTGGCGGGGGCGCTGCGCGATCACGCCGGGCGCGACATCATCGTGGTCGCACATTTCGGGGTGATCCTGACCCAGGTGCAGGCGGCGCTTGGCATCAGCCCCTGTCAGGCGCTGAGCCATGGCATTGAAAATCTTTCGGTCACCACGATCAGCCATGATGGCGCAGATTGGCAGATCGGTCGGATCAATCACTGCCCCTGATCCGCCCCGTCAGGCGCGGGTCTTGAGCTTTGCCGCTCTTTACCACTCGTAAACCAATCGGCTCTAGCCATTAACCAAGGTAAACGGGGGGCGGGGCATGGTGGCGCGGGCCTATACGGTGGCATTCGAAGGAGTCGAGGCGCGCATCGTCGAGGTGCAGTGCGCGGTGGCCGCAGGCCTGCCGTCGTTTGCCATCGTGGGATTGCCCGACAAGGCGGTGTCCGAAGCACGTGAACGGGTGCGCGCGGCCCTGGCGTCGATGTCGATCGCACTGCCGTCGAAACGCATCACCGTCAACCTCTCGCCCGCCGATCTGCCGAAAGAGGGCTCGCATTTCGATCTGCCGATTGCGCTGGCACTGCTGGCCGCGCTGGAAATCATTCCCAAGGACGAGATCGAAGGCATCGTGGCCCTGGGCGAACTGTCGCTCGATGGTCGCCTGATCACCGTGATCGGTGCCCTGCCCGCCGCAATGGCAGCCGCCGAGCACGACCGCGCCTTGCTGTGCCCGCGCGCCTGCGGTGCCGAGGCCGCCTGGGTTGGCGCGACCCAGGTGCTGGCGGCTGCCTCGCTCGACGAGGTGGTGCGCCATTTTACCGGCCAGTCACCGATCACCCCGGCCGAAGCGGGCGAGGTGCAACCCGCCCCGCAGGAGCGCGACATGCGCGACGTGAAAGGCCAGGAACGCGCCAAGCGGGCGCTGGAAATCGCCGCTGCCGGGCGTCACCACGTGCTGATGGTGGGCAGCCCCGGCTCTGGCAAATCCATGCTGGCCGCCCGCCTGCCGGGCATATTGCCGCCGCTTTCGCCGCAGGAAGCGCTGGAAACCTCGATGATCCACTCGCTGGCCGGGCTGCTGTCCGAGGGCGGCATCAGCCGGGTGCGCCCGTTTCGCGAGCCCCACCATACCGCCTCGATGGCGGCAATCGTCGGGGGCGGGCGCGGCGCCAAACCCGGCGAGATCAGCCTGGCCCATAACGGCGTGCTGTTCATGGACGAATTCCCGGAATTTCCGCGCGCCGTGCTGGAAACCCTGCGCCAGCCGATCGAGTCCGGCGAAGTGATGGTGGCGCGCGCCAATGCCCATATCCGCTACCCCTGCCGGTTCCTGCTGGTGGCAGCGGCCAACCCGTGCAAATGCGGCTATCTGGCCGACCCGGCCCGCGCCTGCGCCCGCGTGCCGACCTGCGGCGAAGATTACCTTGGCCGCATCTCCGGCCCGCTGATGGACCGCTTCGATCTGCGCATCGAAGTGCCCCCGGTGGCCTACACCGACCTCGACCTGCCCGCTTCGGGCGACAGCTCGACCGCGATCGCGGCGCGGGTGAAACAGGCGCGGGCACGCCAGACCGCCCGGTTCGCCGATCACCCTGAAACCAGGGTGAACGCCGAAGCCGAAGGCGAGTTGCTCGAGGCAATCGCCACCCCGGATGCCGAAGGCAGGGCGCTGCTGACCCGGGTCGCCGAACGCTTCGGCCTGTCGGCCCGCGGCTACCACCGCGTGCTGCGGGTGGCACGCACCATCGCCGACCTCGAGGGATCAAGGGACGTCCGCCAACCCCACATCGCCGAAGCGGTCAGCTATCGGCTGGCGTTCGCCACCAATGGCGAGGGCCGCTCTTCGCTCCCGTCCGGTCGCTCATCGCACGGGACCCGCAGCGAAGACGCCCGGGCGGGCGGATGAGCGCCCGTTCAAACCCCGCGCCTGGCCTCGATCACCTGCCAAATGCGCGCTGCCGAATTGAACCCGTCGAACCGTTCCAGTTCCTGAATGCCGGTGGGCGAGGTCAGATTGATCTCGGTCAGATAGTCCCCGATCACGTCGATACCGACGAAAATCTGCCCCTTCTCACGCAACAGTGGGCCGATGGTGGCACAAATCTGCAAATCCCGCGCCGTCAGCCCCACCTTTTCGGGTCGCCCACCGGCATGCATGTTCGAGCGCGTCTCGCCCGCCTGCGGCACCCGGTTGATCGCCCCCACCGGCTCGCCATCAACTAGAATCACCCGCTTGTCGCCGCGCGATACATCCGGCAGGAATTTCTGCACGATCAGCGGCTCGCGGTTCATGCCGGTGAACATCTCGTGCAGCGAGGCCAGGTTGCGGTCGTTGGGATCAAGCCGGAACACCCCCGCCCCGCCGTTGCCGAAAAGCGGCTTGAGGATGATGTCGCCGTGACGATCCTTGAACGCCCGGATGGTGGCCAGATCACGGGCGATCGCGGTCGGCGGGGTAAGATCGGGAAACCGCAGCACCAACAGCTTTTCGGGGAAATTGCGCACCCAGAACGGGTCATTCACCACCAGGGTCTGCGGGTGAATCATCTCCAGCAGATGGGTCGTGGTGATGTAACCCATGTCGAACGGCGGATCCTGACGCAGCCACACCACGTCGAACCCGCCCAGATCAACCTCGGTCTCCGCCCCATAGCTCACATGGTTACCGATCTCGCGCCGCACCTCGATCGGCCAACCCCGCGCCACCACCCGCCCCTCGACGAACGCCAGCTTGTCGGGCGTGTAGAAAAACAGCGTATGCCCGCGTGCCTGTGCCTCGAGCGCGATCCGGAAGGTGCTGTCGGCATTGATGTTGACTGACCCGATCGGGTCCATTTGCAGTGCAATCTTCAGACCCACGGGCGTTCCTCCTGCTCACGCCCCTAGATGACGCAAGCCGCCAGCGGTTGCAATCACCCCGGAAGATCAGGCGGCAAACGCGTTTTCCAGAATTTCGATCCGCCCGACCCCGTCAACCAGTGCCACATCAAAGCGGCAATCGGTGCCTTGTCCGGCTGGTTCACCCGCCAGAAATTCCGACGCCGACGCATAGATGCGCCCCATCTGACGCGGTGTCAGATGTTGAGCCGCCTGCGCGTGAGTCGCACTTTGCTTGACCTCGATGAAGATCACTTCGGCCCCATCGCGAGCGATCAGGTCGATCTCGCCCGCCGTTCCGCGCCAGCGCCGGGCCGTGATCTGCCGCCCCGAACGCACGTAGTGGCGCGCCACCGCAGCCTCGGCTGCGAGACCCGCCTCATATGACACCAGACCGCTCATTCGCCCTCCACCAGCCGCAAGGCCACCTGATAGACATCGCGCCGTGGCAAGCCCAGGTTGGCCGCCACCTGAGCGGCGGCATCCTTGACCGACAGCCCTTTCAACGCCACCACCAAAGCCTCTTCCATCACCGCTGCATCGACTTGCCCCCCCCGCTCCCGATCAACCAGAATCACCACTTCGCCCTTCACGGCACAACCCGCAAAATCCCGTGCCAGATCGCCAAGGGTGCCGCGCACCACTTCCTCGAACCGTTTGGTCAGTTCGCGGCAGACCACGGCCTCGCGCGCCGCACCGAAGCTTGCCACCATTTCTCCTAATATTTTGCCAACGCGTTTGGGAGATTCGTAAAATACCAGGGTCGCGGGCACGGTGGCCAGTTCGGCCAGAAACCGGGCGCGTGGGCCGGCCGTTGGGGGGGCAAATCCGGCGAACAGGAAACGATCGCTGGGCAGGCCCGCCACGGTCAGGGCGGCCAGCACCGCCGACGGTCCTGGTGCTGCCAGCACCGGAAACCCGGCGGCAATTGCGGCCCGCGCCAACTGATAGCCGGGATCGGCCACCAGCGGCGTGCCGGCGTCCGAGGCGTAGGCCACCGACTTGCCTTCGGCCAGCGCCCGGATCAGGCGGGGGCGCATCGCATCGCCATTATGGTCGTGATAGGCCAGCAGCGTCCGCCCGCCAAGAGCCACCCCGTGAATCTCCATCAGATGGCGCAGGGTGCGGGTATCTTCGGCCGCCAGCACCTCGGCACTGGCCAGAATGTCAAGCGCGCGCAGCGTGATGTCGCGTGCAGCGCCAATCGGGGTGGCGATGAAATAAAGCCCCGGTGCCAACGGATGCTGCGGCATTTTGCTATCGCTGGTCATCGCTGGCGGCCTTCCTTGGCAAGTTTACATCGCGTCCCTTAGCGCATAACCTTGTGTCATTGCTGCGCCCCCAGAAGCGAGGAACTCCACATGGTGTCTGTTTTCGGCCTTGCCCGCAAGTCGCTGGCACGTCTGGCCGTCGCCCTGTCAGTCGCGGCCCTTGCGGCCTGCACGCCGGGCGCACCCGGCGGCCCCCGGATCGACACCTCGCAACCAGTGCCGGTGGCCCTGCTGGTGCCCTCGGGGTCGGGACAGGCGGGTGACGAAGTGCTGGCACGCAGCCTGCAAAATGCGGCGCGGCTGGCGATTGCCGATCTGGGCGGCGTCAAGATCGATCTGCGGGTCTATCCCACCGCCGGACTGCCCGAGCAGGCCAAGGCGATGGCACAAAAGGCGGTGGCCGAGGGCGCAAAGATCATTCTCGGCCCGGTCTTTGCCCAGGAGGCCAATGCTGCCGGTCTGGCGGTCGCCGGGCGCGGCATCAACGTGCTGAGCTTTTCCAACAACACCGATGTCGCGGGTGGCAACGTCTTCGTGCTGGGGCCGACCTTCCAGAACACCGCCAACCGGCTGGCGTCATATGCCGTGCAGAGCGGCAACAGCAAGATCATGGTGGCCTATGACCAGAACCCGGCGGGCGAGGCCGGGCGGGCGGCGATTCAGGCGGCGGTGGCGCGGGCGGGCGGCACTTTGGTCGGCGACTCGGGCTACGAATTCTCGCAGAACGGCATCGTCAATGCCGTGCCTGGCATTACCATGACTGCACGCGAAAGCGGCGCGCAGGCGATGTTCCTGACCGCCGATACCGCCGGGGCGCTGCCATTGCTGACCCAGCTTTTGCGTGACAACGGGCTTGATCCGGCGACCACCCGCTTCATCGGCCTGACCCGTTGGGACATCCCGCCCGGCACTTTGGCGCTGCCGGGGGTTCAGGGTGGCTGGTTCGCGCTGCCGGATCCCGCACTTTATGCCCAGTATCAGGCGCGCTATCAGGCCGCTTACGGCGAACCTGCGCATCCGATCTCGGGGCTGGCCTATGACGGCATCGCCGCCATCGGAGCGTTGATCAAAAGAGGTGACGCCGGGGCGCTGACCACCGCCGGGTTGACCCAGGGTTCGGGTTTCGTCGGGGTCAACGGCATCTTCCGGCTGCTGCCCGACGGCACCAACCAGCGCGGGCTGGCGGTGGCGCAGATCAGCGACAATCAGCTTGCCGTGATCGACCCCGCCCCGCGCAGCTTTGGCGGGGCCGGGTTCTAGGCCCGGTGTTGGCGCAACCCGGACCAGAACCCATGCCGAACCTGATCCTGCCGGGGATCGAGATCATCGACCCCGCCGCCTTGTTGCGCTCGATCGCGGCCGAGATCGGCACGGCCGACGATGCGCGCGCCGCCCGCGCCATTGCGGTGCGCCATCTGGCGGCGGCCAAGGCGCGCGGCAACGCGGCCCTCGCAGAAGCCTTTGCCGCCCGCCCGCTGGCGTCGCGC
>Ga0210016_1001424_pt1 | contig 22230 bp, 20 predicted proteins | sample CryGeyCG2014_300_FD_185454 | JGI IMG/M metagenome (GOLD analysis project Ga0210016, IMG submission 185454) | Groundwater microbial communities from aquifer - Crystal Geyser CG02_land_8/20/14_3.00 (SPAdes) (version 2) | ecosystem: Environmental > Aquatic > Deep subsurface > Groundwater | place... | reverse complement strand
AACGTGTTCGTCGCTTCGAATGGCTGGTAACATGGCCTGCCTCCTTTTTTAAAGGTTTGTTTCGTAGTATGGCAGACCTTATTGTAAATTGCAAGAAAATAATTTACTAACTAACGTTGTAGGGTTAAACTTTAGCTCACTTTAGGCACTTAACTTGATACGAAATCCCTGCATGATAACAGCATGGTGTGTGGGGCCTAATTTCCCACACACCATGCTGTTATAGTAAACTCAAGAAGATTATATAGTTAATTGAATCAATTGGAAGTTAGAAGCTATGCTCCGTTCTGCAAATGATGCTGTCCTGTGTTTCATGCGGCAGATCAACGAAGTAAGCGCTATAACCGGCGATTCTTACCTGGAGATCGGGGTACTTTTCCGGATTTTGCTGGGCATCTTTTAGGGTTTCAGAGTTTACTACATTAAACTGAATATGGGGAATGGTCATCTTTTCATACCACTCTTTCAAATATTCAGCGAAGAGTTTTTTGTTCTCTCCCTCAAGAAATGCCGGCATAAATCTCTGGTTAAAGAGACCGGTATGAAGAAAAGGCACTTTGCCCACGGAGTTAAGGACCGCTGTAGGACCTTTCTTGTCGGCGCCCGCCGCAGGCGAAAAGCTGCCATCAGCCATAATATCGGACATCATCCTGCCGTCGGGTGTGGCTCCAATGCCTAAAGCCATTGCCTGATAAGCAATTACCGAACTTCCATCTATGGTACAGGGGTTATCCCAAGCATCTTTAATGTTGTGAACAGTTTCGTACATTCTCCTTTTTACCTTTACCGTCCACTCATCAACATAGTCATCGTCGTTGCCGTACTTGGGAGCATTAAGGAAATCCTGACGCATCTCTTCATAACCATCCCAATTTGATTTCATGGCGCAAAGAAGCTCATCCATCGTATATTTCTTCTCCTCAAAAACCAGTTTTTGGATGGCTGCCAGTGAATCAGCGACATTTACAAAACCCAATGAGATTAACTGGGGCTCGCTGTCAAACTCCAGATTATACTTATACAGATCATTACCACGCTCCAAGGTCTCATCGAGCATCAAGGAATTAAAGGGATCTGCGTTATAATCCATGATTACCTGATGACCTATATTATGAGAAAGAGCGGCTATTTTTGTATAGAAGTCTAATTGCTCACATATAGCATCGAGTAATTCATCGCATGACTTCATTTCCCTCGGATCTTTGGTTTTTGGTCTTTCCATGAGATTTATCCCTCCTTTCAAAAATAAAGGGATTGGGGATCTGACCCCAATCCTACTCTTACTGGCTGAAAGCATCTTTCCCCTGGTAAAGGGCATATTCCATCATCTTGGGCGCAGCTAAAAAACTTATTACTGGGAAAAAACCTGAAGAAAGAGGTTTGCCTGTACAAGTCATGGCCACACACCCTGCCGCCTGGGTCCTCTTGGCATCTTCGAGAGAATAACCACGCATCAATGCCCACCTCTCCAGCAGCTCCTCATTAAAGATTGCCGGATGACCAGTCCCACACCGAACCAGTTCAATAACCCTCTCTATTACGTCAGGATTTACATTACGGTGATAACGGAACATGATAGGAGGTTGATTGATCCGGACGTCGGCCATTGCTTCCAGGATCAGGCAGGTCAGATCATTTGATGCATCCCTTCCATTCGGCCTCGAACCGCCAATATTGGCCGTATAGAGTACATCAGTGCCAGCCGTTAGGGAGAAGGTTTGAGGATGTTCGATATAGTTGCCTACCTCCTGAACTTTCAGCATCCAGCATTCTATCATCTCTAATGCCTTAGCCCTGGTGAGTTTTCCTTCTTTCATATCTTTCTCATAGTAAGGCCACCATACCTGGTCAAGTCGACACCCCGAACCATTGCCGGGTATCGCAAGAAACCTGCCAACTACCTCATTAAACCAGAAAAATTGGAGCGCTTCCTGGAAAGTACGGGGGGGATTTGCCGGCACCCAGTCACAAACGGCTGCAATCTCTTCTAATTCCTTCTTGCGAACTGGGTCCTGCTCTTTTTGCGCCTGTTCCCTGGCAAGTTCAGCATACCTTTCGGCAAATCTGATCAGCGCCTTTCCACATTTAATCATACCTTCCCAGGTATTCTTCTTATGGATATAATCGGCAGGATGCATTTCAAAGGATTTGCTTTCCAATTCCTTAAGTTTTGCTTCTGCCTTTTCAATCCTTGCGTTGACACCTCCCTGGAAAATTTTTTCGTAATCATAGTCCATTAATGTCCGTCCGGCATTCCAGAGATCTGCAAAAAAGCATGGGTTTTCTGGAGTGCGATGTACAAACGGCGATACCTCTTTTGGCAGAACAGACTCTACTAAACATTCCTGTGATTTGTCTTTCCAGTAATCATAAATCTCATCGAGTATCTCTTTTTTCTCTTCGGGCGTTACCATATGCTTAAAGCCGGTTTCCAATGACTCCGGTATATAGGATACGGAAATTTCAGGATACCACCTCACCTCATCGGGTGCACTATTAGGATCCCCCACAATGATCTCTCCCGGCTTAATAAAGATGGGCATTTCATCACATAACCGAGATATAGCTTCTGCCTTTCGTAATACAACCGGTTGCCCTTCAGTTTCTTTAAAAGCCTTCGTAACAATCCTTGCCCGATCAAGATCGATTTTTACATCCCTTCGAAAGCTGACCACTCCTAATCCACTGACAACATCAGACCAGTCCTTTATTACCACCGCCTTTGAATAGCAATCATCCCTTAATTTAGCAACCCTGGGTGTACAACCAAACCCCCAGTCATAAGGTTTCGCCTTTTTTGCCCTGTCCTCAAACGAAATAGCTCCCGGTTTTGGAATTAATTCTGCCATAACAATATCCTCCTTTTACATTTATTGTTCATCATCAGATGAACTGTTATAATTACTGAGGTAATTGCAAAAGTCCCACCATGTCATTCCCGCGACGTTTTTGGGCGGGAATCTATTTGGTAACTGCTTGATATCATAGATGCCCGATAAAAGCATTCGGGCATGACAGAGCGTTTTGCAATTACTTCACTTGAATTTCATTTTACAATGCCCTACTTATATACTATGTATGACCTTCTAAAAGTCAAGATAAATTGTGTAGGGGGAAGAACGGGAAAGGTTTCAAGTCGCAACATTTAAGGAGGATAGATTTGTGAAAAGCGGATTCAATCTGAAAAATTACCGGCCGGTTTCGGTGGTAAATCAACTCCGGGCTTCCATTTTGCAGAAAATCAAGAGAGGGGAAGAGATCCTGCCGGAGATTCAAGGCCGCGAAGAAACAAAAAAAGATGTTTTAAGGGCGTTACTCTCCGGCTATAATATCTACCTGGTCTCCGAAGAGGGGACAGGAAAAACAAGGTTAGCCAAATCTTTGACCAGGCTTTTATCCCCCATTCCGAGGATAAAAAATTGCCCTTACAATGATGACCCGAAGTGGCCTGCCCATTTATTATGCCCCAAATGCGCTGAAGACCCGGTAAGAGAGTACGAACTGGTAGCGGGTGAACGCAGATTTTCCCGCATTCAGGGCAATGACTATACTGATGAGGGGAAATTGTTGGGGCTGGTGGATATTCACGCCATAGCTCAGGGCAGGAGCCCGACGGACGCCATGGCCTTTGCCGCTACCGGCATCTTCAGGGCCAACCGCGGCATCCTGTTTATTGATGAATTGCCGGCCATCCGGACCAAGGTACAGGTACTGTTACACCCTGTCCTGGAGGAAAAGAAAGCCATCCTCGAAGAGTATAACTGGGAGCATCCTCTTGATATCGTCCTTGTGGCCACCGGCAATCCCCAGGGATTTTCCCATGTCAATGAGGTTCCGCGCCCGCTCCTGGACAGGCTGGAGTTGATCTATATGCCTCTACCCTCCAAGGATATAGAAATGGAGATTATGCTGAGAGAGAAATTCAAAACGGAGAACTATTCCCATGATGCTGAAAGAGGGGGGGATTGCCTTCCTTACGGGATAGACATCTCTGATATTGAAAGAAAGGTGGCGCTGCCCTGGTGGATTATGTACCTCTTAAATGAGAGTATAAGCCACAGCCGTAAATGCGGATTGCTGGATAAAACAGCGAGCCTCAGGGGAAGTTACCGGGCGCTTGACCATACTTACGCCAGCGCGGAGTTGGAAAATAGAAACATAGGCTATCTGCAGGACGCCGTTGCCGGCTTAAAGCTTGCCTTGCGCGGTCGCATCGAATTGAAACCCGACTTGATAGACTTTGAAAATCCTGAAGAGAGTTTTAAGCGCACCGATGAGGTAAGCGAAGATTTGCTCTGGAATGCCTTTGAAAACCTGAGTTCTTCCATTATGGCGGATTGTGACAGGGAAAGGCTTGCGAAGGATATAAGGCAGGTTATCTTATGTTCCGAAGAAATTAAAAATCTTACCTGTAAACTTCAAGACTATGGGGAACTAAACAGGGTTATCAGGAAAATGGGGATGATGGGGAAGGAAAAGGTAAAAAGCGAGCTGCTCAATGACCGGGAGAAGGAAATATTTGCGGAACCGGAAGCCTCAGGCCAGGAAACCTTGGAACAGTACAACTATTCGGCGTTCGAAGTTGTTTTGAATGCGGCCCTGCACAGCAGCCTGATCACGGTAGAGGAAATCAGGGGCAGGGTCTTTATGCCTGCCATGATCACCTGGGCGAAGGGGAGAAGATAAATGGAGTTCTGCCGGAGATGTATGGGCGAACAGAAAGAAGAAGATAATACCACGAAATACCTCTTGACGATGGTTGATTTTCACGGTAAATACTTTTCATGCTGAAGCGAACACAGTTACTATCCAAAATCGAAAGAGCTTTGAAACGAAATCGGGTGGTTGTGCTTCTCGGGCCTCGGCAGTGCGGTAAGACGACCATGGCGCGGGAGTTGGTCGACGTGGCGTCGCCAAACTACTTCGATCTGGAAGACCCCGTAAGCCTGACCAGGCTCGACGCGCCCATGACGGCCATGCAGTCTCTGAATGGATTAGTCGTGATCGATGAGGTTCAGAGGCGGCCGGATTTATTTCCTATTCTCCGGGTGCTTGCTGATAGGAACCCCCTTCCCGCGCGCTTTCTTATTCTGGGCAGCGCGTCGCCCTTACTGCTCAAACAATCTTCCGAATCACTAGCAGGGCGAGTCGAGATAATATCCATGAGCGGGTTCGGTCTTGAGGAAGTGGGAGCTGAGGTGCAAGCCCGCCACTGGCTGCGCGGCGGATTTCCACTCTCCTATCTGGCGCGGTCCGAGGCAGACAGCGTTGCCTGGCGTAAGAATTTCGTCCAGACCTTTCTGGAACGGGACCTACCGCAACTTGGCGTCAGAATTCCCGCTACCACCCTGCTACGGTTCTGGACTATGGTGGCCCACTATCATGGTCAGGTGTGGAATGCCGCCGAACCTGCCCGCTCCCTCAGCATGGGCGAAACATCAGTCCGCCGCTATCTGGACCTGCTCACGGATGTCTTCATGATTCGCCAACTGCCGCCATGGTTTGCCAATACTACAAAACGACAGATCAAGGCGCCCAAAGTCTATTTCCGTGATAGCGGATTGCTGCACTATCTCCTAGGAATCCGCTCCGAGAAGGATCTCTTGAGTCACCCTAAATCAGGCGCCTCATGGGAAGGTTATGTGATCGACGAGGTATTGAGGGTTGTGGAACCGGAAGAGGCCTATTTCTGGGGTACCCATGGCGGGGCGGAAGTAGATCTTCTGCTGCGCAAGGATGGAAAGATGGTTGGCGTGGAATGCAAACGGTTAGACGCTCCGAGGCTTACGCCCTCAATGCGGGCCGCTTTGTCTGATCTGGGACTGGAAAGAATAGTCGTCATCTATCCAGGTGAAAGAAGGTATACCTTGGCTGAGCAGGTTGAAGCAGTACCTTTAAGCTTTATAGCAAGGGAGGGCTCTCTCTGGGGACAGGTATCGAAGGGGAGAAAATAAATGGACTTCTGCCGGAGATGTATGGGTGAACAGAAAGAAGAAGATAATGCGATCTTGCAGGAACTTGCCTATTCTAAAAATCGCACCGTAAGAGATTTACTCAAGTATCTCAGGGACGGCGGCAAGGGAAGCATCAGGGATAAAACGCTCGAACATGTTAAGAAAAGGGTCCGGGCTGAAGAACCTGGGGATCATATTAGAGTTGATGGCGGCTATGAAAATCTTGCCGACGGGATCCTGCCGGCAGATATAGAGGGTTCTCTGGAAAGATGTATCGCGCAGGGAGACCTGAAATTGGAGCAGGGGCAGGTGATAATAACCCCCAGGGGCAGTCGAAAGCTGGCGAAAATAGCAAGGGTCAGGCTGGAAAATCTGATGAAAAAAAGGGAATCCGGCGCCTGTAAAGTAAAGGAGCTGGGCCATGGCCTGGAAAGGGCTCTTTCCACGAAAAAATATCAGTATGGCGATTCCTATGAATCCGTTGATATTCAGAAGACACTCCTTAATTCGCTCAAGAGGAATGCCTTGACAAAAAAGAATCTCCCCGATGCCGGCACGGGAAGAAGCAGGCATCCACTTTCCCTGGTGCGGGAAGACTTTGAGGTCTTTGAGAAAAACAACGAAACCAAAATCAGCATGGCCCTGCTGGTGGATGAAAGCGGAAGCATGGATGAGGAAAAGAGAAATGCGGCCATCAGCGCCTGTCTGGCTCTGGCAAGTACAAAAAAACCGGGCGATACCTTAAAGGTCGTCCTTTATTCTTCGCAGATCAAGGAAATACCTTACTGGGAGATATTAAATACGAACTTTCCGGGCGGCACTACGGATATAAAGGCCGCTTTGCTGGCAGGCAGAAGGGTTCTCCGCCATGAAAAAGGGAATAAACAGGTCTACCTCATCACGGATACCGAGCCCAACACGGAAAACGGCAAGTACGTGGGATTCGAAAAGGCAGCGCCCGGCGTAAGAGGAGAAGTCCTCCAGTACAGAAAGGAAGGCATCGTCCTGAACATAATAATGCTGGGCGAAAAACCGGGCCTGAAAGATTTCGCCTCCCAGTTGGCCAGGATTAATGCCGGCCGCGTCTTCTTTACCTCCTCGGATGATCTGGGAAGGGTAATCATCGAGGACTATTTATCTGTCCGGGCGGGCATCGGCGGGAGTTCTAATTGATTATGGGGAAAACACATGGGAATGACGATCACGGAAAAGATCCTCTTGCAACATACGGATATCGGGGAGATACACCCCGGTATGCTGATCAATGCGAGGGTGGACATTGCCCTGGGAAACGATGTGACGGCGCCCATTGCCATCGAAGAATTTAAAAAAGCCGGGGGGAAACAGGTCTTTGACCGGCATAGGGTAGTCCTGATACCCGATCATTTTACACCCAACAAAGATATCGCTTCAGCCCAGCAGTGCAAGATCCTTAGAAACTTTGCGAAAGAGCAGGAAATTACCCACTACTACGAGATCGGCGAGGTCGGTATTGAACATGCCCTCCTCCCCGAACAGGGCATCGTCCTGCCCGGCGATCTGGTCATCGGCGCGGACAGTCATACCTGTACCTACGGCGCTCTGGGGGCCTTCGCCACCGGTATCGGCAGTACTGACCTGGCCGGGGCCATGATGACCGGTGAAGCCTGGTTCAAGGTCCCGGAAACGATGAAGGTCATCTTTTACGGCCACCCCGGTAAATGGGTTTCCGGTAAGGATTTGATCCTGCATCTCATCGGCTTGATCGGGGTGGACGGGGCACTGTACCGGGCCATGGAGTTTACCGGCGAGACTGTTGAAAAGTTAGGGATGGCGGATAGATTCGCCATTGCCAACATGGTTATCGAGGCGGGGGCAAAAAACGGGATATTTATTCCCGATGAGATGACGAAAGAGTATGTGAAAAGCAGGGCAAAACGGCCATATACCTTCTATTCTTCCGACCCTGACGCCGCTTACTCCGAGGTTATGGAAATTGATGCCGGTAAAATCGAACCACAGGTCGCCTTTCCCCATTTACCTTCAAATGTAAAAGGTATCAGCAAAGTAGGGGATGTTAAGATAGACCAGGTGGTCATCGGCTCCTGCACCAACGGCAGGATCGAGGACCTGCGGGTTGCCGCCGGCATCTTGAAAGGCAGGAGGGTGGCGCCCTATGTCCGGTTGATCATCATACCCGCCACACAGGAAATTTACAGGACCGCCCTGAGAGAGGGGCTTTTCGAGATATTTCTCGATGCCAGGGCCGTTATCAGCCCCCCGACCTGCGGTCCCTGCCTGGGCGGATACATGGGAATACTTGCCGATGGCGAAAGGGCCGTCGCCACCACGAACCGAAACTTTGTCGGGCGCATGGGACATCCGGGAAGCGAAGTATATCTGGCCAATCCGTCTGTTGCCGCGGCTTCAGCCATCTTGGGAAGAATTGCCGGCCCTGACGAATTATAAAATAAGGAAGGCCTGATGTCATGAAATTCAAGGGAAGAGTCTGGAAGTTCGGAGACAATATAGACACCGATGCGATTATTCCGGCCCGCTATTTGAATACATCTGCTCCTGAGATACTTGCCATTCACTGTATGGAGGATGCCGACCCCGGATTCGCGAAAAAGGTCAAAAGGGGTGACATTATCGTAGCGGGGAAGAATTTTGGCTGCGGGTCTTCGAGGGAACATGCACCCATCGCCATCAAGGCGGCAGGGGTTTCCTGCATCATCGCCAAAAGCTTTGCCCGGATATTTTACAGAAACGCATTCAATATGGGTCTGCCGATCTTCGAGTGCCTTGATTTGTGGGAGCGGGTTTCAGAAGGTGAACGAATCGAGGTGGACGGAGAGGCGGGATTTATTGTTGTTATGAACTCTAATACAGAGCCGTTCCGTATTCATCCCATCCCGCCGTTTATGCAGGAACTCATCAGGGACGGCGGCCTGATGAAACATCTGTCGAAGAAAGGTTAGGGTAGAAAGTAGAGATGGAAGAGAAGAAGTATAAGATTGCCGTATTTCCCGGTGATGGAATCGGCCCGGAGATCATCAGGGAAGCCCTGAAGGTCATCCGGGTGATTTCCGAGTCCTCAGGGGTGACCTTTGAGATCGAAAAGGGGCTGGTAGGCGGCGGCGCGTGCGATCAGCATGGAGAGCCCCTTCCCGAGAAAAGCCTGAGCATGGCCTTAGGAAGTGATGCTGTTCTCCTCGGCGCCGTGGGAGGGCCGAAGTGGGAGTCTTTACCCCACCATTTAAAGCCGGAAAGGGCCCTCCTGGGGTTGAGGAAAAGACTGGGGCTTTTCGCCAATTTAAGACCTGTTGTAGCATTTAAGGAGTTGTTAGATGCCTCACCGCTGAAATCCAACGTCATCAATGACATTGATATCATGATTATCCGGGAACTGACAGGCGATGCCTACTTTGGTCAACCCCGGGGGATCATCATGGAAAAAGGCTTAAGAATCGGAATCAACACGATTATTTACTCTGAAGAAGAGATCAGGAGGATCGTCAGGGTTGCCTTTGAAGCCGCCATAAAACGCCGGAAAAGTCTTGTTTCTGTAGATAAGGCCAATGTCCTGGAGAGCTCCCAGCTCTGGAGAGATGTGGCAACCGAGGTTGGCCATGACTTCCCCGATGTGGAACTGAGACATATGTACGTGGACAATTGCGCCATGCAGTTGATCTGGCGTCCCTCCCAGTTTGACGTGATCGTAACCGGCAACATGTTCGGCGACATCTTAAGCGATGAGGCCTCCATGCTGACCGGCTCCATCGGGATGCTTCCCTCCGCAAGCCTGGGGCAGAAGACGGCCATGTATGAGCCGATCCACGGATCCGCCCCGGATATTGCCGGCCGGAATATCGCCAATCCCCTGGCCACTATCCTATCCGTGGCCATGATGCTCCGGTATTCATTTGGAATGTTAAGAGAAGCAAAGATCATCGAAGATGCCATCAGGGCGGTGCTAAAAGACGGCTTCCGGACAGGGGATATCTACCGGGAAGGCACACTTCTTGTGGGTACCGAAGAAATGGGAAACGAGATAGTAAAAAAGCTCAAGGCATTGCTTAAACCGGTGTGAAGGAGGCAAAGAAACGGGGCACGAAGATAATCCCCGTACCCCGAAAGAGGTTCACCAATCTCAAGCAAAAGTTACTTCGTAGCAGGAGCTGCCTTTTCTTCAGCAGGCTTTGCTTCTTTTGCAGCAGCCTTCTTAGCAGCCTTCTTAGCAGCCTTCTTAGCAGCCTTCTTGGTTACTTTCGTGGCTACATTTTTGTCATCTTTTGTCACGTAGCTGACTGTCACTTTATCGCCTACCTCGATCTTTGGACAGTTCTTCTCTAACTTAGTGGCGAAGATTTGGCTCCAGGGCGTCTGGGTTTTTCCCACCTTTACCGGACATGTCTTCTCTAAGACGACTTCCATGACCTCTGTTTTTCCCTTTACGGTGCGCTCGATCTTCAGCATCGTTTCGGTGATCTCTGTGACTTTTCCCGTGGCGCTCATCGTGGTCTCTTTAGCAACTTCTTTAGCCGCGGCAGCCGGCCCCATCTTGGTTGCCTCAGCCGCAAATACCGAGCCACAGAAGAGGAAAGACAATGCTACAAACAACACTAAAAAACGTTTCATCTTAAACTACCTCCTTTTTAAATTTATTTAAGTTTAACAAGCAATTGGTATGCCAAAGTATGACCGATATGGAGATTAATCTATTAACAATGCGGAAATACGAGATAAAAAATTATCGTTCCGCTAAAAAAATAAAAACCGGTGGGGAAAGATGGAGAATTGCTCCTCAGATGATGGGGAATTTTTCATCTTTTAACCCCGGGACACAACCATCTGCATCAGTTTCCGGCAATGGATTCTGGTTGTAATTTCCATTTGAATTTTCGTATGAAATAGTCTATGGAGGAACTTCTTGGTCATCATAAATAAAAACAGGCCGATTTTTTATGCTGCAAGTTAAACAATTTCGCTACGCGGTGGACAACCTGGGTTACCTGATTTACGGAGAGAGCTGTGCCTTGGTAATTGATGGCGGTGCTTCCGAACAGATACTCTCTTTCATAAAGACCATGGGGCTGAATCTGCTGCTTGTGACTAATACCCATGCTCATCACGATCACACGACGGGGAATAGAGACCTGATCGAGAGGACAAAGGCCAGGCTCTTAACATACAGGGACCTGCCGGACAACAGCGGGATTGAACTCGAAAGCCACAGGATTCATATCTACCATACGCCGGGGCACTCCCATGATTCTATATGTTTTCATGTAGATAACATCCTGATCACGGGGGATACATTTTTTAACGGCACGATCGGAAACTGTTTCACCGGCGACATCATGGCGTTTTATCTTTCCATCAAGAGGATCATGAGTCTGCCCCAAGGTACCATTATTTACGCAGGTCATGATTATCTGAAAGATGCGATGTCCTTTGCCAGACGTCTCGAACCGGATAACAGGGATATTGATATTTTTCTGAGGACCTATGATCAAGGCCATGTGTGCTCTACCCTGAAAGATGAGATGAAGGTCAATCCGTATCTCCGCTTCAACGACAAAAAGATGATTGCCCTTCTCAAAAAAATGGGACTCCCCTGGGAAACTGAATGGGAAAGATGGCAGTCCCTGATGACCCTGGAGTAACGGCCTCAAACTTCAAACATCTTCGCAAATTGCCATTTCTTTCTGATTTTCCAGTTTTCCCTATGATAGGCATAACTTGCCAGCAAGGGTAATGCGGAGGTTGCCTCGGCATAAACCATCTGTTCACAGGCCATATCCACCTTCCCCCACGAGGTCGCTTCCCTCAGCGTAGAACTGGAACACGCCCCGTCCCTCACATCGGCAACGGTAATCTGCACCGCATACTTATGCGGGGGAACCTGCCTTCCCAGTATCTCAGCGCAGATCACTGTATCCTGGGCGAAATTTTTTGGCGCTCCCCCTCCGATGATAAGAAGTCCTGTTGTTTCGGCCTTTATCTTGATCATGGTTAACTCTTTGAAATCCTTCACAGAATCAATGGAGACATGCTCATGTGGATGTTGATGCTGATGCAGGACAAGACCAAAACCGGCGCTGCTGTCGGAAAAAGCGGGGCAGAAGATCGGTACATCATGTTCATAGGCCGCCTGAACAAGGGAATCCTTTTTTCTTGCGTGGGCCGTCAGGTATCGCCCCATCTCCCGGATGAACTCCCGGGAAGAATAGGGCCGGGGGGGCAGGGTGTCGGCGATATCCATGATCGTCCTGTCACAGACCTGGAGTTCATCTTCATCAATGAAGGTATCGTAGATCCTGTCTATATACAGGCTTCTCAATAACAGGTCATCCACAGAGGAGGCGCCCTGGTAGTGTCGGAATCCAAGCGCCTCGAAAAAATCCATATCTACAATCGTGGCGCCGGTAGCGACAATCACATCCACCATATTGTACCTTACAAGATCAGAATAAATCCGCATGCAACCACCGGCGCTTGTACTGCCGGCTATGGTCAGTATGATGGCACAATCCTTATCCCTAAGCATTTTGTCGTATATTTCCGAGGCCATGGCAAGATCCCTTGCCGTGAAGGACATTCCCCTCATGGCCCGAATGATATCCACAGTATTGATAGATGTTATATCAATGTGTTCAACCGGCGTCTTCAGATATTCCTTCTTCATCCGCCCTCCATTACCCCGTCCAGGACATCAATTGCCCGATCAACATCCGATTCTGTGATGATCAGCGGGGGAACAAAACGGAGAATACTACCACCAATACAGTTGATCAACACCCCCTTATCCATGCACTTCCTTACGATCTCATCGCCACCCGTGGCCAGTTCCAGCCCGATGATCAGGCCTTTCCCCCTCACTTCTCTAATTACACTGTGTCTTGACCTGAGTTCCTCCAGTCTCTTGAGGAAATATGCCCCCATCTTTTTACAATTCTCCAGGATGCCGTCACTTAAGATGGTTTCCCCTGATGCGAGGGCCGCCGCCATCGCCAGGGGGTTTCCGCCAAAGGTTGAGGCATGGCTGCCCGGCGTAAAGGCAGAGGCAATTCTATCCCTTGTCAGCATCGCCCCCACAGGAAAACCGTTTCCCAAAGCCTTGGCCAGGGTCATAATGTCCGGCCTCACGCCATAATCCTCATAAGCAAAGAAACTCCCCGTCCTTCCCATCCCCACCTGTACCTCGTCAAGGATCATCAGGATTTCCCGATCGTCACAGATCTTTCTGACTCCCCAGAGGTAACCATCATCGGGAATCCTCACACCCCCCTCACCCTGAATGGGCTCCAGCATTATCCCGCAGGTCTTATCCGTAATGGCATCCTTTAGGGCAGAAAGGTCATTAAAGGGGACTTGCTTGAATCCTTCCGGCAGAGGGGCAAAACCGACCTGAAACTTTTCCTGTCCCGTCGCTGTCACCGTGGCGAGGGTGCGCCCGTGGAAGGAATCCTTCATGGTGATCAATTCATACCTGTCTCCTGCCATGTTCTCATGGGCATACTTGCGGGCAAGCTTAATTGCCGCCTCATTGGCCTCTGCGCCGCTGTTGCAGAAGAAGACCTTATCAGCGAAGGAGTTTTCCACGAGAAACCCGGCAAAATGTATCTGCGGCTCAATATAGTAAAGATTGGAAACATGGGTGAGGATTTCCGCCTGTTTTTTAATCGCCGCCGCTACCCTCGGATGGGAATGACCGAGGCTGCAAACGGCAATCCCGGCCACGAAATCGAGATACTCCCTCCCCTCGCTGTCCCAGACCTTAACACCGGAACCTCTCACCAGCACAATGGGGAAACGCTTGTACGTCCCCATGATCGTTTTATCCGCCAGGGCCAGCAATTCTTCTGTTGTCATTTTCATCCTTACCCCTGACCCCTGATCCCTGTCCCCTCTATAGCTCGACAGATTCACGAGGATAACACAATCTCCGTCCCGATTCCCATATCGGTAAAAATTTCCAAGAGAACAGAGTGTTTTAAGCGGCCATCAATAATGTGGGCCTTTTTTACCCCCTCCCGCAACGCCTTAAGACAACACTTCACCTTGGGAAACATACCTCCCCTGATGAGACCTGTCTGAATCATGTCCTGGGCTTCTCTGTCGTTCATGGTATTTATCAATCGGCTATTTTCACCCATGACCCCTTCCACATCGGTCAAGAGGAGGAGTTTCTCCGCTTTGAGGGCAGCCGCCACCCCGCCGGCGACAAGATCGGCGTTGATGTTATACGTTTCACCGTTTTCCCCCACACCGGTCGGGGCAATAACGGGAATAAAACCGCCATCCTCCAGGGAGGTAATCAAGTCTGTATTGATTTCCACAACCTTGCCGACCAGACCGAGATCAATGATCTCAGGCGGGGTATCCTTGGCCTTTTCTGCGCTTAAAAGATATTTTTCTGCCCTGGTCAGATTGCCATCCTTGCCGGACAGACCCACGGCTCTACCGCCATGCCGATTAATGAGTCCCACGATTTCCTTATTCACCTTCCCTACGAGCACCATCTCTACGATGGCCATGGTCTCCTCGTCGGTTACCCGCATCCCCTGGACAAACTTGGAATCTTTGCCTAATTTCTTCAAAATACTCCCGATCTGAGGACCGCCGCCATGGACCACCACAGGGTTGATCCCGATGTATTTCATCATGACCACATCCCTGGCGAAGATATCTTTCAACTCCTCATCCACCATGGCATGGCCACCGTACTTGATAACAATAGTCTTATTATAAAATCGGCGTATATAGGGAAGGGCCTCGAGAAGGATGTCGGCCCTTTCCATAGATTTCCTGACACTGTCCATTTATGTCTCCCCTGTTTACAGAATATAGCGGCTTAAGTCCTCATCCTCAGCAATGTCTTCTAACTTTTCCCGCACGTAGTTCGCATCAATGAGCGCTTTTTTCTCCGTCATCTCGGGTGCATCAAAGGAGATTTCTTCCAGAAGGGTCTCCATGATGGTGTAAAGCCTCCTGGCCCCGATATTTTCCGTCTTTTCATTGACCACGGTTGCTACTTCTGCAATTTCAGCAATCGCATCATCCTTGAAAATGAGCTTAACCCCTTCCGTTGCCATCATCTCTATATATTGCTTGACGAGGGCATTATGGGGTTCCGTGAGAATCCTGATGAATTCCTCTTTTCCGAGGGAATCCAGCTCCACCCTGATGGGAAATCGTCCCTGAAGTTCGGGGATAAGATCAGAGGGTTTTGAAGAGCTAAACGCACCAGCAGCGATAAAGAGGATATGATCCGTCTTGACCATCCCGTACCTCGTATTGACGCTAGATCCTTCCACAATCGGGAGGAGGTCCCTCTGCACACCCTCCCTTGATACATCGGGACCATGGGAAGAATTACTTCCGACAATCTTATCAATCTCGTCAAGAAAAATGATGCCGGATTGTTCCACCCTTTCAATGGCCGTCCTGGTTACCTTGTCCATATCCACCAGTTTCTGGGCCTCCTCGGCCGCCAGGATCGAAAGCGCATCAGAAACCTTGACCCTGGCATTTTTCTTCTTCTGGGGGAAGATATTCCCGAACATCTCCCTGATATTCATGCCCATATCCTCAACACCGGAGGAGGAAAATATCTCGATCATCGGGCCGGTCCTAATGTCCGTCATTTCTATCTCTACAAAACGATTATCCAGTTTGCCTTCATGGAGGAGACGGCGCAGTTTCTCGCGCGTCGTATTCTCCTGAGTGGTAAGTTCAGTTCCCATCTGCCCTGAATCCCCGTCAGGTGTCTTGTCTTCGGCCTTCCTTTCTTTTGGAGGAAGCAGAATGTCTAAAAGTCTCTCCTCTGCAATCTCCGCCGCCTTTACCTTTACATTCTCCTGCTCTTCTGATTTAACCATATTTACTGACAGGTCTACAAGGTCGCGCACCATGGACTCCACATCTCTGCCCACATAACCCACCTCGGTAAATTTTGAGGCCTCAATCTTCAAAAAAGGAGAATTATCGAGTTTCGCCAATCTCCTGGCTATTTCTGTCTTTCCAACCCCCGTCGGACCGATCATGATGATATTTTTGGGTGATATCTCCTCTGCCAGATCAGGGGGGACGTTCTGACGTCTCCAGCGGTTTCTCAAGGCAATAGCCACTGCCCGCTTGGCCTCCCCCTGACCGATGATGTATTGATCCAGTTTTTCTACAATTTCCCGCGGTGTTAAATTATTTGATGGCATATAAATTTCACTCCTTATCCCCTACCTTTAATTACGCTTGATTCCGTTTCCTGGCACATATCCAGCTCCTCCACGGTAATCCTGTCATTGGTGTAGATACATATCTCTGCGGTAATCCGTATCGCCTCTCTTGCAATCTCTGTCGCCGTCAAATCCGAAAATCTGATGAGGGCCCGGGCCGCCGCCAGGGCATAGGGGCCTCCCGACCCTATCGCCATCACATCATCATCTGCTTCGATGACATCACCGTTGCCGGAGATGATAAGAAAATAATCCTTACTGACGGCAATCATCAGGGCCTCCAGATGTCTCAGGACCCTGTCGGTCCTCCAGTCCTTGGTCAGTTCAACCGCTGCCCTCAAAAGATTGCCGTTGTATTGTTCTAATTTCTGATCAAACCGATCAAAGAGGGTAAATGCATCGGCCGTTGCCCCTGCAAAACCCACGATAACCTGATTGTGATACAACCTGCGGACCTTTCTCGCCCCATGCTTCATGACAGTAACATCGAGGGTAACCTGACCATCCCCTGCCACCGTGACTTTTCCCTTATGCCTGACGGCTAATACCGTGGTTCCCCTTATTTTCATAAATTGTCAACACCTCCTCTGGCCTTTGGGTGGGCCTTATCGTAAACTTCCATCAGTCTGCTTACACTCACCGATGTATATTTTTGAGTAGTAGAAAGGCTCTCATGGCCGAGAAGTTCCTGGATAGACCGCAGGTCAGCGCCCGCATCCATCAGGTGCGTGGCAAATGTATGCCTTAGGGTATGGGGGCTGATCTTTCTGTTAATCCCGGAGAGAAGGACATACCTGTCGAGGGCCCTGGCCACACTCCTCGTAGTCAATCTGCTTCCGCTCCTGCTGATAAAGACAGGTACATTTGCAGTTTCACCGGCTTCCCTGCCTCTCTTCAATAGTTCACCCCTTTTTTCCAGATAGTCCCTCATGGCCAGCAAGGCCGGCTCACCCACAGGGACAATCCTCTCCTTCTTGCCCTTCCCCCTGATCTTCATCAAGGCCCTGTTAAAATCAATATCCTCCATGTTCAAACCTGTAAGTTCGGAAAGACGGATACCGGAAGAATAGAAAAATTCGATGATAGCCCTGTCCCTTAATCCAAGGACATCCTGTTTAAACGGAGCAGCTAACAGGGCAAACATTTCATCCACCGAAAGAAAGGCAGGTATATATCTTTCGGAAGGCGGCGCCTGAACCAATACGGCAGGATTTACCTTGATTCTCTCCTCACGCAAGAGATATTTAAAGAAAGACCTCAGTGCGGCCACTTTTCTTGCGATGGTTACCTTTTTCACCTTCGCCCGGTAGAGTGAACCGAGAAAGGCCCTGATCACCACATGATCTATGTGGATGAAAGCATCATTGCCGTCCCTTCCTACGTCAGGGGAGGCCTTTCCTGCGTCAAGGCATGCTTTTTCCTCCGTGATACGATTCGTATCGAGGAACCCTTTAAATTGTCTCAAATCAGTTAAATAACTCTTCCTCGTATGGGGTGACAGATTTCTCTCTATCTCTATATGCCTGGCAAAATCTTCGATAGCTTTTTCCATAGGGGTTACTTTACATCTTATATTTTCCAAAATCTTCGGGAGAAAGATTTTCCAGAAATTCCCTCAATTTTCCCTTTTTTACATCATCAATATCCGCCATTTTTGTGCTAAAATCTACATCCCGGGATTTCTCAATAACCTTATCATCAACAAATATCGGGGCGCCGGCCCTCAAGGCAAGGGCAATGGCATCACTGGGACGGGAATCAACGATAAACTCGTTCCCATCTTTAACTAAATAGATATTGGCAAAAAAGGTGTTATTCCTGAGGTCGTTTATTTCGATTTTCGTTATGGCAACCTCAAGGGTCTTCAAGACATCGTGGAGAAGATCGTGGGTCATGGGTCTTGAAAAAGCAACCTTTCCCAGTTCCGTGGCAATGGCGCTGGCCTCAAATATCCCTATCCATATAGGAATTGCCTTCTTTTCATGGATATCTTTCAAAATTACAATCGGTGTATTCGTGATCGGATCTAATGTTAATCCGGATACTTTCATCTCTATAAGCATCTGTTAACCCCTCCCCTGATGTAGTTCACCCCTTAAGGAATGCAAATATGCCTCTGTAATCAAAACAGAAACTGTCTTCCCGATAAGTCCCTTTTTTCCCCTGAAGTTTACAATTTTGTTGGACCTTGTCCGTCCCACCATCTCATCGGGCATTTTCTTGCTTACCCCCTCCACCAGCACATCTTCTATACGTCCCTCCAGTGCCCTGTTTCTCTCAAGAGTATGCTTCTCCTGGAGGGATTGAAGTGCCTGAAGTCTCTCGCGCTTGATACATTCATCTACCTTGTCAGCAAACTTTACCGCAGCGGTCCCCTCACGTTCCGAATACCTAAAAGAAAAAAGATTATTAAACCTGATTTTTTCCATCAAGTCTATTGTTTCTTGAAAGTCCCTTTCTGTTTCGCCGGGAAATCCCACAATCATATCGGAAGTAATACTGATATCCGGGCAGATGTTCCTGAGACTTTCCACTTTCTCCAGGTACTGGGCCTTTGTATAACCCCGGTTCATCCTCTTCAGGATAAGGTCTGATCCCGATTGCACGGGAAGATGAATGTGCTCACACAACTTGTCAATATCAGCATAACATCTCATCAGATCAAAAGACAGATCCTTCGGATGCGAGGTAGTATATCTAATCCTCTCGATACCCCCGATTTTTCCCACCTCGTGCAGCAGGGCGGCAAAATCGGTTCCCACGGTTTTACCATAGGAATTGACGTTCTGACCGAGGAGTGTCACTTCCCTGATCCCGCGGTCGGCAAGGGCTTTAACCTCATCAATAACATCTTGAGATGGTCTGCTCACCTCCGGCCCCCGCAGGTAAGGAACGACACAGAAGGAACAGAAATTATTACAACCTTGCATGATAGTTACATAAGCGCTGACCGCCCCGTTCTGCGGCAATGCCACGATGCCCACTGATTTTACAGATTCGTGAAATGTCGTCTCTTCAAGCCGTGATCCCGTCGTCTCGATAGTTCTTATAAGATCGGGAAGCTGATGAATATTATGGGTACCAAAAACCAGGTCCAGAAAAGGCGCCCGGCCAAAGATTTTAGATCGCCACTGCTGGGCAAGACACCCTCCCATCCCTATGATCAGGCCGGGTTTACTACGCTTTAATTCTCTGAATTTCCCCAACTGAGAGTACACCTTTTGCGCCGCCTTTTCCCTGATACTGCATGTATTTACGATGATTAGATCGGCCTTCCTGAAATCGTCGGTACTTTCATATCCAGAGGCCTTAAGCAACGCCACAATCTGTTCGGAATCGTGGACATTCATCTGACAGCCAAAGGTCTTAATGTAGAGATACTTTTCAGCTACCACCTAACCTTGACCTCATTTCACGCTTTAGTAGCATATTTTGTTAATTGTTACAATTATTCCCTTGGTTTAAACTAATATCTTCGCCCGGTTGGGGCATTACGGAAAATGAAAGGTGGTTGCCTGTGATTTTATTGAAAAGAACATTACTCAATACACCAAACTCTTCCGTTGTCAGAGTCTCGCCCCGCCTGCTACCGTCAATGCCCGCCGCCTCAAGAGATAAATTTATCTCCCTTTCACAAAACGGCAAATTTGCACCACGGAGATTATTCAAGAGGGTTTTCCTTCTTTTCGAAAAGGCAATCTTTACGATCTTCCTGAAAAAATCGTCATCCCTTAAGTCAATTAGAGGCTTTTGTCGCGTCACAATCTTCAGTACAGAAGACATCACCATAGGTTGGGGGTAAAAACACTCAGGAGGCACGGTCATCTCGTGAGAGACGATGCTGTACATGGAAAGCGCTACAGAAGGTACGCCGTAATCCTTTGTTCCCACAGGGGCGATAATGCGATCGGCCATTTCCTTTTGAAACATCAGGATCATATATGCAATGCAGCGCCTGTAAGAAATTAAGTGAAACAATATCTGCGAGGAAATGTTGTAAGGGAGATTACCAATAACCTTAAACTTACCTGCTGAACACCCCTGACAGGCCAGAGAAAAGTCGTATTTAAGGACATCAGTCGGGATAATTTCCACATTTGGGTGGCCTTTCAGCGCTTCACGGAGAAGGGCTACCAGGTACGGATCTACCTCGAGGGCAATAACCCTTCGGGCCTGGGCCGCCAGCAGCTCTGTCATGATTCCCACACCGGCGCCTATCTCAACAACGGTATCCTCCTTTCGGATATCGGCTATCTTAACAATCTTGCTTGCAATATTTCTATCCTCAAGAAATGACTGTCCCAGACGTTTCCGTGGTCGGATATCGTGATTTTTAAGGATTTTTCTGGGACTGGTCATTGGTCGCGATTCTTTCTTACAGTCAGTACGAGGCGGTAGGTAATAAAATACGCGAGGAGAGCGAAAAAGAAGGCAACGATAATGCCTCCCGTGAGCAACGGAACGGCAACACACCACCCCACCCCATGCTGACAACATTCCATACCGAATAGTCCGTAAAGACGATCTGGAAGTGGTCACTTCCCCATAAGTACCTGCCCAACTTATATTCCGAAACATAAAAAAACGGAATGGTGAGAGGATTTGAGATGATCCAGGAGCCAAGAAGGGCAGAGGCAATGTTCTGCCTGAAGGTAAGACATGATACAACAACCAGAACCGTATGAAACGGGATAGTGGGAGTTACACCGATAAAGACACCCATTGCCATCCCGGTGGCAATGGTCTTCGGCTCACCTTTCAGGCTGATAAACCGCTCGTAAAACGCCTTGAATCTGCTTATGTTATTTTTTCTCATCTCAGCCCAGGTGGCTACTTTCGCCCCTCCGGCAGTGGAAAGAGTTAGGAATAGATGGCCATCTGGAAATTGCATTCAGATTTAGGGCATCAAATTTTCCCGCTCTTAAGAGATGTTCACCTAAAGCGGCAATCATAGCGGCATTGTCGGTGCACAAAACAGGAGGAGGGATAAACACCTCAAATCCTTTGTTATCTGCGTTCTCATAAAACAGTTCTCTCAGGCGGCTGTTTGCCGCAACCCCACCGCATACAACAACACGGAAGATAGATGACATTTTCGCGGCCTTTAAGGTCTTTTCTACCAGGACATCGGCAATAGCTTCCTGATAACTGGCGGCCACGTCCGGTAACTCTTTCTCGGTAAACGGGCATCCCCGTCTTTTGATGCAGGTAAGGAGTGCAGTCTTCAGGCCGCTGAAGCTGAAATCTAAACTGTCTTTCATCGCCCTCGGAAATTTCAGCCAATCTCGCTCTCCTCTTTTAGCCAGTTGATCAATGACAACCCCACCCGGATAACCAAGCCCTAACAATTTGGCTCCCTTATCAAAGGCCTCTCCGGCAGCGTCATCCCTCGTTTGCCCTAAGACTGCAAGGTTCTCAAAACCTTTTACCAGATAAATAGTTGTATGGCCACCAGAAACAACAAGGGCTACAAAAGGGAAGGCGACTTTTTCCTCTGTGAGAAAGATCGAGGCAACATGGCCCTCAAGGTGATTCACTCCGACAAAAGGTATGCCTCCGGCAAAAGCAATTGCCTTCGCCACAGACAAACCCACAAGAAGAGAACCGACCAATCCCGGGCCTATGGTCACTGCTATCCCCTCAATATCATTCAGCGTAACCTCTGCATCGTCAAGGGCCTGAAGTATCACCGGCACTATTGCCTCAATATGCTTCCTGGAGGCAATCTCCGGTACGACACCACCATACCTGCTATGGACATCAATCTGGGAAGCAACAACATTAGAGAGAAGAAAACGGCCATCACTAACGACCGCCGCTGCCGTCTCGTCACAGGAAGACTCTATGCCTAAAACCAGCATGCCTCTATTTTCCTTTCACGGTTCCGTGGTTCAAGGTTCAAGGTTAGACTGAATCCTTGACAAACAACTTAGTAACGTTCAAAAGTTGTGGCATCATGATATTTGGACCTCTTCGATCTGGATATTGAAATAGCCTTTGATGCCCAGTTTCTCTTTCCAGTATTGTTCCCATTCATTCCGAGAATACTGTCTTAT
>Ga0210016_1001420_pt1 | contig 22246 bp, 22 predicted proteins | sample CryGeyCG2014_300_FD_185454 | JGI IMG/M metagenome (GOLD analysis project Ga0210016, IMG submission 185454) | Groundwater microbial communities from aquifer - Crystal Geyser CG02_land_8/20/14_3.00 (SPAdes) (version 2) | ecosystem: Environmental > Aquatic > Deep subsurface > Groundwater | place... | reverse complement strand
TATCGTCGTAGAAAAGAAATAGTTAATAATTATGCTATATAATTTATGCTACACACTTTTAGTTACAATTTGCCGTTTCCTTCATGGGTTCTTTTGTTAATTGTCTTGTGGACATTGCCGTGGAAGGGATATGCTTTATGGAAAGCGGCCAAGAACAGCCAGAAAGAATGGTTTATAGTTTTATTCGTAGTTAACACCTTGGCGATTCTGGAAATCCTTTATCTGAAATTTTGGCAGAAGAAAACAGAGCCGTGCTGTGAGCATGAAACATGTTGTGGGCACGAAAAAGGAGAAGTAAAAAAATAGTATTTAGAGTTGATGGTTGAAGGTCATGGCGGCGGGTTTGGTCGAAAGTCATAGTCGTTGGTTTTGAACACCATAGACTAAGACCAGGAACTTGGCTTGCGGCTAGGACCCCAAACCTAAAACTAATATAACATGGCTACCAACGACGAGAAAAAATTAAGTGTTAAAATAATTCCTCCACACGAATACCTTCCTTATATATTCGTTCTTTTGGCGCTGGCGCTAATCGTCTTTTTGGGGGTTGTTGCCGCTAAGGTTTTTAAAGAAAGCCAATATATCGGCCGGAGCGTTGAGTTTCAAAATACCATTACTGTTTCTGGCCAAGGGAAAGTTCTGGCTAAGCCGGATATCGGACGGGTTGATCTTTCGGTGTTGGCCGAGGCGAAAACGGTTGCCGATGCCGTGTCGGAAAATAATCAAAAAATGAATAAAATTGTGCAGGCGATGAAGAAGGCGGGGATTAGCGAGGACGACTTAAAAACAACCGTTTATAACATTAATCCCAAATACCAACATACTTCGGGAAAGAGTTCTATCACTGGCTACGAGGTGCTTCAAACGTTGGCGGTCAAGATCAGGGATTTGGATAAATCCAGCGAGATTCTAGACGCGGCTGCCACTGCCGGAGCGAATCAAATCGGCTCTCTAAGTTTTACTATTGATGACCCGGATAAAGTAAAAGAAGAGGCGACTGCGAAGGCGATTGCCAATGCCAAAGAGAAAGCGGGAACTATGGCGCAGTCGCTGGGCATAAATTTGGGCAGGTTAGTCGGTTTTAATGAGAGCGATGCGTCGGATTCATCTTCTTTATATTATGAGGGTCTTGGCGGCGGCGGTTTGACCAAATCGGCGCCGGTGTCGGATGTGCAGGTTGGGCAAAACGAAGTAGCCGTGGACGTAAGTCTGACATACGAAGTAAAGTAGTTCATTTTTGCTAAAAGCGCAAAAGCAAAGGCAAAGCCGGAGGACGCGTTTTTAATCCGGCCGAGAACCGTTCTCCTCGGGGAGAACGGTTCTCCAGGAATTAAAGGGAGGTAATGATTTGAAAGAATGCATCCGGATTTTTCTGATATGCCCGGTTAAAGGCATGCCAGGCGCGACAGAAAAAAAGATAAAAAAATACGTCAGGGCTCTTGAAAACGAGCATAAAAAAACCGGCGGATTGCCCAAGAAAGTTCATTGGCCGTTGAGGGATACGCCCCAGGACGACCCGGCCGGCGGATTCAATATTTGCAAAACGAACTTCAGGGCGATTCTGGTGGCGGAAGAGATCCATATTTGGTATGATGAGGCGAGCGGTGGTTCAAAATTTGATATGGGCGGAGTTTTTATGCTCATTGAAACGCTTCGGAATATTTTGTATCTCGAGAAGAAAATCGTTATTGCCAACGAAAATGAAGTGATCGATAATTCCCAAAAGAGTTTTTTCAAAGTTTTTAAGAGATTGGCGGAAAGAGGTAATTAGGCGAAAAATGGTGCTCCGTAATTACCGCGGGGCGTTTTTATTTTGGATAGAATCAGGATTTACGTAACTGGAATTAATTTTTGGAGAACCGTTCTCCTTAGGAGAACGGTTCTCGTTGGATTGTTCAAAATGCCCCCCGACTTTTTTAGTTCAGAATTAAATAGTTTTACCCATAGATAATCCACCAGTTCTACTGGTGAGACTTGCACAGGTTTTACCGTTCCGGCAGCCACAAAAAAGACATGGCATGTATAATGAGAATGGCCTGATGAATGGCCATGGCTCAAAAACAATACCATGTCTAACCTCTATCAAAGTTTATCTCATTCAAAATGGAACTGCAAATACCACGTAATCTTTGTGCCGAAACGGAGAAAGAACGTGCTGTATGGCAAAATCAGGAAAGAACTGGGCAGGATATTCCACGAACTTGCCAGGCAGAAAGTACCTTGAGCCCGGATCATGTCCACATGTGCTCGAAATTCCGCCCAAACACGCTGTCGCGTCGGTGCTTGGCTTCCAGGGTAAGAGTGCGATTGCCATCGCGAGGCTCGGAGGCAGGGAGAGAAATTACAACGGTGCCCATTTCTGGGCGAGAGGCCATGCTGTTTCCACGGTTGGTTTTGATGAAGAGATCATCAGGAAATACATCCGCGAACAGAGCGAAACCGGCGAAGACGGAAAATTCTAAAAAGCTTGATTAACAAATTAAACGAGCAGATGGAAAAGGATCGCCTTTGAGGCGATCCCACTCATCAAGCCACCGGCTTTGCCGGGGGTGTTCTGGCTAATCAAAAGATTGCCGGTTTTTAATGGCGTCTTCAATTTCTAAAAAGTCTTTTTTTAGTTCTTGGAGTGACAAGGAGGCTCTCTGCATTTTTCTTGCCTTGTCCAGAAGCCACGACGCCCTTCGTCCCCCTTTTTCTTTTAGGTAGGCGGAAATATTTTCTATCTTAACTGATGTTCTAGCTAGTTCAATAATGACATCGTTAAGAAGCTGATTTGTACCCCTCAATTCTTCTAATTCATCTCTTGTCGGATGAGGATATTTACTTAAAACCTTTTCTAGGCGTTTGTTTTCGGCATCATTACTTATAAAACGGAGAGTTAATTTAGCATATTCTTCCTTTGGTAGTTCTCTCAACGTTTTTTTATCCACTAACTCCTGCTGAAAAATTTCTTGCTCGATATTCTCATGACAATGATTGCAAAGGATTATCATCCTGCCGAAGTGCCTTTGAGGATAAGGATGGTGTCTGCCCATGCGTTCTCTGCCATTCTGCCCGCATTTTTGGCAGCAACTACCTTCAAGGGCAGGATTTTTGTCCGCAAGAAACTCTACGACTAGCATCGCGTATTGCGCTGCCGTTAAGCTTTTGTCAGCACCGGCCCTTTTTTGCTTCATTCGCTCAAAGGCAGCAGTACATTTTACGCAAAAAATCAAGATGCTTTGTTCATTGTCGTAGGTCGCAATGACTTTTTGCAGATTCTTTGTGTCACCGCATTTCTGGCACCTTATGCCCTGTTGCGATGTTGTTGATGTATGTTTGTGTGGCGTTTTTTTATCGCGCGGTGTCGTGTTATTTTTTTGGGGTCTTTTCATCGCCGCCATACCTCGTCAAGGCCGGATTGATTCTTTGGGCTATGCGACTTAGGACTCATCTTCTTTGCGAGTGCAACTCTCGCCACATTTTCCACCGCAGCCGCCACTGCACTTATGGTCGTCGTGACCATGGCCGCCGCAACCGCTACACGGAGAAGGTGCCAGAATACCGATAATGTTCTGATAAACAAAGACCCACTTTAAAAACGGTCCTCCGCCGTTTTTTGCTTCCGCGCGTTGCTCGGCTGATACTAGCGCAAAAAATTCCACGTGAGACTTCCTAGAAAATTCTTTGGCAATCGTGAGCCCTTGTTCGGCAGTAAGGCTCATTAATTTTTCATTTAATTTCGCATTAAAGTCTGCGAAAAGATTTGCTACAGTTTCGGGGGTAGGTTCCGGTTTCGAGGATAGGGTGTCATAAGCGTTTCCGAGGCCATCAACCAAAAATTCGAGGAATTCCTTGTATTCGCCATCGCCTATAAAAATTTTTCTTGCCTTCTCGTTGACTTCTGTCGAAAGTATATCGTTTTTTTCTCCCATTTTCTTTTTCATCCCTGTGTCTTTTTATCTTCCCCTTTTGCCCTTTTAATAAAATATAATCTTGTTGTAAAAGAACGTCAGCCTTCTTTTGTTATATAATCTCCTCTGGCCTTTCTTTATTAAAAACGTAACACGAATTGAAATGGTTTGGCAAGTTGTCTTGGCGCACCCCTCTGCTTACCACAATTGGCCGGTTTTTATTTGGAGAGAATAAAGCGTGTTATTATTGATGAAATACAGTCTTTCTTTTTTTGAGTCGTAGATGGTCTGTGGATTTTCCCAAGTACCTTTCGCAAATTTCTGCATTTTTACAAGATCATATATGTTTCTTTGTCCACGATCGTCAAGCTCGATTAATTTGACGGTGTCGCCGACAACAAAAATAATATGTTCGTTGTCTTCCGGATACCAGATGGCCGAATTAATTTTTTCAGAGAAACGCGTAACGGTTTCTTTTTGTCCTTTTTCTTTATAAGGTTGGATTAGAATTTTGTCCAGATAAAGGACTACTAATTCCGTTTCAGAATAATAAAACAGTTTTTTGTTGTCGGGTGAAAATTGGACATCTTTGATATTACTCGCTGCTATTTCTTCGAAGATTCGTTGGCCGGCGTTAAGGAGAAAAAGGCGTCCAGTTTTGCCGAGTGCGGCAATGGATTTTTCATCCGGTGAAACGGAAATTTTGTACGAGTCGACTGGCAGTGGCTCAAGAGATGTTTGCTGCTTTTTTATTTTGCCTAAATCAGTTTTGTATAAAATATAATCGGTGATTTTCAGATAAAAAATATCATCGTTTACCAATTGGTAGGGTGAGTTTTTAAAGAAGGTATTTGCGGTGGTGCTGGCTAATTCGATTTTTTGTTTTTCTGTCTTGGTTAGCGTGAAAGCGGACAGCGAAAAATTCTGGGCGACATCTTTTTGAACTATTTCGATTTTCGGATTTTGGGGAACCAAAAGAATATTTCTTGCCTCGGTGACGATACCGGACTCGATTTTTAACCGTTTCTCCCATGGTTGATAGCCATCTTTTTTGATGACGATTTCATATTCTCTTGGTAGCAATCGTTTAATGTATTTATTTGTTTTGCCGCTGGCCTTGTTGTTGATATATATTGTGCCGCTGGTTGGACTGGAGGCAAAATAAAAAGAGCCGGTTTCAATGAATGTTTTTTTCTGCCAATCAAAACTATAGCCTAGGCCGTAGGCGATTATCAGGGGAGTTATGGTAAAAAAAATTATAACTAAGCCCCAAAAAATGAGGCGGCGGGTAGTGATAGTCATACGATAGAAGTATAAGCGCTGTCGCGTGTCGCGACAGCGCTTGAAATTACGTCGCTCGTTACGGGTAAAAACATGCTTTTGCCTCGGTGGCTCGCTAGTAATTATAAAATATATAACGGAATTTATAAAGGACCGCACGGTTTTTTTGTCGCTTGTCAGAGCAGATTATTTGGGGTAAGATGAGGGTGTAAACAGAGAAATATCTATGTATGTTATGCCTAAGTTTGTTGTCCACGGCGGAAAGCCGCTAACGGGTACAATTAACGTGTGCGGAAGCAAGAATGCGGCGCTGAAGGCCTTGCCCTTGGCCTTGATGACAAAAGAGGTAATTGTCATAAAGAATTTGCCGGAGATCGAAGACGTGTTTCGGGCGGGGGAAATGCTTAGGGCGTTGGGGCACAGCGTAGAGAAAAGAGCCGGTGGCGCGGTGGGAGTGAAACAAAAAAATAGCGACAGCACGACTTTGCCGGCGGAATTAGTCAATAAATTCAGGGCCTCGATAATGTTTGTTGGGCCGCTTTTGGCGACCAGAGGCGAAGCGCGTTTTCCGCATCCGGGCGGATGCGTTATCGGAGCCGGGACAAGGCCGATAGATTTGTTTCTGGGTGGTTTCGAGAAAATGGGCGCTGTTTTAGAAACCGAAGATAATTATTATCGTCTGACGGCGAAAAAATTAAAGGGAGCGAATATTTTTTTCCCGACAATAACCGTTACGGGGACCGAAAGTTTGATGATGACTGCCTGTTTGGCTGATGGTATTACGATTTTAAAGAATTGCGCTATGGAGCCGGAGATCTCAGCATTAGCTGATTTTCTAAATTCCATCGGCGCTAAAATCAATGGAGCTGGAACTTCGACTATTGTGATCCGGGGCGTGAGAAAAATGGGCGGTGGAGAATATGAAATTATTCCGGACAGAATCGAGGCTGGAACTTTTGCGACGATGGCGGCGGCATCAAACAGCGGCAGCGTCTTAATAAATAATTGCGAACCAGCGCACCTAGAGGCGCTTTGGGCGCAGTTTGACAAAGCGGGAGTTAATTATAAATTAGCTAAAAATAGCGTAAAGATTTCTCCATCAAAAAAGATCAAAGCCTGCGGGATCAAGACGCACGAGTATCCGGGATTTGCAACAGATTTGCAATCGGCTTATACTGTTTTAATGACCCAAGCAGAGGGCAGTAGTTTAATTCACGAAGTTATCTATGACCGCCGGTTGCTTTTTTCCGATCTATTGACTCAAATGGGGGCGAATATCATTATGGCCGATCCGCATCGGGTTGTTGTTGAGGGTCCAACACAATTATTCGGCAAAAAATTGATCAGCCCCGATCTTAGAGCCGGCATGGCTCTGGTTATAGCCGCCTTGATCGCCGAAGGTAAAACAGAAATTGATAATATTTATCAGATTGAGAGAGGATACGAAGACTTGTCTGGTAGGCTGCGACAGCTTGGTGCTGATGTTGAACGGGTTGATAGTTAAGCGGAACAATTCTTGTTTTAAAATCCGGATATCGAAATCCGAAATCCGAAATCCGAAACAATATCCAATAACCAAAATTCCCACCCTACGGGTGGTCACCCGAAGGGTGAAAAACGTCTGTTTTGGTCATTTGGATTTAGAATTTGTAATTTGTTTCGAGCTTCGAGATTCGAACTTCGAATTTTACCTTGTTTATTAAAAAAATTGGCATAGACCTTGGCACTGCTAATACTTTGGTCTATGTTCCGCCCAGAGGAATCATTATCAATGAACCAACTGTTGTCGCGGTTTCGGTGGAAGAAAACCGTGTTTTGGCTGTGGGCAATGAGGCGCGGGAGATGCTGGGCCGGACGCCGGAGACGATCGTCGCTTCCCGGCCGATGCGTGACGGAGTTATTGCCGACTACCGGATAACTGAAGCGCTACTGCGATATTTTATTAACAGAGCAACGGGGCGTATAAAAATTTTTCGTCCCGAAGTAATGGTGGCGGTTCCGGCCGGTATTACTTCAACCGAAAAACGCGCGGTCGTTGACGCGACAATGAAGGCCGGAGCTCGGGCGGCCTATGTTGTCAAGGAACCGATTTTGGCCGCGATCGGCGCCGGCATTCCGATCAATGAACCGGTTGGTCATATGATTATTGATATCGGCGGCGGGACAACTGAGGTGGCTGTTGTTTCATTGGGCGGTATTGTTTCGTGCGCTTCGGCCAAGGTGGGTGGAAATAAGATAGATCAAGCCGTTAGCGACTATATCAAAAAAAGATACAATCTGGCTATTGGAGAGCGAACGGCCGAGGAAATCAAAATAAAAATTGGCAGCGCTTTGCCGGTCGACGAGGAGAGTATCTTTGAAGTTCGGGGCCGGGACCTCATCACTGGTCTTCCGCACATTGTTGAGGTGAAAACTAACGAAATTTGCACGGCAATTTCAGAGCAGTTGAGGCAGATTATTCAGACCATTAAAACCGTCTTGCACGATACCCCGCCGGAATTGTCGGCCGATGTGATGGACGGGGGCATGGTTTTGTCTGGTGGAAGTGGACAGCTCCGCAATCTAGACAAGTTGATTACCGAATCAACGGGAGTGGGGTGTTCGTTGGCTAACGATTCGATGTTTTGCGTTGTCAGAGGAACCGGTATGGCCTTGGAGCATCTGGAGGTTTATAAACGAAGTCTTCGATAAAGACTTCGTTGCAATGTCTCCCGTTAATAAGCGGAGCTTGAGATAATCTCTTTGTAACTCGTAATTCTTTATCGTGATCATCGGCCATAAAAAAATCATCCAATTTCTCAATAAAAGCATTGTCAATGATAAGCTGGCGCATGCTTATTTATTTGTCGGTCCCGAGCATTTAGGCAAGCGAACGGTGGCGTTGGAATTCGCAAAAGCATTGCAGTGTCAAAAGGGGCCGGCCGGGCCATCTATTGGCGCCGCAACTGATTCTCAAATTTCTCCACCTTCGCAAAAGACCGCGGCCGAAGGGCGGGGGGTGAGCGCGAATGGCGAATCTTCTAATGCTCGGAGCGCGAAAGAGGGTGCTTCGGTGGATTCCGTCGTAGAAATGCGGCTTCATTTTTGTGGGGAATGCCGTTCTTGCCAAGAGATTGAAAAAAATAGCCATCCCGATGTTTTGCTGGTTGAGCCGGAAATAATCGAGGCCAAGGGAAAGACGAAAGAATTAGAAATAGGCATCGGCAAAATTAGAGACATTCGCCGTTCAGTCAGCTTGTTTCCTTATTACGGACCGTACAAGATTATTATTATAGATCAGGCCGATAGATTAAGCCGCGAAGCAGCTAACGCGTTTTTAAAAACGCTAGAAGAACCAACTTCTAAGACTATTATAATTTTAATCAGCTCGAGTTATCAGAATTTGTTGTCAACCATAGTGTCTCGTTGTTTGTTGATCAAGTTTCTGTCAGTGGGTGACCGAGAGATAACCGAATGTTTATTGGGGCAAAAAAAGATTAAATTTAGCGACGAAGAATTGAAGAATGTTTTGAGGCATGCGGTTGGCCGACCAGGAATCGCGATCAGTTATTTGGATCGGCCAGAAATTGTTCAGGAAGAAAGAAAAATCACGAAGGACTTATTTAAGCTGCTCGGAAAAGATCTAAATTCCAAATTTAAATATGCCGAAGCTCTTTCTAAAGATACTGAATTAGCAACCAGGGTTTTAAATCAGTGGATTAGTCTTTTTCGCGACTCGCTTCTTTTTTCAGCCGGATGCGACGACTCAGCGATTTTTGGTGGTTTCCTTGAGAAGGAAAAATGTTTTTATGAGCTACGGCGAACTAACGATATTTTAAAAAAAATCGTAGAGACTAAATATCTTTTAGGTAGCTCGAGTTTTAATTCAAGACTGATTCTCGAGGGATTAATGTTGAGTCTATAAATTGACCACCGCTTACCGTCTACCGACTACCGCGGAGATTCTTAAACCGTAGACGGTAGTCAGTAGTCGGTTGGCAGCCTGGTATGTATAAAGAAATCATTAATAAAATAAAACCAGATTTCGATAAGGCCATCGAACATCTAAAAACAGAGGCGAACGGATTGCAGGTTGGCCGGGCTACGCCCGCCTTGGTTGAAAATATTATTGTTGAGTGCTATGGCCAAAGACTTCCGATAAAGCAGCTGGGCAGTATTCACGCTCCGGAGCCTCGGATGCTGATTGTTCAGCCTTGGGACAAAACCATTCTGAAAGAAGTTGAAAAAACCATTACCACTTCGCGCCCCGGCTTATCAGCGTCAATTGATGGCGATGTTATTCGTGTTAATGTCGCCTCTCTTAATGAAGAAAGAAGGAAAGAGCTGTTGAGTATTTTGGCTGATAAGCTGGAGGAGGCAAGAATTACCATTCGTCTTCGCCGCGAAAAAGCCTGGAAAGAAATTCAGGATTTAACCCGCGATGGTAAGATCAGGGAAGACGATAAGTTCCGCGCGAAAGATGAATTGCAAGAAATGGTCGATGATTACAATGGGAAGATGGATGAGATGGGAGAGAGCAAGGAAAAAGAAATCACGACAGTGTAATCCTTTTAGTCGATTGTTATTTTTAGTTTCTCAAGATAAAAAACTTAATGTATTAAACGGCTAAGATGTTATCCTGGCCGTTTTGAGTTGCTCGCTATTGACTTAATTTTAGAAATATGATTTCATCGGTTTAAATTGGGGATCGTTAGTTGGGGTCTTAAATAGTTTTACCAGAAGGTAATCCACCAGTTCTACTGGTGAGACTGGAATAGGTTTTACCGTTCGATCATCGGGTTTCTGAAAGGCAAAAGCGCTATCGCGATTGCCAGAATGCAGGGCAAAGACAGAAACTACACCGGAGCGCACTTTTGGGCGCGTGGATACGCAGTCTCAACCGTGGGATTTGACGAGGAGATAATCAAGAAGTATATCCGGGAGCAAAGCGCCCAAGATGATAATTTTCAACAACGCGAATTAATTTAACAAACGAGTGATTGGGAAATATCGCCCTTGAGGCGATCCCACTCATCAAGCCACCGCCTTTGGTAGGGGTGTAATGACTTTAGAAGAAGAGGTAAAATAAAATGGGAAGGATGAGCCGGAAAGTGTATCCTTGCCCCTTGGGCAAGGCGGTTAGTGATTGCGGCAACATGCGGAACGGCGTTTGCCGGTTCCGTTGCCAGCCTATCTTGCCACAGTGCGACGGCTGTGACAAGATTGAAAGCGGCTACTGCCGCAAATACGTTGTTCCGTCCGCGCGCTGGCACAACGGTTTCTGTCCTGACCACGCCTTGTTGCGTGAGGAGTGGTTGGCGGAAAATAACGTGTCCGTGGGCGCCAAGAACGCCACGAAGGCCAACAAGCCTTCTAAGTCGGCGCGCCTAGCGGCGGCCAGGCTGGCCGCCAAACAGGCGAGAGAAGAGGCTCGTAAAAACGCCGGGGCGACCGAAAGGGCCCGCGCGCAGGCTGCGCGCGATAAGGCCCGGCGAGAAGCCGCGGCTAGAAATTCGGCGGGAAAGAAAGCCCGCTAATCTTTGCCCGCCCCGCAGAATTGCGGGGCGGCCTTTTATTTCTACCCGACTGGGATTTGCCTCATCTGAAGTCATCTCATATCGCATATTTGTTTTTAAAAATATTTTGATATATACTTAACACATATGCCCAGTAGTAGAACTTCAATAACGATAATTTTCTACGAAAATTATCGCAAAATCTATTGGGCATATAATATGAACACGAAGACCAGAACGAGTAAATTTCAGCAAGCTTTGATATTTGAGCAGAGCTTAAACTGCTAAAATCGAAGTTTCACTACTGGATATGATTTCTACTCTTATCACAATTCTTATCTTTATTGTTATTCTCGGTGTTTTAATTTTTGCCCATGAGTTTGGTCATTTTATCGTGGCAAAAAAATCCGGAGTCAGGGTTGAAGAGTTTGGTTTTGGTTTTCCCCCGAGGCTATTTGGGATAAAAAAAGGAGAAACTCTTTATTCGTTGAATCTGATTCCAATTGGCGGTTTTGTTAAGATTTATGGCGAGCAAGGTGAGGGAAAAAACGAACCAAATAGTTTTATTTCTAAGAGTGCCAGTAGGCGCGCGTTGATTCTTTCTGCTGGCGTATTGATGAATTTTCTTTTGGCAGTTTTTCTTTTAAGCATCGGTAATAAAATTGGTCTTCCAACGGTTGTCGATGAGCATTCGGGGTCCGGCGTGGTTCGGGCTGCTCGGGTTCAGATCGCAGAAATTGCGTCAGGTTCGCCAGCCGAAATTGCGGGAATAAGGATTGGTGATATAATCCAAAAATTAAGGGCTGAAAATGAAGAATTAGCAATTGGCGAGGAAGTCGAGGTTTTCAAGCTGGAGGAAGTACAGTCTTTTATTGACCGGCATAAAGGTGAAACTAATATTTTAACTATTAAGCGGGGCAGTGACGTTCTCGATATTTCTCTGGTGCCGCGAGAAATTGCGCCGACAGGCGAGGGTCCTTTGGGCGTAGCTTTGGTTAATACGGCTGTCGTTTCTTACCCCCTGCTTGAATCATTGAGCAAGGGGGTGACCGATACGATCAATCTAACGATTTTAATTATAATTGCTTTGGGCAGTATTATTCATCGGGCCGTAATCGGTTTGCCGGTAGGCGAGGCGCTGACTGGTCCAGTGGGAATTTACAATGTCACCTCGCAGGCGGCCGAAATGGGTTTTGTCTATCTTCTGCAACTAACCGCGTTACTTTCTATCAATCTGGCCATTATCAATATATTGCCCTTTCCGGCTCTTGATGGTGGTCGCCTTCTGTTTTTAGGAATCGAAAAAATAAAAGGAACGCCGGTCAGCCCAAAAATAGAAAATGTTATTCATACGGCCGGCTTCGCGTTTTTAATTCTCCTAATGCTCCTAATAACTTATAAGGACTTGACAAAAATTTTCTGATATGATAAAAATGATTAAATTACGCCATTAAGGAGGAAGTTCACTTGCCGAAGAAAGAATTTGGGACGGTAAAATTTTACAACATTGCGAAAAGTTACGGATTTATTGAGAGCGACGGGAAGGACGATATCTTTTTTCCCTTTAAGGCTTTCGCGGACGATGTCACCGCTGGTGATGTCCGCAAGCTGAAGGGCGCCAAGGTTGAGTTCACGACCGAGCCCGGAAAAGAAGGAAAGGTCTTCGTCAAAAACCTGCGGCCCGTGTCCGCGAAGAAGTAAAAATTAGCCCAATAAGAAATAAGGCGGGGAAGCGCAAGCCGATCCGCCTTTTGTTCAATAGGGGAAGAAAAGGTAAAAAGCTATTTCGCGGATTACGACCCACGTGGGTATGGGACTCGTTATAAGGTTCCAATCCAACAGCATGCCGATGGTTACTGGCATTGCGAGCTGTGCCGCCGGCGCTCGTGTTGATTAAACGCCGCGTTCGAGCCGTCTCTTAAAGGGGCGGCTTTTGTATTTTGTGGTAATTGGCCCCGTTAGAAATAAGACAAAATATGGCAACGGTACTTAATTCTTGTTATTTGCGCAAGAATGTGGCTATATAGCACCCTTTTTGCTGCTTCTACGGGGTTGACCGAGAGGTGAAAAACGAGTATACTAAACTTGCTTGTTTGATAGATTTAACACCCGTGCTGTTCCTGCGGGGATAGGAATTCATAATATCCTCTGGATTCCCACCCGCGCGGGAATGACATTTATGGGCAGATGCGACAATCTCAACTTTTAACCAAAGCAGTCAAAGAGGCGCCGGCCGAAGAAGAAAGTATTAGTGCCCGACTCTTAATAAGGGGCGGCTTTATTGATAAGCTGGCGGCCGGACTTTTCAATTTTTTGCCGCTTGGCTGGAGGGTGCATCAGAAAATCGAGCAAATTATCAGAGAGGAGATGAATGGCCTTGGTGGTGAAGAATTATATTTAGTCGCGCTTCACCCGCGCGGGTATTGGGAGAAAACCAAACGTTGGCAGATTCCTGAAATTTTCAAGGTTAGGAGCCAGTCAGGACGGGAATTCGCTCTTTCCTGGACTCACGAAGAAATTATCACGCCGGTAGCGCAAAAATTCATCTTTTCCTATAAAGATCTGCCCAAATATCTCTATCAATTTCAGGTCAAAATGAGAGATGAGCTGCGGGTGAAAGCAGGCTTGTTGCGGACAAAAGAGTTTATCATGAAAGATCTTTATTCTTTTCATTCCAACGAAAAAGATCTAGACGATTATTATGAAAAAGTTAAGAAATCTTATTTCAGAATTTTCGAGCGAGTTGGCTTAAAGAAGAGCACCCATTTAACCTATGCCAGCGGCGGGACATTTTCCCCATTTTCTCACGAATTTCAAGCAGTTACGCCGGCGGGGGAAGACACCATTTTCGTCTGTCCTAAATGTCGGCTAGCTATTAATCGTGAAATCAAGGACAAAATTAGCAAATGTCCTAACTGCAAAGGAAAAAATTTTCGACAAGAGCGCTCCATTGAAGTCGGAAATATTTTTAAGCTGGGAACCAAATATTCCGAGGCCTTCGAATTCAGTTTTCAGAATAAAAAAGGCGAGTTTAGGCCAGTTATCATGGGTTGTTATGGTATTGGCTTGGGGAGGCTGATGGGCGCGATCGCGGAAATTTGCTGTGATGAAAAAGGAATTATTTGGCCGGAAGAAATTGCTCCTTTTAGAGTTCATCTGCTTTCTTTCGCGGCCAAAGACAAGAAAAAGCAAACGAAAGTTCAAAAAACCGCGGAAGACGTTTATGGTAACTTGATACAAAATGGAGTTGAAGTGCTTTTTGATGACCGCGAAGACAAAACCGCTGGGGAAAAGATGATGGAGGCGGACCTGCTTGGTATTCCTTGGCGAGTAATTGTAAGCGAAAAAACAATTGAGAAAGGAAATGTTGAAATTAAAAGAAGGGAGTCGAAGGGGGCGGAATTAGTCCGGCCGGATAAACTTTTGGGAAGCGTGAGATAGGGGGTGCGGATAAATTTATAGCAAGTGAAATAAAATTTGTGTCTAACTTTTTTAAGCCATTCACTAAGGATATCGGGATAGATTTGGGTACGGCAAATACCCTGGTTTATGTTAAGGGAAGAGGTATTATTATTAACGAACCGTCAGTGGTAGCGATAAATCAGAAAACCGGACAGGTGCTAGCAATTGGCAACGAGGCAAACAAGATGGTTGGCAGAACACCCGGCCACATCGTGGCGACTAGGCCTTTGGTTGATGGCGTTATTTCTGATTTTGAAGTAACTGAGCAGATGCTGCGTTTTTTTATTAACAAGGTTTACGAAAAAAGCTGGGCGATTGTGCCAAGGCCTCGCGTGGTGGTTGGTATTCCATCTGGCGGTACCGAGGTGGAAAAAAGAGCGGTTGAGGATGCTACTAGGAGTGCCGGCGCGAGCGAAGTTTACTTGGTCGAAGAACCAATGGCGGCGGCAATGGGTGCTCGCCTGGCGATTCAGGAACCGGTAGGAAGTATGGTTTTTGACATCGGTGGTGGAACTTCCGAAGTGGCGGTGATATCGCTAGGCGGGGTGGTTGTTTGCAAAAGTCTGAGGATCGCTGGAGACCGTTTTAGTGAAGACATAATTCAATACGCGCGTGATGAGTTTAAACTCTTAATTGGCGAGAAGACGGCAGAACAAATTAAAATTGTTATTGGCTCTGCTTATCCTCTTGAAGAGCGGCTGGAATTTATTATGAAGGGGAGGGATTTATTGACCGGTTTGCCGAAAGAAATCATTGTTGATAATGGTCAGGTTCGGCAAGCGCTTCGTCGTTCCGTTAAGACTTTGGTTAAGGCGGTAAAGGATACGCTTGAAGAAACACCGCCGGAATTGATAACCGATTTAATGGAGAGGGGTTTGGTTCTAACTGGTGGTGGCGCGCTTCTACGCGGACTGGATAAACTGATAGCCGAGGAAACCAAGATGCCGGTTAGGGTCGCCGAAGATCCGTTGACGGCAGTTGTCCGTGGTTGCGGTATTGTTTTAGAAGACATTGATGCGGTTAGAGAGGTTTTGATCACCACACAATACGAAGCTTCACCCTCCTAACTTTTCGTTAAAAAGTTTGGAGGGTGAACCGAGATAATCTAAGTAATCGTGCGCAATGAAAACGAATCTTTTTTTACAATCAAAATTTTTCGGTTTTGCGCTTGCGGTAGCATTTGTTTTGCTGCTTATTTTTTTAAGCTCTCAGGGATTACTAAAGAGTTCGGAAGCTGTTGTCTATAAGATTTTTTCTCCCACTCAGAAGTTTTTTTATCGGGTCACAGGAGAGAGCTTTGATTATTTTGGCGCTCTTTTTTCTCTGGGCAGGGTGGTTAATCAGAATCAGGCGCTTCGGGAAGATAATTTTAAACTTCGATCAGAAATCATTTCTTTCCAGGAGCAATCACGAGAAAATGAGGTTTTGAGGCGGCAGTTAAACGCTGATTTACCGGAAAATTTCCAATTTATCTTAGCCAATGTGGTTGGTCGATGTCCTGACAATTTTAATCAATGTCTTTTTGTTGACAGGGGACAAAAGAGCGGAATTAAGGTTGGGGCAGCGGTTACTTCGGCGGGTGGAATTTTAGCGGGCAAGATCGTAGAAGCCAATCAGGATAATTCAAGGGTTGGTTTATTATCAGACTCAACTAGCGTCGTTAATGTTTTAACCCAGCGAACGCGTATCAGCGGAGTTTTGAGGGGTGATCGGGGAGTGGGTTTGATTTTTGATATGATGCCTCAAGATAGTCAGCCTGAAGTTGGAGAACCAGTTATTACCGCCGGTTCAGAAGGTGGTTTTCCTCGGGGGTTATTGATTGGCGAGATAGAAATAATTATTTCGTCTGACGTCGAGGCATTCAAAAGGGCGAGGGTCAAGCCGATGACGGCGCCATGGAATTTGGAAACTCTATTTGTCGCAATCAACTAATAATTGTTTATACGCGAACATATCTCCGGGATATTTTCAACTCCCTTTGGTCGTTATGAAAATATGCCTCTTGGGATATTTTCAACTCCCTTTGGTCGTTATGAAAATATGCCTCTTGGGATATTTTCAACTCCCTTTGGTCGTTATGAAAATACCGATAAAACCCGTCAAGAGCTCCTAATTTAACTGATTATTGATAACTGAATTTTAATGTTTGTTCTTTTAAGGAATTATCAAATACGCGCGGCCGCCGCAGTCACGGCGCGAGAAGCAAAAAGACACAAGCTGTCACTTACCGATTCGTGCCATGAGCACACGCAAAGCTGTCGGACACCCAAGGTCTCACAATTATGAAATGCGTCCTTCTCTTAATGAGAGACGATATTTTTACGGTGAGCATCCTTGGCTCCCGACTTGCCCCGTAGCAAACTTGTTTTGCTTCGGGGCGCCGGAGGAACAATTTCAAAAGGACGATTGTCCTTGAGCATCCTCCAGACCACGGCCAGAAGTTTTCTTGCCGTGGCTGCGGCGGCCGCACCCGATCCCCTTCGCTGTTTAATCCGCTGATAATACCAGCCAAATCCGGGTTTTCTTTTACAGAGCAATTGTCTCTGGGCGATTTCAATCATTGTCCATCTTAACCAGCGGGAACCCTGCTTGGTCAACCGGCCGTGAACCACTCTGTCGCCGGACGCGTAAGTAGATGGAACAAGTCCCGCGTAGCCCTGCAATTTCTTGGCCGAGGCAAATCTCTCAATTGTCCCGATTTCCGCCATAATAGTTAAAGCCGAGATATAGCTGATACCTGGAATCGAGGTTAGCAGTTTGGCTGGCTGATTGTCGCCAACCACTTTTTCTATCCGCTCATCTGCTTCTTTGATCAATTGCGAAAACGCGTCGATTAATCCTAGATATTGTTTCAGATTAAAAGCAAAGTGCTCGGCTAAATCAAGAGACTCCAGCCATTTTCTGCCGCCGACGCCAAACAGGTTGGTAAAAGGGTGCCGCAGGCCGTTGCGAAACAGGATGCTGTGAATTTTGTTTTTAATCTGGGTGCGCAAGCGAATCAGCGATGAGCGATAGCGGACCATTTCTTTCCAGTATCTGGCATCGGCTGAAGCAAAATATGCTTCGGGCAGAAGATTGCTTCGCAGTAAATCGCACAGAACGCCGGCGTCAATCTTATCGGTTTTGACCCGAGCCGAGGCAATGGCTTTAACCTTTAAAGGATTGGCCAAATGGACGTCAATGCCCAAACCTTGAATCAGATCGCCGTAGAAATACCATTGCGATACCGGCTCAACGGCCAATGACGAATCCGGAAATCTTTTTAGATACCCCTTAATGGCCGATGGCTCGGTTGGGAGCTTGCATTCATCAATGACCTTACCTTCTTTATCCTTAACTGAAAACGATGATGTGTTTTTGTGTAAATCCATGCCAATATATATTTGATTGTTCATTTCTTAATCACCTCCCTTCTGGTAGTTCCATTATACTACCCGATATGAGGCTCTTAAGGGTTTTATAGCATTATGAATACATATGATTGGTATCAAACCCTGACCAAGCCTTCGTGGGCGCCGCCGGCCGGAGTTTTCGGTCCGGCATGGACGTTCCTTTATATTCTTATCGCTGTTTCTTATGGCTACGCCGGTTATCTTTTTTTCAAAGGCAGAATTCCGTTTATTGTTCTTTTGCCGTTCATCTTAAATCTGGTTTTCAATCTCGCTTTTACTCCGCTTCAGTTCGGCCTGCAAAATAATTTTCTGGCCGCTGCCGATGTTCTTTTGGTCCTAGCCACCCTTATCTGGGCGCTCATTGCCATTTGGCCCTATGCGCGCTGGATTGCCTATGCAAATGTCCCGTATCTTTTGTGGGTTACTTTCGCGACTGCGCTTCAGTTGGCGGTAACTTATTTAAACCGATCATGAAGAAAATTTTACTTGCGACCAAAAATTCGGGGAAGATTCTGGAGTACCGCGAACTTATCAAGGATTTGCCTTTGGAAATTGTGACCTTGAAAGATTTGAATGTTATCGAAGAGCCGGAAGAGGACCAGCCGACTTTTGAAGGAAACGCTGTTAAGAAAGCGAACTTCTATTCGCGTTTTGTCGAATTCCCGCTTTTGGCGGAAGACTCCGGTTTGGAAATCGATGATCTCAACGGCGAGCCGGGCGTTTTGTCGCGAAGATGGCCGGGCTATGACGGGAGCGACAAAGAGCTGATAGAGATGGCGCTTAAAAAACTGGCGGGCGTACCACCAGAAAAGCGGGGAGCGCAATTCAAGGTTGTAATGGCCTTAAAACTGCCCAACGATGACAATGTTATTTTGGGCGAGGGAACAATGCGCGGCTTTTTGATGGAAAAGCCGATTGATAAAATTATTCCCGGTTATCCTTTTCGTTCTTTGTTTTATAATCCTGAAATCGGCAAAATTATCGGGGAGATGACCATGGAGGAAGAGGCGAAAATCGCGCACCGAAAACAAGCGCTTGAAAAACTTCTTCCCGCCCTCGCCGATTTTATCAGAAGTTTCTGAAACTATTTTCTTTTTGATTTTCAAACGGTTGGCCTCCGGTGTCGGCCGTTTTTTTGATTTTCCGGTAAGCGAAGTCATATTGAGCTTGACCATACCATTAAAATGCGTTATACTCTTATTAATTCTGTGGTTAGCATCTTTACAGCCAAAACTTTTTTAGCCGGAGGGCGCGATGAAAGATTCGCCGGTAATTTTGAAGGATGTTAGCCTTTGCGCCATCGTGCGGGATGAAATGATGAATTCCGCCGGTGGCATCGAGGATTTTGTCCGTTCCACTCTGCCGTTTGTCGCCGGTGCCGTGATCGTTGATACCGGCTCTAAGGACGGCACTTGGGAGAAATTGCAAGAGCTAAAAGGGGATTATCCTTGTCTGGAGATTTTTCAGAGGCGATTTCGGGACTTTGCCTTTTCGCGTAACTTCGCATTGAGCAAGGTAAAGACTGGCATGGTCTTGGTTCTGGACGCCGACGAGCGGCTTTTCGAAGACGATTTCCGGGCATTAGCGAGATTGGTTAACCTAATGGGGTATCAAAAAAGGAAGATCGGGATCAGTCTCGTTTTCTGGTGGGTTTATCTGGACCGATGTGAAGATTTCCGCGGCGGAGGGCACAATCCCCCGGTATTCCGAATCATACCCGGCATTCACTACAAGAATCTGAATGGAAATTCGTCGGAATATCTGTATTTTCGCGATTCCCGGGTGTGTCAACAACCCGAAATTTGTCTTCAGGGCAGTACTGTGATCAAGCATTTTTGTCCCTCCCGCGCCGCCCAAAGGAAGAAACACGACAGTTGGTATAGGGTGGTGGACGAGGGAAGGGGCGACAAGGTGGCGCCCTCGGAAACTCCCGACTTCGACGCCTGGAAAGAGTTGAACCCGCGCCGGCGCGAATTTGCCTGATGGCGCGGTAGTAAACTGATTTAACAATTGGCAAAAAATCATCAGCCCGAGTAGCGAAAGCGAAAGGGCTTTTTTTTGTTTTGTCGTTTCTATATTTTTCCAAAACAAAAACCCTTCGAGAAGGAAGGATTTTTGTGCGACAAATATTCGCTATCCTATTTAATCATTGGCCGGAATTGTCTTCAACCGGACCGGAGGAGGGGATGGTCTCTGTCGGAGTTGTCGTGCCGGTAGTGTTTTTTGGGAAGGAGGCCCGTAGGTTGTCAATCGCGGTTTGCAAGGCGGTCTGTAGAGATCATTGACTAATTTTATTTTATATGTTATTCTACTTGATAAGTACGTTGAAAACCAAAGTTACTGGAGAAATGAAATAATAATTCAAAGGCGGGAAAGAGAGATGAAAGAGAAAAAAGAGCAGAAGCAGAATCCGGTTGTGTGGGTTGCTCTGGCAGTTCTGGCGGGTATGTTCTTCTGGCAGTTGGTCGCGGGACCGAAGCCCATAAATTTAGCCACCAGCGATTTCGAGGCGTGGCTTAAGGAATCCGGCAGAGCTCAACAGATAGAGTTGATAACTGTCAAGAATAATTCTTCTGGTTTTTTGGTGGTGGCAAAAATTAAAAATCAGAAAGAGTCTGTTTGTTCCGGTATGACGGAAAAGCAGGCAGATGATCTTAAAAACTGGGCCGATCGGGAAAAGGTCAAATTCTCCGTTAATGTCGATGAGCAGGCTTGGTGGGTTAGCCTGTTGCCGTGGTTTATCTTGGGGGGGATTTGGCTGTTTTTCATCTATATGAGAAAAGTGCAGGGTGGTGCCGGCGGCATGGGTGGTCTTAATTCGTTTGCCAAGAGCCAGCCCCGAACAGAAATTCCGACCACCAGATTTTCTGATGTGGCCGGGATTGATGAAGCGATTCTTGAGGTGGGGGAAGTAGTCGACTTTTTAAAAACCCCCGCCAGATTTATCAAGGTAGGCGCCAAGATCCCGAAAGGAGTGCTCTTGGTCGGTCCTCCTGGCACCGGGAAAACTTTGTTAGCCCGGGCAGTAGCTGGTGAAGCGGGTGTGCCGTTTTTCTCTATCAGCGGCTCTGAATTTGTCGAAATGTTTGTCGGAGTTGGAGCCGGCCGTGTCCGCAGTCTTTTTGAACAGGCGAAAAAAAGCACTCCCTGCATTGTCTTTATTGACGAAATCGATGCCATGGGGCATTCGCGTGGAGCCGGTATCGGGCAAAGTTACGATGAGGGCGGGCAGACTCTTAACCAGCTGTTTACCGAAATGGACGGCTTTGATGTTAATCAGGGCATCATCGTCTTGGCTGCTACCAACCGGCCTGATGTTTTGGATGTCGCGCTGATGCGGCCGGGCCGTTTCGACCGGCATGTCGAAGTTGGATTGCCGGATGTGCGCGGACGGGAACAAATCCTTCGGATTCATACCCGAAATAAACCGTTGGCTGACAATGTCAGCTTGTCTGAGATCGCTCGCGGCACGGCTTCTTTTTCCGGCGCTCAGTTGGAGCAGCTGGCTAATGAAGCGGCGATGCTGGCGGCCAGGGAAGGAAAAAGCCTAGTCGACATCGACCATTTCCGGCGCGCGCAAAGCCGGATCCTTATGGGCGAAGAAAGGCACATCATTGTCTCTGACGCGGATAGAAAATTGACCGCTTATCATGAAGCCGGGCATGCTATTGTCGGCGCTTTTGTTGCCGCCACAAGTGGTGGCGATGCCGTGCATCAGGTAACTATCATTCCGCGGCGTTCGGCTATGGGCGTAACCGGATTTTTGCCCAAAGAGGATAAATATACTTATGCTAAGGCGTATTGCATGGGTAAGATCAAAACCCTTTTGGGCGGGCGGGTGGCCGAAGAGCTGACTGCCGGGATCGAGATGGTGACGACCGGCGCGGGACTCGATCTGAAAACTATGACCAATCTGGTCCGCCGCATGGTCTGCGACTGGGGTATGTCCGATAAACTGCCTTTGCGCACTTACGGTGAGCATTCCGAACAGGTTTTTCTTGGCCGCGACCTTGGCCGCGAACGTGATTACGGCGAAGATATGGCTAAGAAGATCGACGACGAGATCGATCGGATTATCGCTGAGTGTCTGGACGAAGTTAGGTTGATATTAACTGGATCCCGCGATAAGCTTGAGCTTCTTGCCAACGCGCTTCTCGAGAGGGAAACTCTCTCTGGCGACGAGGTGCGGGCGATTGTCGGTGGAGAGGCAGAGAGTGAAGCGCAAGCGGTGCTTCCTATTTTGCCGACGGAGCCGAAGGTGGGCAGAAAAGACCGGGTTTTGCGCTGGTTGAAGTATGGTTGGCGCAATCTCCTCGATCTTTTTAAGTGGGCGAAGGGGAAGCTGGCTTGCTTGCTACAAAGTAGCCAAATGCGGACATTATGTTGATCTGGGTGACGGGAGCGAACTTGAATATTGCCCTCGTTGTCTGGAGCGGATGTCGAAGCAGTGCACTCTTTGCGGCCGACCGATTTTCATCGGCGATGCCGTGGGACTGTACGCGCCCCGGAATACTTCCAAGGTTCCGGAATTCGGTAAGGAGCCCTATAGCGCCGTATCGCTGGAATTCGTAGTCTGCCAAAGAGCGGGTTGCGCGAAAAAAGCGGAACCGGTTGGCGTCTGGTCGCCACCGGGAAGAATAAATTTCGATATACAATTGTCCCCCCGCAATTACGCGGGGGGATTTTTAATTAAGTATTTTAAAAGGAGCGGGTTTATGCTTTA
>Ga0210016_1001416_pt1 | contig 22302 bp, 31 predicted proteins | sample CryGeyCG2014_300_FD_185454 | JGI IMG/M metagenome (GOLD analysis project Ga0210016, IMG submission 185454) | Groundwater microbial communities from aquifer - Crystal Geyser CG02_land_8/20/14_3.00 (SPAdes) (version 2) | ecosystem: Environmental > Aquatic > Deep subsurface > Groundwater | place... | reverse complement strand
TTGCGAAGCAGCCGGCTAATCTGGCTGTTTTTATTTATGAGTTTTATTATTGGTAAAAAATTAAAAATGTCCCAGATTTGGAAAGATGATAAAATTGTTTCGGTGACTTTTATTCAAGCGGGTCCGATAACAATAACGCAGATAAAAACGAAGGAAAAAGACGGTTATGAAGCGGTTCAAGCCGGTTTTGACGCAACTAAGAAAAAAATAAACAAGCCGGAAAAAGGTCATTTGAAAGACTTGGGAAATTTCAGAAATTTGAAAGAATTTAAAACGAAAAATTCAGAATTAAAAGTTGGCGATGTTTTGACGGTTGAGCAGTTTAAGGAAGGCGATAAAGTGAAAGTGAGCGGCTTAAACAAGGGTCGTGGATTCCAAGGAGGAGTAAAACGGCATGGATTTGCCGGCGGACCGAAAACGCATGGTCAAAAAAATCGTCATAGAGCTCCGGGTTCAATCGGCGCTACGGCTCCGCAAAGAGTTTTACCGGGGTTGAGAATGGCCGGCCACATGGGAACAGAAAGAGTGACCATTAAAAATTTGAAAGTTGTTTTAATTGATAAGGAAAATAATATTTTAGCGCTGAAAGGCGCGGTTCCGGGAATGAAAGGCACATTACTTGAAATTCAAAATTAAAAAATATGAAATTTGATATTTATAATCAAAAAAATGAAAAAAGCGGAACGATTGATTTAGTGGAAAGGATTTTTAAAGTTAAATTTAATCCTACATTGATACATCAGGCGCTTTTGGCGCAAATTGCTAGTCAGCGTTCGCCATTAGCGCATACTAAGGGGAGAGGAGACGTTTCCGGCGGTGGAAAGAAGCCGTGGCGCCAAAAAGGAACCGGTCGGGCGAGGCACGGATCAAGTCGTTCACCCATTTGGAAAGGCGGTGGCGTCACTTTTGGACCGTCAAAAGAAAGAGTGTTTGCGAAAAAAATAAACAAGAAAATGAATCGATTGGCGATTTTCAGTGTTTTGTCAAAGAAAACGGAAGACGGCGATTTGAAAATTTTTGATAAATTTGAATTTGACGTTAAAAAATCCAAAACAGCCACAATGGCGAAATTTTTAAATAATTTGTTCGGCAATAAAAAAAGCGTTCTTTTAGTGTCATCTTTAAAAAATAATATAAATAAAGCTGTTTCCAATATAAAAAACATTGACGCCATCGGTTCGCAATCGTTGAATGTTCACGATTTGCTTAAATATAAAAACATTATTTTTGAAAAAGAGGCGATAAGCGAAATAGAAAAACATTATAAATAACAATGGCTATTTTTAAAAAATCACAACCGAAAAAAGACGCGCCTGCTAAACTGGAAGATAAAAAGATTGAAATCAAAGTTTCCAATTCGCCTTCGGCTGGACGAAGCGAGCCTTCGGCGAGACAAAGTCCGCCTTCGGCTGGACGAAGCGAGCCTTCGGCGAGACAAAGTCTGCAGGAAGCGATGAAAATAAAACATCCGTGGATAACCGAGAAAGTCGGTCATTTGATTGATTTGGGGAAATACGCCTTTTTGGTTGATAAAAAAATCAATAAGCCGCAGATAGCAAAAGCGATAGAATCCATTTACAGAGTTAAAGTTTTATCGGTGAATATAATAAATAAAAAAGAAAAAATTAAATCATTGGGACGTAGTAAAGGGAAAGTTCCGGGACATAAAAAAGCAATAGTGACATTGAAAAAGGGCCATAAAATTGATGTAATGCCTACATAAAAATATGAAAAAATATAAACCAACAACTCCATCAAGGCGCAATATGACATCTCCGACATATCGGGGAGTTTTAAGCGCGGTTGAACCGTTTAAGGCGCTTGTAAAAAGATTACCGAATTGTTCGGGGAGAAATAATCAGGGGAGAATCACAGTCCGTCATCAAGGGGGAGGTAATAAAAAACTTTACAGAATAATAGATTTCAAGCAAAATAAACTGAATGTTCCGGCCAGGATTGAAACAATTGAATATGACCCGTACAGAACGGCTTTTATCGCTTTAATTGTTTATCGCGACGGAGAGCGTTCTTATGTTTTAGCCAATAAAAATATGAAAGTCGGAAACGAGATTTTATTTTCGGAAACAGCTGAACTTAAAGACGGGAACAGATTGCCGTTGAAAAATATTCCGGTTGGATATTCAGTTTATAATGTTGAATTGAATAAGGGCGCGGGTGGCGTATTGGCGAGGTCAGCCGGATCTCACGCGCAAGTTTTAGCCCAAGAAAATGGCTGGACGAATTTAAAACTTTCTTCAGGAGAAGTAAGAAAAATAAAATGGGATAATTTTGCTTCTTTGGGACAAGTTTCCAATTCTGAATGGAGTTTAGTAAATATCGGCAAAGCCGGCCGTTCACGTGGAATGGGTATCAGGCCTACAGTAAGAGGAACTGCGATGAATCCTTGTGACCATCCTTACGGCGGAGGCGAAGGCAGACAGCCACGCGGAACAAGAAAGCCGAAAACGGCATGGGGTAAGGTTACTGGCGGAAGAAAAACAAGAAATAAGAAAAAGTGGAGCAATAAACATATTATTAAGAAACGAAAATAACAATTAACAATTGACAATTGACCGTTTAATTAACTTGTCAAATGTCAAATGTTAAATGTTAAATGTTAAATGTCACGTTCAAGTAAAAAAGGTCCCTATGTTGACCAAAAATTATTAAAAAAGATATCAAAATTAAAATCGGGCGACCAGACGATTATTAAAACTTGGGCGCGCGATTCTGAAATTTCTCCGGAAATGGTTGGTTTTACTTTTGGAGTTCATAACGGCAAGAATTTTATCAGTGTGAGGGTGACCGAGGAAATGATTGGCCATCGGCTGGGAGAATTTTCTTTAACGAGAAAATTCGTCAGGCATGGCGGAAAAATACAAAAAGAATTGGAAAAAAAGATTGAAGGAAAAAAATAATCCCTCACCCTTCAAAGATCCCTTACCCTTTTTTAAAAGGGTGAGGGATAAGAAGGTGAAAGAATGGATAAAAATAAAATAATAATAATAATAAATAAATTTAAATTTAATCTTCGTAAGATTTATCCTATAAATTTTTATAAAATTTATAAGCAATCTTTGAAGGGTGAGGGATGAATACAGCAACAGCAAAACTTAATTATTTGAGAATGGCGCCGCGCAAAACACGGTTAGTTGCCAATATGATTAAGGGATTGTCGGCAAATGAAGCTGAAGCCCAGCTTTTGCTACATTCTAAAAAAGCGGGCGAACCGATTTTAAAACTTTTGCGCTCGGCAATCGCCAATGCCAAACAGAAAAATATTCAGTTGGAAAATTTGTTTGTTAAAGAAATCAGAGTTGACCAGGGGCCGATGTTGAAAAGATTTATGCCGAGGGCTCAGGGAAGAGCCACGCCGATTCAAAAGAAAACAAGCCATATTACTTTAATTTTGGCTGAATCTGAAAAGGCGAAAGTATCAAGATTTAAAATAGTTAAACAGGAAAGGATTAAGAAAAGCGTGGCGGAAAAAATTAAAAAAGAAAAGTTCCGAAGCAGAACAAGTTCGCTACGGGACAGGTTCGAATCAAAGGAAAAATCAAAAGAAGAGGAAGTAATAAAAGAAGTGAGACCGGTTGAAAAATCCGGATTTGCAAGAAGAATATTCAGCAGAAAAAGTATATAAATATGGCTCAAAAAATCAACCCAACATCATTTAGAATAGGAGTGACAAAGGATTGGAAATCACAATGGTTTCCGAAGAAATTTGATTTCGCGAAATTATTGGAAGAGGATGTTTTGATTAGAAAAATCACTGAAAAAAGAATCAAGAACGCCGGTATTGATAGTATCGAAATAGAAAGAATGGGGAATAAATATAAAATTGTGGTTAAAGCGGCAAGGCCTGGTTTGATTATTGGTAGAGGAGGAAAGGGGATAGAAGAGTTAATAAAAGCCTTAGAAGTGGCTTTGGGGAAATTAAGGCAAGCAAAAGACGCCAAGAATAAAATTTCTTTAAGTTTGAATATTGAAGAATTGAAAAGATCGGATATTTCCGCTAATATTATTGCTCAAAATATCGCGTGGGATTTAGAAAAAAGAATGCCGTTTAGGAGAACAATTAAAAAATATCTTGAACAAGTTACGCAAAACAGGGAAGTTAAGGGAGCGAAAATTAAAGTGGCCGGTAGATTAGATGGCGCGGAAATTGCCAGAACGGAACAATTGGCAAAAGGCAGATTACCACTTCAAACATTAAGGGCTGATATTGATTATGGCGAAGCCACGGCTTTTACCACTTTCGGCACAGTTGGAGTGAAAGTATGGATTTATAAAGGGGAAATATTTAAAAAATAAATGTTAATACCGAAAAAAGTAAAACATAGAAAATGGCATAAAGGCAGATCGCGAAAGCGCCAAACGGAAACAAGAGGGACACATTTAAGTTTCGGCAGTTTTGGCATTCAATCATTGGAAAGCGCCTGGGTTAATTCAAGGCAGATAGAAGCCGCAAGAAAGGCGATTACTCATTTTACAAAAAGAGGAGGAAGAATTTGGATAAGAATTTTTCCTGATAAGCCGATTACAAAAAGGCCTCCGGAAGTGACGATGGGAGGCGGGAAAGGGGCGGTTGACCATTATGTTTTTCCGGTAAGGCCCGGCAGGATTTTATTTGAAATGGATGGAGTCACTAAGGAAATAGCGAAAGAGGCCTTGAGGAGAGCCGGTCATAAATTGCCGATTAAAACAAGAGTAGTGGAAGAATAATCCCTCACCCTTCAAAGATAATAAAGAGTTTGGGAAATAAAATATTTTTATGTTATATATAAAATAAACTAATTTAATCTTCACAAGATTTATCTTGTCCCTCACCTTTTTAAAATAGTGAGGGATAAGCAATCTTTGAAGGGTGAGGGATGAAAAAACAAGAAATCAAACAAATGAAAAATTGGTCGTTGCCGGAACTTAATAAAAATTTGTCCGAATACCAGGAAAATTTAAGAAAATTGAAGGTTGATTTATTTTACGGGAAAGTCAAGAATATTAAAGAAATTAAAAACATTAAAAAAACAATTGCTAGAATACTAACCATAATAAACAAATGAGAAAACTACAAGGCACAATCGTATCGGATAAAATGGATAAAACGCGCGTTATTGCAATAACGCGTCTTAAACAGCACCCGCGCTACAGAAAATATTATAAAGTTACCGAAAGATTCAAGGCGCATGACGAGAAAAATGAATATAAGAATGGAGACAAGGTAGTGATAGAAGAAACAAGGCCGATGAGTAAAGAGAAAAGATGGCGAATAAAGGGCTTTGTATAAAATTTTGAGCCGTAGGCGATAAAATTTTATCTACAAAACTTTTACCCCGCACCTTTTCCAACCATGGTTGTGGTATATGGATAATTAAAAGGTGAAGCCGACTTTCGTCTTTGGTGAGATATGTTAAAATAATTTATTAATAGAAAAGGTGCGGGGTGCTCAAATTTTTAGATAAATTTGACTTCGCTTCGCTCGTAAAATTTATAAAAATTTGGTATGATACAAGAACGTTCAATTTTAAAAATGGCAGACAATAGCGGCGCTAAAATAGTCCGTTGTTTTAGGATTCTTGGCGGAACAAGGCGCCGGTATGCGGAAATAGGCGATGTGGTTGTCGCTTCCGTCCAAGAAGCGGAACCGAGGAAAGCTGTTAAAAAGAAGGATATTGTAAGGGTGGTGATTGTCCGGCAGAGAAAATCTTTACGTCGCAGTGACGGGTCATATATCAGATTCAGCGAAAATGCAGCTGTGTTAATTGATGAAAAAAAAGAACCCAAAGCCACGAGAATTTTCGGTCCGATTCCAAGAGAATTAAAGGAAAAAGGATTTGAAAAAATTGTTACAATGGCGGAAGAAATAGTATAAGTATCGATACGAATATACTAATGATACGAATTATACGAATAAAAACTTTAAAATTTGTATCATTAGCATAATTCGTATATTCGCATCGATACTCATTTATGATTTATGAAGATTCACAAAAATGATACAATTAAAATATTGGTTGGTAAAGATAAGAATAAGACGGGCAAGGTTTTAAAAGTTTTTCCGGCTAAAAATAAAATTTTAGTAGAGAATTTGAATATTTTTAAAAAGCATGTTCGTCCTAAAAAACAAGGAGAAAAAGGACAGATTATTTCCATTCCAAGACCGATTGACGTTTCAAATGCGGCGATTCTTTGTTCATCTTGCGGAAAAACAACAAGAATAGGATATAAAATAGAAAAAGGGAATAAAATGAGAATTTGTAAGAAATGTTCCGCTAATATTTAATACAATGAATACCAAAATTATTAAAAAAACAAAAATAAAATCCAAAAATGATTTAGCTGTTCCGCGTTTGGAAAAAATTGTCATTAATGTCGGAGTTGGAAGAATGAGTCAACAATCGAATTTTACTGAGAAAATATTGCCGGAAATAATAAAGGATTTTGCCACGATAACGGGACAAAAGCCGGCATTAACATCGGCTAAAAAATCAATTGCGGGCTTTAAAACAAGAGAGGGACAGGTTGTGGGAATGAAAGCGACTTTACGGCGCCAACGGATGAAAGATTTTTTAGAAAGATTGGTTAAAATCACATTGCCTCGCGTAAAGGATTTTAAAGGGATTGAACTTAAAAATATCGACAGCAACGGCAATCTGACAATTGGAATGAAAGAAAACGTCGTATTCCCGGAAATCAATCCGGAATTCTTAAAATTTGACTTCGGATTGGAAATTAGTATTGTAAGTAATGCTAAAACAAAAGAAGAAGCGATAAAATTATACAGATTGTTAGGAATACCACTGAAAAAAGATTAAGAAAATAGAAAGTAAAAATTAGAAAGTAGAAAGTAGAAAGTAGAATACACGGAATTCTAAATTCTATTTTCTAGATTCTAGATTCTAAAATTTATGGCTAAAACATCAGTAATTGCAAGAGCAAAAAAGAAACCGAAATTTTCAACGCGAAGCGTACTTCGTTGTTTTAAATGTGGCAGGAAAAGAGGATATATTAGGGATTTCGGATTATGCAGGATTTGTTTCAGGGAGATGGCGAGTAGAGGAGAAATACCCGGAGTGAAAAAGGCGAGCTGGTAGAATAATAAAATTTCAATTTTTAATTATCAATTTACAATAAATTTACAATGAATCAATTTATAATATTTTAAATTAATGTTTGAAAATAGTAAAATTGAAAATTCAATGAAAATTATAAATTGAAAATTAATTTATGTATATCAATTTATTAACACAACTTAAAAATGCTCAGGCGGTAAAGAAAGAAAATGTGAAAATTCCTTATTCAAAAATGGATGAAGGCGTTTTAAAAATTTTAACTTCCAATAATTATATAGAGAATTTTGAAAAGAAAGGGCAAAAAATCAAGCGCTATTTTGACGTTAAATTAAAATATGTTGAAAATAAAGGAGCGATTAACGGAATAAAATTAATCAGCAAGCCGTCTCATCGCATTTATGTCGGTTTTGAAAAAATCAGACTTGTGAAGAGCGGTTACGGATTAATGGTAGTTTCAACTTCAAAAGGAATTATGAGCGGTCAAGAAGCCAGAAAGGTGAAAATGGGCGGATTGGCGTTGTTTGAAATATGGTAGATAAATTAAAAGAATTTAGAATATAGAATATAGAATTTAGGGAATTTTAAAATTTTTTCTTAAATCCTAAATCCTAAATCCTAAATCCTAATACTTTGAGCAAAATAGGAAAAAGACCAATAATTATACCCGAAGATGTTGACGTTAAAATTAACGGCGATGTTTTTAATTTTAAAGGAAAAAATGGAGAATTTTCATTAAGAATTATGCCCGGTGTTAAAGTTGATATCCAAAGTCCGTCAGTTGGCGGAAAAAAAATAATGGTGTCTCTTTTGGAAGAATCCCAGCAATCAAAAGCCAATTGGGGGACTATGAGAGCGTTAATGAATAATGCTATAATCGGAGTAAAAGAAGGATTCGGGAAAATATTGGAAATTGAAGGAGTCGGCTACCGCGCTTCCATGGAGGGCAATAATTTATTGTTAAATCTTGGATTTTCGCATCCGGTAAAAGTGACGCCTCGAGAAGGAATAAAAATAGCGGTTGAAAAAAATACAATTAAAATTTCAGGAATCGATAAATTTTTAGTCGGACAAATGGCGGCTGAAATAAGAGCCCTTAAAAAACCCGAACCGTATAAAGGCAAAGGGATTAAATATCAAGGAGAAATAATCAGGAGAAAAGAAGGCAAGAAAGCGGCTGGAGCGACAAAATAATCCCTCACCCTTCAAAGATAATGAAGAGTTTGGGAAATAAAATATTTTTATGTTATATATAAAATAAATTTAAAATTAATCTTTACAAGATTTATCTTATAAATTTTTCTAAAATTTATAAACAATTTTTAAAGGGTGAGGGATGAACAAGATAAAAAAATTAAACAAAATAAGAGAGCGCAGAAAAATGCGTGTGCGCGCTAGAATCAAGGGGACGCCGGAAAAGCCCAGACTTTCTATTTTTAAAAGCAACCGCTATATTTACGCCCAATTAATTGATGATTCGGTCGGTAAAACGTTGATTAGCGCTTCAAAAACTTCTTCAAAAGATGCGTCAGCGTCGTTGGGAGAAGCTATAGGAAAGAAAGCATCTGAAAAAGGAATAAAAAGCGCGGTTTTTGATCGAGGCGATTACAAATATCACGGTCGCGTTAAGGTTATCGCTGATGTTGCGCGGAAAGCGGGATTGAAAATATAAGTAGCGATGCGAATATACGAATTTACGAATAATACGAATAAAAAAACATTTATATAATTCGTATTATTAGTATATTGGTATCGATACTCATTTATGAAATTATGGAAAAACAAACACAAACAACTGAAAAAAGATTTTCAAGAATGTCGCGAGATATAAAAAGACAGCCCTCTGAATTTAAAGAGAAGGTTATTGACTTGCGGCGCGTTACCAGAGTTATGGCCGGCGGAAAACGTTTTAAATTTAGAGCAACGGTGGTTATTGGAAATGAAAAAGGCAGTGTTGGCATAGGAATTGCCAAGGGAATGGATGTTATGCAGGCCATCGACAAGGCTAAGACAGACGCCAAAAAACATTTAATCGCTTTGAAATTAAAAGGTAAGACAATACCGCATGAAATTGAAGCTAAATTCAGCGCCGCGAAAGTTTTAATAAAACCGGCGAAAGAAGGACATGGATTAAAAGCCGGAGGTTCGGTCAGAACAGTGCTTCTTTTGGTTGGGGTCAGAGACGCGACCGCGAAATGTCTCGGTGGCACCAAAAATAAATTGACAAACGCGATGGCGACGATAGAGGCGTTGAAAAAACTTAAATAAGTTTTTAGGTTTTAGCTTTTAGGTTTTAGATAAAAAATTCTAACACCTAACACCTAACACCTAACACCTAAAAAATGCAATTACACGAATTAAAATCACAATTTAAAAAGAAAAATAAGAAGCGTGTTGGGCGCGGAGGAAAACGCGGCACCACTTCCGGGAAAGGGCAAAAAGGTCAGAAATCAAGGTCCGGACATCGCATTAAGCCGGCTGAAAGAGAAATGATCCAGCGCTTGCCGAAACTCCGTGGTCTTAAAAATAAATCGCTTCAAAAGAAACCGATAATTATTAAAATTGAAGATTTAAATAAAAAGATTGAAGGCGGGATAATAAATAGGGAAGTTTTAATTAAGGCGGGTTTAATGAAAAAATCTGATAAGAAAATAAAAATTTTAGGCAATGGCGAAATCAAAAAATCTTTTCAAGTGGAGGGATTAAAAATTTCCGAGAATGCCAAGAAAAAAATTGAAGCCGTCGGCGGCAAAGTAGTATGACCAATTTCATCCAGATTTTTAAAATAAAAGACCTTCGCAATAAGATTTTTATTGTGGCTTTTTTATTGATTTGTTTCCGTATTTTAACCGCTGTTCCGTTGCCGAATATCGATGTTTTAAAATTAAAAGAATTTTTCGGGTCAAATCAATTATTCGGTTTTTTAAGCATATTTTCCGGTGGCGGTTTAGAGAACTTATCAATTGCCATGCTTGGTGTCGCGCCGTACATCACAGCGACAATTATAATGCAGCTTTTGACCATGATTTTTCCTCATTTGAAGGAAATTTACTATGAAGAAGGAGCGGCCGGCCGTGCAAAATTCAACCGTTATTCAAGATATTTAACAGTTCCGTTAGCATTCTTGCAGGCCTATGGGTTTTTGAATATTTTGCGTTCAAAAGCGGTGATTCCGCAATCCGGATTATTTAATATTGTGATTGATGTTCTTTTAGTTACAGCTGGGACAATGATAGTGGTTTGGTTGGGAGAATTAATCAGCGAACAAAAAATTGGTAATGGTATTTCTCTTATAATTTTTGCCGGCATTGTAAGCAGATTGCCGACTATAATTCAAAATGCCGTTATTTCATACGACCCTTCGCAATTGTTAACTTATCTTATTTTTGCGGTAGTCGCGGTGGTGGTTATCGCAGGCGTAGTTTTTATTCAGGAAGGCGAAAGAAAAATACCGATTGTTTACGCCAAGCGAGTGAGAGGAACGAAAATGTACGGCGGCGCTTCTAGTTATTTGCCGTTGAAAGTCAACCAAGCGGGCGTAATCCCGATTATTTTCGCTATTTCCATTTTGCTTTTCCCCCAATTTTTTGCTCAAATCGCTTCTATTTTTTCTCAAGACCTTGCTTTAAAACTTAATGATTGGGTGAATATGTTTTTTGGCAATCAATATATTTATTCGCTTTTTTATTTTATTTTAGTCGTTGTCTTTACTTATTTTTACACAGCCGTTACTTTTGACCCCAAAGAAATTTCTAAAAATCTTCAACGCGCCGGAGGTTTTATTTCCGGAGTCAGGCCGGGTGAATCAACATCCGCTATTTTGTCAAAAATAATCAGCCGTCTTACTTTTAGCGGCGCTCTTTTCTTGGGATTAATCGCTATTTTGCCGAATATTACCCAAATGATTACCGGGTTTACGATATTCGCTATCGGCGGCACAGCGCTTCTTATCGTTGTTTCCGTGGCTTTGGAAACAATGAAGCAGATAAATTCCCAATTGGCGATGAGGGAATATGAGGAAATTTAAAATATGATTTATGATTTAAGAAGTAAGATTTATGAATACAAAATTCCTAATTCCTAAATCTTAAATCCTTATTTATGATAGCAATTATAATATACGGTCCTCCCGGTTCGGGCAAGGGTACTCAAGCCCAGCTTTTAGCCGATAAACTCGGTTTGATTCATTTTGACACCGGGAAATATATTGAACAAGTTGTTCATAATTCGGCCAATAAAAAAAATAAAATTATTCAAGAACAGCGTCGGTTGTTTGATTCCGGAGCTTTGTGCGAACCGTCATGGGTTCTTAATATTGTTAAAGAAAAAGTTGGTCAATTGGCGGCATCCGGATTAGGCGTTGTTTTCAGCGGTTCTCCAAGAACTTTATTTGAATCTTTTGGAAGCAAGAAACAAAAAGGATTAATTGCTGTTTTAGAAAATTATTATAATAAAAAAAATATCAGTGTTTTTTTTATTGATATTCCTTCCAGTGAATCTTTACAAAGGAATGGGAGCCGTTTAATGTGTTCTGTTTGCGGAACGCAGGTATTAAATAAAGTTTTTAAATTTAAAGGTTTAAAACTTTTAAAATGTCCGTTTTGCGGAGGAAAATTATATCGTCGCAGTCTTGATAAACCAGAAATAATTAAAATAAGAATTGAAGAATATAAAAAAAGAACTATGCTGATTGCCAAAGAATTAAAAAAATGCGGTTATCGCATTGTTCATATTAACGGCAAGCCGTTGCCGTCAAAAGTAAATCAATCAATTTTAAAATGGGTGTTAAAATAAAAACTTCTTCGGAAATAAAATCCATTGCTGCTTCAGGGGCGATTTTGGCAGAAGTTTTTAAAAAAACGGCAAAAGAGGCGAAAATCGGAACGGTTTTGAAAGATTTGGATAAATTGGCTTTTAGATTAATTAAAGAATCGGGAGCCGAGCCGGCTTTTTTAAATTATCGTCCGAACGGCGCTTTAAAACCATATCCGGCGACGATTTGCGCTTCGGTTAATAATGTAATAGTGCATGGTTTGCCAAATGATTACCGACTAAAAAATGGGGATGTTTTAAAACTTGATTTCGGGGTTAAATATAATGGATTTTATTCGGATGCCGCTATAACTATCGGTATTGGGACGATTTCGCCGGAAGCCGGCAAATTAATTAAAGCAACGAAAATAGCGTTAGAAGAAGCGATTAAAATCGCGGAACCCGGAAATTTCTTAGGAGATATCGGCTGGGTGATTGAAAAAATTGCCAAGAAATTCGGAGTAAAAACCATAAAAGAACTCACCGGACACGGCATTGGTCGTGAACTTCACGAAGACCCGACTATTTATAATTTTGGGAAAAGAGGCAAGGGGATTGAATTAAAATCCGGAATGGTTTTGGCAATTGAACCAATGTTTGCCGTTGGTACCGAAAAAATTATTCAAAAAAAGGACGAGAGTTGGGCAACGGCCAACGGTTCTTTATCCGCTCATTTTGAACATACTGTGGCGATTACCGATAAAGGGCCAAAGATATTAACCATTGACAATTAACATTTAACATTTAACAATTAACATTTAACAAACATGAAACCATTTTTATCCGTCATAATTCCAGCTTATAACGAAGCTAAACGATTACCGCTTACTTTAGTTGATATTGATAAGCATTTGAAAAAGGCGGATTTTTCTTACGAAATTTTAATCGTTAATGACGGCTCAATAGATGGAACCGCAGAAATAATTGAAAGATTTTCGCATATTATGGATAATTTGAAATTAATAAATCAAAAAAATACCGGTAAGGGCGGAGCGGTAAAACACGGGATGCTGGAAGCAAAGGGGCAAATCAGATTATTTATGGATGCTGACAATTCCACTGCCATTGATCAATTTAACAAGATGGTCCCGTATTTTTCCGCCAAAGGCGGAGAAGGATATGATGTTGTAATCGGCTCTCGCGACGTTAAAGGAGCGCAATTAATGCCGCCTCAGCCGTGGTATAAAAGATTGGGCGGCAATGTTGGCAATTTGATAATTCAGGTATTGCTTTTACCCGGCATTTGGGACACTCAATGCGGATTCAAGGCTTTTACTGCAGAAGCGGTTGAAAAAATTTTTCCGTTGATTAAAATTAAACGCTGGGGTTTTGACGTGGAAATTTTGTCTTTGGCGAAAAAGTTTGGTTATAAAATAAAAGAAATCCCGGTTATTTGGGTGAATAACCCGATTTCCAAAGTAAGCGCTTTTGCCTATTTGCAAGTTTTATGGGAAGTGGTTAAAATACGGTACTGGTTGACGACAAATAAATATAAAAATTTATGAATTATTTATCAAAAGATAAATACGAAGAACTAAAAATAGAGTTGGAAAGGTTAAAAAAAGAAGTTCGCAAGGAAGTTGCCGAACGTCTTAAGCGCGCCAAAGAATATGGCGATCTTTCGGAAAACGCCGAATATTCCGAAGCCAAGGAAGAACAGGCGCGCGTTGAAAGCCGAATTTTTGAATTAGAAGATGTTTTGAGAAACGCTAGTATTATTAAAAAAACGGGCGGTAAAAATATTGTTCAAATAGGTTCCACGATTGAAGTTAAAAAAGGAAGCAGGGAATTGAAATATACCATTGTCGGTTCCAATGAAGCAAAACCTGAAGCCAATTTGATTTCTAATGAATCTCCGTTGGGGAAAGCTTTTTTGGGGAAGAAAAAAGGCGATGTCGTGGGAATAGAAACTCCAGGAGGAAAAGTTGAGTATAAAATAATGAAAATAGAATAATCCCTCACCCTTCAAAGATAGAAAAACATAGATGTTTAAAAGGTAAGAGATTAAAGAGAAAGTTGATAAAAATTTTTAATAAAAATAAAAATTCAAAGAATTAATATTTTTCATTTTTCAAATGAAAAATAAAATCTTTGAAGGGTGAGGGATGCTTGAAGATATTATTCAAGAACGTAAAAAAAAGCTGGAAAATTTTATTAAGACCGGAGTTGAGCCATATCCGGAAAAAGCGAAACGGACTCATAAAATTTCAGAAGCGTTGATTAACTTCTCATCATTATTAAAATTACGCAAGAAAATTTTTATTTGTGGAAGAATTTTCGGGATGCGGGTAATGGGTAATATCGTTTTTTACGATTTGCGCGATGAAAGCGGCAAGATTCAGGGCGTTCTCAAAGCCGACGCGCTGGTCGGCTTCCCGACTCAGCGTCGGGGAAAAGATAATCTAAAAAAAGAATTTGCGTTATTTAAGGAAAATTTGGATATTGGCGATTTTATTGAAGTCGGCGGTGTTTTATTTGAAACAAAAACCGGCGAAAAAAGCGTTGAAATAAAAAATTTGCGGCTTTTGGCGAAAAGTTTAAGGCCTTTGCCATCGCAGTGGCACGGATTGGAAGATATTGAAACGCGTTTGCGAAAAAGATATTTGGATATTTTAATGAGTCCGGAGACAAAAGAAATTTTTTTTAAAAAGAATGTTTTTTGGCAAACTTTTCGCGAATGTTTGCGTAAAGAAGGATTTTTAGAATTGGAAACGCCTGTTTTGGAAGCGACTCCGGGAGGAGCGGACGCCGAGCCGTTTATGACGCACCATAACGCTTTGGGACAAAATTTTTATTTAAGAATTTCTTTGGAAATCGCTTTGAAAAAATTATTGGTTGCCGGTTATGAAAAAATTTTTGAAATTGGAAGAATTTTTAGAAATGAAGGAATTAGTCCGGAGCATTTACAGGATTACACTCAATTGGAATTTTATTGGGCTTACGAGAATCAGGAAACGTTGATGAAATTTGTGGAAAAAACATATAAAGAGGTTATTAAAAATACCTGTGGTAAATTGGAAACAAAATGGCAGGGGGCAAGAAAAATAAATTGGAGCAAGAAATGGCAGAAAATAGATTATTCTCAAATTTTTAAGGAGAAAATAGGATTGGATTTCAATAAAGCGGGGCGCGATGAATTGTTTAGAAAAGCCAAGGAAGCTGGTTTGAAGCCGGAAGCGGGATTGGGCAAAGGTCGTTTGATTGATTTGCTTTTCAAAAAAATAATCAGACCGACTTTGATTCAGCCGGTTTTTCTTGTGAATCAGCCGGTGGAAATTGAACCTTTGGCAAAAAGGCAAGAAAAAAATAAAAATTTAGTTTGCCGTTTTCAGGTGGTGGCTTGCGGCACTGAGCTTGGTAAGGGATTTTCCGAAGCTAATGACCCGATTGACCAACGTCAACGTTTTGAAGAGCAGATGGCGCTTCGCGAAGGAGGAGACAAAGAAGCCCAGCGTTTAGATGAAAATTTTTTAGAAGCTTTAGAATACGGGATGCCGCCGACAGCCGGGTTTGGCGTTTCCGAAAGGCTCTTCGCGATTTTAATGGATAAGCCGGTTCGCGAAACAACAATTTTCCCTCTTATGAGGGCGAAAAAAAACAAGTGATTTTATCTTCCCATATAATTGCCGCTTCAGCAGTTGCAGGGCCATTATTAAATAAACCTTTTAATTTTACGAACGCGGCGCTTATTTTTTTTGTGTCATTTTTGAGCCATTTCGCGCTTGATGCTTTACCACATTGGGATTATAAAATACTGTCTTTTTCTAAAGAAAATGGCGAAAGATTATTTGTTTTTAAGAAAAATTTTTTAATAAGAGATTTATCTAAAAATTTATTAGACGGTATTATTGGGTTGGTAGGCACGATTTTGATAATTGGCTATCCCAGTGATTTTTGGGAATTTATTTTATTCGGCTTGATTGTTTTTGGCGCTATTTTGCCGGATATATTGGAGGCGTTGTTTACGATTAAAAAATGGCGCGTTTTGGAGCCGTTGCATAAATTTCACTTAATAGTTCACGGTAAAAGAATTTTTCAAAACAGACCATTTTGGGGGACTTTCTCGCAGATTTTAATAATAGTGTTAATTGTTTTTATTTTCTCTGGATTTTAAAAGGTTTGTTTTTCGGCGATTTTTGAGTTAAAATATTTAAATGCCCAGTAGTAGAATTTCAAATTATGATTTTTCTGAAAGAAAAATCATGAAGATAATATTGGGTATAATTAAATTTCAATACAATACAAAATAATCAGGAAATTCAAATAAATCTTTTAATTATTTGAAATTTCACTACTGGGCATGTTAGATATAAAATTTATTCGCGAAAATAAAGAAGCGGTTAAACAAAATTGCGAGAATCGCAATTTTAAATGTGATATTAAACGGTTTTTAGAATTGGACGATAAAAGAAGGGAATTAATAATAAAAATTGATAGCTTAAAAGCTGAAAAGAACGAATTAAACAATGCTTTAAAGTCTGGTAAGGATAAAAGCGAAATTATTGAAAAAGGCAAACAAATTAAAACAGAATTGGAAAAAAACGAGCCGGAATTGAATAAGGTATTAAAAGAATGGAAAACGCTTTTAATGCAAATTCCCAATATGACGCATTTTGCGTCACCGATTAACAAAGAAGAAGCCGGCAGTAGGGAGATTGAAAAATACGGTGAAGCGCCGAAATTTGATTTTATTCCGAAAGGACACGAAGAATTAATGAAGAATCTTGATTTGGCCGATTTTGAAAGAGCGGCGAAAGTGAGTGGTTCAAAATTTTATTATCTTAAAAACGAAGGCGCGTTGTTGGAATTGGCTTTAATCAGATTCGCGATTGATAAATTAGTTGTCAAAGGATTCACTCCTTTTATTACTCCGGATTTGGCAAAAGACGCTGTTTTAGAAGGAATTGGTTTTAATCCGCGCGGTCCGGAAACGCAAGTATATTCAATTGAAAATTCTGATTTAAGCTTAGTGGGAACCGCGGAAATCACAATGGGCGGTTATCATATAAATGAAATAATTTCCGAAGAAAAATTGCCTTTGAAATACGCGGCTTTGTCTCATTGTTTCAGAACCGAAGCCGGCGGATATGGAAAACACAGCGCCGGATTATATCGCGTCCACCAATTTTCAAAAGTGGAAATGTTCGCTTATGCTTTGCCGGAAGAATCGGAAAAAATACATACGGAATTTAAAAATATAGAGGTGGAAATTTTTAAGGATTTAGGAGTGCCGTTTCGGGTGATTGATATTTGCACTGGCGATTTGGGCGGACCGGCTTATCGGAAATACGATTTGGAAGCGTGGATGGTTTCCAAAAACGGCTGGGGAGAAGTGACTTCAACCTCGGACACGACGACTTATCAAGCTCGCCGTCTTAATATTAAAGTTAAGCGTAAGAACGGCGCCACGGAATTTTTACATATGCTTAACGGCACCGCTATCGCGGTTTCTCGCGCCATTATCGCTATTCTCGAAAATTACCAACAAAAAGACGGGAGTGTGATTATCCCCGAAGTTTTAAAGAAATATTTGGGATTTGATAAAATCAGTAATAAGTTAATTAGTAACTAGTAACTAGTAATTAGTAAGCAGGGTATTATAATTACTTGTTGATAGTTCCTAATTGATAGTTCCTAATTTGGAATTTTACATTGATGAAAAACAAAGGAAAAAAAGCGGGCGAATTTTAAAAATAAAAATTTACGGTGGAATTATTGTTTTTATATTATTATTGGCGGGAGTTTTTTATGCCGTTGTTTATTCGCCGTTATTTCATATAACAAGGACTAAAGTGGACTGCACGCTGACTAACGCTGAAGAAGCGCAAATTTATCCCAATAAAGAAAAACTAATTTCAGATTTAAAAATTTTTTTTGTCGGTCAATCAAAAATTACCGGTTTCTTGGGAGAAAATAATATTTTAATATGGAACAATAATGTCGGAGATTTTTTAAAACAAAATCCTCAGATTATAAATTTATCAATTGAAAAAAATTATTTTAATAGAGAAGTTAAAATTAATTTTCAAAAAAGAGAGCAATTTGGAGTTTGGTGTGAAAAAAAACAGCTAACAATTAATAATCAACAATTGACAACTAACGATAAGCAGCGGTCAATTGTTAATGGTCAATTGTCAATAGTCAATAATTGTTGGTGGTTTGATAAGAACGGCGTGGCGTTTGAGCGCGCTCCTAAAACAGAAGGTGAAATGATTTATAAGGTGGATGATTTTTCTGAAAGGCAATTGACAATCGGCGATAAAGTAATAAAAGAAGATTTATTTGCTAATTTACTGAGAATTTTCAATATTCTTGAACAAAGTGATTTAAATGTAAGGACATTGCAGATAAAAGATTTAAGTTTGCAAGAAACGATAATTGAACCGGTGAACGTTTTAATGCCGAAGATTTACTTCAGTTTGAGGTTTGACCCCGTCTTTACTATGCCGGCAATTCAGGCGATTAAGGAATACGGATTAAGTAAAATAGAATATGTCGATTTTCGGGTGGAAAATAGGGCATATTATAAAATAAAATGAATCCCGTTAGAGATCAAAGCACTGCATTATCAACTGAAACCGTTTCCACCACTACGCCAATATAATTTTTTGAGCTGCTGGGGTTCACTAATTGGCGGAGAACTCGGACCTCGTAATTTTGCTTTGCAAAATTCCAGTGAATTATTTATTAAATAAATAATTCCCGTTAAAAATTTGGTCGGGGCGCCGAGAATCGAACTCGGGCTTCGTGTTCCCAAAATCCCTCATCCTTTATTTTTTATTCGGGACATTGGGAATCGAACCCAAGTCTCACGCTCCCAAAGCGTGTATACTACCACTATACTATGTCCCGCTAAAAAGGGTGAGGGATATACTACCACTATACTACTCTCCGTTAAAAAGTATTTTATCATAACACAATTCATTTTGTCACTAAGTTTCTTTACCCCGCACCTTTTGTGAATTATTTTTTAAAAATATTTCGGCATTGATATTCACAAAATGTGCGGGGTTTACTTACAAGGAGTTTTTTGGTTAAATATTTATTAGTGAAATAAGTTTGCCCCCATAGCCATGCCCCGTACAAAAATTTGTTTTTGTTCGGGGTTAATGGACCTAGCGCTAAAATTTGTCCCCGTAGTTCAACGGACAGAACACCTCCCTTCTAAGGAGGGGATCGAGGTTCGATTCCTCGCGGGGACACAAAAATAATGAATTGACAAATTTAGTGCTGGGCAGGTGCCGCAGTGCTCTTCTAAGGCATTGATGTGGGTTCGATTCCTGCTGGGGGCATAAATTTGTAAAAAATATAAATTTTGTTATGATATAAAAAAATTAAATAATCGCCGCGGTACCGCGGTAGCCCCGACGTAAGGTCGGGGCTCCGACCTCCGACATAGAGTCGGAGCGTCGGAGCTCAATGCGGGTCAAGAATTTAAAATAACCATATGTCTTATGTTTATATTTTAGAAAGCATAAAAGATAGCAGATATTATATTGGTAGCACTATTGATTTAAAAAAACGATTTTTGCATCATAAAAGTGGTGGAACGCCTTCTACTAAAAAATTTGGAGGAATAAAATTAATTTTTAGTCAAGAATTTAATACATTAAAAGAAGCAAGATATATTGAAAGACGATTAAAGAAATTAAAAAGAAAAGATTATTTAAGAAAGATAATAAATGACGGTTTTATAAAAATTAAATATAAATATAATCGCCGCGATAGCTCAGTGGTAGAGCGCAACCCTGAAGAGGTTGGCGTCGGGAGTTCGATTCTCTCTCGCGGCACACGAACGAATCATATTTTAATTTTGGGGGAAGAAAATTTTTTATAAATCTTAACTACAACCTTTATGATTATATTTTGGATAATTGTATTTATTATTTCATTGGGAGTGCTTGTAAAAGGCGCTGATTGGTTAATCACGAATGCGGAAAAAATAGGACTCTCTCTTGGTTTATCGCCTTTTATCGTTGGCGTTACCATTGTTGGAGTCGGCACATCTTTCCCTGAACTCATTTCATCTTTCGTAGCGGTATTCAAGGGAGTACCGGATGTTGTTGTCGCAAACGCGATAGGTTCAAATATCGCAAACATTTTACTTATTGTTGGTGTTTCTGCGGTCATTGGTAAACGACTTATAATTACAAAGAGTTTAATAGATTTAGATCTTCCGCTTCTTGCTATTAGTACTGTTTTACTTTTGGGCATAGTGTGGGATAAACAAATTACTTTTGGTGAGTCTCTCTTAATGCTTGTTACGTACGGTATATATTTACTTTATACGGTTTTACACAAGGATACGGAAGATACGGCTGAAATCGGTGAACTTTTACCATCGCGGCAGGAAAGAAGAAAACATATCGCCGCCCACAAAAAAGAAGAATTTGCTCGTCCAAAACTCGTTGCAAAAGATTTCATTCTTTTAGTCGTTGGTATCTTGGGGTTAGTTTTTGGCGCAAAATATCTCATTGATGCGTTGGTGAATCTGTCCGCGATGCTGAACATTGCAACTGGAGTAATTGCCATCACTGCCGTCGCGGTTGGCACTTCTTTGCCCGAACTTCTGGTTTCCGCGAAGGCAGCTCTCCAAAAAAAATCAGAAATTGCCCTTGGGAATATTTTTGGCTCAAATGTTTTCAACGCTTTAGTTGTCATAGGTCTTCCCGGATTATTCCGTGTTCTTCCGGTAGATAATCAAATCTTCACGATTGGTGTTCCCACTATGGCTCTCGCAACACTTCTTTTTATTATCTCTGGTATTTCTAGGAGGATTTATATATGGGAAGGCGCGTTTTATCTTTCGGTTTATGTCCTTTTCGTCGCAAAACTTTTCAATTGGTTTTAATGTCGCCAAACCCCAGTAGCAGAAACTTCGTTTCGCTACAGGGTAGGGGAAAACTTGTTCTCGTGCGAAGCAAAATGCGCTGTGCCCCGTAGTAAGCTTTGCTTTACTGCTGGGGTTCGAACTAATTCAAGAATACTGCATAAATGTTGTAAAAAATATAAGTTTTGTTTATGATATAAAAAATTCAATAATCGCCGCGGTAGCAAAGTGGGTTGGAAGCGAAGCTTTCAACGGGCGACATTCATAAATAATTTGTCGCCCAGGAAGAGCGCAACCCTGAAGAGGTTGGCGTCGGGAGTTCGATTCTCTCTCGCGGCACAAAATATTTTTTATAAAATAGTTTTTATTTTATGATAGTTTTTACCAAGCATGCCGAATATAAATTTATAATTCTAAAAAGACACAAATTTTTAATTTCCAAAAAGCAAGTAATAAAAACTATTGAATACCCGAATTTAATTGATAAGTCTCGCTTGCCTCTTTTGATTGCCCAGCGGGAAATTGACAGAGATTATGTTTTAAGAGTAGTATATAAAAAAGAGTTTGAAATTATAAAAATTATAACATTTTATTCTGGGAGAAAAAAACAATATGAAAAATAACAATAAAAATACTCATAAAGCAAAAATTTCATACGAGCCGGAGGCAGATGTTTTAATGTGGGAAATTACCGATAAGCCAATCGATTTTGCCAAAGAAATTGGCAATGTTGTTGTTCATTTTACTAAAAATAATATGCCGGTTTTAATTGAAATTTTGGAGGCCAGTAAATTTTTAGCTCGAGCAAAAAATCTTATCCATAAAGATAAACTTTCAGCCAAAACATTTGTTTTAGCTAATAGATAGAACTTAGAGAAAAATATCGGTTTAAAACATATTTTGGGGGAAGAAATTTTTAAATTATGATGAATAAATTAGAAAAAATAATTTTTTGGAGTGGTTTAATAATTATAAGCATAGATAATATTTATTGGCAGTGGTGGATTAAACTTACTAAAGAACCTATTGTTGGCGGAGATATTTTTACGGGCTGGAGTATGGTTGGAGATGTAATATTCTTGGTTGTGTGGATTTATATTCTTATCCGAATTTATAAAAAAGTTAATCGCAAAGAATAATTAAAAGATTAATAGTCGCAGTCCCATTGTTCTGCACAAAATAAAATCCCCGCATTGCGGGGATTTTATATCTTTTGCGCCGTTTCTTTAAAAACATCTTCCAATATTTTCAAATCTTTTTTGCTGATTTTTTTTAATACAAAAGCAGATGCTTTTAAACGTTGATTTATACTGATTTTAGATTGATTTATGCGGATATTTGGTCTAATGCCGATACGCAAACGCCAGAAATCTTTGGTTTTCAGAGATTTAATTATTGATTCAACTCCATTATGTCCGGCCGAACCGCGACCGAAGGAAATTTTATATTTGCCGATTTCAATATCCGAATCATCGTGGACGATTAAAATTTCTTCCGGCTTTATTTTAAAATATTTTATTGCCGCTGAAATAGCCCTGCCGGATTCATTCATGAAGGTTAGAGGCTTTATTAAAGAAATACCGTTTATTT
>Ga0210016_1001410_pt1 | contig 22346 bp, 22 predicted proteins | sample CryGeyCG2014_300_FD_185454 | JGI IMG/M metagenome (GOLD analysis project Ga0210016, IMG submission 185454) | Groundwater microbial communities from aquifer - Crystal Geyser CG02_land_8/20/14_3.00 (SPAdes) (version 2) | ecosystem: Environmental > Aquatic > Deep subsurface > Groundwater | place... | reverse complement strand
ATTGAGTCGGTCGAGAATTAATTTTGGCATAAAATTTGACTTACAACGACTAAAGAATTTATACTAGAATTAACTTAAATGTCAAAACTAAGGTCAAAAGTAAAAATTCAAAATTAAGGTAGTTCTCCACAAAAGTCGAACCATAAGATTATTATACTTCGACTAATCCCGCCAAAGGCGGGAGCATGGAGAAGTACAACTGACAAAAGTTGAGGTTCTCCACTACGGTCGAACAAAATGAAATCTATGACAAAAGAAAATTATACTCAAATTTTAAGCCGGCTGTCAAAGATTGAAGGCCAGGTTCGTGGAGTAAAATCCATGATCGAGAAAGAGCGGGATTTTACCGAAGTTTTAACCCAGCTTTCGGCCATCAAATCCGGAATAAACCAGGTAGCTCTTCAACTTATGTTCCAGCAAAAAGAGTTTAGAGAGCAGGAGAATGAGAGAGTGCGGAAAGCCCTCTCCAAATTCATTTGAAGACCGTCTAATAATTATAGATTCCCACGGTTTGCGCCGTGGTAACATATATTTCGCTTCGCAATTGCCAGCCGGCGGAAGTGAAGCTCGCGAATTATGGAAACCTAAAGGTTTCCGCTACGGTAATAGATGAGGTTTAGTAGCGGCGAACGCAAGAATCGCCATAACGGTATTATGGGCAGGAATGACATTAAACCGAAAAAAGGAGAAAATGTGGATACTACCAAGACGAAAATTTTAATCATTGAGGACGATTTCTATATTCATGACCTTTATAAACGACAGCTTGAAAAAGAAGGTTTTGAGGTTAGGGTTGCCGAAGACGGCCAGAAGGGATTTAGTCTTTTCCAAGACTTTAAACCAAAAGTAGTCCTTTTAGATCTGATGTTGCCCGCGCAAAGCGGATTTGATGTTTTACGCTCCATCAAAGAAAACGAAGACACCAAAAGCACGGTTGTTTTGCTCTTGACCAATGTCACTCAGGATGAATCAATCAAAGAGGGGTTTAAATTAGGAGCCGACGGTTATTTAGTCAAATCTGCCTATACACCAGCTCAGGTAGTTTCTGAGGTTAAAACCTTTTTAGTTTGATTCGCCTCCCTTTGCTCTTGATATTTCGTGAGCGAAGACCACCCGCCCAAAGCTACGCAGTTGTTGGCGGGTGGATGAAGCTTTCAAATTTTCGCGAAGCGAAATATATAGTACCACGGCGGCAAGCCGTGGGAATCTATGAGCGTTTTGACGTATCTTACAGTTAAAGAAGCCCTAATCTAAAATTTTAAGCGCTGTCAGGTATATTTTAAAGCATAGCTGTGTTAAAACAACTTGTCATCCTCGATTCTCAACCGGGGATCCAGAAAATTAAACTTGTTGGGAAATAATAGTGTTTTATACTAGGATAAAAACAAATTTTAGCAAAAATCGTTTAAATTGGCCTTTTAACATTCTAAAACAGAAAATAGGCATTCTGGGTATAAAATTGACATTTTTACCAAAAGTTTAAAAAACGTCAATTTAAGGACATTTTAACAAGTACTTAAAAATTTAGTGCTTATTTCCCAACAAATCTATTGTATAGATTCCCGCTGAAAGCGGGAATGACGTGCATGTTTAAAAACGACATTTCGTTTTGCGGTTGCTACAGAAGCTAAAAACTCTGCTTTTTTGAGAAAGATGAACGCGCATTATGTGCCGACGACTGCGACTTTTTGTTGACAACATTTCAAACAATGAGCTTGGTATGACTACTCTCGAATTGGGGGTGGCGGTGGTTATCCTGCTCTCTGCAGTGATCGCTGTTTTTTTAGCGATTGACCCGGGAAGCTTACTTCAAAAAGCCAGAGATCAAAGGCGGCTGGCAGATTTAAATTTATTATATAAAGCCCTAGAAGAATACGGATTAAAGTACGAACATTTTCCCGCCTCCGGCACTTGTGAAAGTAGCGTTGGATCGTGCGACACAAGCTGCCCCTGTTCGCCTTTGGGAAAAGACTGGTCGCATGAAAGTGAACTCTATCAGGGTTTGGTGGGTGGCGGTTTTTTAGCCGGATTGCCGGTTGATGCAGTAAACAATCAAAATTATTTCTATATTTATAAAGCCAAATGCGGCCGGGAAGCTTGTGGCGATAAACAATGTTGCGCCTATTATCTGGGTTTGAATCTTGAAAATGATAAGCAAGATTTCGTCTGGGTTTATACCCCCTAAGGATTTTTAAAAACAGCTGGCCGGCGTGGCCAGAAAGGGACATGCAAAAGGTTTCCGATGCTTCTCAAAGAATATCTTCTCAGGAAATTCAGAAGGGAAACAATCACAGCCAAAAGCGGATTTACCTTAATAGAACTGCTGGTGGTTATTGCGATTATCGGACTGGTGTCGGCCATCGTCATGCTGGCTATTAATCCGGCCGAAATCTTGCGGGACAGCCGCGATAAAAAAAGAATGGCTGATTTGCGCGGAATCTATGACGCTCTCGAGCGCTATGCCTTAGACGCAGGCCAATACCCGGGAGAAACTTATTGTGATTCCAGCATCGGATCGGCAGACCACGCTTGTCCGGTTGATCCTCCGCAAAACAATTGGGATAAAAACAGTTCTTTTTGGACCCAGTTGACCGGCAGCGGTCAAATGGGGATTATCCCCGCGGATCCTACCAACGACATTTTCCATTTCTATTACTATGAACCTTTATGCAATCAGGATATAGTTTTACCCGGTGGGACGATTATTCCTAAGTGCAGCAAAGAAAAAGGAGGAAACGGGTTGTGTTGTGCTTACTATTTAGGGTGCAATTTCGAAGATGACGAGGGGGATTTTGTCTGGGTTTATACGCCTTAAAAAAGGAAACAAGATGTTTAATGTGAAATTTAGCTGCCATCTCTTCCCAGTCATATTTTTACTGGCAGTTTTGGCAGCCTTGACCAATGGCACAGTTTTCTATGTGAAAGTTGCCTGGGCGACCACTTATCACCCGGATCCTATTCCTATCGAAAGCAGTAAACCCGACATGAAGGGTGAGGCTTTGCCGGGTGGAAGCACCGAAGAACCCATAATTCAGACGATTGCCGGAGCTCCTGAGAGCGGAGAAAGCCTGCTCATTAATCTTTTTTTAGAAATCATCATTGGTCTTCTGGTGCTGAGTGCCACAGGGATAGCCTACCTTTTTTGGGAGCGTTTCTGGATCACTGCCAAGTTGAAAAGAGATTATCGACGCAAAGCTGATTTAAACGCCATTCAATCCGGAATAGGGGCTTTCTATAAACTACAAGGGTATTATCCGATACCGGTCAAAGGCGAATATAGCGACGTTTTGGAATCTTTACCCGAGATTCCGAAAGACCCGAAAGAAGGACAACCGACCGGATTTGAAACCGACCGCTTCGGCTATTATTATGAAAATATGATTTCCGGTCCTCAGAAAGAAGAAGGTTTTCTTTTATGGACCTATCTGGAGAACTTGAAAGATCCGCAAATCGAACATACTTGGGATAAAAAACATCAAGGAACGTATCTTTTAACATCTGAATCCGAAGTAAGCGAAGCCAAACTTGTCATTTCCCCCTATATCCCAAAACTCTCTCTCAAAGAGATCAGATGTTTACCGAAAGTAAGAGCTCTGGTTTTTTCAATCACTTTGATTGGTTTTGGCCTGTCTTTCTTAGGCCTTTTCATCTTGGTTTTTATCATTTTGATGCAAAGTCTTTAGTGATATTTCTTTTGTCAAAATTGAGCGGATGTGGTATTTTTAAAATCTGTCGCTTTTTGATTCCCGCTTTCGCGAGAATGACAAAAGGAAAGGTCGGGCATGACATGCATGGTTAAAAGCGACACTCTGGTTTTAAAGGACTATAATAGGAGTCTCCATGAAAGATTTTTTAATTGTTGGCAATTGGAAAGAGAATAAAACCTTGGGCGAAGCCTTGATGTGGTCAAAAGAAGTGTTGCCGAAACTTAAGAAAATTAAGCGGGTTCGGGTAGTGGTTTGCCCCCCATTTGTTTTGATACCGGCGCTCGCCACTCTTTTTGATAACCAGCCTTTGCAGGTTGGTGCGCAGGATCTTTCGGAATTCGTCAGGGGGACATATACCGGCGAGGTTTCAGCCGAAGCGCTCCGAGGGTTTATTACTTATACCATCGTGGGTCATTCAGAGCGGCGCAGGGCCTTGGGTGAGCGTAATAAAAATATAGCCGCCAAAGTCAAGAATGCCCTGTGTTTTGGTATCCGTCCGATTGTCTGTGTCTCAGATAAGGTCGATTTGGAAGGCGCCATCTTCAACGGCGAGGCCGGTTTTAACGAACAGAATTTTCAAAACCAGATAACCTCTGTTTTTGAGGAACTTCCCCCCAAAGAACAGAAAAAAGTTATCTTCTGTTATGAGCCGCCGACTGCCATCAGCAAGCCAATCGGTCCTATAGGTGTTGGTCAAGCGGCTGCGGTTTCCGAAGTCGAAAAAATGGCAAAGATTATCCAAAAAACCGCCCCCACTAATTTGATCTTATATGGAGGCAGCGTCAAGAGCGACAACGTGCTGGATTTTCTGCAAAGCCCCATTCTTGACGGCGTCATGCCGGGCAGCGCCAGCCTAAACGCCCAAGAATTCAGCGAGTTAGTTTTGAGAGTTGAGAAAGCGAACCAATGAAATATGTTGATTTAGGAAAAATTCAACCCAAGATCACCCGGAAGAAGGCAAGCTCCAAACACAAGGCGGTTAAGGTTTTGATCTGGACTTTGATTCTGGTTTTGGTGGGTTACGTCATATTTTCGGTCAAACCCATTGTCGAAAAGGGGATCAAATCTTTTTGGCAAGGTCCAGCCACCGTTTTGTCGTTTTTGAGAAACAACACCAATAAACTTGACCAGGATGAAGGTCGCACCAATTTCCTTTTGTTGGGGATTGATAAACGCTCAGAGATTCCTTATTCCTATAAAGGTGAGAACGGGCAGGTTGAAAAGAACGGTTTTCTTTCCGACACAATCATTGTCGGCAGTTTTCGTCATTCGGACGCTTCCCTGGTTTTATTTTCCGTTCCCCGCGATCTGTGGGTTGAGATTCCGGCTTTTGGCGGAGTTTCTAAAAGATATGCCAAAATCAACGCTGCCTATTCGATCGGAGATACGGAAGATTATCCCGGAGGAGGTTTGGGATTAAGCCGAAACGTTTGTGAATCCATTCTGGATATCCCGATCCATTACACCTTTCGGATCGACTTTGAAGGATTCCGCAAAGCTGTAGACTTAATCGGCGGAATCGACGTTAATGTCGAAAACGCTTTTGATGACTATATGTATCCCCGCGAGGGTTACGAAAACGCTCCCAACCTTTCAGACCGCTATCTGCATGTTCACTTTGAGGCCGGGACACAGCATTTAGACGGAACCAAAGCTTTGGAATATGTGCGTTCCAGATACGCTTTAGGAGTGGAAGGTTCTGATTTTGCCCGGGCCAAACGCCAACAAAAAGTCATTCTAGCCGCTCGGGATAAAGCACTTTCCCTATCCTGGATGGACAGCCCTAACCAAATTAAAGAAGCTTTTACCACCTTTGGCGAAATGGTCCAAACAGATGCTCCTTTATCCGATTTTCCTCTTTTTCTGTCTTTGGTCAAAAAATTGGATTTAACGCAGGTGAAAACCTATATTTTGGGTTCTCTTTCTCAAACAGAAGATAACGAACTTCTGTATAATCCCCCCTTGGAACAGTTTGGCGGAGCCTGGGTTTTAATCCCCAAGAAGGGTGACTGGTCAGAGATTCAAAGCTTTGTACGGGGCGCTCTTTTTGCCACAGAGACCGAGTAAAGAGAGATTTTAGGATTACCGTGGTTTACTTAATTCATGGCGACAACCTTCTGGAATCTTTTGAGTCCCTCAAAAATACAACCGCAGGGAAAGACTGTACAGTCTTTTGGGGCAAAAATTTTAACGGGGCAGATTTTAAGATGGCCGCCAAGAGCCTTTCACTCTTTGGCGAGGCTCCCTGTTTAGTGGTCAAAGATTTTCTGAAAGATAAGCCAGATTCGAAGATTGTCAAAGACATCTTGGATTTTTTAGAAACTAACCATTTGGTTTACAACCTCATCATTTTTTATGAATCCCACAAAGTTGACCTGAAGGCTCCCCTTTTCCAATGGATTCTCAAAAACGGGAAGATCCTCTTTTTTCCGCAGCCGAATAAGCCACAACTTAAAAAGTGGATTTTAGAAAGACTGCAAGCTGAAAATTTCAGCATCGAGAATGAAGCTTTAGAAATGCTGGCCGAAGGCTACAAAAATGATTTATGGGGATTGAAAAACGAGCTGCAAAAATTGGTTCTTTACCGACTGGACGAGAAAAAGATAAACCAAGATGATTTAGACAGGCTAAGTTTCCCCAACGAAGAAAAAAGTATTTTTGAGCTGGGCGATGCTTTAGGCTATCGCAACGCTCAGCGGTCTCTAAAAGTGTTAGCGGGTTTGGTAGATCGGGGAGTTTCGCTTGGCTACATTACCCTGATGGTTGCACGCCAGTTGCGTCTTTTAATCATGACCAAAATTTTAGGTTTAGAGGGTAAAAAAATAGTTGAAATCCAAAAAAGATTGGGTTTGCCTCCATTTGTGGTGCAAAGACTGTATCAAGAAGCTGGCAGTTTTTCGCTGGACGAGTTAAAATCGGCTTTTAGCACTTTAATCTTAAATGACGCTGCGATTAAAAAAGGGAAGAGATTGCCGCGGCTAAGTCTGGATTTATGGGTGGATCGGTTGTGCTTTAAACCAAATGGGAGAGAATGAGTCAAAGCAGGTGTCATCCTGAGGAGTCCCCGCCGAATCGGCGGGGACGACGTGAGGATCCCGCAGGGAAAGTGGTAGAACGAACCTCACCCTAACCCTCTCCTTCCAGGAGAGGGAAGCAGAGACCTTGCAAAGGGAGTCCTTGGGAGGGTGTCATCCTGAACTTGATTCAGGATCCCATAGGTAGCTAGGTAAAACGAATTAGATTCCCGGTTGAGGTCGGGAATGACACAGGTTTAATTTTTAATGTTTAAACATTAAAAATTCAATATTGATTAGAAATTTTAAATTAGAAATTACTTTTGGGATTTGGGTTTTGATTTTCGTCGAGAAGTCTTCTTAGATTTTTTCCGAAGCGGGACAGGTGTAGGGTTCTCAGTATGAGTCTTTGTCAGTTTGGCTAAACGCGATTTTATCCGTGCGGCTTTGTTGGGATGAATAATTCTTCTTTTAGCTGCTTTATCGATCGCTTTCACAGTTTTAGTCAAAAGAGACGGTTTGTCCGTCTCTGAGGTTGCAATGGAGTTTTGTTTGATAAGCCGCTTTAGGTTGCGGCGTACTTTCTGGTTGAACTCGGCTTGTTTTATAGATTTTCTTAAAGCTCTGCGAGCGGTTTTGGTAACTGGCATAATAGTTAAGTTAAAACTCAAAAGTAAAAAGTCAAAACTGAAAGATCAGTGTCATCCTGAGGACCCGCCGAATCGGCGGGGACGTGAGGATCCCGTGGGGCAAGAGACAAAACGGACGGGATTCCTTACTCAAGGTCAGGCCAGACGCATAGATTCAAATTTAATGTAGAGTATTTTAGCAGAAGTTAACGACGAAAGCAAGGCTTTGCGATGGTTTCCAATTTTTTGAAAAACGGCACCAATTTTTTTAAACAAAAACAAGAAAATATTCTTTCAGCGGCCGCAGTTATCGCCCTGATGATGTTAGCTTCCCGTTTTCTGGGGCTTTTGCGTGACCGGCTTTTAGCTTCTTATTTTGGTGCCAGCGCTGATCTGGACGTTTATTTTGCCGCTTTCAGGCTTCCGGATATTCTTTTTCAGTTGATAATAATGGGTGCCCTGTCCGCAGCCTTTATTCCGGTTTTTTCCGAATATCTCTCACGGGGCAAAGAAAAAGAGGCTTTTGCCATCACCAACTCCGTTTTAAACGCCTCTTTCCTGGTTTTTGGCGCGTTGGCCGGCCTCATTTTTATTTTTGCCTATCCCTTGGGAAAATTGATTGCTCCGGGGTTAGCCCCCTGGCAAATTGACAAAATGGTAGTCTTAACCCGCCTGATGCTTCTAGGCCAATTTTTCCTCATTGCCTCTAATTTTTTAACCGGCGTTTTACAGTCGTTCCAAAGGTTTCTCGTTCCTGCAGTTGCGCCTTTAATGTACAATTTGGGGATTATCGCCGGAATTGTTATTTTGTCACCAGGCCTCGGAATCTATGGTCCAACCTTGGGAGTGATTCTGGGTTCTTTTTTGCATTTTATCATTCAAGTTCCCCTAATTTACGCTTTCGGTTTTCGTTACGCCGCAAAGCTGGACTTGGGGCACCAGGGAGTGAAAGAGGTGATCCGTCTGATGTTGCCGCGGACCTTCGGGTTGGCGGTGAGCCAGATAGATCCCACCGTGGATGTTATTTTAGCCTCTTTACTAGGCGCCGGCAGCATCAGTGTTTTTAATCTGGCGCTGCACTTACAAAGCCTTCCGGTGGGTGTTTTTGCTTTTGCGATCGGAACTGCCGCCCTGCCTTCTTTAGCCAAAGAGTACACCGAAAAAAATTTAGATAAATTTAAACAGATCTTTTTGGACTCATTCCATCAAATCTTGTTTCTAACCGTTCCCGCCTCGGTTTTCCTTTTAGTGTTAAGACTGCCGATTGTACGTTTGGTGTTGGGTACCGGTAAATTCGATTGGGCCTCAACCCTTTCCACTGCCTTGACACTGGGACTTTTTTCGCTTTCAATTTGCGCTCAAAGCCTGGTGCATGTTTTGGCGCGGGCTTTTTATGCTTTGCATAACACCAAAACTCCGGTTGTCGTAAGCCTAATCTCGGTGGGGATTAACGTTGTGGCCGCCCTGATCCTTTTCCACACTCGGCTGGAGGTGGCAGGGCTGGCTTTGGCGGCCTCGCTGGCTAATTTCGTCAATGCCGGGCTTCTGCTTTATATTTTAGACAAAAAAGTAGGTGGCTTTGAAAGAAAAAAATTGATTTTGCCTGCCACTAAAATTTTTACCGCTGCCACCATTATGGGTCTGGCTACTTACCTGCCGGTAAAAATCCTAGACCAGGTTTTTATCGATACCAGCTATGTGGCCAACCTTTTGGTCTTAACACTTTTGGTTTTCTCCTTTGGCCTGATGACCTACATTTTTCTGGCCTATCTTTTTGATTTAAAAGAGCTGCGTATCCTCATTGATATTCTGAAAAGAATCAGAAACTGGCCCAGTATTTTTTTTAAGCTTAAAGATGAAGAAGCTATCAAAGAAAAGATCATAGAAGGATCGGAGCACGATGCCTGATTCTCAAAACATTCGTAATTTTGCCATCATTGCCCATATTGACCACGGCAAATCAACCCTGGCTGATCGTCTGCTGGAGGCAACCCACACCATTCCACCGCAGGCGATGCGTTCCCAGGTCTTGGATAATATGGAGCTCGAGCGCGAGCGCGGGATTACCATCAAACTCAAGGCAGTCAGAATGAAATATATTTTTGAGGAAAAGGAATACGAGCTCAATCTCATCGATACTCCGGGGCACGTTGATTTTGCCTATGAGGTTTCCCGCTCTTTGGCGGCTTGCGAGGGGGTTATTTTGGTGGTCGACGCCACTCAAGGCATTCAGGCCCAGACGCTTTCCAATTATTACTTAGCTGCAGGTCAGCGTTTAAAAATTATTCCGGTTATTAATAAAATCGATCTAAAAAATGCTCAGATAGAAGAAGTAAAAAAAGATCTCGTTGTCAGTCTCAAGTTTAAGTCCGAAGAGATCATTTTGGCTTCAGCTAAAGAAGGGATCGGAATCGATGAGATTTTGCAAGCCATCATCCTGCGCATTCCTCCACCCGCCGGTGAGTCAGGCTCGCCCCTGCGGGCTTTGATTTTTGACTCTTCGTATGATCTCCACAAAGGAGTGGTGGCTTACGTACGGATTTTTGATGGCCAGGTGGCTGCCGGAGAGTCGATCTTTCTTTTGGGTTCCCAAGCGCAAACCGAGGTTTTGGAAGTGGGTATTTTTGTGCCTCAGATGCAAGCTTGCGACAGTCTTGGCAGTGGCGAGGTTGGCTATTTGGCCACCGGCTTGAAAGAGGTGGCTTGGTCGCGGGTGGGTGACACGGTGGCGACTTTGCCTCAGGCCAAACCTCTCCACGGTTATCAGAGCCTGAAACCCATGGTTTTTTTAGGGATTTATCCTTTGCAGGGAGATGACTTTCCTTTATTGAAAAAAGCCTTGGCAAAACTGAAACTCAACGACGCCAGCTTGGATTTTGCGCCCGAATCTTCTCAAGCTTTGGGCAACGGTTTCAGGTGTGGTTTTTTGGGGCTACTACATGCTGAAATTGTGAGAGAAAGGCTGGCGCGTGAATATGGTCTAAAATTAATTACCACCGCGCCTAATGTTGAATATCGGGTTTTCCTGCGCGACGGTAGTCAAATCTCTATTCAAACTCCGGTGGAATTTCCCGATCCCGCGACCATTTTAAAAGTGCAAGAGCCCTGGATGATTGCAGAGATTTTTACTCCCCAGGAATACATTGGCAGCATTATGCAGTTATGCGAGGGGAAACGTACGCTCTTTAAGAATCTGGAATATTTAGGCTCACAAGTGAGGCTTTCTTATGAAATTCCTTTGGCCGAACTGATCATTGATTTTTATGATAAACTCAAAAGCGTTTCTCAGGGTTATGCCTCGCTGGATTATAATTTTTTGGATTTTAGAGACACGGAAGTTGTAAAACTGGAAATCTTAATCGCAGAGGAGAAGGTAAATGCTTTAACCCAGATTGTAATTAGCCAAAAGGCTCCCGCAATCGGTCGGGTGGTGGTGAAAAAATTGAAAGAGGTTTTACCTCGCCGGCAATTTAAAGTGGCGCTGCAGGCGGCTGTTGGCGGCAAAATCATCGCGCGCGAAGATATCCCTGCCTTTCGGCGGGATGTGCTGGCTAAAATGTCCGGCGGAGATTACACGCGCAAAAGGAAACTGTTAGAAAAACAGAAGAAAGGGAAGATTAGAATGCGGCTGATCGGGAAAGTCGATCTGCCGCAGGAGGCTTTTTTGGCGGTTCTGGAGCGGGAATAGCCAGAGAGAAATTGGAATTTTGGTTTGCCTCCCTGTCATCTCGACCCGCCGATTCGGCGGGGGAGAGATCCCGTAGAAGAGTGGTAAAGCAGACGGGATCCTCACGTCCCCCGCTAAGCGGGGTCCTCAGGATGACATGGGAATTAATGGAACGAAGCGCCTAGATGACCGAAAGCGGGAGTTTTAAGATGGACAGAAAGGGGATTTAACTATGGAAAGTTTTAAGCATCAAGTTGTCCAGGGTGTTCAAAGACAAAAAGAGTTTGTTCCGGCAGAAAGATTCCACCAGGCCTTAACTGCCAAACTGGAAAAACATTTTTTGATCGCGGTTGCCAAAAGATTGCCGCCTTGGATTAAATCTGACCACCTGACGCTCTTCGCTTTCTTGGGTTCAATTTTAGCTTGCTTTGCCTATTATATGACCAATCAGGCTTTGTGGTGGATACACGTCGCTTCTCTGGGGATTTTCATCACCTGGTTCGGGGACGCCTTAGACGGGACGATTGCCCGAGTGCGCAATGTCGGGCGCGAGCGGTACGGTTTTTACCTGGACCATCTTTTGGATATGTTAAGCGTTCTTTTCGTTTTTACAGGACTGGCGCTTTCGCCTTTTGTGTCTTTGATTCCGGCCATGGCAGGTTTGATCACCTATTATCTTTTGGCGATGTATGCCTATCTTTTAACCTATGTCGCCAAAGTCTTAAAACTTTCTTACGGGATCATGGGTCCTACGGAAACGCGCATTATTTTGGTTCTTTTCCAGACTTTCTATGTCCTGAAACCCGACTTGGGAGTTACGATTGCGGGCCACTATTTAACTCTCTTTGAAGTGATGCTTTTGATTGTCGCCATGGTGATAGGAGCGACTTTTCTTATCTCTGCCTTGCAAACCTTAATCATTTTGGACGAAATCGATCCTTTAGTAGACGACTAAAAACCGATAGTCCCTTAAAAACAGAATGTCGCTTTTGACCATGCATGTCATTCCCGACCCGATCGGGCCTGCCCGCCGAAGCCGTAGGCGAAGGAGGGAATCCAGAACATTTTGTAGATTCCTACTTTCGTGGGAGTGACAGGAAGAAAATCGGGGATGACCAACTGTTTTGGAAAACGTTGTATTAAACCTATGAATAATAAATTCATCAACCTGCAATATACCACCATCAAAACCGCACTGCCGGATTTTATTTATGGGGATCTGCGCGATTTTGTCAAAAACATCAACCTCTATCAGCCGCAGCCCAAAATCCTGGTAGAAAAATTAGCCAAAAAACATCATCTGCCCTGCGAAATGATTTATCTGACTGCCGGCATTGACGAGGCGATCCAGATGTTTATTCTAGCCTATGGGGAAAATACATTTGTGTTTACCCCAACCTATATAGTCTATCGCGACGTTTTGGAGTACGGAAAAAAATTAAATACAGTGTTTTCCATACGGGGCATGGATTTTGTGATTGAAACCAAAAATCTGCCCGAGGCCACCCTGATTTGTTTGCCTAATCCCAACAACCCCCTGGGTTTTACTGCCCAAGAAAAAGTTTTAGAACTTGTTGGAAACAACAGTCAAGCTATAGTGGTGGTGGATGAAGCCTATGGCGAATTCGCCCATCTGTCAGTCATCAATGAAGTAAAAAATTACCCGAATCTGGCGGTTTTCCGCAGTTTTTCCAAAGCCTACGGTATGGCTGGCGTGCGGTTGGGCTACATTGTCGCCGCGCCCGAGATTATTACCAAGGTCAAAAACAAAACCCAGTGGTCAAACGTTTCCTATCTTGCAGTTGGGGCCGCGGTTTCAGCTTTGGAGCATGAAGAATATTTTTCCAAAATGCGGGAAGAAATCAATGAGAGCAGAGAGGGATTGGCCGCCTTTCTCCACGGTCTGAACTTTAAGGTTTTTCCCTCCAAAATCAACGCGGTCTTGCTAAAATTTTCTGCAGCAGATTGCGCTTACAAGTTTTTTGAACATCTTAAAAAAGAGAATATCATTGTCAGCCGCGGCAACGGTAACAGCAATTTTGGGTTGGATGACACTTTCGTGAGGATTGCAATCGGCAACCAAGAACAGATGGAAAAAGTGAGGCAAGTGATAGCTGATTTTAAAGTAAAATTCCCTGCAATTTATCACTGTAGCGGAAACCTTTAGGTTTCCATTTTCTCGGATCATGGCGATTCTTGCGGTCGCCGCTACAGAGTCTCCTTCCTTCGGAATCCCGCATCCCGCCGATCCGCCGATTCGGCGGGTGGGATAACAAGAAAACGTGGTTGAAAATCACTTCTTCCCCAAAGAGAGACTTGACAAACATTAGCAGATAAATATAATTAGTGCTAGATATAAGTGAGATTTTAGTAAGGAGATCTTGCCATGACCGATCTTTCCGAAAGACAGATTGCACTGCTCGGGGCTATCATCAAGGAATATGTTGAAACGGCTGAACCGGTTGGATCTGAGGCTATTGTGCAAAAGTACAATCTTCAAGTATCGCCAGCTACAGTGCGCAATGAAATGGTTGAGTTGACCCGCAAAGGTTTTTTATCAAAACCTCACACTTCGGCGGGACGAATTCCAAGCGCGATGGCCCTGCGGTTTTTTATCAAGGATTTAATGGAAGAAGAACGCATTCCGGTGGTCTCCGAAACTTCTTTGCGCCAGCGCCTCTGGGAGAAAAGATTTGAAAGGGAGAAGTTAATTCGCGAAGCGGTTGCAGTTTTAGCTGACAAGACCGGAGAGCTATCAATGGCGACCGTTGAGGAAGGCCCGGTTTATTATTCCGGCATCTCAAATATTTTGAACTACCCGGAATTTTACGATATTGATCTCACGAAATCCGTGCTTTCTCTTTTAGACCAGCACGAAATACTGCTCAATCTATTTTCACGGGTAACAAGCGAAAGCCCGGTGCGAGTTTTAATTGGTGACGATTTGGGCATGCCAACTTTCGGCAACTGCAGCCTGGTTTATGCGCCCTATGATCTGGGTAACATTTCCGGCAACTTGGGAGTTTTTGGTCCGTCACGCATGGATTATCCTCGTATTATTCCGTGGGTAAGATTTATCAGTGACCTGCTGTCCGAATTAAGCGGGAATTGGTAAGGTTCATTTGTTAATCTCAATCATTCAGATTTTAGTTTAAGCATTCAATGAGCAATTATTTAAAACTAATAAAGTTAATTGTCGTTTTGGGAGTAGCGGCCACCCTGACCGTTACCAGCTTCAATTTTGCTAATTTTGAGCTCTTGAAAAATGGCGCGGCTTATGGAATTTGGCGCGGCTTTCCCTTGGGTTATTATTTTGCCGGAACTTTTGTCGATTGGAGTGGCGGCGGACCCTTTCCTTCCTGGCTGCCGCTATCCTTTTGGAAGATAGGCAATTGGATTTTAGATTTTGCAATTTGGTTTATTTTGGCAGCCTCGATTTTATGGTTAATTGAATTCGGGTTAAAGAAATTGTTTAAGATTGAGTGGTAGATAAAAGTCAAAAGTAAAAGGTCAAAATTAAGGTCGTTCTCCATCAAAGTCGAACAATAGAATTACTCTTCGACTGGAGTCCTCCGATTCGGAGGACGAAATGGAGAAGTACCATAAAATAACTCAAAACTCAAAATGCTTAAAATGAAGATCAAAAAAGAAGAAACACAGGAAATTGAAAGGCTCAAAAAAGAAAACCAAGAGTTTTTAAATCAACTCAAACGGGCGGTGGCGGATTACCGTAACCTCGAGGCGCGTGCCACCAAAGAGAGGACGGATTTCGTACGCTATGCCAATGAGGATTTGTTCTTGAAAATCTTGCCGCTTTTCGAAGACCTGGAAAAGGCAGCTACTCATTTCAAAGACCAAGCCTTAGAATTGATCGTCAACCAGTTTAAAAAGGTACTGGCGGAATATAAGATAGAAGAAATTGGGGCGGAAGGCGAAGACTTCGATCCCCACATCCATGATTGTATTGAGGTGGAAGAAGGTGGGGAGGGCAAGGTGACCAAAGTTTTGGGGAAAGGATATAAATTACAAGATAAGGTTATTCTGCCGGCCAAAGTGAAGGTCGGGAAAAAGCAAGCGGTAGAAATTCAAAAGTAAAAATGCAAAATTGTAGTTCTCGACTTACGCTCGAACAATAAGACAATGAACAGTAGTTCTTTCCGCCGACTCGGCGGATCGAACAATAAAATGATTATTCTTCGACTGCAATGGAGAAGTACAACTAAAAAGGCCAGTAGCTGGTAGCTAGAAGCCAATAGCTATTTACTTTTGCATTTTTAATTTTTATTTAAGGAGGTTTATATGGCAAAAATTATTGGAATTGACCTTGGTACCACCAACTCCTGCGTGGCCGTCATGGAGGGTGGGGCGCCGAAAGTCATTCATTCCTCCGAAGGAGAAAATATCATTCCTTCGGTAGTTGACCCTATTAAAAACATCATGGGTCGGGTAGCTAAACGGCAAGCGGTGGTTAATCCCAAAAACACCATTTTTTCGATTAAACGCTTAATGGGCAGAAAGTATAAAGACAAATCTGTCCAATTCGATATCAAATGGCTTCCTTACGACATCAAAGAAGGCAGAAACGGCATGGCAGTGGTTGAGGCTGAAGGTCGGCAGTTTACACCGCAGGAAATTTCGGCCAAAATTTTACAGAAATGCAAAACCGATGCCGAGGCTTACCTTGGCGAAAAAGTTACAGAAGCGGTGATTACTGTTCCGGCCTATTTTGACGACAGCCAGCGCCAAGCCACCAAACAAGCCGGAGAAATTGCGGGACTAACGGTACAGCGCATCATCAACGAACCTACGGCCGCGGCCTTGGCTTATGGCTTGGACAAGAAAAAAGCGCAGACGATTGCGGTTTACGACTTGGGCGGCGGCACTTTTGATATTTCGGTGCTGGAGCTCGGAGAGGGCGTTTACGAAGTCAAATCCACCAACGGGGATACCCATTTGGGCGGAGACGACTTTGATCAGTTGCTTATCAACTTTCTGGCGGATGAATTCCAAAAGGAAAACGGGATTGACTTGCGTTCCGACCAGCAGGCCCTGCAGAGATTGCGCGATGCGGCTGAAAAAGCCAAGATCGAACTTTCTTCTTCGCAGGAAACGGATATTTCGGTGCCGTTTATTACCGCTAATACAGCCGGACCTAAACACCTTTCTTACAGGATGAGCCGTGCAAAATTGGAGCAGCTGGTCGGCGAATTAGTCGAAAAAACCATCGGACCTTGTAAGGCAGCCTTAAAAGACGCAGGTTTAGAAGTCAAAGATATTCACGAAGTGATCTTGGTGGGCGGGATGACCAGAATGCCGAAGGTCGTCGGGACTGTCAAGAAGTTTTTCGGCAAGGAGCCGCACAAGGGAATCAACCCGGATGAGGTGGTGGCGGTAGGCGCTGCCATCCAAGGCGGAGTTTTGGGCGGAGAAGTGAAAGACGTTTTGCTTTTAGACGTCACTCCCTTGACTCTGGGCATCGAAACTTTGGGCGGGGTGAGGACTCCCTTAATTGAGCGCAATACCACTATTCCGACCTCCAAATCGCAGGTTTTTTCAACCGCCGCTGATAACCAAATGCAGGTGGAAATCAACGTTTTGCAAGGCGAGCGCGAAATGGCCGCGGATAACAAATCCCTGGGGAGATTCATTTTGGACGGCATTCCGCCGGCTCCACGCGGTATTCCTCAAATTGAAGTTTCGTTTGACATCGACGCCAACGGCATTTTAAATGTCTCGGCTCAAGACAAAGCCACCGGTAAAGAACAGAAAATTACCATCACCGGCTCGACCGGCCTGGCAGAGGATGAAGTCGAGAAGATGACCAAAGATGCCGAAGCTCACGCTGAGGAAGATAAACAGAAAAAGGAACAGATTGAAGCCAAAAATCTGGCTGACAGTCTTTGCTATTCAGCCGAAAGAAGTTTGCAAGACGCCGGGGACAAGGTGTCGGCTGAGGTTAAAAAGGAAGTCGAGGAAAAAGTCAAAGACTTGCGGGAGGTTCTCCAAACAGCTGAGGCCGAGGAATTAAAGCAAAAGACAGACGAGCTTTCGCAGGCTATCCAAAAAATCGGACAGGCAATGTACCAAAAACAGCCGGGAGGTGAGAAAGCTTCCGGTTCAACCCAGGAAGAAGCCAAAACCGACGAGGGAAACGATGAATCTCAAGGCGGCAACGGCAAAGCCAAAGAAGGGGAAGTGGTTGAGGAGTAAGTTTTCTGCAAGAAAAAATACTTGACAAAGCCTCGGATTTTTTCCGGGGCTTTGGTATTATTAAAGAAAAGTTAAAATTGAAAATTGAAACTTGAAAAAGAGCGTCATTGCGAGGAACGAAGCAATCTCTTACTTATTGGGTAAGCACTAAATCATAGATTCTAAGCTTCGAATTCAAAGCTTAAATCAATTAAAATTCAAAAAACAGTTTCATCCCGCACGCCACCAGTGTCATCCCGCCCGCCCCCGCCTGCCGGCGAGGCAGGGAATCGGCGGGATGCGGGATCCCGTTGGAGAGTAGTAGGACGGACTGGATTCCCGATCAGGTCGGGAATGACACAGGAAAGAAGAGGAATGTAGCGGCGATTTTTAAATCGCCATGGTTTAGCCCCTGGAAACCTGAAGGTTTCCGCTACGGAAGAACTTGCATGACGGTTGTCTCGTAGCGGCGAATGTGAGGATTGTTTCAGCAAAAAATCAAAGACAAGATACCTTCTCCAAAAGAGAGGGGATAGATTAAGGAGCATTCCATTGGCCACCAAACGTGATTATTACGAAACTTTAGCTGTTGCCAAAAACGCCAGTAAAGAAGAGATTAAAAAAGCCTATCGGAAACTGGCTTTGCAATATCACCCGGATCGCAACAAAGGCCCTGAGGCTGAAAAGAAATTCAAAGAAGTCACCGAGGCCTATGAAATTTTATCAGACACCAAGAAGCGTCAGGCTTATGACCAATTTGGGCACGCGGCTTTTGACCAGGCCTCGGGTTTCCCGGGCGGAGGAGCCTACCAATATCGGACTTATACCGGGAAACCGGGGGCGGGATTCGATTCTGATTTCGGAGGTTTTTCGGACCCCTTTGAAATTTTTGAGCAATTTTTTGGCTCATCTTCCCCTTTTGATTTTGGAGAAAGGTCCGGCAGACGAAAAAGACAAAGTGCAGGTTCAAGACAGGGACAGGATTTGCGCTATGAGTTAAGCCTCTCTTTTTCCGAAGCGGCTCTGGGAACGGAAAAGGAAATCGCCTATCGTAGACTGGAAAAATGTCGGGTATGTGAAGGCAGCGGTGCGGCTGATACGTCGTCTGTCCAAACCTGTCCGTCTTGCGGCGGAAGCGGGCAGATGCAAAGGGTACAGCGTACGATTTTCGGCTCATTTGCGACGGTTGCTACCTGTTCCCGTTGTAACGGTGAGGGAAAGATTATTAAAAACTTATGTCCGGAGTGTCGCGGCAGAGGTGTTTTGGCTCAAAACCACCAGATGAAAGTTAAAATCCCGGTCGGAGTTGCCAACGGCAGTCAAATCCGCTATGCCTCAGAAGGAGACGCCGGCGAACGGGGAGGAGGCTATGGAGATTTATACCTGCATCTCAAAGTGAGCGGGCACTCTTTCCTCAAGCGGGAAGGAGAAGATGTTTATCTTGAGATTCCGATTAGTTTTGCCCAAGCGGCCCTGGGGGATGTCGTAGAAGTGCCGACGATTAAGGAAACGGTTAAACTAAAAATTCCAGCCGGCACCCAAACCGGCACTCAGTTTAGACTGAAAGGAAAAGGGATACAAAGATTGCATAGTACCGGTCGCGGCGATGAGTATGTGAAGGTGATCGTCAAAACCCCAAGCCGTTTAAGCAATCGGGGAAAAGAGTTATTCAATGAATTAAAAAAAGAAGAAAGCCCGGAAGCGTTTTGGAAAAAGTTTTTCGGGTGAATGGGCTGTCATCTTACTACCTTAGCTGGGGAGAGATTCCGTGGAAAAGGAGTGTTAAGTTGCAGTTGTCAGACTGGACATTTGAAGTTGAAATTTGCTATGATAAAGTTTAAGTAAAACCTTCTATAGAGGAGATGCGATGGTTTTTGATAACAACAATTCCCTCACCGACGATTCTACTCCTCAGACGATTGGTCCAAATCTCCAAGACCAAAATGACGCCCAAAGAGTAATCCAAACCAAAATGGCCGGCGAGAGTGCCAAACCTAAAATTGTCCGTCCGATTGTTCCTTTGGCTGGACCAATCCGGCCCGTTGCCGACAACTTACCCCAACCGCTGCCAACAGCAGCAGTGGAAGAAGTCGATTTGGGACAACAACCATCTGTGCCGTCTCCGACGTCCCAAACCCAACCGCTGGCAGAAAAACCGGTTGCGGAAACGCCGGATGCGCAAACTCAAGCAACAGCTGACTTTCAAAAACCAGAACCGGTTTTGCCTGAATCTTCCCCGGAAGCGGAACTCAAAAGCATTACTACGGCAGAAGTCTCCCAGGTTCAGACATCACCTCTTCAAACTCCCAAGATGGCAGATACCACCAGTATATTAGAGCCCCTGGTTGAGGCGGAAGAAAAATCTCAACAGGGTGACAGCGGAAAAGTTACTTCTCCTCAGGAAGAAGTTGATAAACAAATAGAAGAAATTCAAAAAACCACTCCAATGATTGACGAAACATTGCCTTTAAAATCGGAAACTTCGGTTCTTTTCGATAAACCGGCAACTTCAACTGCCCAAACACAAAATCGTCCACCAAGCCAAGTGGATGAAGAAGAGCCGTTGGCAAGAACTGCGATTCCGGGTGATCAATTTGAGCCGGCAAAAAAGGAACCACCGTTTTTATCCAAAGACAGTGCCCCACTTTCGGCTGTTCAACCTAAAAATGAGGAGGCGGTGAGTCAAGCCGTAGCAACCGGTAGTCAGGGAGCGGGGAGCGCGGCATCGCCTCAGGTTCGCACCATGGCGGTTTCAGATCATGATTTTATTAATAAACTGGATTTAGATCCTCAAGCCCAAAATCTGGTCAAAGAAGTTGAAGTCAAGGGCGACCCCTCGGTTTTGGGAAGTCAGGAAAAAGCAGCGGATCAAGATTTCGCTGAAAAATTAAGGCAACAAGGCTTACCGGAAGAAAAGATAGTCGAGGCTTTAAAAGAGAAACATGAAGAAGCTGCAAGTTCAACATCAGGAACACCAGATGCCGCCACCGAGCCGACAGTCGAAAGTTAACCAGAAGCCTTTGCATAAAGGGGTTATCATCACGGCTGGCTTTTTTGTGGTTGGCATTTTGATTATCTGGGGAATTTATTTTTTCCCTTTTTTTTGTGTAACTGAATATAAAATTGAAGGTTCATTTAATCCTAAATATATTTCAGTTGTCAGCCAAGCCATTGCCGAATATCGGCAAGACAAACTGGCTGCGTGTAAAGTAACGCGATACGAGGTTGAAAAAGTAGATTCGGGTAGGGCCTGTCTGCAGGGTTATTACCAATTTTTCAGCCGCGAAAAACCCAAACCTACCAAAATTGACTATCGCAAAAGTTCCTCTGAAAGTGCCACTCTTTCTTTCCCCAACTCTTGTGAATGAGTTTTAGCTGTACTTCTCCACGCCCCTTTCGACAAGCTCAGGATTTAGTCGAAGAATGATCCGCAGCAGACTCCGTAGAGATTTCTTCTACCCCTTGTCATTCCGATCCGCCAGCCGGCGGAGAGGAATCCCTTTTTGTCTTCCTGAAAGGGTTTTCTCACCACCTCCGCCAGCTGGCCGTTTATCGAAAATGTCGAACTTAATTTGATTAGCTCGCCCCTTCGGGGCTCGCTGCTCCAGCGCGGCGTCCCCACCCGCCGCGCCTCCGCTATTTTTTGCACGCGCGATTTTGCGATTGCTCCGCAATCGCTAATTTTTTCTTCTGGTTGGTATTTCAAGAGATTAAAATAAAATAATTAATTGAAGCCCTCTTAACCTAACGGTCGGGAATTTCCACGAAAGCGGATTAAGCGTAGAATTCTCATAAAGCGCATTAAATATACTTTGCCTAATACTAGATATTGACAAATCATATGTTATTTGTTATAATGTCTCTGTTTTTAGAGAGATTAACACTTTCCCTATGAGCGAAACACGTAGAGAAAAATTTAATAGACTCGCTACATACCGCACCAACGCCGTTTTGGATAAAATTAGGATTCTCGGGAATCTCTCCAATCGATCTAATTATGACTATGATGAGTCAGATGTAAAAAAAATCTTCGGTGCTATTGAAGAGCAAATTAGATTATTAAAAGCTAGATTTATGAGTAAGAAAAGAAGGGAGTTTAAATTATGACGTCTAGAGATTTAAGTAATGTAGATATTGTTCTATTTTCTTTACTGAAGTTAGGCGGATCTACAGAGAAAATACATACGGAAAGTCTAGCGTGGGATGCGTATCAAACCTCGAAAGAAAAATTCTCTTGGAGTCTTCCAGAATTTATAAAAAGGGAGTTTCCTGATAAAACCACGGCAAGATATGCTTTAGAATCGGCCAAAAAAATGGGGTTGGTTAAAGGAAGAGCAGGCAAGGATAAGGGGGGAGCAGAAAAGGAAGGATGGCAGTTGACCCCTAAGGGTGTTGAATGGATATTAAAAAACGAAAAAAGAATTTCTACTTCACTTAACATAAAAACGATTTCACAGTCGATTCCTATTGACAAAGCCAAAAGGATAATTAGAGACATTAGATCGCACAGGACATTTACGAAATTTAAAAGGGATGGTTCATTGGTGGCTGTCAATAAATATGATCTAATTGATTTACTTAATTGCAGCCCAGATGCATCAGCTAAAGTTATAAAAATTAAGTTCGATCTATTAAAGAACGCAATCAATCTCACTAGAGATTCTGAACTTAAGCAGTTCATATCAAAAATTGAACGGAAGTTTCCAAAGATTTTATCAAAAAAGGGATTGAAAACCTGAAAAAATATGGGAAAAAAATTTAAACTAGGTGAACCAATAAAAATTGAAATTTCCTCTAGACATTACGACTTTACGAGGCAATTTGCTGTTAAAGATATATTCGACGCGCTCGTTGAACTTATCACAAACTCCGATGATAGTTATGGCCGCTTATATACGAAAAATAAGCGGAGTGAGGACGGAGGAAGAATCCTAATTGAGATAGATTATCGAAGGGGTGACAAACCTTCTCGAATAATAGTCAGGGATAGAGCTGAAGGCATGACTTTAGAGCAAATGGTAACTAAATTAGCAAGGATCGGCGATAGAACAAGTGAGGGAGGCGACCGTGGCTTTATGGCAAGAGGAGCAAGAGATTGCACATCACTCGGCGACCTGACTTTTTCTTCGACTGTGAACGA
>Ga0210016_1001405_pt1 | contig 22375 bp, 26 predicted proteins | sample CryGeyCG2014_300_FD_185454 | JGI IMG/M metagenome (GOLD analysis project Ga0210016, IMG submission 185454) | Groundwater microbial communities from aquifer - Crystal Geyser CG02_land_8/20/14_3.00 (SPAdes) (version 2) | ecosystem: Environmental > Aquatic > Deep subsurface > Groundwater | place... | reverse complement strand
GGCAAGGCCAGGAAACAATAAAATAAAAAATCAAAAAATCAAACCCTCTTGATAAAGGGAACTTGCCCCGCCTGTCTCGCCCCGCCTCAGAGGCGGGGTAAAAGGTGGAGTAAAAGGTGAGTTTTTTTAATATAAGCGAAAATTAACTAAAATTAATGAAAGATTAAATTGCAACATTTTATTACAATTGCAGCATTTCAATTTTTATGTTAAATTATTTATAGGACTTACGCAGTTGTCTTAACAAATATTTTTTAAGCGCGTAAGTTCCGTTATTTATATATATGAACAGTAGCAAATTTTCCAAAAAACAATTGAATTTATTCAAAAAAATGGGAATTGAGGTGATTTATCTTTTTGGCTCTTATGTACAGGGATTCAAAACGCCGCTTTCTGATATTGATATCGGCGTAGTTTTTGCTAAGCCGGAAAAATATCAGGACAATACTTTAGAAGTTTATAATAAGCTTTATGATGTTTTTACAGATATTTTTCCAAACACCAAAGAGGTTGATATTGTTTTTTTGCAATTCACGCCGATTAGTCTGCAATTTAACGCTATAAAAGATGGGGAAATAATTTATGAAAGCAATAGCAAGGCAAGATTTTGCTATCAGGAAAGTGTCTTAAAAAAATATTTGGATTTGAAATATTTTTATAATTTGAGATATAAAGCAATTTTAACAAGAATATAAGATTTTTTGCAAAATAAGCTTTAAATTTCAATAAATTTCTATAAATTTCGCGAGCGCAGCGAGCAAATATCAGATATTTATAGAAATTTACTCCTGTCGCTTCGCTCCAGTCGCGAAATTTATGGATATTCTTAGGACCTTTGCAATGACGATAACTAATGTTATTTTATAAGAGGTCTACAAATATGCAAAATTTCAAAGTAGATAGAATAGATAAAAAAGTAATAGTAGAAAGAATTGATATCATTCAGAAATCTTTTAAAAAATTAGCAGAGTTAAAAAAATTGACTTCCGGCAGATTTATGCTGTCTGATAATTTTGCTATTGCCGAACATTATCTTCGTTATGGTTTAGAAGCGACTTTTGATATTTGCGCTCATATTCTTTCAAGAATTCCCGGCGCGCAGGTTGACGAATATAAAAAAATGGCAGTTGAGATGGGAAGACAAAAATTTGTGCCAATGGATTTTGCTAAAAATACATTAACCAAAATGGCCGGTTATCGAAATCGCCTAACTCATTTTTATTGTGAAGTAACGCCAAAAGAAATGCATAAAATTATTAAAAATAATTTAGGAGATTTTAAAATTTTTTTGAAATACATAAAAAGACTGCTGTAAATATTTCCTAGGGCGATTTTATTGACTTTACATCTTTTAGAAGGCGACACTTCGAAATGTCGCCTTTTGTTTTTTTTGTTAAGGGAAACAAGACTTCACCCTGCCCTTTCCTAGTCAGGAGAGGGTAAACTCTCCACATCCTCCCATCTTCTGTCTAGGAGAGGGGCTGGAGGTGAGGTATTTTCTTTAATATAAGCGAAAGAACTTAAGAGCTTGTAATAAATAGATTGGTTATGTTATAATATAAATATGGGTGTGAATAATTCAAATCAAAAAGAGTTCTCTATTAGAAAAAATTATTAAATTTACCTCTTTCTTCTTAGAGCTAATAGGGCTGTTTTTGAGACTTTGGACTATAAAGAAGATGAAGTGGTAGGAAAATCAACTGCCTTGATGTTTCCTCCCAAGACAAGAGAAAAGGATACTGAAGCAGGACCAAAAAAGGCAATAAGCGGAGAATTTGTTGTTAATGCTGAGTTAAACTTAATATCCAAAAATGGAAAAAGATTTCCCTTTAGTTTTAATGGAACTCCCTTAAAAGATGCTGAGGGTAAGATTATCGGCGCTATTGGTGTTGGGAGAGATTTAAGAGAGATTAGGAAGTTAATTAATGAGCTAAGGGAGGCAAAGACTGGGTTGGAAGAAAAAGTTAAAGAAAGAACCAAAGAGTTAGAAGAAGCAAAAACTATTTTAGAGATAAAGATAGGAGCCAGGACTAGAGAGCTTCAGGAATTAAATAAGAGCTTGGAAAGGCAGGTTCAAGAGAAAACCAGAGAGCTTCAAGAGAGAATTAATGAATTAGAAAGATTTCATCGATTAGCTGTTGGCCGGGAGCTAAAAATGGTTGAATTAAAAAAAGAAATTGAAAGACTTAAAAAAGAGTTAGAACAACGCAAAAAATAAAGGTCGACTTATTAAGTTAATAAAATTAAAGAGATTAAAATTATGATTAAAGCCGGAGTAGGAAGAAGTAATAATTCCGATGCTGTTAAAGCCGGAGCTATGGCGGCCAGAGGCGTAAAGGAAAAAGCGAACCAAGCACCTTCTTTGTTTATGATGCTATTGGATGGTTTAACTGAAAACGGAGCAGCGGCCGTCAGGGGGGTTCAGGAAATTTTCGGGAAAAACTTCCCCATTATGGGAGGTTCAGCCGGGGATGACTTTCTTTTCAAGAAGACATACGAGTATTATAATGACCAAGCCTTGAGCAACGCCGCGGTTGGAATCGGTCTTTCTGGTGAGTTTTCCTTTGGAGTAGGAGTAAGACATGGCTGGGAGCCGATTGGCTTACCAATGAAAGGCAAAAGGGGCCGGATTTCCAGAAAAAGATATTTTTGTTGTTTTTCCGGAAAGAGGTAATTTGGCAAAACAACTTTTAAAAATATTTGACAGACACAGACCTGATTATTTTCATCAATTAGGTTGGATGCCCCTTACTCCCCTAAAAGTTATTAAAAAAATATCAAGGGCTCAATCAGCATTTGGGGCCCGGAGGAAAATGGATGTATGGATTGAGGAGAATCTATGCTCAGATGATTTTTTGTCAGCGTCTTGGAAAGGACCGGAAAATACCAATTTTTTGCCAAAGGGTGGCACCAGAATATGATAAAGGTAATGTAATTTATGTAGGGTATGAGGAAATAAAACCAGATGAAACCCCCGAGGAAGTAGCGGAAAGATTATTGCCCATTGAGTACGAGGTTCAAATTGAGGGGAGGTGCCGCCTGGCAAAAGGAATTTTTAAAGAAGAGCCAGTGCCAAAAATAGCTAAAAATAAAAAGGAAGAAAAAATTTTATTTAAGGTAATGAAATAAGCCAAAATAAAATATCCAAGCCCGGTAAGACATCTTTGACTCGCTTCGCGACAATTTGTCCTGACAAAGTTGGGACAAGTCAAAGTTGTTCTGCTGGGAAAGGTCGAAAATAAACCCGTTTAAGTTTTTAAAGAAAATTTTGGCGGGTAAAAATAATCAACATAAACCTGGTTAGAAATTACAATGAGATTTGAAATAATAACTACTACTCAGCATTTAGTTATTTTTATTGCTTTGATTGTTTCGGCTATGTATTTAATTTCTCTTTCGGGAAGAGTGAGAAGTTTTGTTTATAAACAATCATATCTTAAAAAAGAAAAGTTAGTAATGATTTTATTTTTTGGATTCATTGGTGTTTTAGCTTCGGAGTACGGATTTAAACTGATTGGAGTGATAGTTAATGTCCGTGACTGCATAGCTTTATTTGCCGGAATATTGGGGGGTCCGGCTGTCGGGATTGGAGCTGGTTTAATTTCTGGTTTTTATAGAATGAGCGGATTGGTTTGGTCTGGTTGGACCGGTACATTAGGATGTTGGTCAGCGATAGGCTGCGGTTTAGCTACCATGGGAGCTGGGTTTTTAGGGGCCTGGCTTTCAAAATATAAAAACATTAATATTAGAAAGATTACTCCAAAAGAGATTTGGATAGTTGCTGGAATTGTAGCTATTTGGGAAGTTATCCACCTCCAAGTTATAGTGCCTTTAACCGCGCTCTTGTATGCAGTAAAGATGTGTCCAGCAGTAGTGGCTAAGACATTTGGACCACTGGCAACTTTAACTGCTGAAAAACTTTTTTTCGGAATAGAGAAATTGTTCTTTATGAATCTTTTATTTCCAATGGTGGTTGCTAATGTTTTGGGAATTTTATTATTTCTTTTCATAACCCGGGACGCGATTGTCAAAAGAGAAATAGAAGTGGCGGAAAGAGAAATAATAGAAGCAGAGCTAAAGGTAAAGGAAAAAGGAGAAAAATTTTAATTTCGACATTAAAATTAAATTATCTTAAAGCCCAAGAGATTGGAGAATATTTATATGGAAAAAGAAAATTTTTTACAGAATAACTCTGAAAAACCTGGCTTGCTTTTTCGAATTAGAAAACTTTTGAAAGAAAGGGAAGAAAAAATTGAAGAATTAAAGAAAGCAAAAGAGGGATTAGAAGAAGCAAGAACTGTTCTGGAAATAAAAGTTGAAGCTCGAACTAAGGAATTAAAAGAGCTATCTGAAGGATTAGAAGAAGAAGTAAAAAGAAGAACAGCAGAAGTCCAAGAAAGAGTGGAAGAGTTAGAAAGATTCCAAAGATTAACGGTCGGCCGAGAACTGAAAATGATTGAGCTAAAAGAAGAAATTAAAAAACTTACAAAGGAATTAGAGAAATATAAGCCGAGATAAATCTTAATTATGAAGCAAAACAAAGAAAATCCCGAAGAAACTGAAGAGAAAACAAGAGAATTAGAACGGAAAACTGAAGAGTTAGAAAAGTCAAGGAAGGCTTTAATGAGTTTGTTAGAGGGGGCCGAAGAGTCGAGAAAGGCTTTGATGAATATATTAGAGGATGTTGAGGCAGAGAGAAGAAAGGCCGAGGAAGAGAGAGATAAAACTTTGGCAATTATTACTCATTTTGCCGATGGGCTTTTGGTTTTTGACGAAGAAAATAAGCTTTCTTTAATTAATCCTCAAGCAGAACTTTTTTTTGATATTAGAGCTAAGGATATAATTGGCAGATCTGTTTCAGACCTAAGTGATTTTTCTGGTTTTAAACCCTTGGCAGTTCTTTTAGGGGAAGAAATTAAAAGAGTTTTTAGAAAAGAACTTCAGCTCAAAAAGGATTTAATTTTAGAGGTCTCTACTGTTCTTATTCTTAAAGAAAGAGAGAAATTAGGCACTTTAGTTATTTTACATGACATTAGCAGAGAGAAAAAGATAGAAGAGATGAAAACTGAATTTGTCTCCATCGCCGCCCATCAGTTAAGAACCCCCTTGTCCGCTATTAAATGGATAATTAAAATGGTTTTGGATGGCGATGTTGGAGAATTAACCGCGGAACAGCGGGAGTTATTGGATAAAGGTTATTTGAGCAACGAGAGAATTATTAAGCTGGTTAATGATTTATTAAATGTTTCTCGCATTGAAGAAGGCAAGTTTGGATTTAATTTCGCTAAAGCCGATTTTCAAGAAGTTATTGTTACGGCGATTAGCGGCGTAGAGGATCTGGCGGTTAAAAATCATCAGGAACTAACGATTCATCAGCCGAAAAATCTTCCCCAAATATATATGGACAAGGAAAGAATGATTATGGTTATGCAGAATTTACTCGCTAACGCGATTAAATATACTCCGGAATACGGCAAGATTGAAATAACCGTTCAGGTTGGCAAACAATATCTGCATGTTAAAATTAAAGATCAAGGGGTGGGAATCCCCAAAGAGGACCAGCCGAAAATATTTTCCAAGTTTTTCAGGGCGGCTAATGTGGTTAAATTAGAAACTGACGGAACCGGATTGGGACTGTTTCTTGTTAAAAATATTATTGCCAAGCATAATGGCAAGATTAGTTTAACCAGCGAAGAGGGCAAGGGCACGGAAGTAGCTTTTTCCATACCCATTAGCAAAACTGTTGATTTATAAGACCTCTTGCAAAATAACATTTCGGCTAATTTTTCCAAATTTCGGCTGCAAAATTTAAAAAAATTATTTCAAAAGCTTATTTTGCAAAAGGTCTATAATTTTTTAACAATATTTTTATGAAAAGTAAAAAAATTTTAATAATTGAAGACGAAGAAGCTTTAGCTAGCGTTATCTCGTCTAAATTTAAATTGGAAGGATTCGCCGTAGCGGTTGAAGGCAACGGGCAAGACGGTTTGAATAAGATAAAAGCCTGGCGGCCGGATTTAATCTTATTGGATATTATTATGCCTAAAATGAACGGCTATGAAGTTCTGGAAAATTTGCAAAAAAATAATAATAAAATTCCGGTAATTATAATTTCTAATTCCGGCCAAGCCATTGAATTGGAAAAAATAAAAAAATTAGGAGCAATTGATTACATAATTAAAACCCAGATTAACCCCAAAGATGTCGTGGAAAAAGTAAAAAATATTTTAAATGGTCAGGCAAAAGGTAATAACGAGCCAGAAAAAAAAATCAATCAAGAAAAAGAGGAAGATGTGAGCGGTGGCGCTAAAGTATTATTGGTTGAAGATGATTTGTTTTTGCGCGATATTTGCCAAAAGAAATTAATAAAAGAAGGATTTAATGTTGACATGGCGGTTAACGGGGAAGAAGCTGTAAAAAAAGTGGATGAATTTAAGCCTGAAATTGTCTTATTGGATATTATTTTGCCAGCCATGGACGGTTTTGAGGTATTAAAGAGGATTCGTTCGCATAATGACGAGGCGATTAAAACCATGCCGGTTATTATGCTTACTAATTTAGGACAGGAAGAAGATGTTAAGAAAGCTTTAGAGCTGGGGGCGAGCGATTATTTAGTTAAAGCGCATTTTACAACCGAAGAGATTGTTAAGAAGATTAAAAATAAATTAAATTTATAGTGAGCTTGTCTATCGCTTTAAGATTTTTTAAATTTATTTTCCTTTAACTCTCTTGTCTATTCAATATTATTGTGCTATGATGTGAAATATGGAAAAAGAAACATCAAAAAATGAAATTTTAGAAGCAATTAATGAATTTTCAAACAGGGTTGACGATAAGTTTGATAAAGTTGACGAAAGATTTGATAAATTAGAAGGAAGAGTTGGCAAAATTGAAGCTACTATGGTGACTAAAGACTATTTAGATGATAAGCTGGCTGATTTGCGCGGCGATTTGGTGGTATTAATGCGCAAAGAAGATACCAAGATGATTAAATTAGTAGAAATTTTGAAAAGGCGCGCCGTTATTACCGAGGCTGAAGAAAAAGAAATATTATCAATGGAACCGTTCGCTAAGCTTTACGCCTAAGGGTTAAGTTGATTAAAATTATGACCCGGCTTGTAAAAGCGGGGTTTTTTGTTTTACACTTTTTTGTCATGCCGGCCTATGAGCCGGCATCCAGAATTTTTTGTCATTCCTGACGCTTCGCCGGACTTACTTTTTATAACTAAAAAGTAAGCAAAAAGTTTTGGGGTGCCTCAATGCGCTATCACGTTGATTGTTCTTCTTGCTGTAAGCAGTAGCGCCAACTCAAACCCCCAACCCCCTTCATTTTTTCCCGTTTGTCTTGGCCCAATCGCGCGCTTACGCGGCGGGGAAATTATTGCTGTCTAGTAGCATCTTGTGAACTGGCGGCACCACCGCTAACATCTTCAGGATAAAAATTACCTTTTTGCAAGAGACGAAATTGTTCACATTTCTTTTCTATCTTTTCAATCTCCTCACGCGATAATTCGGCATATTGTCTGGTATCAGAAAAAGATGAAATTTGTGTTGGTCCACCGACACGATTATCTTGTGAACTTGTTTCTTTTATACAAAAAGCAGCAAGTTCCGCAGCGTGTTGTGTTGTGATCTCTGGTTCATACAAACGATTAAGTAGATAGTTGGCTATAATCGGTATTCCTATACATTCAAAACCGGTTGGGCTCTTTCTTGGAACGAAATTATCATTGCTATTCAAGGTATAAATTTCCGGTTTTCCATTCAACATATAACCAGCCAAAGTAATGTTCAATGACGGGCGATCTTTCGGCGTTTGGTGGGAGAAAAATTCATCAAATCGAGCTTTGCCCAACGAACGCATTTGTTCAGCTAATGCAGATACGCTGTTGCGGAAGATCAACTCACTGGAAATTGTATCAAAAAAGTGCATGGCTAGTGGACCATCTCCAGCAATACCTACTGCATTGTGGTTATCTAATTTAAAAATCTTTTTTACGGTATCATTGCTCGTTAAAAAAGAACTTGCGCGACTATCAGAAGCGAGAATAATTCCATTTTTGGCTATTATATAAATGGTAAGTGTCATATTAGGTCAAATTTACCTTAACGTCGTCTCGACCATCTGGCTCTTTGTCATTGCAGGTTGGTTCATGTTGTTTATACATTTGTTTTTCTGCGGCATCTCGAATATATGACTCTGTAATCTTTGCGTATCTAAAAAAGCAACTCTTCGTGCTTATGTAATTCTTAATACATACATTATCTTCGTTGGGAGACAAATGTTGTGAAAGTCTGACATTTATATCTTCTGCTTTACCAACATAAAAAACATAATAATTGCCGTCCTCCGCTTTATAGGATAAGCGATATACGCCTGGCAAATCATTTGGCAGAGCCTCCACCGATTTTTTTTCCAGCGGAGTTAGTTTTGTCCAAGTTAATGTCCAATTTTCCATAAATTTATTTTGTTATTATTAAGACTTTAGATATTGTAGTATACGTCTTTTTCTTGAAAGTGAAAACTATTTCGTCTTTTGCCGAAACTGTCGCCTCATTGAAAAATTGGTCAATTTTTCCAAAGACAAAATCGAAATCTCTTTTAAGTTTCCAGCTTTGGTCCAAATTATTTTTATCCGCAAGGATTACAAATAGCCGGTTGTCTGCGCCGAAGCGTTGCGCTCCTTGATTTTCATACATCCAAATCGCCAGTTGGCGAGGGTTTTTAATTGCTTTATTAATTGAATAACCGCGTGGTAGATAAGTTGTTTTCAAGTCAAATGGTTGTCCATCAAAGAAAATATCAACACCGAAATTATTTTTAAGCGTAGGTACTATTTTGGGGTGTAGGCCAATATGGTCTTCAATTAATACAGTAGTCCAGTGATTATACCAAGTCGCTATAACATAAGAAGTTACATCGTCGTGGAGCTTACTTCTAACGCCATTTATTAAATCTTGATAACGAAAAAATTTCCTGACATATTCCGCTTGAATTTTTTGGTCTAATTGTCCCTGCACTACGCCCCAGTTAAAATTCGTTACCTTTTGAACCTCTTTGATAAGCTCACTATCAGAAATCAGCCTTTGCCGCTCTTTAACTTGCGACTGATATTTTGTCTTAATAAAAGAATTAATTTTATTCTGGGGGAGGTCTATGAGCTTTTTAATAAGGTCGCCCACACTACCCTTCGGTTCAACGCTAACACTCGCCGCAAGTTCTTTTAAGTCATCAGCTTTTATCGCTTTCAATTTTAAGTTTGTTAATTCTTTTTCACTAACCAACATAGTTATTTTTTGAAAACTAAAATATATTCGTGTTTGAAGATATAAAAGCCGCCAACAAGGGCACGATAACGCCACAGATGTTCTTGATTCAATTTCGAGCGATTATTAACCATATTTTTTACGAGTATACTTTTTAGTTTCAAGCCCTGCCCACGCTTTAATGTTTCTTGCATGAGATAAAAACCGAGCGGCACCCATTCGCTGTTTGTGTATTTGTCGCCAATGACAATAGCCAAGTATCTATTTCGATCTAGTAAATCGGAAAAGTTTTCTATCACATCACCAAATTTTGAAGTAAATTCTTCAACTGTTGCGGCATTGCATAAATCTTCTTTCTTGTTGCTGAATTTTATTATGTCGTGATATGGGGGATGTAAAATAATCAATTGGACGCTTTTTTGACCAATCTTTTTAAGAGAGTCCAAAACTTTTTCGTGTGCTTCTTTTTTTGTACTATCGGCGACAATAACTTCTGTAAAAATTTTCCCGTCCTGTGGAAGTTCGCGATTTATATTTTGTATTGCTGAACGCGCGACTTCCGGTACGAGTTCTACTCCTATGCCGTGCCGCCCCAATCTTTTTGATTCAATGAGAGTTGTGCCATGGCCCAAAAAAGCGTCCAGCACAACATCGCCCTTTTTAGTAAACCTCCGCATCATTTGATTCGGGATTTGTGGGATAAAATTGCCGTGATAAACATTATTGTGGGCACCGGACTTGTCGCGCTCGCCAATCAACCACAAACTATCGGTCAGAATATCTTGATATTCCTTCCAATCTTTCAGGTTTAAGTCGTTAATTTTTGATTTAGAGTAGCCGTTCATACGCTTCAATGTAATTGTACAGGATTTTTCAAATTATATCAATTTCTTCCGCCGCGCGCCAGCGTACGATTTTGTCAAGGCGAGCGGGCAAAAATGGAGCGGATATTGACATAGAATATCCCCTTTGTTAAAGGGGGCAATTATGATATAATTATTTTAGTTTATAATTAATTTATAAGTATATGATCAATCTAGCTATCAATGGCTTTGGCCGCATTGGCCGGCCGACTTTAAGGAGAATATTAGATAAGCATCCTAAAATTAAAGTTGTGGCTATTAATGATTTAACTGATGCCGCAACACTGGCCCATCTTTTTAAACATGATTCTTTGTACGGCCAATTTAATGGAGAAGTTAAAGCAGGCGCAGGCAAGTTGATTGTTAAGGGCAAAGAAATTAAAATTTTAGCCGAAAAGGAGCCGTCTAATTTGTCCTGGCAAGATTTAAAAGTTGAGGTAGTTTTGGAATGCAGCGGGGCTTTTACCAAAATTGACGGCGCGCAAAAGCATCTTGCGGCTGGCGCTAAAAAAGTAATTATTTCCGCGCCCTCTGACAGTCTAGAAATACCAACTTATCTTTTGGGCGTTAACGCGGATAAATACCAAGGCGAAGCTATAATTTCCATGGGTTCTTGCACCACCAACTGTCTGGCGCCGGTTGCTAAAGTTTTAAATGATGAATTAGGAATAGAGAGCGGTTTTATGACCACTATTCATTCCTATACTAATGACCAGCGGATTTTAGATTTGCCGCACCAAGATTTGCGTCGCGCCCGCGCTGCTGGCCAAAATATAATTCCAACTACCACTGGCGCGGCCAAAACCGTGGCTAAGTGCATTCCTGAATTAGACGGCAAATTGGACGGTTTAGCCATGCGCGTGCCAACCGCGATAGTTTCTTTGGCTGATTTTATTTGTTTTGTTAACAAAAAGACAAGCGTTGCAGAAATAAATAATTTGTTTGTTAAAAAAGCCAAAGAGGAGTTAAAAGGAATTTTAGATGTTTCCACTGAACCATTGGTTTCCTCGGACTTTAAGGGCAATAATAATTCCAGTATAGTTGACTTGCCTCTCACTATGGTTAAAGATAATTTAGTTAAAGTTATTGCCTGGTATGACAATGAATGGGGTTATGCCTGCCGGTTAGCGGAGATGGCGGAGTATATTGGGGGAAAGTAGATTATTATAGGTTTTGAAATTAATTTGAATAATTTTTAAATTTTTAATTTTGTAATTTTATAAATAAATCTCAATTTTTAATGTTTAAAAATTGAGATTTAAAAATTATTTAAAAATTAAAAATTATAAAATTTAAAATTACACCGTGGACATAATTGCTAAAATAAAAAAAGCGAATTTAGTTGGCCGCGGCGGCGCTTGTTTTCCTGTGGCCGCTAAATGGCTAGCGGTTAAGAAAGCTGCTGGCAATAAAAAATATGTTATTTGCAATGCTGCTGAAGGCGAGCCAGGCGTGGCTAAGGATAGTTATATTATTGAAAGGCATATTAACAGGGTGATTGACGGCATGAGGGTGGCTTGGGAATATTTATCTGCCGGCAAGGTTAAAAATGAAATCGCAGTTGAGGGTTATTTTTATATTAATAACAAGTATTACAAAAGATACGGCAAGAAGTTAATTAAAGCAATCGGTAATTTGCCGATTAAGATATTTATTAAGCCCTATGATGCCGGTTATATCGGCGGCGAGGAAAGCGCGATTTTAAACGCGATTGAAGGCCGCCGGGTAGAGCCACGTCTTAAGCCGCCTTATCCAACAGAGCGCGGCTTATGGAATTGCCCGACTTTAATTAATAACGTGGAAACATTTTATGAGGTGAGTCAAGTGGCTTCAGGCGATTATAAAAATTACAGATTTTATACGGTTAGCGGCGATTGTTTAAATAGCGGGGTTTATGAGCTACCAAATAATTTTACTATAGGAAGAGTATTAAAAGAAACAGAGAATTTGCCTGATTTTCCTTTTTTTGTCCAGGTTGGCGGCAATGCGGCTGGCGAAGTTTTAAATAATCAGCAACTCAAACAGCCAGTTAGCGGTGGCGGCTCCATCGCTGTTTTTAGTTTGACTAAATATCAGGCCAAGGCGCTCTTAGAAAAATGGCTGGAATTTTTTACTGATGAATCGTGCGGCCAATGCACCCCTTGCCGCGAGGGCCTGCTGCGTTTGCATGAATTAATCAGAAAAGAAAAAATAGATTGGTTGCTTTTTAACGAGCTGATAGATAATTTAAAAGAAGCGGCTTTTTGCGGTCTTGGTTCATCTGCAGCTATTCCTCTATCCAGTTTTATGAAAAATGTTTTACCGCTCATGGCTGAAAAAAAATTAGACTTGCCGCGCAGCTGCAGGGAGGAGATTTATAAATATTTCAAATAAATTATTTTTTTTAAAAGAAGCCAAAAATAAAATCCCCGCAAAAGCAAAAAAGTCCTCCTTATCAAGGGGGATAAAGGGGGTTTAAGGATTAAATTAAATGGGCATAGCACATCAAAGCTTAAATCCCCCTCACCCCCTTTGTCCCCGCAGTAGACGGGGCAAGTAAAGGGGGCAAATATATAAAGGGGGCAAAAGCAAAAATTCTCCAAATAGACTGTCTAAAAACTAATAAACAATTACCTTTTGTCATTTCGACCCCGATCCGCCACGGTGGTAGAGACGCCCCGCATTTGCGGGGCGTCTCTACGAATGCGGATATTTTAACAAATTATTTCAAAACACCAAACATTTTTTGTTGCGCCACGGTAGAGACACACAATTGCGTGTCTCTACATTGTGGGCAGTATTTAATGTTTTGTTATAGCGCAAAATATTAAAGATCTCTCCTCCCCCTCCGCCCCGCAAATGCGGGGCGGAGTGCTCGTCGAGATGACAAAACAGAATTTTCGGACAGTCTCGCAAAAAAATAATATGAGAAAGATTCAAATAAAAATTAATAATAAAAAAATAATTTGTTCGCCAGAGCAAACAATAATGGAAGCAGCGCGGCTTAACGGCATTGAGATACCGGGACTATGCAGCCATCCTGATTTTCCGGCTAAGGCAAATTGCCGGGTTTGTTTAGTGGAGATTAAGGGTTGGGCAAAATTAGCGACTTCATGCTCTACTAAAGTGGAGGACGGCATGGAAATCAGGACTGACAGCGAACGCGTTAAAAAATTGCGTAATTTGAATATTGAATTGCTCTTTGCCGAACACATAGAAAAATGTCCGACTTGCATCTGGCGCTTTAACTGTCAACTTCTCAAGTTAGCTGAAAAATATAAAATAGAAATAACTCGTTTTGCTGACAGAAAAAAGCGGAGAAAAATATATAAATTCGCCAATGCTGTGGAAATTGACGGCAGCCAATGCATTGATTGCCGCAATTGCCTTGACGCCTGTTCAGTCTTACAAAATATTAATTATCTTAAATTAAAAGGCAAAGGCACAGAACAAGAAATAGTGCCAGTTGACGCTGACAAGCCACTATTTAGGCGAGGCGCAACTAAAAAAATTGACTGCATCTACTGCGGCCAATGTACGGTCCATTGTCCGGTAGGCGCGGCGCAGGAGCAGACTCATTGGGAAATGGTGGAAAAGGCGCTTAAAGATAAAAGCAAAACAATAGTAGCGCAGTTTGCTCCGTCAATCCGCGTTAGTATTGGCGAAGAGTTTGGTTTGCCTTATGGCAAAGCAGTAACCGGCCAAGTGGTGGCCGGCCTGCGCCGCTTGGGATTTAATTATGTATTTGATGTTAATTTCTCGGCTGATATAACGACCATTGTTGAAGCCGAAGAGTTGGCGGAGAGAATTAAAAATACACCTCAGAGAAAAACTAGCCTGCCGATGTTTACTTCCTGCTGTCCGGCTTGGATAAAGTATCTGGAATTTTATCATCCAGAGTTAATTCCCAATATAACCACTTCGCGCAGCCCGCAAATGCATGGCGCCGGCATTATTAAAACTTATTGGGCCGAGCAGCTGAAGATTAACCCTAAAAATATAGTTGTAGTTTCAGTTATGCCTTGCACGGCCAAAAAGTTTGAAGCCTCCCGGCCGGAGTTAAAAATTACCGGCAATTGGCCGATTGATTATGTTATTACCACTCGGGAGTTTGCCTGGCTGCTTAAGAAAAATAATATTGATTTTCCCAAATTAAAGCCGTCACTGGCCGATAATCCCTTGGGAAGTTGCAGCGGCGCGGCGGCTATTTATGGAGTAAGCGGCGGGGTGATAGAATCTGTTTTGCGCACCGTCCAATATTTAATCCAAGAAGCGCAAGTCTTTGCCTGCGCCAAGAAATTAGACAAGAAAAAATTAGGCAAATTTAAATTGGAATTTAATGATTTCCGCGGTTTGGCCGGCATAAAAGAGGCGACGGTTGATTTGGCTGGTGTCAAAGTAAGGGTGGCGGTAGTCAATGGCATTGGCCAGATTGAGCAAATTTTGGAAAAATTAAAAGAATATGATTATATTGAAGTAATGGCTTGTCCGGGCGGCTGTATCGGCGGCGGCGGCCAGCCAATTCCCACTACTCCAGGGATTAGGCAAAAAAGATTAGAGGCCTTGTATAAAATTGATAAAAAAAGCAGGATTAGAAAGGCGCATGAAAATAAGGCGGCGGTGGAGGTGTTGAATTGGCTAAGAAAACAGGACAAGCTAGAGCGGGAAGTTTTATATACTAAGTATAAGAGAAGAAGCTAGTCAGTTAATCGGTTGATTGGTTAATCGGTTAAGCGTTAGCCTATTAACTGTTTAACTGATTAACCGATTAACTAATTAACCAAACAATATGCCAAACATCATTAAAGAACAAATTTTGGAAAAAATTAATGTTCAAGTTTTAACGCAATTTATTGGTTTGGCTGGTTTAGCGATTGGTTTGCCTTTTTTTATTCATCTGCAATGGTTAACCGGGCCGATAGTAAATGCGCTGCTAATTTTAATTTTGTTTTTAGTCGGTATTCGCAGCGCCTTGGTGATTTGCCTTGTTCCCAGCTTAATGGCTTTGGCCGGCGGACTGTTGCCTGCGGTATTAGCTCCGGCAGTGCCTTTTATTATGATTGGCAATGTAATTTTTGTTTTGTTAATTGATTGGATTTATAATAGAAATAAAAATGTTAATCAAAGCTATTGGTTGGGCGTGGTTGTCGGCGCAACTGCTAAATTTATTTTTTTATTTTTGAGCGTTAGTTTAATTAGTAAATTATTAATTAAACAAGAGCTGGCCGTAAAAGTTGCTCAAATGATGTCTTGGCCGCAGCTGGCTACGGCGATTTGCGGCGGTTTAATCGCTTGGGTAATATTAAAATGGGTAAAGAGAATATAAAGATTAGGATGTTTAGGACTATTATGATAAATAAGATAGAAATAGACGCATTACACAATGCGTCTTTGTTTTGACTAAAGCTAACTTTTATTGTATATTTTAAGCATAATTTATAAAAATTATTTAGCGCTAACTTTAGTTGCTTTATTTTGTTATGTTATTAATTCCCGAATATATAAGAAATATTATTCATAATTTAGAAAACGCCGGTCTTGAGGCCTATATTGTCGGCGGTTGCGTGCGTGATTTATTAATGGCCGAGGAACCTAAGGATTGGGATATTACAACCAATGCCCGACCAGAAGAAATTATTAAGGTTTTCCTGGATGGCAAATACGAAAATACTTTTGGCACGGTTTTACTGCCGATTAAAAATAAAGCGGGTAAAACTGAAGAAGCAGTTGAAATAACAACTTATCGCAGTGAGCAAGGCTACTCTGACCGGCGCCATCCAGATAAGGTTAGATTTGAAAATAAACTGGAAAAAGATTTAGAGAGGCGGGATTTTACGATTAACGCAATGGCGTTAAGACAATTACGAATTACGAATTACGAATTACGAATTAACGAAAAAAAAATTATTATTGATGGTGAAAAATATGGGTTAGTAGACCTATTCGGGGGCGAGAAAGATATAAAAAAGAAAATTGTCCGGGCAGTGGGCGAGCCAGTTGATCGGTTTAAGGAAGACGGCTTAAGGATGATGCGCGCTGTTCGTTTGGCTTGCCAACTGAATTTTATCATTGAACCAAAAACCGAGCGGGCAATTATTAAATTGGCCGGCAGCATTAAGTATATTTCTGGCGAAAGAATTCGCGACGAGTTAATTAAGATTTTAGAGTCAAAATGCGCTGCTGACGGCATAATTATGCTTCACGAGTTAAAGTTGCTGCAATATATTTTGCCGGAATTAGAGCGAGGCGTGGGCGTTGATCAAAATCGCCATCATGTTTATACTGTTTTTAAACATTCAGTTTTATCATTAAAATACACGCCAAGCCAAGATTGGCGGGTAAAATTCGCCTCACTTTTACATGATATTGCTAAGCCGCAGACCAAAAGAATGATTGGTGGCGCTCCTGCAACAGGCGCGGGGCAAATCGCGACTTTTTATAACCATGATATTGTCGGCGCTAAAGTGGCGAAAAAAATAATGCAAAGATTAAAATTTGCTAATGCCGACATAGCCAAAGTTATTACTTTAATTAAAAATCATATGTTTTACTATAATGTTGGCGAAGTAACAGCAAGTTCGGTGCGGCGTTTAATCCGTAAAGTTGGCGAGGAAAATTTAGCTGATTTGATTGATTTGCGCATCGCTGATCGGCTGGGTTCGGGCGTACCCAAAGCCAAACCTTATAAACTGCGCCATTTGGAATATATGATGAAAAAAGTGCGCCATGACCCAATCTCTGTTAAGATGCTAAAAATTAATGGCGACGAGCTGATGAGCTTGTTAAAAATTGAGCCAAGTCCTAAGATTGGCGCTATTTTAGATGTTTTGCTATCTGAAGTAATTGAAGACCCAAGTTTAAACATTAGAGAATATTTAGCCAAGCGCAGTTTACAATTAAATCAGCTTGAGTTAAGCCAGTTGCGCCAGCAGGCCAAAGAAAAAATAGCAGAAAAAAAGATGGAAGACGATCAGGAGATTAAGCAGGAGTTTTATGTTTAATAAACCGAATGTTATATATTTTTGGGCTCGTGGTTAAGTGGTAAAACGCCGCATTCGCATTGCGGAGGTGCGAGTTCGATTCTCGCCGAGTCCACTAGAAATATCTGACGGGGCAAGTTGCGGAGGTCCGGGTTCAATTCCCGGTGAGTCCACAATGCCTGCCGAATTTTGACATTTTATTGTTTGATTATTTTAATTGCCTTGCCATTTATTAAGGCGTCAGCGATTTTTTTATACGCTGAATATAATATTCGCTGATAAGTGCTTTGGGAGGTGCGCATTTTTTTTGCTGCTTCTTTTTGTTCTAAATCATTAATATGGCGTAAGCGAAAAGCTTCCATTTCCTCGGTTGTCAATTCCACAATCTCAAGAAATCTCATGGGCACGCCTTGAGGTTTAAAATAAGTTATATTCGGATTAAATTCTATTTTTCTATAAAGTCTTGGTCTTGGCATATTAATTTAAGATTATATATTTATACTTTAGTGAACCAAGGTTCTAGCGGAGCGTTAGCGAGGCAGGTTCTTATTTTCTCTCTAAATTAATTTTACCCTGTTAAATACCCTATTAAATAGTGCCGAAGGCAATTTAATAGGGTAATTTGTAAAGCAAATTATTTAACAGGGTGAACCCCATTAGAAATCTTGCCTTTTTAACGGGGCTTCGCAATTTGGACATTGAAGCGGGTCTCATCCTAATCATTAATTTAACAAAATCCTTTCTATAAGGAATTCTGCCAAGGATTGGGATTTTATTCATTTTGGCGAACCTTTCTATTTCTGAACAAAAGCTTTTCTCAAGGTCAAATTTATTAATAACACCACCGCGTTTTATTCCAAAATGCTCGGCTAAATATAAAACTCGTTTTAGATCAAACAAAGCAGATGGTGTGGGTTCCGTCACTCCAATAATATAATCTGTGCCAACCAATGAAGCAATAACGGGACAGCCAATTCCGGGCGAAGAATCTATAACCATTATGTCGGCTTTTATATTCTTATTAATCTTATCAGAATATTTCCTTACTTCGGCGACAACTTCGCCGGAAGCAAGTTCTCCTAATTTAAGTTCGCTGGAAACTAAATTGACCCCATAATTCTTTCCAGTATAAATTGTACCAATCTCTTTTTTTATTTCTGTTATAGCGCCATAAGGGCAGGCAGAAAGACAAGCCATACAGCCAATACAAGCATCTTTAACAAAAGCAGGATATTTTCCTTTAACCCAAACAATAGCGTCTCTCTTACAAGCTAAAGCGCATTTCCCACACTTTGTGCATTTACTATAGTCAAATTTTGGTATGGACTGATAAACAGTAGTATATTTTTTTCTTTTTATAGAGAGCAAAAGGTGGTCATTTGGGCATTCAGCGTCCGCGTCCACGAGTATAGTTTTGGTTTTTTTAGCAAATTCTACCGCCAGCGAAGTCGCTACCATTGATTTACCGACTCCGCCCTTGCCTCCAGTAATTGCGATTTTCATACTTTTTTAAAAATTAAAGAAATTAAAAAGAAAGAAGTTGAAATAAGAATAATCAAAGGTCCAGCTGGGAATTCAGTTATTTTAAAAAGAAAAACTCCCAAAAGAGAACTTATGGCTCCAAATAATAATCCAAAAAGAGAAAATTGGAATAAATTTTTACTTAAATTTCTACTGGTGGCGGCAGGGATTGCTACCAAAGCGGCAGTTAAAAGCCCGCCCACCACTTTTACTCCCAAAGCAACAATTATAGCAATAGAGAACAAATATAAAAGATTATATTTTTTAACCTCAACTCCTTCGGATTTGGCCAAATCTTCAGAAACATTAATCAGAGTCATTTTCAAATAAATTTTCTTGATTACTACAAAGAGAAAAAGACACAAAAAACTCACTATTACTGTATCCCAAAAACCAACCTTGGAAATATCGCCAATTAAAGCAGTTTCCGCCTGCTCAATTGGTAAAAACAAAAAGGCAATAGCAACGCCCGAAGCAAAAACAACGGCAGTTAAAGCTTCCATTGGTAGTTTGGTTCTCATTTCGAAAAGCCAAATCAAAACTATTCCTAAAATTACAAAAGGGAAGGCACCTAAAGAAATATCAAAACCATAAATTAAAGCCAAAGCAATTCCTGGCAAAGTTAAATGTCCCAAGGGACCGGCAACCAAGACCATCTTTTTTGATAACATCAAAGTCCCTAAATACCCCGCCACTCCTCCAATTAAAATTCCACAGATTAAACTAAGAAAAAATTGAAAATCCATAATATTTAGAAATTAGAAATTTTTAATGTCTATGATGCTCGTAAAATTTCACTTCTTCGCCATAAAGCTTTCTTAAAATTTCTGGAATTAAAACTTCTTTTGGAGAACCTTGACAAATCGGGCATTTATTCAAGCAAATTACAGAGTTTGAAAATTTATAAACAACACTTAAATCATGGGTTACAAGTAAAATTGTTAAATCCTTTTCTTTTTTTAATTTAGCCAACAATCCATAAATAGTTTCTTCTCCCCCTATATCGATCCCAGTAGTTGGTTCGTCAAAAAGTAAAACATCGGGATTTCTAACTAGAGCCCAAGCAACTAATATTCTCTGAAATTGACCAGAAGATAGTTCTCCGATTTTTTTATTTAAAGCACTTCCAAATCCTACAGAATTTAAAATTTCCCTTATCTCTTTTCTTGAAGCTCTTTTCAGCTCAAAAAATTCTTCAACGCTCATCGGAGTCTCTTTTATAAACGGCAATCTTTGGGGAACATAACCAATTTTAACTTCTTTTTCCCACTTAATTTCTCCTTTATATGGCAAAATTCCTAAGAGCGTTCTCAGCAAAACTGTTTTTCCTGCCCCATTCGGACCCAAAACCGTTAAAACATCACCTTGTTTTATTTCAAAAGAAAGGTCTTTGATGATTTCTTCTTTTTCCAACCTCACATTCAAATTTTTAACTTTTAAAATTATATTTTCTTGCATAATTTAATTTTTTTAGAATTTTAGAATTTGGAAATCTTTTTCATTCTTTTAACAAATTTTCCAAATCAATCCTATACATTTTACAGACCTGGCAAAGGGTTAAGTTTTCTATTTCAAATTTTGCCATCGGACAACCCAAACAAGGCAAATTGTATTTTGCCAGAATTTTTTCGGCCTGAGGATATTTTAAAACCTCAGCCAAAGTTGTGTCTTTGGTAATTTTTAGCATGGGTTAGCCAGCCAGCCAACCGCCATCTATTACTACAGTGGAGCCAGTGATATAAGATGAGGCATCTGAAGCCAAGAATAAAACCAGATTGGAAACCTCTTCTGGTTTTCCAACTCGGTGCATTGGAACTCTGGCTAACATTGCTTCCATTGTTCCAGGGTCTTTTTTTACCGGGTCAATCATCGGAGTGTCAATCATTCCAGGAGCAATAGCATTAACCCTAATTCCAAAAGGAGCTAATTCCACAGCCAGGGCTTCGGTCATTCCAACAATTCCTCCTTTGGAAGCGCAATAATGAACAAGGGTGGGAAAACCAATTCCCTGCTGTCCCATAGCTACTGAAGCGATATTAACTATCACTCCGGCTTTTTGCTTTGCCATTTCTTCAGCAGTAGCCTGGGCACAAAGAAAGTATCCTTTAAGGTTAATGTCAATGGTTCTATCCCATTCCTCTTCAGTTAACTCTAGAAATGGTTTGAACTGGGTAATTCCGGCATTGTTAACCAAAATATCAACCTTGCCAAATTTCTCAACCGTTTCTTTGACCATTTCCTTAACCTCTTCTTTTTTTGATACATCGCACTTTACCGCTATTGCCTCTCCCCCATTTTTTTCAATCTCCTCAACTACCTTTTGACAATCCTCTAAAGAAATATCAGCTACCACTACTTTTACTCCATCTTTAGCTAAAACTAAAGCATGGGTTATCCCCATCCCTCTTCTGGCGCCAGTAACAATGGCTACTTTATCTTTTAAGTCCATAAAATAATTAATGATTAATAATTAATAAAATCGACCTTTAGATTTAACTTATTTAGAGTTTCTCTATTTTTTATTTAAAGTAAGCCGCAGAAAATACTTATTTTTGAAGCGAGGACTGTTTGACCCCGCATTTAATGCGGGGGAGTTCCGCAGCGAGAAAATAAGTGTTTTCTGCGGCTTACGGAATAAAACCCTAAATGAGTTCATTCTTTTTTATTATACTTCATTTAGCCGAACATTAAAAGTTCGGGTTTGAAGATTAGTAAAATTCCCAAAACAAATATTAGCAATCCTCCAATTAAAGTGGCCCAGTAATTGTATTTATCAGTAAAGCCAATTCTACTCAAGGTGATGACAGCTAAAGAAAAAATAATTAAATTATCAAGCATAAAAATAAAAGTATAAAGTAAAAGATAAAAATAGTAACTTAAAGTGCTAATCGGATTAAGAGCTAAAATTCGAGTATAGATAGCTGGCAAGCCGGCTGAGCAAAAAAATTCAACTAAATTGACCCCGAGAGCCAAAATAATTAAACCGCCAATCATGGCTAAGGTAATTGGAGAAGCGGCTATTTTTTCTGCCCTTTCTTTCAATTTCAATTTTTCTTCAATCCGCGAACTTATCCCTAAAACTTTACATACCCCAGGATGATAAGTAATAAAATTTTTAATCTGCCAAATTCCTAAAATTCTTTTAGAATCTCAGGTCTATGAGCCATTACCTTAACCCATTCCGGAGTTTTACCGGTTTCTTTTTCAAATTTTTCATAAACCGCTTTGATAATTTCTTCAATTTGATTTTTTTCTAACGAAGGAATTAAAGCCATAAATTTAGAGGATTGAATTAAGTTTATCTATTATAACTTGTTTGGGCCTTAATCCAACTGCTCTCTCTTTTATTTCCCCTTCCTTAAAAATGATAATGGTTGGAATGCTAAAAATTTCATATTTTTCAGCAGTTTCTTGATTTTCCATCACATTTAATTTCCCAACTTTTATCCTGCCCTCAAATTCTTTGGCGATTTCTTCAATAATTGGTCCCAACATTACACAAGGAGGACAAGTTGGACTCCAAAAATCAACTAAAATTGGTTTTTCGTTTTTTATAACCTCCTTTTCAAAATTTTCGTCAGTTAAAGTAATCATATTTATTTTCAATTTTTTTAAGTTTTCCGTTTATGAATTTTTGCAGAACTTCTTTTATTATACCGCTTCCTGTGTAAATTTCAATATTGAATTGTTTTAAAACATCAAAAGCTCTCGGACCCACATTGCCCGTTATTACAGCATTAACATTTTTTTCTGCCATCAATTGAG
>Ga0210016_1001401_pt1 | contig 22403 bp, 20 predicted proteins | sample CryGeyCG2014_300_FD_185454 | JGI IMG/M metagenome (GOLD analysis project Ga0210016, IMG submission 185454) | Groundwater microbial communities from aquifer - Crystal Geyser CG02_land_8/20/14_3.00 (SPAdes) (version 2) | ecosystem: Environmental > Aquatic > Deep subsurface > Groundwater | place... | reverse complement strand
TGTTTCTGCGCGGTCGTTGCGCCGGATGTGGGACGCCAATTTCACTGCGCTATCCAATCGTCGAGGCAGTGAGCGGCGGATTGAGCGCCTTCGCCGCCTGGCATTTTGGTTTTGGTCTCGCCGGCATTGCCGCGCTTTTCTTCATCTGGGCATTGGTCGCCCTCACCTTCATCGACTTCGACACGCAGTTATTGCCGGACAGCATCACCCTGCCTCTGCTTTGGCTCGGCCTGCTGCTGAATCTCAATGGCGCGTTCACTTCGCTGGCCAACGCGGTAATCGGCGCGGCCGCCGGTTATCTGGTGCTGTGGAGCGTGTATTGGGCGTTCAAGTTGCTCACCGGCAAGGAGGGCATGGGATTCGGCGATTTCAAATTGCTTGCCGCCATCGGCGCCTGGCTGGGATGGGCTCTGTTGCCGCTGGTGATCCTGCTGTCTTCTCTGGTCGGTGCCGTAGTCGGTATCGCGCTGATCGTGCTGGCGAAAAGAGGCCGCAACATCCCCATTCCTTTCGGTCCATACCTGGCGGGCGGCGGCTTGATCGCCCTGTTCTGGGGACAATCGCTCACCCAGTCCTACCTGCAACTGCTGGCACCATGATGCACTATTACGGACTGACCGGCGGCATCGGCAGCGGCAAGAGCACGGTGGCGCGGCTTCTGGGCGAACTCGGTGCGCGTGTGATTGACACCGATGAGATTTCGCACCAGCTGACCGCGCGCGACGGCTTGGCGATACCCGAGATCGGTGAAACATTTGGCGCCAATTACATCACGGCGGAAGGCGCACTCGACCGCGCCCGCATGCGCCAGCTGGTCTTCAGCGACCCCGCCTCGAAAATGCGCCTGCAAAATATCCTGCACCCGATGATTCTGACCGAGACAAAAACCCGGGCGCTCATGCCCAGCCTCGCGCCCTACACGCTGGTCGTCGTGCCTCTGCTGTTTGAAAGCATGCGCTACCGCAACTGGCTGCAGCGTGTGATCGTGGTCGATTGCCCCGAAACCGAGCAAATCCGCCGCACGATGCAGCGCAACGGATTGGACGAAACCGCCGTGCGCGCCATCATGGCGCAGCAAATGACGCGCGCGATGCGCCTGCATCTGGCCGACGAGATCGTTCACAACGATGGCGACCTCGACGCGCTGAAAATCGAAGTGGCGCGGTTGCATCAGCGCCTGCTTGCGGCCTGAAAGGCGGTTGACGATGTCCGGCGCTGCCTATATCTTTCGCCATTGACCAACCCGCCACACCAAGCCGATAACCGTGATCAGCTACGAATTTCCTCTCAATGAGCGTGTGCGCACCATGTTGCGCCTGGAAGATTTGTTCACGCGCGTCGAACGTTTCATTGCCCGGGCAGATCGGACCGATCACCATGCCGCGCTCGGTGTGCTGTTCGAGATCCTTGAGGTCGCCTGCCGCGCCGACCTGAAGTCGGACCTGCTGCAAGAGCTGGATCGCCAAAAAAAGGCACTCACTGCCCTGCGCAACAACCCGCAGATATCCGAAGATGCGCTGGATTCAATACTGGATCAAATCGAAAATGACAGTGCCAAACTGCTGGAAATCAACGGCAAGATTGGGCAGCACCTGCGCGACAACGAATGGCTGATGGGCATCAAGCAGCGCGCCGTCATCCCCGGCGGGGTGTGCGAGTTCGACCTACCCTCCTACCATTATTGGCAGCACTTGCCGGAAGACCGGCGGCGCGCCGACTTGGGCGAATGGCTGGCACCACTGTTGCCGCTCAAGGCCGGCATCAGCATCATGCTCAAGCTGTTGCGTGAAAGCGGCCGTGCCCGTCGCTTCACCGCGCATCAGGGCTCTTTCCAGCAAATGCAGGGAGGGCGGGTGGCGCAATTGCTCAGCGTCACGCTGGATCGGTCGCTGCCCTGTTTTCCGGAGATCAGCGCCAACAAATACGCGCTGAATATTCGCTTTGTGGCCGCCGATTTCTGCGCCAAGACATCGCTATACGAACAGGATGTCGATTTCAGCCTGGTTTTCTGCTCGCTGCAATGAGTAAACCGCTCATCGTCACCTGCCCCACCTGCGGCAAAGCACATCCATGGGACAGCAACAACCGCTTCCGTCCCTTCTGCAGTGAACGCTGCAAAATGATCGACCTCGGCAAATGGGCAAATGAGGAATATCGCGTCGAACAACGCGAACGGGATAACGGGGATCAGGAAACCCAGGCTTGACGCAGCAAAGCGATGCCGTGCGCGCCTTGCCGCCACGCGGTCTGCATGTCATCGTATTTCAGACCGCCCAGCGCATACACCGGTATGGACGAACCCGCCGCGATCGCGGCGAAATTTTCCCAGCCCAGATGCGGCGCACCCGGATGCGATTGCGTCGGCAACACCGGACTCAATAACGCAAAGTCACAGCCCAATGCTTCCGCTTGGCGCAACTCGTCCGCGTTGTGGCAGGAAGCCGCGCACCAATTCACTGCCGGACGTTCAGCCAATTCTGCAAGCTGCGTCGAGGTCAGCTGCACACCGTCCGCGCCGACTTCCTGCGCCAGCGCCACATCGCCGTTGAGCAACATGCTCGCCCGATGGGCATGCGCCAGCTCCACCGCGCGCAAGGCCAACTCACGCAACACATCACCAGAGAGAGATTTTTCGCGCAACTGCACCAGCCGCAACCCCCCTTCCAGACTGGCCTGCAGCCTTGCCAGGAATGGCTCTACGCCGAGCTCGGCGGCGTTGCTGATGGCGTACAGGGCGGGCAGCTCCAGCGCGCGCAGAATGGGGAAGTTGGCCGGGAGGATGGGTTCAACGATGACCTTTCCCGGGTGTTGCCAGGAGAATTGCTGGCCTTCATGCGGATGCAATTCACCCGTCCAGGCTGTCACGCGAAAGAAATTCAGGCGCACCGTGGCATGCGGATAAGTAAATACTCGCGTCAGCCAAGGGTAGGCCGTCTCGACTCTGATGCCCAACTCTTCGCGCAACTCGCGCACCAGCGCAGCGCGCGCCGTCTCGCCCGGCTCGATCTTGCCGCCGGGAAATTCCCAATAACCGGCCCAGATTTTGTCAGCGGGACGTTGGGCGAGGAGGAAAGAGCCATCCGGACGTTGCAGGACGCCCGCAGAGACTTCAATGATTTTATTTTGCAACATGCCGGCCGCACCAGTCGCGCGCGAATTGCCCCGCCACTCTCCCGCTCCTCGAACCGCGCGATAGTGCCCATTGCAGCGCCGCCGTGCGCACCTCGTCTGTCATGCCGTGCTGCCACCCATGCTGTGCCAGCCAGTGCGCCGCCACCGCGAGGTACTCATCCTGCGTGAACGGGTAGAAGGAAATCCACAGGCCGAAGCGTTCAGACAATGAAACTTTCTCCTCGATACTCTCCGCCGGATGCACTTCATCGCCAACATGCCTGGTGGCGAGATTGTCCTGCATGGAATCCGGCATCAGGTGGCGACGGTTGGAAGTGGCGTAGATCAGCAGATTATCGGAGAACGCCACCAAATCGCCGTCCAGCGCGGCTTTGAGTGCCTGATAGCCCGGCTCGTCGGTGTTGAAGGAGAGGTCGTCGCAGTACAGGATGAAGCGCTCGGCGCGCCCCTGCACCAGAGCGACAATATGCGACAGGTCGATCAAGCCTTGTTTGTCGATCTGAATCACGCGCAAACCCTGCGCGGCATATTCGTTCAGCAGTGCCTTAACCAGCGACGATTTCCCGGTGCCGCGTGCGCCGGACAGCAACACGTTGTTGGCGCTGCCGCCGTTGACGAATTGCAGCGTGTTCTGCCGAATGCGCTGTTTCTGGTCGTCGATGCCGAGCAAGTCGGTCAGCGCGATGCGCTGAAAATTTGGAACGGGATGCAGCGTGCGCTGCCGGTGGTCCCAACGGAAAGCCGCGGCAGATTGCCAATCGGGGGCTTGCGGCTGCGCGCCAGGCAGGATGTTTTCCAGACGTGAGAGCAGACCTTCGGCGCGGGCAAGGAAGTTATCCAGCTTATCCATAGGAAACCATCCCTTCTGAAATCCGTCGCGAGCAGATCAAGTGCTAGGCGCAGTTGAGCGCGCGACGCAGACATACCGTGATGGTAGGCAAGGAAGCGCGCGATACTGTAACAACGCAGATTGATCGCACAGCAGGATTTAGCTTCTGTAGCTCGCGTTGATCTTGACGTAGTCGTAAGAAAAATCGCACGTCCACAGCGTGGCGTTCACCGCGCCGCGATTCAGCACGACGCGGATGGTGATATCGCTTTGCTGCATCACGCGCTGGCCGTCCGCTTCCTGGTAGCTGGCTGCGCGTCCGCCGTGCTCGGCCACCAGCACATCGTCGAGATACAGCTTGAGCGTTTCGACATTGAGGTCGGTAACGCCCGCGTAGCCAATCGCGGCCAGGATGCGCCCAAGATTGGGGTCGGAGGCAAAGAACGCAGTCTTGACCAAAGGCGAATGCGCGATGGCGTAACCGATTTTCTTGCACTCGGCTTCATCCTTGCCGCCCTCGATTTTGATGGTAATGAACTTGGTTGCGCCTTCGCCGTCGCGCACGATGGCCTGCGCCAGCAGCGTCGCCACTTCCGTAACGACCTCCAGCATCTGCCAACGGTTGGTGTCGTCAATCACCACACCGCTCTTGCCCGTGGCGATCAGCATCAGCGCATCGTTGGTGGAGGTGTCGCCGTCCACCGTAATGCAATTGAAAGAGGCATTCGCCGCATCCTTGACCAGGAGTTGCAACAGCGGTTGCGAGATGGCGCCGTCGGTGGCGATGTAACCCAGCATGGTGGCCATGTTGGGGTGGATCATGCCAGAGCCTTTTGACATGCCAGTGACGGTGACAGTCTTGCCGTTGATCTGCACTTGACGCGAGACGGCCTTGGCCACGATGTCGGTGGTCATGATGGCTTGCGCGGCATCAAACCAGTTGTCGGCTTTCAGATTGGCGATGGCTTGCGGCATCCCCGCGATGATTTTTTCAACCGGCAGCGGCTCCATGATGACGCCGGTGGAGTACGGCAGCACCTGCTCCGGTTCGCAGCCCAGCAGTTTGGCCAGTTCGGCGCACGTCGTGCGCGCTGCCTGTATGCCGGCTTCGCCGGTGCCGGCATTGGCATTGCCGGTGTTGACCACCAGCGCGCGAATGTCTTGCCCAGCCGCGAGATGCTCACGCGCAACGACGACCGGGGCGGCACAAAAACGGTTGGTGGTGAACACGCCCGCAACGTTCGATCCCGCATCCAGTTGGATGACCAGCAGATCCTTGCGGTTGGAATACTTGATACCGGCCTGCGCAATCCCCAGAGAAACGCCGGCAACGGGCAACAGTTGTCCCGCCACGGGCGCAGAAAGATTAACCGGCATGATTCAGAAACGTCCGCCGGTTTTGTACAGATAATTGCTCATTTCCACCGATTGCGCATTCATGCGACGCACGATGCCATGTGTGTGGCGGACGATGCCGCGCATTACATAATAGACAATGGCGGGTTGATAATTCAGCAGCGATTCGAATTTGCAGCGATCGAGCACCAACACTTTGCAATCGGTCTTGGCGGTCACGGTCGCGCTGATCTGCGAGACATTGCCGCCGACGAAGGTAATGATGCCGGCCAGATCGCCCGGTTGCAGCAGATGCAGGGTGGCGTGTTCGCTGCCGATGGTCGCGCTCGCTTCTACTTCCCCGCTTGCCAGCACGATCAGCGAGTTCTTCAGGCGCTCTTCCCCGGGGCGCAACAGACTTTGCCCCGCCTTGAACTCCATGACCTCGAACAGCTGCCCGAGCGATTCAATCTCGGCATCGCGCAACTCTTCGGTCAAGGTCGAGTTGTGCAGGGTTTGTAAAATCAGATCATCGGTCGGCATCGTCTTCTCCCGTCTGGTTGAGGTGTTCAATTCAGTTTCCCGTGGCACTGCTTGTATTTCTTGCCCGATCCGCATGGGCAGGGATCGTTGCGGCCAACCTTCTGCCCGTTGCGCACAAAAGGCTTATGCTCCGCGTCGGCAGACTCATTCTGGCCCAGCGCCTCGTCATAGTCGGCGTGATGATACTGCACATTTTCAGGCGCGTGTGGCACCTCCGCCTCTTGCACTGCCTGCTCGCTGCGAATCTGAACATTGAGCAAGGTCTGAACGACGTCGCGTTTGATCGCGTCCAGCATGGCAGAGAACAGTTCAAACGCCTCGCGCTTGTATTCCTGTTTTGGATTCTTCTGCGCATAACCGCGCAAATGGATGCCCTGGCGCAGATGATCGAGCGCTGCCAGATGCTCACGCCAGTGCTGATCCAGACTTTGCAGCATGACAATGCGCTCGTAACCGTGCATCAACTCGGCGCTGACCTGCTCCACTTTGGCCTGGTACTGCTCGTGCGCCGCATCGGCAATGCGCCGGAACAAGCCGGTCGGATCAAGCTGCTTGTCCTGCTCCATCCATTGCCCGACGGGCAGATGCAGCTGGAATTCAGCCGCCAGCGCCTTCTCCAGGCCCGCCACATCCCATTGCTCTTCCATGCTGTCCGGCGGCAGATGCAGATTGACCAGATCAAGCAGCACACTGTCGCGCATCGCGCTGATGGTATCGCTGATGTCGGCGCTTTCGAGCAACTCCGCGCGCTGCTGGTAGATCACCTTGCGCTGATCGTTGGCCACATCGTCGTATTCCAGAATCTGTTTGCGCATGTCAAAGTTGCGCGCCTCGACCTTGCGCTGCGCGTTCTCGATGGCGCGGGTGACCCAGCTGTGCTCAATCGCCTCCCCCTCCGGCAGCTTGAATTTATTCATGATTGCCGCGACGCGATCCGAGGCGAATATGCGCAGCAGCGGGTCTTCCAGTGACAGGTAGAAACGGCTGGAACCGGGATCGCCCTGACGGCCCGAGCGACCGCGCAACTGGTTGTCCACCCGGCGCGATTCGTGGCGTTCGGTGCCGATGATATGCAGACCGCCGCTGGCGATGACCTGCTGGTGCACCGGTTGCCATGCGCTGCGCAATTCGGCAATGCGTTGCTCGCGGCTGGCGGCATCCAGACTTTCGTCCATGCGCACCAGCTCGATCGGCTTCTCCACATTGCCACCGAGCACGATGTCGGTACCGCGCCCCGCCATGTTGGTGGCGATGGTGATCATGCCGGGACGGCCGGCCTGCGCCACGATCTCGGCCTCATGTGCATGCTGTTTCGCATTCAACACCCGATGCGGCAATTTGACTTTTTCCAGGAGGCCCGACAGCAACTCGGACGTCTCGATTGAGGTCGTCCCCACCAGCACCGGTTGCCCGCGTTCGTGGCAATCGCGTATATCGGCGATCACCGCCGTGTACTTTTCCTGCGCGGTGAGGAACACCTTGTCCATCAGATCGCTGCGTATCGTGGGACGATTGGGTGGCACGATCACCGTTTCCAGGCCGTAGATGGACTGGAATTCAAAGGCCTCGGTATCCGCCGTGCCGGTCATGCCGGACAATTTTTCGTACATGCGGAAATAGTTCTGGAAGGTGATCGAGGCCAGGGTCTGGTTTTCTTTCTGGATGGTCACCCCTTCCTTCGCTTCGACCGCCTGATGCAGCCCGTCCGACCAGCGGCGACCGGCCATCAGGCGTCCGGTGAATTCATCCACGATCACCACTTCGCCGTTCTGCACCACGTAGTGCTGATCGCGATGGAACAGGTTGTGCGCGCGCAAAGCCGCATACAGATGATGGATCAGGGTGATGTTTGCCGGGTCATACAGACTGCCACCAGCCGGCAACAATCCGGCCTGTTCCAGCAATTGCTCGGCATGTTCATGCCCGCTCTCGCTCAACAGGATCTGGTGGTTCTTTTCGTCCACATGGTAATCGCCGGGCGCATTTTCGTCGGCCTGGCGCGTCAATTGCGGCGCCAGCACATCGACCCGCACATAAATCTCGACGTTATCCTCGGCCTGGCCGGAGATGATCAACGGAGTGCGCGCCTCGTCGATCAGGATCGAGTCCACTTCATCGACGATGGCAAAATTCAGCCCGCGCTGGAACCGCTCCTCCGCACTGGCTGCCATGTTGTCGCGCAAATAATCGAAGCCGAATTCGTTGTTGGTGCCGTAGGTGATGTCGGCAGCGTAGGCAGCCTGCTTGTCGGCCTGCGGCATGTTGGTCAGGATGACGCCGACCGACAAGCCAAGGAAACGATACAGCCGCCCCATCCATTCGGCGTCGCGCGCCGCCAGATAGTCGTTCACTGTCACCACGTGTACGCCCTTGCCGGACAAGGCATTCAGATATGCGGCCAGCGTCGCCATCAGGGTCTTGCCCTCGCCGGTGCGCATCTCGGCGATCTTGCCGTAATGCAGCACCATGCCGCCGATCAATTGCACGTCGAAATGGCGCATCTGCAACACGCGCCGACTGCCTTCGCGCACGACAGCAAAAGCCTCCGGCAATAAATCGTTAAGCGACTCACCTTGCGCCAGGCGCTGCCTGAATTCCGGCGTTTTAGCCTGAAGCGCCTCATCGGAGAGGGCGGTAATTTCTGACTCGAGGGCATTGATGCGCGCAACAGTCTGCCGATATTGTTTGAGCAGACGATCATTGCGGCTGCCGAATACGGACTTTAGCAATCTGGAAATCATGCGGATATTTTCTGTGGCTGATGTTACAAACAAATAAAAAAGGGTGAGGCGCTCACCTCACCCTGCTACGAAGCCGCGGTGTTCAGCTGGCGGCTTTTTGCAGGAAACGCACGGGATTTTGCGCGCTTCCCCTGTAACGCACTTCAAAATGCAGGTGATTGCCGGTGGAGCGCCCGGTACTGCCGACACGGGCGATCTCGTGCCCGCTCCGCACTACCTCGCCCACCTGAACCAGCACCCTCGAAGCATGTGCATAACGGGTCGTGATCTGGTTGCCATGGTCGATCTCGACCATATTACCATACTGGGGATGCAGGCCAGCAAACACCACCACGCCGCCGGCAGAGGCATAAATCGGCGTGCCTTCCGGCACCATGTAGTCCACGCCTTCATGGAGCGCGTTTTTGCCGGTGAACGGATCCAGCCGCCAGCCGAAATTGGACGAATACCAGCTGCTCTTTACCGGCGCCACCGACGGCAACATCCTTTTATCCAGCCGATCCTGCTGCAACAGGGTCTCCAGCGCGACCAGCTTGTCGCTGCGATCACCCAGCAGCACGCTCAAACTTTCCAACTGCTCACCCAGAGATTCCATGGACACCTCTTGTTGCGGCGGGGCCGGCAAATAGGGGCCGCCCCGCGCGGGTGCCAGGTCAAATGAAAACTCGTTCGGCTTCATGCCGCTCAACTTGGCAAGTCGCGCCCCCAGACCATCCAGGCGTTGCAACTGCGCCTGCATCTGCCCGAGGCGGGCCGCCATGGCATCCAGGCTCTGCCGCAGGTAAAGCTCCTGTTTGCGCTGCTCATCGGCTTGCGCACTCGCCAGCCAGGTGCGCAACTCGTCGCTCATTACCCCGGACTGGAGGCGAACGATGGCATACTGCGCCATCAGTACCGCCGCAACGAACAGGGCGGACAGGAGCAACCCGGCAACAAATACATGCGCGCCAGTCAGCGTCAGGCTGCGTGCTTTTGCAAAACGGTTGGAAACCAGAATAATATTCACGCCATACTCCCTTTACGAGAACACTTTGAAATCGTGCCACATCGTCTGAATACCTTCATCCAGTCGAACCCCAATTTGCGCCTGCTCGCCCAAGCGGCCGGGCAGATCTCCTTGTTGCAACGCCATTTTCAAGCGATCGTTCCGTCCCCGCTCGGCCGGAGTAGCCGCATCGCCTGTTACGCTGACGGGAACGTGACGCTGGAAGCGGACAACGGCGCGGTGGCCGGAAAACTGCGGCAACTCGCTCCCCAGTTAATTTCCTCATTTCGAACAAGGGGATGCGAGGTTACTGGAATTCAGATTCGGGTGCAAGCAAGCAACACACCGCCACGGGTGCCTGACTCCCCGCGATTACTCGGCAAGCAGGGGCGGCACGCCCTCGAAGCATTCGCGGGCGAACTGCCCGACGACAGTCAGCTGAAATCAGCGCTTGAACGGATGATCAGCAGGGCGCGTTAACTGAAAACGCGCCAGGCGACGAGGCCGTAACGCTCCAGCAGAAATAACACCCCGAACACCAGCAACAGGAATAAAACGAACTGGGCGACCTGCACCGCCCATTTGAGATACCGCGCATCGCGCGAGAAAAGATAGGCGCCCACTGCCGCCGCCATGAACAGGGCTGACAACAATAAAATCAGCCGGATCAGCATCAAACCTAGGCCGCCTGCAATTGCAGGCGCAGGAAATTCGGCGCTTCTTCCGCTTTGTCGAAAGTGACGAATTCCCAAGCCTGCTCATCCGCCAGCAAAGCACGGCACAGGGCATTGTTCAAAGCATGGCCCGACTTGTGTCCGGAAAAAGCGCCGATCAACGGGTGACCGAGAAGATACAGGTCGCCGATCGCATCCAGCACCTTGTGTTTGACGAACTCGTCCTCGAAACGCAGGCCATCCGGATTGATGACACGGTACTCATCCATCACGATGGCATTATCCAGATTGCCGCCCAGCGCCAATCCCTGCGAGCGCATATATTCCACTTCCTGCATGAAGCCGAAAGTCCGCGCGCGGCTGACTTCCTTGATATATGAATGTTCGCCCAGATCAACGGTTACCTGCTGTTTCGTATTGGCAAATACGGGGTGCGCGAAATCGATGGTGAAATTGAGGCGGTAGCCATTGTAGGGCTCAAAGCGCACCCACTTGTCGCCGTCTTTCACTTCGACCGTTTTTTTGATGCGGATGAATTTCTTGGCGGCATCCTGCTCGACGATCCCGGCCGATTGCAACAAAAAGATAAATGTCCCCGCACTGCCATCCATGATGGGCAGTTCGGGACTGGTCAGTTCGACGATGGCATTATCGATACCCAAGCCTGACAAGGCGGACATCAGGTGCTCGACCGTCGCCACCCGCGCCCCGCCCTCCTCCAGACAGGTGGACAGACGCGTATCGTTCACCGCCATGGCCTGGGCGCGGATATCCACCGGTTGCGGCAAATCCACGCGGCGAAACACGATACCGGTATCCACTCCGGCCGGGCGCAAGGTCAGATAGACCTTTTCGCCAGTGTGCAACCCGACACCCGTCGCCTCGACCACTGTCTTCAATGTGCGTTGCTTGACCATGCGTTCACCTTGCGATTCGTTAACGTGAAAATCGCCTTTCTCGTTTGCCCTTTCTCCCGCTTGCGAAGGAAAGTTGGATAGGGGGAAACGGGCATGGCGAGTTTCATCATCAGGAGTGGCTACTCGCCATGCCTGTTGGCGAAGTTTATCACGGGCGTACCCGCCCTCATCCTGCAGCCTGCGGCAGCACGCCGTGATCAGTCGGCTTGCTTGCGCAAGAACGACGGAATGTCCAGCGTTTCCACACCGGACTGTTTCATCGCCTCAACCGCTTCGCGATTGCGTCCGGAGCGATAGACAGCGGGCATTTCCAGCGCGTTGAAATCGACCAGCGGCGCATCATGTGTTCCCGTGCGCACCTGCTTCTCGTAAGCCAGCACCGGTTTTGCCTGCGGCTTGCGCAACGGGCCGAGACCGGTGGCGACGATGGTCACGCGCAATTCGTCGCCCATGTTCTCGTCGAACACGGAGCCGACGATCACCGTGGCTTCCGCCGCCGCGAACTGGAAGCAGTTCATCACCTCATGAAACTCATCCAGAGTGATGTTGCTGCTGGAAGTGATGTTGACCAGCACCCCGCGCGCGCCGGACAGATCGACATCTTCCAGTAGCGGGCTGGCGATGGCCTGTTCGGCGGCACGCTGCGCCCGGTTCTCACCGGAAGCGGAAGCGGCACCCATCATCGCCATGCCGTTTTCCGACATCAACGTGCACACATCGGCGAAGTCCACGTTGACCATGCCCGGCACGTTGATGACTTCCGCGATACCGGCCACCGCGCCCTGCAACACGCCATTCGCCGCCTTAAATGCGTCCGGCAGGGTGGTTTTGCCGCCTAGCACCTCCATCAGCTTGGCATTCGGCACGATGATGAGCGAATCGACATATGCGGCCAATTCCTCGATGCCGGCCAGCGCCAGTGTCATGCGCTTGCCCTCGAACAGGAAGGGCTTGGTCACCACCGCCACGGTGAGGATGCCCATTTCCTTGGCCACCTGCGCCACGATGGGTGCCGCGCCGGTGCCGGTGCCACCGCCCATACCGGCCGTGATGAATACCATGTTCGCGCCGCTGATGATCTCGGCGATGCGGTCACGGTCCTCGATTGCCGCCGCCTCACCAACCTGCGGCTTGGCGCCGGCGCCCAGACCCTTGGTGAGATTCGCGCCGATCTGCAACTGCACCCTGGCCTTGCTGCGTTTCAATGCTTGCGCATCGGTATTGATGGTGATGAACTCGACTCCCTGCACGCCCTGCTCGATCATGTGATCGATGGCATTGCCGCCGCAGCCGCCCACCCCCACCACCTTAATCACCGCGCCTTGCGGTTGTGCATCCAACAGTTCGAAAGCCATCATTTTTCTCCTTGGGTTGATATCAATAAATAAATAAATAAATCAAAAACCAGTTCTGCCCTGCCTGCTAAAAATTTCCCCTGAACCACGCCGCCATCTTTTCCAGCACCTCCTTGAACGACCCTGCCCCCACTCTCTCCACCTCATTGCGCTGCCGCCGTTCCAGCCCGTACAGCAGCAAGCCGACCCCCGTCGCATAACGCGGCGTCTTGACCACCGCCGACAGCCCGCCGATATTGCGCGGCAAGCCAAGCCGCACCGGCAGATGAAAAATCTCCTCACCCAACTCGACCATGCCCTGCAACGCCGCGCTGCCGCCGGTGATGACGATGCCGGAAGACAGCAGCTCTTCCATTCCGCTGCGCCGCAATTCGGTCTGCACCAGCGAATACAGCTCTTCCACGCGCGGCTCGATCACTTCCGCCAGCGTCTGGCGCGACAACATGCGCGCGCTGCGCTCGCCCACACCGGGCACTTCGATCGGCGCGTCGGTCGCCAGCTGGCGCAACGCGCAGCCATACTTGATCTTGATGTCTTCGGCGTCCTTGGTCGGCGTGCGCAGCGCCATCGCGATATCGTTGGTGATCTGGTCGCCGGCAATCGGGATCACCGCCGTGTGGCGGATCGCGCCGTTGGTGAAAATCGCCACGTCGGTGGTGCCGCCGCCGATATCCACCAGGCACACCCCCAATTCCTTCTCATCGTCCGCCAGCACCGCTTTGCTCGATGCCAGCGGTTGCAGGATCATGTCATTCACTTCCAGGCCGCAGCGGTGGATGCACTTCAGGATGTTCTGCACCGCCGACACCGCGCCGGTGACGATATGGATCTCCACTTCCAGGCGCAGGCCGCTCATGCCCAGCGGCTTCTTGATCCCTTCCTGCCCGTCGATGCTGAACTCCTGCTCCAGGATGTGCAGGATCTGCTGGTCGCCCGGCAGACTGATCGAACTGGCGGTCTCGATCGCGCGCACCACATCGGTCTGCGCGACCTCCTTGTCCTTGATCTTGATCATGCCGTGCGCGTTCGAACTGCGGATATGCCCGCCCGCGATGCCGGTATAGACCTCGCGGATTTTGCAGTCCGCCATCAGCTCGGCCTCCTGCAGCGCCTGCTGGATCGCGCCGACGGTGGCATCGATGTTCACCACCATGCCCTTTTTCATGCCGGATGATTCGTGCATCCCGGCGCCGATCACCTCCAACGTGCCCTCGGCTGTCATCTCGGCCACGATGCAGGCGATCTTGGAAGTACCGATATCCAGCCCGACGATCAGATTCTTGCTTTCCTTGCTCATTTTCTTTCCCCCGCCTCAACCATTGGCCACGGCAAATCCATCGCGATAACGCAAATCAACCCGGCGCAGCCCCGACACGTCCGCAGGAGCCAGCTTGCTGGCGAACGGCTCCGCGCCACCGTGTCGCGGACGCACCGGCATGTCGGCCAGAATGGACGGATACACGCGAACGAAACGTGCCAGCCTTTCACCCATCACCTCGCGCCCCAGCGCCAGCTGCAACCCGTCGTCCAGCTCGATCTGCCACGCCAGGCGCGGCGACAGCACGACGCGCGTGATCTGCCGCTGCAGCGGCTGCAACTGACGAGTCATTTCGACATAAGCCTCGGCCACCTGATGCGAGTGATGCGCTTCGCCCAGGAATACAGGCAGCCGCTCATCCGTTTCCGCGTGGAACACCTCGCCATAAGTGTTCACCAGATCACCCTGATTCCACCGCGCCAGCGCAACCTGTTCTTCCAGCTCGACCTGCAACGCCCACGGGAACTTGCGCCGCACGCTGGCACTCCGCACCCACGGCAATTGTTCCAGTGCCTGCCGCGTGCGCTGCAGATCGGCAGTGAAAAAGTTACCCTGCACCTGCGCGACCACCAAACGCAATTCCTCGGCCGTGGCGTGCGTCGGTGCAGCCGTCAGCTCCACCGCGCGCAGGGCGAAGACGGGCAGATGCACGGCATAGCTCAAGCCGCTCCCTAACAGCCATACCGCACTCAACCCGAACAGCAGGTTGGCCAGGGCGCGCAAGCGTGTCGCGTCAGCCCACATGCGCCGCCTCCAGTATCCGCAACACCAGTTGCTCGAAACTGATGCCCGCCTGCCGCGCCGCCATCGGCACCAGACTGTGATCGGTCATGCCGGGCGAGGTATTCGCCTCCAGCACATACGCCTTGCCATCCTCCGCGCCGCGCAGGAAATCCACCCGCCCCCAACCCTCTCCGCCGATCAGCGCGAATGCCTGCAACGCCAAGTGCTGCATTGCGGCTTCATCCTCCGCGCCCAGGCCGCACGGGCACAGGTAGCGCGTGTCGTCGCGCAGATACTTTGCCTCGTAGTCATAGAACTCGTTGGCCGGTTCGATCTTGATCACCGGCAGCGCACGGCCGTTGAGAATCGCCACCGTATATTCGCCGCCGCTGATGAAACTTTCGGCCAGCACCACCTTGTCGTGGCGGGCGGCCTCGGCATATGCGGCAGGCAATTCCGCCACCGTGCGCACCTTGCTGATGCCCACGCTGGAGCCCTCGTTGGCCGGCTTCACGAACAGCGGCAAATCGAGATGGTCGGCCAGCGCAGACCAGTCGGTCGGCGCAGCCAGTGCCTCGTACTCCGGGATCGGCAATCCGGCCGCCTGCCAGATCATCTTGCTGCGCCATTTGTCCATGGCGATGGCGGAGGCCAGCACACCGCTGCCGGTGTAGGGGATGCCCATCAGTTCCAGCGCGCCCTGCACCGTGCCGTCCTCGCCGAAGCGCCCGTGCAGGGCGATGAACACGCGGTCGAATTTTTCTTCGCGCAACACATGCAGATCGCGCTCGGCCGGATCGAAGGGATGCGCATCGACCCCTGACTTTCGCAGCGCCGCCAATACCGCCGCGCCGCTTTTCAGCGACACTTCGCGCTCGGCCGAACGGCCGCCCATCAGCACCGCAACCTGGCCGAAGGATTCAGGATTCCGGATTCCGGATTCAGTATTCATGATTTGTATTCACCGACAATTTTCACTTCCGTGTGCAACTCGACCCCCGTCTGCCGCAACACCGCTGCGCGCACTTCGTCGATCAGATTCTCGATGTCCGTCGCCGTCGCCCCGCCTGTGTTGACGATGAAGTTGGCATGTTTCTCCGACACCTCGGCGCCGCCGATCCGCTTCCCTTTCAACCCGCAACTTTCAATCAGTTTCGCCGCATGGCTACCCGGCGGATTGCGAAATACCGAGCCGCAATTCGGCAGCTGCAAAGGCTGGCTCGCGCTGCGCTTCTCCATCAGCGCCTTGATCTGCTGCCGCGCGACCTCGACGTCGCCCGGCTCGAACTTCAGCCACGCGCCGACGAAAAACTCTTCACTTTCCCGGCGCAACGCCGCGTGGCGATAGCCGATGGCGTATTCCTGCGGCGCGCGCTCCAGCAATTCGCCGCTGCGCGTCAGCACCTGCACCCGCACCACTTTCTGCCAGGTCTCGCCGCCGTAGCAGCCGGCATTCATCGCCAGCATGCCGCCCAGTGTGCCGGGGATGCCGACGAAGAATTCGGCACCGCACAGATGGTTAGTCGCGGCAAAGCGCGCCAGCTTGGCGCCCGCCACGCCGGCCTGCGCATAGATCAGGTCATCCTCCCTGCGCAATTCGGCCAGCCCCCCGAGCAGCAGCAATACCGTGCCGCGAAATCCGCCGTCACGCACCAGCAGGTTGCTGCCGAGACCCACCGCCAGCAGCGGTTCATCCGCCGGTGTCTGGCGCAGGAACGTTTGCAAATCAGCCAGGTCTGCCGGTTGATACACACAGTGTGCGACACCGCCGGCGCGCCAGCTGACGTGGCGCGACATGGGCTCGTCGCGGAGCATCTCTCCACGCAACCCTTCAGCCCTGAACTGTGTCGGTTCGCTCATATTCATTTTTGCGTCAGTTGCTTCAATTGATTGGGCACACCGCCGATGGAACCCGCGCCCATGGTCAGCACCACATCGCCGTCGCGCGCCATCTGCAGGATGGCTTGCGGCATGTCGGCGATGTTCTCCACGAATACCACCTCGTTCTGCCCGGCCACGCGCAAGGCGTGCATCAGTCCGCGTCCGTCCGCCGCGACGATGGGCGCTTCGCCCGCCGCATACACCTCGGCCAGCGCCAGCGCATCCACCGTTCCCAGCACCTTGACGAAATCCTCGAACAGATCGCGCGTGCGGGTGTAGCGGTGCGGCTGGAACGCCAGCAGCAGCCGCCTGCCGGGAAAGGCACCGCGCACCGCCGCCAGGGTCGCCGTCATTTCCACCGGGTGATGGCCGTAATCGTCAATCAAGGTGAAGCTGCCGCCTGCGGGCAATGGAATCTCCCCGTAGCGTTGCATGCGCCGTCCCACGCCCTCGAATTCGGCCAGCGCGCCAACAATGGCAGAGGGCGCAACGCCGACTTCCAGACCGACCGCGATGGCCGCCAGCGCATTCAGCACGTTGTGCATCCCGGCCAGATTGAGGGTTACTTCCAGATTCAAGGGCTTGCCCTCGTACAGACATTTCTCGTCATTCCGGCACTGCGCGGTGAAGCGCATCCTGCCGCCTTCGTGACGCACGTTCACCGCGCGGATTTGCGCCGCGTCACTCAATCCGTAAGTCGTGACCGGCTTGCTGATGCGCGGCAATATCTCGCGCACGTTTGCGTCATCCACGCACAACATGGCGCGACCGTAGAACGGCAGACGCTCGATAAAATCAATGAAGGCCTGCTTCAATTTGTTGAAGTCGTGATCGTAGGTCTCCATATGGTCGGCATCGATATTGGTGACGACCGCCAGAATCGGCGTGAGATACAGGAATGACGCGTCCGACTCGTCCGCCTCCGCCACGATGAACTCGCCCGTGCCGAGCCGCGCATTGGCGCCGCTGCTGTTGAGGCGCCCGCCGATGACGAAAGTCGGATCGAACCCGCCCTTGGCCAGCACCGTGGTGACCAGCGAGGTCGTCGTCGTCTTGCCGTGCGTGCCCGCCACCGCGATGCCCTGGCGCAAGCGCATCAGCTCGGCCAGCATCACCGCGCGCGGCACCACCGGGATGCGCTGCGCACGTGCCGCCACCACTTCCGGGTTGTCCGCCTTCACCGCCGTCGAAACCACCACCGCATCCGCGTCTCGCAAATTTTTCGCGTCATGGCCGTGATGGATCTCCGCCCCCAGCGACTTCAGCCGCAGCGTCACCGTGCTGTCGGCCAGATCGGAACCGCTCACCTTGAAACCGAGATTGAGCATCACCTCCGCGATGCCGTTCATGCCGGAGCCGCCGATGCCGACGAAATGGATGTTTTTAATTTTGTGCTTCATTCTATTAACTCCAGGCAGAAGACAAGTGCGCAAGAATCGTTATCACGCGGAGACGCGGAGGTCGCGGAGGAAATAGAAGAATCAGGTTTGCAACCCCGCGTTCTCCGCGTCTCCGCGTGAGCCATTCTTGCAATGTGTTGGTGTTTCATGTCGCCAGCTCCGCACAGATCTGTGCCACCTGCGCCGTCGCATCCGGTTTCGCCAGACTGCGCGCCGCTTGCGCCATCGCCAGCAATTTTTCCCGCGTGAGTTCACGCAGCAATTGCGCCAATTTCTCCGCGCTCAATTCTTTCTGCGGTAACAGGATCCCCGCGCCCTGCTCGCTCAAAAAGCGCGCGTTGCGGGTCTGGTGGTCGTCCACCGCGAACGGGAACGGCACCAGCACGCTGGCCACGCCCGCCGCCGCCAGTTCGGCGATGGTCAAGGCCCCGGCGCGGCAGATCACCACATCGGCCTGCGCGTACTGCTGCGCCATGTCGTCAAGAAAAGCGCGGATATCGGCGTGTACGCCCGCCTGCGCATACAGGGCCTGCACCGTCTCGAGATTTTTCTTGCCGGTCTGATGCACCACATTGAAAGGACAATCGCGCAGCGATTCGTTTGCCCCCTCGCCCCCCGGGAGAGGGTTGGGGTGAGGGGGCGCGCCGCCGCTCAACAGCGCCAGCGCTTTGGGCAATGCCTCATTCAATGCTTGCGCGCCCAGACTGCCGCCCACCACCAGCACATTCAACTTGCCGCTGCGTTGTGTGTAACGCGTGTGCGGGTCGGGCAATGCTGCGATGTCGGCGCGCACCGGATTGCCGCACCATGTCGTGTTGCGCAACACATCCGGAAAGCCGCTCAACACGCGCGTCGCCAGTTTCGCCAGCACCTTGTTGCTCATCCCGGCGATGGCGTTCTGCTCGTGGATCACCAGCGGACGACGCAGGAATGCAGCCATCAGTCCGCCCGGCAGCGTGATATAGCCACCCATGCCCAGCACCACATCGGGACGGTGGGCAAAGATCGCCGCCGCGCTCTGCCACAAGGCGCGCAGCAAAGTGAATGGCAGCGTCAACAGGCGCCGCAGTCCTTTGCCGCGCACGCCGGAAAAATTGACCCACGCCACCGGATAGCCGTGTTGCGGCACCAGCTCCGCCTCCATGCTGTGCGGTGCGCCCAGCCACACGATGTTCCAGTTCTGCGCACGCAAGGCATCGGCAACGGCCAGCCCCGGGTAGATGTGTCCACCGGTACCGCCCGCCATGATGAGGAGGGTTCTGCTCATATCGGCAACCCCCGCGCCACTCTGCGATTTTGGCTTCGGCCGCCCCGCTGGGGCTTAACTTGCTCTCGCAAGTTAGCCTTCGCCGAAACAGCCGAGTTGTGATCAAGCCTGCTCATATCGGCAGTCCCCGCGCAACACGTCTGTTTTCATAATCAATGCGCAGCAGCACCGCCACGGCGACCAGATTCACCACCAGCCCGCTGCCGCCGAAACTCAGGAAGGGCAACGTCAGTCCCTTGGTCGGCAGCACGCCCATGTTGACGCCGATGTTGATCATCGCCTGCGCCCCCAGCCAGACCGCGATGCCCTGCGCCACCAGCGCGGCGTACAGGCGGTCGGACATCGCCGCGTGGCGGCCGATGGAGAAGGCGCGCACGATGAGCCAGCCGAACAGCAGCAGCACCGCACTCACCCCGAACAACCCCAGCTCCTCCGCGATGACCGCCAGCAGAAAATCGGTGTGCGCTTCCGGCAGATAGAACAGTTTTTCCACGCTGCCGCCGAGACCGACGCCCAGCCATTCACCGCGTCCGAAGGCGATCAAGGCGTGGCTCAACTGATAGCCCTTGCCGTAGGGATCGGCCCACGGATCAAGGAAACCGAGCACGCGCTGGGTGCGATAGTCGGACGAAAAGACCAGCGCCGCGAAGGCCAGCGGCAGCAACACTGACAAACCCAGAAAGATTTTCAGATTGAAGCCGCCCAGCCACAACGTGCCCATGGCGATGACGCAGATCACCACCAGAGCGCCCATGTCCGGCTCCAGCAACAGCAGGCCGCCCACCAGTGCCATCACACCGAACATCGGCAAAAAGGATTTGAGGAAGCGATCGCGCACCGCGCCTTTGCGCACGGCATAATCCGCCGCATAGACCACGGCAAAGAACTTCATCAGCTCGGAGGGTTGAAGATTGATGAGGAACAGGGGCAACCAGCGGCGGCTGCCGTTGACCGTTTTGCCGATACCCGGGATCAACACCAGCAACAGCAGGATCACGCCGCCCACGAACAGCCATGGCGCATATTTCTGCCAGGCTTGCAGCGGCACCTGGAACGCAGCCAGCGCGCAGAGCAGGCCGACCGCGATGAAGATGCCATGCCGCACCAGATAGTAGGCCGCCTGATAGCCGGTATATCGGCTCGCCTCTGCCGTTGCAATCGAGGCGGAATAGACCATCACCAGCCCGATGGCGAGCAGTGCGGTCACCAGCCATAGCAGCACACGGTCGTACTCGACGACAGCGGTGCGCGGCGGATGCAGGGCGGCGCTGATCATGGCCTCGCCTCCGCCAGCTTGTGCACGGCCTGCACGAACACCTCGGCGCGCTGCACGTAATTGCGGAACATGTCGAAGCTGGCGCAGGCCGGAGAGAGCAGCACCGCGTCGCCGTGCTGTGCCTGTTCGGTCGCCAAGCGCACGGCATCCTCCATGTCACGCGCATGCAGAACCGGTTTGCCGCAGCCGGAAAGCGCCTGTTCGATCAACGGCGCATCGCACCCGATCAACACCACTGCGCGTGCGTGATCCGCCACCGCCGCCCGGAGCGGTGTGAAATCCTGTCCCTTGCCTTCCCCGCCGAGAATGACCACAGCGTGCTTGCCCAGACCTTGCAGCGCCGCCTCGGTGGCGCCGACGTTGGTGCCCTTGGAATCATCGTAATAGGTGATGCCCGCAATCTCGGCCACTTTTTCCACGCGATGCGGCAAACCCTTGAAGCTGCGCAACGCGCTCACCAGCGGCACCAGCGGCAGCTCGAGTGCGCGGCACAGGGCCAGCGCAGCGAGCGCATTCGCCACATTGTGCAATCCGCTCACCTGCAATTCATCGGCGCGCATGATCTTGCGCGCGCCCTGCATCAGCCAGATGTGCGCGCCCTCGCGGATGATCCCCCAGTCGTTTGCGCCAGGCGGAGGATTCAGGCCGAAACTGAACTGCCTGCGTCCGGCGAGTTTCATTGCCGCACTGCGCGCATCGTCGCGGTTCAATATCTGCGCCCCTTTGCCGCGGAAGATGCGCGCCTTGGCCGCGGCGTAGCCCTCCATGCCCGCATAGCGGTCGAGATGGTCTTCCGTGACATTGAGCACCGCCGCCGCATCCGCATCCAGCGTGGCAGTCGTCTCCAGCTGAAAGCTGGAAAGTTCCAGCACCCACACCTGCGGCTGTTGCGTGCGGGCGCGCAGGGCATCCAGCACCGCCGGCGAGATGTTGCCCGCCACCTGCGTGTCCAGTCCCGCCACCGCGCACATCGCGCCAACCATGCTGGTGACCGTGGTCTTGCCGTTCGCGCCGGTGATGGCGATGATCTTGGTGTTGCGCCGGTAGTCGTTGGTCGCAAGCTGCTGCGCCAGCAATTCGATGTCACCCTCGACCGGAATGCCGCGCGCGATGGCGAGTTGCACGAAGGGGTCGGCCAGCGGCACGCCGGGGCTGATCGCGATGCGGTCTATCCCGTCCAGCGCTTCGTCACGGAACGGTCCGCAATACACATCGACCTGCGGCATTTCTCTGTGCAGGATATCGATACCCGGCGGTGCGGCGCGACTGTCCGCCACGCAGACCTGCGCGCCGTGCGCAGTCAACCAGCGCGCGAGCGACAACCCGGTCTCACCGAGCCCGAGCACCAACACCGATTGTCCAGCCAGTTGTTTCAACATTTCTCCTTGTTGCAAATCGGGCTTCAGCCCGACTTGTCGGGTTAAAACCCGACCTACAAATACCTCATCGCAACTTCAACGTTGCCAACCCGATCAATACCAGCATCATGGTAATGATCCAAAAACGCACCACGACCTGGGTCTCTTTCCAGCCTTTTTGTTCGAAGTGATGATGCAGCGGCGCCATCAGCAGGATGCGCTGGCCGGTGCCATATCTGCGTTTGGTGTATTTGAACCAGGAGACTTGCAGCATCACCGACACCGCTTCAACCACGAACACGCCGCCCATGATGAACAGCACCAGTTCCTGGCGAATGATGACGGCCACCGCGCCCAGCGCCGCGCCCAGCGCCAGCGCGCCGACGTCGCCCATGAACACCTCGGCCGGATAGGCGTTGAACCAGAGGAAGGCCAGCCCCGCGCCGGAGATGGCGGCGCAGAACACCGCCAGCTCGCCCGCACCCGGGATGGCCGGCTCGCCCAGGTATTTGGCGAACTCGGCATGGCCTGCGACATAGGCGAAGATCGCCAGCGCCGCCGCCACCATCACCGTCGGCATGATCGCGAGGCCGTCGAGACCGTCGGTGAGATTGACCGCATTGCTGCTGCCGACGATGACGAGATACACCAGCACGATGAAGCCGACCA
>Ga0210016_1001397_pt1 | contig 22435 bp, 23 predicted proteins | sample CryGeyCG2014_300_FD_185454 | JGI IMG/M metagenome (GOLD analysis project Ga0210016, IMG submission 185454) | Groundwater microbial communities from aquifer - Crystal Geyser CG02_land_8/20/14_3.00 (SPAdes) (version 2) | ecosystem: Environmental > Aquatic > Deep subsurface > Groundwater | place... | reverse complement strand
GGGTCGAAATGCGCCGGAAGTGCGGCATAGTCGATGCGGATGGTGGTGGTGGCGGTCATGATCGGTCCTTTCAGGATTGGAGTGCGGTATCGGCCCCGGCCCGGCGTCCGGCTTCAAAGGCGGCTTCGAGCGCGGAGCGGATCGCCCAAACGCCGTGTTCATGGAAATCGAGACTGTCGGAGTTGCGGGTTTCCAGCGTCTCAAGGAAAAGGTGGCGTTCGGCGATTTTCAGCAGCAGGGCATCGCGGGCGGCGTCCGGGGTGGGTTTGCGCTCGGGTCTCATCACTCCTCCCAGCGGTGCTCGGGGTGGGTGGTGCGCGCGCGGGCTTCCGCGCGCATCATCTCATGGGCCTTCGCCATCTCGACCATCCCGTCGGCCTCACTCATGCGGCCCGACATGACCTCGTCCATGACCCAGTTGACCCGCTCCTGCCCGGGGCTGGTGTGGTTCTTCCATCCCTCGCTCATGGAGCAGTTTCCCATTCTTTCCTGCGCGCGCATGGCTCTTTCCGATCCGCTTGTGCGGGGTGCGCGATGCACCCGCTTCTTGACGATCAGACTCGCTCTGTTGGCGAGTGTAATCAACCGAAATAGACCGTCTTTCCTGTTTATTTCCAATGCTTTGAGGATTTAGAAAGCGCCATGGAAGGTATGAGCGAGCGCGAGTATTCCGCCCATTCCGGCCTGTCGCGCGGGGCGATCCAGAAGGCGCGCAAGGCCAGCCGGCTGGTGGTTTACAGCGATGGGTCGATCAACGCCGCCGCGTCCGATGCGCGCCGGGCGGAGATGACCGATCCGGATCAGCAGCGGCGCAGCACGGGCGGCGACAGTGGCTTTTCCGGGCCAGCCGACAGCTCGTCGTATCTCAAGGCCCGGACAGCCCTGACCGTCTACCAGGCGCAGGAACGCCAGTTGGCGATCCAGAAGAAAAAGGGCTTGCTGGTGGACCGCGCCCGGGCGGAGGCGCTGGTGTTCCGGTTGGCCCGGCAGGAACGCGATGTCTGGGTAACATGGCCTGCCCGTGTGGCGGCGCTGATGGCGGCCGAAGTGGCCGCGGAGGTGGAAAAACAGTCAGGTAAAGCAATAAAGATCGAGGCTGCGATCCTGCAGAGAGTGCTGGAAACCCATGTCAGAGAGCAACTCGCAGCCCTCGCCGATCTCCGGGTTTCCCTCGCGTGATGACGACGATCTGACCGCTGACCTGGACCTCGGGTTTGAAGGCGCCGAGGACATCATGCGCACCTGGCGCCGGGGCATGCAGCCCGATCCGGATCTGACGGTGTCGGAGTGGGCCGATCAGCACCGCTGGCTGTCATCGCGCGCCAGCGCCGAACCCGGGCGCTATCGCACGGCGCGCACGCCTTACCTGCGCGCGATCATGGACGCGCTCAGCCCTCGCCATCCGGCGCAGCGGATCAGCTTCATGAAAGCCGCACAGGTCGGCGCCACCGAGGCGGGCAACAACTGGATCGGGTTTGTGATCCACCACGCGCCGGGGCCGATGCTGGCGGTGCTGCCGACGGTGGAGATGGCCAAGCGCACCTCGCGCGGGCGGCTTGATCCGCTGATCGAGGACAGCCCGGCGCTGCGCGAACGGGTCAAACCGGCGCGGTCACGCGACGCGGGCAACTCGATGCTGTCCAAGGAATTCCCCGGCGGCATTCTGGTGCTGACCGGGGCGAACAGCGCCACCGGCCTGCGCTCAATGCCCGCGCGTTACATCTTTCTCGATGAGGTCGACGCCTATCCGGCCTCTGCCGACGAGGAAGGCGATCCGGTCACCCTGGCCGAAGCGCGGACCACCACCTTCTCGCACCGGCGCAAGGTGTTCATGGTCTCGACCCCGACGATCCGGGGGTTGAGCCGGATCGAGCGGGAATTCGAGGCCAGCGATCAGCGGCGTTACTTCGTGCCCTGTCCGACGCACCACCTGGCGCGTTCAGTACCAGCAGTTCAATTGGCTTCGTTGGCCAATTGGCGGTGTCTTGTGCCTGCGCCATACCTGAACCGGCCAAGGCCATCCAGCCGATGCCCAAGGCCGCCGCGTATCTGCGACCCATGTCAAAAAGTGCCATGTCGTTCCCCCCTTGTTAAAAAAAACCGCGCAAGTCAACGGCGATGCGGCCATGAACAAACATGATAACGCGGCTTCTGGTGGTCATGTCCTGAAGATCGCTTGGTCAATGCCTGACGATTTGTTGGGCATGAGCGACTGTTCAAAATGGCCCTGCTGAACTAGCATTGCGGTCATCGCCAGCAACGCCCGGCCCTAACCTTGGCGCGCAGATCTGCGCTGTGCCAATCATCATTCACGCGACCTCGCCTGATCTGGCGATGCGGCCCCGTCAAGGAGTGTTCCGATGTCCAGCGCCGCAGATTCACGTACATTCGTCCTTGTCCACGGTGCGGGTCATGGCGGCTGGGTGTGGCGCCACGTCGGCGACCGGCTTGCCGCAAAAGGCCACCGCGTCTTTACCCCCACGCTGACCGGGCTGGGCGAGCGCTCGCATCTCCTGAGTGCCTCGGTGACCTTGGAAACGCACATCACCGACGTCGAAAATGTCTTTGAATGGGAGGATCTGACAGATGCGGTTCTGGTAGGCCATTCCTACGCGGGCTGGGTTGTCTCGGGCGCGATGGAGCGGCTCGAGGGACGGGTTTCGGCGCTGGTTTATCTCGATGCTTTCCTGCCCGACGACGGGCAGCGCGGCATGGATTTTCTGAACGCGGCGCAGACCGAAGCCTTCAATGCCGCCCGCGCCAAGGGCGAGGTCTCGCGCCCCGGCCCCAACAGCACTGCCTTGCGCATCCAGCACCCCGAAGATGCCGTCTGGGTAGACAGAAAGATCACTCGGCAACCCATCGGCGTGTCGCTGGACCCGTTGCACCTGACCGGAGCGCGCGACCGGGTGGCAACCAAGCTCTACATCCGGGCACCGCTGTTTCCGCAGCCCCGGTTCGACGCCGCGCTGGCACGCTGTCAAGCCGATCCTTCGTGGAAGACCGCGATCATGGAGAACTGTGGACACGACCCGATGGTGGATGCCCCGGAGGCTCTGGTGGCATTGCTGGAAAAGCTGTGATGGGGCTGCGGATCCTTGGCCCCGAGGCATTCCGGCCCACCTTGTGCGCGCTGGCCGATCAGTTCAGACACGTTTCCGGTCAACAGGTAGAATCCTCTTTCGGCCCGGCGACGGGGGCGACGGCAGCGTCAATCACCAGCCGTCTGGCTTCCGGCGAGCGATGCGACATCGTTTTTCTGCCTGCAGCGCTGACCGACCAACAGATCGCTGCCGGGCGGATCAACCCCGAAGCCCGGATCGACGTTATGCGCTCGATGGTGGGGCTCTGCGTGCGCGAGGGCGCGCCCCGACCTGATATTTCGTCCCTTGACGCGCTCAGCGCAACATTACTGGCCGCCGGTTCCATCGGTCTGTCGCAGGCGGGCAGCGGGGTGTTCGTGCGCGATGTCCTGTTTCCGCGTCTAGGCCTTGCCGCGACCCTTGGTCCGCGCTGCAAGACGATCACCAACCGGCCGGTTGGTGCTGCCGTTGCCGCTGCCGAGGTGGACATCGGCATGCAACAGCTCAGCGAACTTTTACAGGAGCCCGGGATCGACGTTGTCGGCCCGCTGCCCGACGACGCGCAAGGTTATACCGTGATCGCGGCATCTACGCCCGCCACCGCTGCCGCGACCGATCACCAGACCGCGTTTCTGCGCTTTCTGCGCTCGGAAGTCGCCGCCACGATCCTGCGGCACGCCGGGCTTCAACCGCTTTTGGCCTGACGCCCATGTGCCACGGCCAAAAGCCTGTTCCTGCCACCTGACCACCCGAAAGGACCAATCATGACCGAGGTTTTCATTTGCGATTATGTCCGCACGCCGATTGGACGTTTGGGTGGCGCGTTATCGATGGTGCGGGCCGATGATCTGGGGGCGGTGCCGCTCAGCGCGCTGATGGCACGGCATGGCTTTGACTGGGCTGCGGTGGACGAGGTGATCTTTGGCTGCGCCAATCAGGCGGGCGAGGATAACCGCAACGTCGCGCGCATGTCGCTTCTGTTGGCCGGGCTGCCCGAAACGGTGCCGGGCGCCACGATAAACCGGCTTTGCGGCTCGGGAATGGATGCGGTAATCACCGGCGCCCGTGCGATAAGGGCAGGCGAGGCCGAATTGATCGTCGCCGGCGGGGTCGAAAGCATGAGCCGCGCGCCCTTTGTCATGCTTAAGGCAGAGACTGCCTTCTCCCGCCAGATGCAGCTGCATGACACCAGCATTGGCTGGCGTCTCGTCAACCCCGCGATGAAGGCGCAATACGGCGTGGACTCGATGCCCGAAACGGCCGAGAACGTCGCCGAAGAGTTCAGCATTTCCCGCGCGGATCAGGATGCGTTCGCCCTGCGATCACAGCAAAAGGCCGGTACCGCCATGGCGAACGGCCGTCTCGCAAGAGAGATTACACCAGTCACTATCCCGCAAAGGAAGGGTGAAGCGAGGGTCGTTTCGGTCGATGAACATCCCCGCCCCGGCACCACGCTGGAAATACTGGAAAACCTGCCGGCACCGTTTCGCAAGGGTGGTTCGGTGACGGCGGGCACTGCCTCGGGCATGAACGACGGGGCGGCGGCGCTGATTCTGGCGTCGGCCGAGGCGGCAGCGCGGCACGGGCTGACCCCCATCGCGCGCATTCTGGGCGGGGCGACGGCGGGGGTCGCGCCGCGCATTATGGGCTTTGGCCCCGCGCCCGCGTCGCAAAAGCTGATGGCGCGGCTGGGCCTGACCCAAGCCGATTTCGATGTGATCGAATTGAACGAGGCTTTTGCAAGCCAAGGTCTGGCCACGCTGCGCGCCCTTGGCATTGCCGATGATGACAGCCGCGTAAACCCGAACGGCGGTGCCATTGCGCTGGGCCACCCTCTGGGTATGTCGGGCGCGCGTATCACCGGCACCGCGGCGCTGGAACTGCAGTTGACCGGTGGCAAACGTTCGCTTTCTGCTATGTGTATTGGTGTAGGGCAAGGGATTGCCATCGCGCTGGAGCGCGTGTGACCCCCTGCGTGACGTTTTCCCTTTTCCTGTGAGGCATGCGGGAATAGGGTTTGATGACCGGACAGGAGGAGGCATCGGGCACCCATGCAGACAGCTTTCCCGCCGCTTAACCCCTTGCGGACTTTCGAGGTCGCGGCACGTCTGTGCAGCCTCACGCTTGCGGCTGAAGAGTTGAACGTGTCGCAGGTGGCGGTCAGTCGGCAAGTCAAGGTTCTTGAGGAGTTTCTGGGTGTCATCCTGTTCCGGCGGCTGCATCGCGGGATCGAGCTGACAGATGAGGGGCGGCTGCTTTATGAAGGTGTCAGCCGTGCCTTCAACGACATATCGAGTGCCACGCGCCTTGTGTCGCGCCGGGGCCGCCGCGATATTCTGGCGATCCAGTCTTACACGACCTTTTCGCAACGCTGGTTGATCCCGCGACTGACGCATTTCCATGATGCCTATCCCCGGATCGAGATTCGGCTCAGTTCCTCGATCGCGCCGGTGGATTTCGAGAATCAGAACCTCGATGCCGCCATTCGGGCCGGAAAAGGCGACTGGGATGGGCTGCATGCCGAAAAACTGCTGGATGTCGAACTGATCCCGATTTGCTCGCCCGCATTTCAGCGCCAGCACAACTTGCGCCACCCCGACGATCTGGGCAAGGTTCGCCTGCTGCATTCGATGGCGAGGCCGACCGACTGGCAGGCGTGGATCAAGCGGGCGGGGGCGAATGTGGACCCGACGCCGGGGATAAGGTTTGAAAGCTCGGCGCTGGCCTATGAGGCAGCGGCAATGGACAGTGGTGTGGCGCTTGCGGTCAAGACACTGGTCAAGCGACAGTTGCAAACCGAAAGCCTGATCGCCCCCTTCGATACCGTCTGTTACAGCGGCGAGGGCTATTACCTGACCTGGCCCAAACAAGTGCCGCCGTCGCCCCCGCTGACGAAGTTCCTCGACTGGATGCGCGCGACCATTCGGGCCGAGGCGGCAAGCTGAACCGCACCGACCCAGCCTGCGTCAGCGCAGCACGATCAGACTGTCACCGGCCCTTGCGCCTTGACCATTGGGCAGCACGAAGACCGGGTTTATCTCGGCTTCAACCAGCCTGTCACCCAGCGTTTGCACCATATCGGCAAAAGCCAGAACGGTATCCACCAGCGCCTCGATGTCTGCCAGCGGCTTGCCCCGGAACCCCTTGAGCAGGGCAGCTGCCTTTACCTCGTCGATCATGCCGCGTGCCGCCTGCCGACTGATAGGCAAGAGGCGGATGGCAACATCCTGATAAAGCTCGGTCGTCACCCCGCCCGCCCCCAGCAAGAGGTAATTCCCAAGCTGCGGATCGCGGTTGAAGCCAAGGATCATCTCGACCCCGCCGTTGATCTGTTCCTGCACCAGAAAGCCTTCGACTTTTGCCCCAGTCGCCGCGCGTACCCGTTTGAGCATTTCGGCGCAGACCCTGCCGACATCGCCCGGCGCGACGTTCAGCGCGACGCCGCCCACCTCGGATTTATGCAGGATCTCGCTCGAGAGGATCTTGACGACCACCGGGCCGCCAAAGCGCTGCGCAGCCCTTGCCGCGTCATCTGCGGTGCCAGCCACCATTTCGCGGGTGACCGGCACGCCGAAGCGGGCAAACAGCGCCTTGGCGTCGGCCTCGTTCAGCGACCCGACGGCAATGTCGGAACAGTCCACCGCCTTCACCGCCCGCGCCGCGCCAGCCTCATGTCGTGCCACAGGCACCAGTGCCGCCAGCGCCGACGCACAGCTTTCGGGGGCGGCAAAGGCCGGGATGCCGCTGGAATTGAGGTGACGCACAATCTGCGGTGCGTCCGGGCTCACATAGGCCAAAATCGGCTTGTCGGTCAGACCAAGCGATTCAAGCACCGGCTGCGCCACCAGATCGGGCTGGGCGATCGAGGACGACCCGACCACCACCACAATCGCGTCATAAGAGGGGCTTTCCGCCAGAATCCGCAGGATCGCGCGGAAAAGATCGGGGCGCAGGCCCGCCAGCGTCACGTCGATCGGGTTGCGGTCAAGTGCCGCCTCCTTCAACTCCAGCGCCAGAAGTTTTGCCGCCGTCTCGGCGTCAGGGGGCGGCATGTCGAGCCCCATCAGCCCGACATTGTCGGCCACCACCGTCGCTGCTCCGCCAGTCGAGGTGACGATGGCCACCCGCTTGCCAGCCATGACCCGGCCCTGAGCGAGTGCTGCCGGAATGTCGATCAGGTCGGCGAAGGTCTGCGCGCGGATCACGCCAAGCTGGGCAAAGAGTGCGTCATAGACCTCGTCCGCCCCGGCGAGTGCCCCGGTGTGCGACACCGCCGAGCGCGCGCCGGATTCCGACCGGCCGACCTTGTAGGCCACGATGCTTTTCCCCGCCGCAATCACCTTGGCAGCCGCCGCACGAAACTTGCTCACATTGCGGATGGTTTCGAGATAGAGCGCCACCACCTGCGTCGCGTCATCATCGGCCAGCGCGTCGAGAAAGTCCGCCACTTCCAGGTCAGCTTCGTTGCCGGTCGCCACCAGCTTGGAAAAGCCGACCCCGCGCGCCACGGCCCGCGACAAAAGCGAGCCGAGGATGCCGCCGCTTTGCGAAAGAAGCGCCACTTTGCCGACCGGGAAATCGGTCATCTCCATCGCGCCGCTGGCGGTCAGGGGGATGCGGTCGGTCAGGTTCACCAGCCCAATGGTGTTGGGGCCCAGAATGCGCATTTTCCCGGCGGCGTCGCGCAATGCATCCTGAAGGGCCCGGCCCTCGGCCCCGGATTCGCCAAAGCCCGAGGCCAGCACCACCGCTGCCTTGGTGCCTTTGGCCGCAAGGTCGCGCACCGCCTCTAGCACCCGGTTGGCACCGACCAGCACCAGCGCAAGGTCGGGCACTTCGGGCAGGTCGGCGGCCGAGGCATAGCTTTTCAGCCCGGCTATCTCGTCGTAACGCGGGTTGATCGGATAGATCGCCCCGCCGTAACCCTGCGCTTGCAGGAACGCGATGGGGCGGCCGGTCAGCTTGGATGCATCATTCGAGGCGCCGACGACAACCACACTTTTCGGGTTCAGAATAGCAGAGATAGCGCTCATGTCCGGCTCACTTCGATGTCTTGTTCAGGAAATCGACCACCGACTGGCGATGTTCGGCCGTAGTGTAGCAGACCGCCTGCGCCTGCCGCCCCATCGCAAAAATCTCTTCGTCGCTGCGCTCGAAGGTTTTGTCGAGAATCTCTTTCGAAAGCGCAATGGCGGTCGGCGAGCCAAAGCTCAGTTCCTCGGCCCAGGACTGCGCGGCGGCCAGCAAGGCATCGGGGGCAACCACACGGTCAACCAGACCGATCGCCAGCGCCTCGGGGGTTTCCACTACGCGGGCAGAAAAGATCAATTCCTTGGCGCGCGTCAGCCCGACCCTGCGGGGCAGGAAATACATGCCGCCCCCGTCCGACACGAGACCGCGCTTGATGAAGCTCATCGAAAGCTTGGCACCTTCGGCGGCGATGATGAAATCACAGGCCAGGGCCATGTCGAGACCAAGGCCGAAGGCCGCGCCATTGACCGCCGCAATCACCGGTTTGCTGACGCCATGTATGGCGGCCACCCCCTTGTGCGTGCTGCGCTGGCGCTTCCAGCCGTTGAAGGCCACCTCGCCCTGCGGCGCATCAAGCCGTTTGCGCATGCCGCCGATGTCGCCGCCCGAGCAGAACCCCTTGCCCGCCCCGGTCAGAATGATCGCCCGCACCGCCTGGTCGCGGTCGGCTTCGCCAAAGGCCTCGATCAGTTCGGCGCGCATCGTGTCGTTGATGGCGTTGCGCAGATCGGGGCGGTTGAGCGTGATGGTGGCGATGCCGTTCGCATGGGAAATGGCGATGAATTCGGGGGTCTTGGCATTGGCGTTCATGTCGTCAGGTCCTCATGTTTTTCGCGCGCCTCGGGGGCAGGGGTCAGCGTGCCGGGCAGTTCATCGCTTTCGAGAATGATCCGGCGCAGCCGGTCAGCCTCGCCGGGGGCAAGCACCGGGCCCGCCAGTTCGTGGAATTTGGCGATCCGTTCGGTCCGGCTGGCAGGATCGTCGGGGTCGCCGTGGCGGGTGGGCTGGAAATGGTCGATGGTTCGCCCGTCGGTCAGGCGGACCTGCAACCGGGCCATCCGGCGGCGCGGGTATTCGGCGGCCAGATCTTCGGCGCGGGAAACGGTGATCATCGGCATCAACGCGCGGATGCGCGGGTCGCCAAGGGCCTCTGGCTCCATCGCCGCCAGCCGCACCGAACCAAGGATCATCTGCGCGGCGAGGCAATATTGCAGGCTGAACCGCGCTTCTTGTGCCGATTGCGGGTCGGGCCGGTCGCAGATGGTCTTGGTTGCGCCATAGCCCTCGACATGGATCGTCGCGATCTGGTCGGGTTTGATGCCGTGCCGGGCCATCAGCGCGGCCAGCCCGTCGAGTGCGGGGAAGATGTGCCCGCAGCAGCCGTGCAGCTTGACCGTCATGCGGCTGATCGGGGTCCAGTCGCCCGCGCCCTCGAACGCCAGGTCCCAGTTGCCCGTGCCCGCCCCGGTCGCCATTGCGTAGCCCAACGGCCCGTGCAGGCTGTCGAGCGCGCCGGTGGCGCCTGCAGCGGCGGCATAGGCGGCCAACAGGCCCGCATCGGCGGCATGGCCGGAGTGCATCGCCTTGACCATGCTCTGCCCTTGCAGGTTCTGCTGGTGGCCGCCCGCGAAACTGGTGGCAATGGCGATGGCATGGGCGATCCCGTCGCGCCCCTGCCCCAGCAGCATGGCCCCGGCAACTGCAGCGCCGATGGTGCCCACGGTGCCGGTGATGTGCCAATATTCGTAATGGCCAGGCTGCAAGGCGCTGGCGAGGCGGCAGCCCGCCTCGTAACCGCCGATCACCGCGCGGTCGAATGCCTCGCGCGAAAGGCCGCGGTCCTGCGCCACGGCAAGGGCCGCGGCGATGGTGGGCGATCCGGGGTGATAGCCACCGTCGCGGTAGATGTCATCGAACTCGACCGTATGGCTTGCGGTGCCGTTCAGAAAGGCGGCGCGGCGGGGGCTTGTCTGATAACCGTCCACATAACAGATTGCCCGGCCGCCGCCGCTTCCCACCCCCAGATCGGCCGCCGCCATCAAGCTGGCCGGGGCGCGCTGGGTGCCGGGCAAAGTGGTGGCAAACCAGTCCAGCGTGGCATTGCGCACCGCCGCTGTCACCGCCGCGTCAAACGGTCGGTCGTGCCAATCGGCGGCGAGGCCTGCCAAACGCAAAAGCGGGTTGTCGGTCACTCTGCCGCCTCCGTCTTGACGCGCGCCGCCTGACGCGCGGTGCCCGATTGCAGCATCGCCTCGATCTCGGCCGTGCTCAGCCCGACCTCCTGCAAAATCTCGGTGGTCTGTGCGCCCACGGGTTGTGGTGCCAGCGTAGTGCCGGTCTCGCAGCCGCTCATGCGAAAGGCGGATGACAGGATACGCAAGCCCTCGACATGGCCCGCCGGGTCAGAAACTCTCAGGATCTGACCGCGTGCCGCTGTTTGCGGGTCTGACAGCGCCTCGTCCATCCGGCGCACGCGGGCAGCGGGGATGCGGCGTTCATTGAGGAACTGCTCCCAATACTCCGCCGTCATCGTGCCAACGATCTCGGTCAGGGCTGCGCGTTCTTCGGCGGCCATGTCGATCCGGTCGAAGTTGTTGGTCTTGACCAGATCCTCGCGCCCGAGCGCAATCCAGAGCCGGCGCTGCTGGCGCAGGTTGGAGGCGGCGATCATCAAAGGGGCGTCGGATGCCTGATACATGCCGATCGTGGCAAAGGCATATCTGTTGCCCTTTGCCTTGGGTGCCTTGCCCGACTGAAGGTAATCGGTCGCATGCGAGGTCTGCAGGGTCAGTGCCACCTCTAGCATCGACACGTCGATATGCTGGCCTTGCCCGCCATTGCGGTCGCGCTGATAGAGCGCCGCCGCAATTGCATAGGCCGCCGTCATGCCGGTGGCGTAATCGACCACCGGGGCACCGCATTTCTGCGGGTTGCCGTCGCCCGCGCCGGTCATGTCCATGATGCCGGAATAGGACTGGATAACACCGTCATAGCCGATCGCCGTGCGTTTTGGCCCGGTGCTGCCAAAGGCCGAGATCGAGCAATAGATCAGCCCCGGATTGATCGCTGCCAGATCGGCATAGCCGAGGCCAAGCGCGTCGAAGGCGCCGGGGCGGTAGTTTTCGACAAAGACATCCGCCGTTGCGATCAGGCGCTTTAGCGCGTCACGCCCGGCGTCGGCTTTCAGGTCCAGCGCCAGTGTCTTCTTGCCAGCGGCTTGCGACAGGAAGGCCACCCCCATTTCCTTGCGCACCAGCGCGCGGTCGGTGCCTTGTAGCCGGGCCTGATCCGGATCGTTCGGGTCTTCCAATTTGATGACCTCAGCGCCGAGCAACGCCATCTGATAACTGGCAAAGGGGCCGGCGAGGACATGCGTCGTGTCGATCACTCTGAGGCCCGAGAATGCTTTGGTCATAGCCGCGTCCTGTCCGCTGGACTGAATGGCCCCGCCGCAGGTTCTGCGGCGGGGCCGGGCGATCATTGCGTCAGAAGACCGGCCGCGCCGAGCTGCTCTTCCGCGATGGTCATGATGTTCTTAACGAACGCGGTGTATTCCACCGGGCCAAAGGCACCATCTTCGACCCCGGCGGCGCGGGCGTAGGTCTGATAGGTTTCGGCCTCCATCGCCCTGAAGATCGCATCGGCGATCTGCTGTTGCAGCGCCGGGTCGATGCCCTTGGGCCCGAACACGCCGCGCACCTGCAGCCAGCTGGTATCGACGGTGTAGCCCTGCTCGCCGAAGGTCTGCATGTCAGGCACGCTCGACAGCCGGTTGTCGCCGAGCACGCCCAGCCCCTTCAGGCGATCGGCCGCGAAATATTCGATCACCGGGCCGAGGTTGGCGACGCCTACATCGACGTGGCCACCTAGCACCGCCGCGATGATGTCGGGGGTGGATTCGAAGGCGACCCAGTTGAACCTGACGCCCGCAGCCTGTTCCAGCATGGACATGCCGATGTTCTGCATCGATCCGACCGGCCCGAAGCCGCCGATGTTGATCTGACCTTCCTTGCTGCGTGCAAGCTCGACCAGGTCTTTCATGTCTTTCAGCGGCGATTCCTTTGCCGCGAAGAACAGGATCGGATCGACCTGCATCAGCGCGATCCATTCGAAGTCTTCCGGGGCAAATGTGCCCTTGAGGTTGGTCAGCATCGAGGTGAAATGGCTCACCGTGTTGACCGCCAGCGTAAGCCCGTCAGGTGCCGAAGCAGCGACCTTTGCCATTTGCGTGGCGCCGCCGCCGCCGGGGGCGTTCACCACCACCACCGTCTGGCCGATCATCGGTTCCAGCGAATGTGCCAGCGAGCGTATCATCACATCGGTGCCGCCGCCCGGCTTGGTGTGCATCACGAAGTTCACCGGGCCGGTCGGCTTCCAGCCCTCCTGCGCCGCGGCGGGGCCTGCCAGCCCGAGACTGAGCACACCTGCGCAGGCTGCGCCCACCAATGCCGTTTTGAAGTTCCAGATTTTCATCAAGTTGTTCCTCCCGTTCTTGACCGGTCAAGCCGGTCCGTGTCCATGGACCCATTGTCGGATATCGCGGGCGCGGTTTGAACTGAGTGTTGCTCAGGCTATGCCGCATGTTTCGTTTGGTCAGGTCGCCCGCCGCTTGCGGACCAGACCCCGCAGCGCGCCGAAAGCCGGCAGTAGAAAGGCCAAAGCCGCGACCAAAAGCAGGATCACCGTCATCGGGGATGAATAGAACACCGCCCAGTCGCCCCGGGTCGTAATCAGCGCTCGGCGGAAGTTGATTTCCATCATTTCGCCCAGCACCAGCGCAAGAATCACCGGGGCCAAAGGAAATTCCAGCTTGCGCAGCACATATCCAACCAGGCCAGCTACAACCATCACATAGATCGGAAACATCGAATTGCTGGACGCATAGGCACCGACGAAGCAGATACCCGTCACGATTGCCGCAATTGCAGGCCGCGGAATATCGGCCACTTTCGCCCAGATACGCGCTCCCGCAAGGCCAACGAACACCATGATCGGAACGCCGATCCAAAGCGAAGCGAAGATCGTATAGGGAATCTCGGGAGACTTGGTGAACAGAAGCGGGCCCGGCTGAATACCCTGCACCATAAGTGCGCCGATCATCACGGCTGCCGTGGCAGATCCCGGAATACCCAGCGCGAGAAGCGGGGCCAGCGACCCCGGCACGGCCGCGTTATTGGCGGATTCCGAGGAGGCAAGCCCTTCGAGAGCGCCGTGGCCAAAAGTCTCAGGCTTGTCAGACAGTTTCTTGCTGACGGCATAGGAAAGGAAGGCCGCGATCGACGGACCGGCACCCGGTATGACCCCGATGATATAGCCGATCGTCGAGCTGCGCGCGATCACCATCTTCAGCCCGAGCAAGGTGCCCATCGGCACCGCCAAAAGCTTCTTGATCGGCACGCTCTTGGTCTTGGCGGCGGCACCATCCTCGATCATGACGAGAACCTCGGTCAGGGCGTAAAGCCCGAGCAGGATCGGCACCAGCGGCAGACCCTCGAAGAATTCCGGGTTGCCTGCGGTAAAGCGTGGCACCCCAGTCTGCACATCCAGACCCACTGTCGCCAGCGCCAACCCCAGGAACATGGCCACTGCCCCCTTGAGCGGCGACCCGGTCGAGAGGCCGGACACAAGGCTAAGACCAACCAGTGCCAGCGCGAAATACTCGCCGGGGCCAAAGCGCAGGGCAAATTCCGAAAGCGGCACGGCCGTCGCCACCAGAAACGCTGTCGAGATGATGATGCCCATGCCGGATGAGACGATGGAAACCGTCAGCGCTTCGCCTGCACGACCGGCCTTGGTCAAGGGATAGCCATCCCAGGCCGTGGCCACTGCCGCCGCGGTTCCGGGAGAGTTGATCAGGATCGCCGAAATCGCCCCGCCATACTCCGCCGCCACATAAAGCGCGACCAGCCCGACGATCGAAACCACCGGGTCCATGCCGTAGGTGAAGGGGATCAGCAGGGCGATGCCAAGACTGGGGCCAAGGCCGGGGATCGCGCCGATCAGGTAGCCGATGAACGCCCCGACAAACGCCGACGCCCACACCATGGGATCAGCGAAGGACGCAAAGCCAAGCGCAAGATTCTCGAACATTCCGGTCTCCTCAGGGCAGCCTGACGCCAAGCGCCACGGTGAAAACGACGTAGATAAAGGCGGTCAGTGCCGAGGGAACGCCAACCAGATGCAGCGGGCGCCGCTCGCCACAGGCCAGCAGGATCGCAAGCGAGAACCCGGCGACCGAGACCATCGCGCCGATCCGGTCGAACAGGATCGCTTGCCCGACCAGAAGCGCCATTGTCAGCACGACAAAGACCGGTCGCGGGATGATCAGGCTGGCCTCGTTCCGCGCCATCATCCGCCGGTAGACAACCAGCCCGATGAGCAGGACTAGTGCGACCAGCGCCACCGATGCCAACAGGCCGGGAAACCCGCCAGCCCCGATGTCGGCGGGGTTCAAAGGCCGTCGTAGCGCCCGTGCCTGCTGCAGATAATCCCAGAACACCCAAAGCAGTGCTCCGGACCCCAGCAACTCGCCAATCCACATCGGCATGCGCAATTTGCGCGTCGCTGGCCGCGATGCGTGGCCAGGCTCGGTCATCTCGGTCATGCAGTCCTCCCGTCGTGTCCGAATGGACAAACTCCTCCGGTGCATGCTGTCCACTGTCGGCGCTGCACTGGCAGTGTTAAACTAACAAATTGTTGGGCAAGGCCCGCCGTTCGATCTGACCGTTTCAGCCAGAGCGCAAACATCGACCTCAGCGCAGCCCACCCAAACCGATCATCCCGGCTCGCCAAACTTTAGGTCGGTTCATCCTGTCCGCGGCGCTCACTAGACTTGGGCTACCTTTTCTGAATGGTGTGTCACATGGATTTCCTGTTTACTGAAGAACAGACCATGTTCCGCGATACCGTGCGCCGTTTTGCGCAGGCGGAACTGGCCCCCCATGCGGCGCGGCGCGCGCGCGAGCCGGGCTACCCTTGGGACGTGGCGCGGCGGATGGCCGAGCTTGGGCTGATGGGCATCGCCCTGCCCGAGACCAGCGGCGGCATGGGTGGCTCGCTGGTCGATGCGATCATCGCGATACAGGAGGTGGCCGAGGCCTGCCCGCGCAGCGCAGATGTGATTCAGGCGGGCAACTTCGGCCCCGTCCGCACCTTCGCGGAATATGCCACCCCGGCGCAAAAGGAGCGCTACCTTGGGCCGATCCTCGCCGGGCGTGCGGTGATTTCGCTCGGCATGACAGAGCCCGAGGCCGGGTCGGCGGTAACGGAACTGACCACCAGCGCCACGCCCGACAGCGATGATTTCATCGTCAATGGCACCAAAATCTTCGGCACCCACAGCGCCGAGGCCGAGGTGTTTCTGGTCTATGTCCGCTTCGGGCCAGGTCTGGACGGGATCGGTTCGGTACTGATCGAAAAGGGCACTCCGGGTTTGACCGTTGGCCAGCCGACCGCCTTTATGAACGGCGAGGACTGGGCCCAGCTTTACTTCGACAATGTCCGCATTCCGGCGGCGAACGTGGTGCTAGGGCACGGCGGATTCAGAAAGCAGATCATGGGCTTCAACGTCGAGCGGCTGGGCAATGCGGCGCGCGCGGTGGCGGTAGGGCGGCACGCCCTCAATCTGGCGCGCGAACATGCGCTGACCCGCAAACAGTTCGGCCGCGCGCTTTGCGAGTTTCAGGGCCTGCAATGGAAATTCGCCGACATGGCGGTGCGGTTGGAGGGCGCGCAGCTTTTGCTGATGCGCGCGGCGGTCAACGCGGGCGACGGCTTGCCGTCGGCGCAAGATACCGCACTGGCGAAGCTCGCCTGCAATGAGGCGGGGTTCTTTGCCGCCAACGAGTCGCTTCAGGTGATGGGCGCGCTCGGCTTTTCGGAAGAGAGCACTTCGCAGTATTGCCTGCGCCGCACCCGTGGCTGGATGATCGCGGGGGGATCGGTCGAAATCATGAAAAACCGCATCGCCGAAGGCATTTTCGGGCGCAGTTTCTCGCAGCGGCCCGGCAAGTGAAAACACCAAGTCCGCTTGCCTTTGAAGCCGATCCGGAAGACAAAAAACTTGCGCTTTTGCTGGTTCACGGGTTGCTGTCCAGTTCCCTGCAATGGCTGCCCAATGCGGCGCTTTCGCAGCAGTTTCGGCTGATTCGGGTCGATCTGCCAGGGCATGGCGCCTCGGTTCCACCAGCGCGCCCGGAGGATGCGCGGCCTGAAGCTCTGGTTGCGGGCCTCGATCTCTTGCGCCGCGAACTCGCCATCGCCCGCTGGCATGTTTGCGGCGCAAGCTTCGGGGCCGGGATCGCACTGCGCTATGCGCTGGATCATCCCGACACCTGCCTGACGGTCAGTTTCACCAATGGCAATGCAGCGCTTCGCGAAGTGTGGAGCGACGAAGACCTGCGCGCGCAAGCCGCGCTTGCCGCGCGCATCCGCGCCGGTGGTGCCGAGGCAGTGCGCGCGATGCCCTATCACCCTGCCCATGCCCGTCGCTTTGCGCCAGAGTTCAGGGTGGCGCTGGCTGAAGAGGCCGATCGCGCCACCGCCGAAACTGTGGCCTTGTACCAGCAAGAGGCGATCCCGCGCCTGTCAGTGCGGCATCGCCTCGGGCAGTTGCAATGCCCTTGCCTGCTGATCAACGGTGCCATGGAGCGCAGATTTCAACCTTCGCGAAATTGGCTGGCGCTGGCGCATCCGCAGATTACAATTGCCGATCTTCTGGGCGGGCACTCGATCAATGTCGAGTGCTCCCAAGCATTCAACGCCGTATTGGGCGGGTTCATTCTCGAGTCGGGGATCTGAATGAAAGCCAATCTGCAAACGGTGGCCTTGCTTACTGCGCTTTATGCGGCGGCGGCGGCGGCGGGCTGGGTCTTCAAGACCGGCGGCCTGCCGCTGCCATGGATGCTTGGGCCGCTGGTGCTGAGCGCCGGGTGTTATGTGAGCGGGCTGGCACGGTTCAAGGTGCCGGTGCGCACCCGGCCTGTTGGCCAGATGACAGTTGCGGCACAGGTGGGCCTGACCTTCACGCCCACCGCGTTTGCCTCGCTGCTCGAGCTCGCACCGATGATCGTGGGGCTTGCGGTGGCGAGCGGTGTGCTGGCCAGTCTGGTTGCCATCGTGCTGGCGCGCGCAACCGGCATGCGGCTGGCACAGGCCTTTGTAAGCACCTTTCCGACCAGCCCGGTCGAGGCCGCGGTGATTGCGGAACGTCTGGGGATCGCACCGGCCCCCGTGGTGCTGGCGCAGACGGTGCGAATTGCGATGATCGTGTTTCTGGTGCCGATGTCGATCTATCTGGTGGACGGAATGCCCGACCGTTCCGCCACTGGCCTTGCGCAGGGTTTCGCCATTGGCCATCTGGCACTGGCGGCGCTCGCCGTAGCCGGGGCGCTGGTGTTTCGCCTGCTGCGGCTGTCGAACCCGTTCTTTCTGGGGGCGCTGGCGGCATCTGCGGCGACCACCGCCATCGGGGTGCAGTTGCCACCCTTTCCGCCGCTGGTGATGGCGCTGGCGCAGATTGCGCTTGGCACCTGGCTGGGCAGCGTCTTCCGGCGCGAACTGTTCGCCGCTGGCGACGGCCGCATTCTGGTCACCTCGGTTTCGGCGTTGGCGCTTCTGGTGTTGATCTCGGCCGTGGCGCTGGGGCTGGCGCATCTCGGCGGCTACCCTTGGGAAACGCTGGTGCTGGGTGCAGCCCCCGGCGGGGTTACGGAAATGGCGCTGACGGCCAAGTATCTTGGCACCGAGGTTGCGCTTGTCACAGCCATTCAGTTGACCCGGATCTTCCTGTTCATGCCGAATATCCCGTGGGTCGTGCGGCTGATCGACCGGTCAGAGACGCGCCGGTGACGCTGATCCGGGCACGGTCGAGCGCATCCCTGTGCAGGGTCAAGATTGGTCGTGCCCATAGGGATAGTCGGGTTCAGAAATGTCCGGCTTGCAGTAGATTGCAGCGACGAAAGACCGAAACCGAACCGACCAAAAGGACCACCATGAGCCGCGAAGACCCACCGCCACAGGGCAGCCCCACCATCCGCGCCATCGCGATGCCTTCTGATACCAACCCATCCGGCGACATTTTCGGCGGCTGGCTGATGAGCCAGATGGACCTTGCAGCAGGCAGCGTGGCGGCGATGACCTCGGGAGGGCGCAGCGCCACAATTGCCGTGGATGCGATGATCTTTCATCGCCCGGTCAAGGTGGGCGACGAGGTTTCGCTCTATGCAACGCTGATTCGGCTCGGCCGCACCTCGATGACGATCCATGTCGATACCTGGCGCCGCCCCCGCGCCAGCACGCGAAGCGAGAAGGTCACCGAGGCGAATTTCACCTTTGTCGCGCTGGATGACAACGGGCGGCCGGTTCCGGTAAAGCCCGGCTGATCCGGCCATGCAGGCGAAAGCGCCTGCCTTACCCCGCCGCTGCCATGAACATCGGCCCGCCCTTGTGGCGCGGAAAGCCGTAGCCGGTGACCATTACCACGTCGATATCGGCAGCACTTTCAGCAATGCCTTCAGCCAGAATCGCCCGCCCCTCGGCCTGCATGATGCGCAGGACGCGGGCCATGATCTCGTCGCCGGAAAAGGCGCGCCGGGTCCGGCCCGCGCGTGCGCTTTCATCGAGGATTATCCGTTCCACATCGGGGTCGGGCCGGGCGCTGCCGCCCGCGTAATCATACCAGCCCTTGCCGGTCTTGCGTCCCAGCCGCCCCGCCTCGCAGAGCCGGTCGGCGATGCGGGCATAGCGCTCGGATGCCGGGCGGGTTGCAGCGCGGGCCTTGCGTTGTGCCCAGGCGATGTCTAGCCCGCTCATGTCTTGCACGGCGTAAATGCCCATCGCAAAGCCGAACGCCTCCATCGCGGCGTCGATCTGCTGCGGCAGCGCGCCTTCCTCCAGCATGAATTCGCAATCGCGCCGGTAGGCGGCCATCACCCGGTTGCCGATGAAGCCGTCGCAGACCCCGGCCACCACCGCCACCTTGCCCAGACGCCGCGCCAATGCCGCCCCGGTGGCCAGCGCACGCGAACCGGTCGCATCACCACGCACCACCTCAAGCAGTTTCATCACATGGGCGGGTGAGAAGAAGTGCAGCCCCAGAATGCGCGACGGATCGCGGGTGGCGGCGGCCAGAACGTTGACATCGAGATAGGAGGTATTGGTGGCAAGGATGGCATCAGCCGGCATCACCGCATCCAGCCGCTCGAATACCTGTCGCTTGACGGCCATGTCCTCGAACACCGCCTCGATCACCAGCGGGCAATCGGCAAGTGCTGCGTAGTCTTCGCCCGTGCTCAGCCGCGCCAGCGCCGCATCGCCCTGTTGCTGCGATATCGCGCCGCGTTTCACACTGCCCGAAATGGTGTCCGCCACCCGCCCGCGCGCGGCGGTCGCAGCAGCGGCATCCCGTTCGATCAGATGCACGGCGGACCCCGACAAAAGCAGCGCCGTGGCAATGCCCGCCCCCATCGTGCCGCCCCCGATCACGCCGACGCGCGCGAGATCGGCGGGCACCGCGCCGTCGATCCGCAAGCCTTTGCCCGCTGCGCGTTCGGCAAAGAAGATGTGCCGCAGCGCCGCCGCTTCTGGCGAGGCCGCCAGCCGCAGAAACCGCGCCCGCTCGGCCGCCATCGCCTCGGGTGCCGGCGCCTCGGCTGCAAGGCGCAAGGCGGCGAGCGCCTCCAATGGTGCCGCCGCGCCCCGGCTGCGCTTGCGCAAGGCGGCCTCCTCGGCGGCCCAGTCGATCGGAGCGCCCGCCAGCAGATCGCGCGCGAGGGTCGGGTGCGGAGCGCCCTGCGCCACCAGTTCCAGCGCCAGTGCCTCTGCCGCGGCAATCACATCTGCCTCGGTCAGACGGTCGATCAGGCCGATCGCCAGCGCCTGCCCCGCCCCAATCGGTTTGCCCAAGGTAACCAGCGCAATCGCCTCGGCCATCGGCACCAGCCGCGGCAACCGCACGGTGCCGCCCGAACCTGGAATGATGCCAAGGGTGACCTCGGGCAGGCCCAGCTTCGCCTGCGCCCCGGCAACGCGGCCATGGCAGGCCATGGCCACTTCCAGCCCGCCGCCCAGTGCCGTGCCGTGGATCGCCGCGACCCATGGCACAGGTGCCGCCTCGATCGCCGCCAGCACATCGGGCAGGAAGGGTTCGGCAGGCGGTTTGCCCAGCTCACGGATATCCGCCCCGGCAACAAAACTGCGCCCGGCGCAACCGAGCACCACCGCCTTGACCCCTGCCCTGCCCGCCAGATCAACAGCGGCCTGCAAGAGACCCTGCCGCACCGCTTGCCCCAGTGCATTCACCGGCGGGTTGTCAATCATCACGCGGGCCAGATCGCCGCGCAGCTCAATCTTCACACTTCCCATTGTCGGGCGTCTCCGTGTCCTGACCATTGCCCCGATGGTATAGGCACGTCTCGGTTGTCCGTGACCAAACAATTGGTGCGCATCTGCCCGACCGTGCTTTGGGGATAGGCAAGAACACCGACGCCCTGATGCCGTGAGCCTACGCCGCGCAAATCAATCGCTCTGAAGGAACTCGTCGCGTAGTCCCTGACGAGCTGCGAACAGCCCGCCGCTTCATGCTCTGCCGTCACCGCACAAGCGAAGAAGCAATGGGGCGTAGCCACCGCATACTATGGGAACGTGGGTGGCGGTGTTTGTCAACGAAGTTGTCCGCTGATTTCATACGACGTCTCTGATTTCAGGAGCGCTGATTCCGGTTTCGGGGTTGAGCCAAACGGGTCCGGCGGGTTGCCAGTTGCGGGTTTTGCCTGACCAGCGTTCCGGGTTTTGTGTCCTATGGCGCGGCTTCTCCCGCCTCGCAGATCTCGTCATCGGCTTTGAAGCCGCCCTCCGACCCGACGACAGTAAGCGTCCGGTCTGACCGCGGTTAGCGCGCGTTCCAGGGCAGCAGGCCATCGACCTTGGTGATCTTGTGGTCTGGAATTCGGACGAGGGTGTCGGCGAGCCAGGCTTGTGGATCGACGCCGTTCAGTTTGGCGGTTTCGATCAGGGTGTAGGCGATGGCGGCGGATTTGCCGCCGGTCTGCGATCCGACGAAAAGGTATGGCGATCATTCCGATCCGGAAGAACGGTCGGCCCTGGAAAGAGGACTGCCCGGCAGCAATCGCCCGAAACGAAACCCTGCGCGCAACCCGGCACTATGGCAGGGCGTTCTGGAAACGCTGGACAGGATACCATGTCCGAAGCCGGATCGAGGCGAAGATGCGGTGCCTCAAGGCTTTCGGTGAACGCATCGCTGCAAGAGACCCAGACCGCCGAAATCCAGATCCGCATCGCACTGATGAACCGCTTCTCGGCCCTCGGAACGGCCGAGATCGTTCGCATGGCCTGATGCTGACGGGGAAAGGGGCAATCATCCCTCAGGCGTGAGTTACGCAACAACGCCCCTGGAAGAGTGCTTTGAATTGAATGGCACTTTCGGCGTGCTCGATGCGCCAGCCGACGACGCGGCGGCTGAAGATATCGAGAATGACGTAGAGATAGAAGTAGGACCATTTGACCGGCCCCATCAGTTTGGTGTTCGGCGCTTCAATCTGTCCCCCGGACAGTTTGATCCCGGCATGGCCGGGTCGCGCCTCACTCCCAGGACCAGACCTGGTTGGGCCCTTCGGCCAGCAGTTCGGGCTTCTGATAGACCGGGTGGCGACGCTGGCGGCGGCGTTCCGCAACTTCACCATGGGCTGCAAGGATGCGATACATCGTGCGGATCGAACACAGATAGACGTCTTCGTCGAGCAAGGTTGCAAAAACCTCGGTCGGGGTCTGATCCGCGAAGCGCGGTGTGCGAAGATGGGCAAGCACCTGATCCCGCTCACTTTCGGGCAAGGCGCGCGCGACAGGGTGACGCGGTTTGGCCGCGCGGGACGGGGCTGAAAGCGCCACGCGATGCCGATGCACAGAGGCCCGCGACACCTCCAAGGCCGCGCAATCAGCCGTCGTCAGGCCGCTGCCCGCAGGCAAGGTAATCGCTGCGGCCATCACGATTTGCCGCTGTTGCCGGATGCCAGATCCATCTCGTCCAGCATGGCTGCCACTTTTTTTTGGATGGCGATGATTGCCTCCGCCTGATCCAGGCGGCGGCGCAGGGCGGCATTCTCACGATTAGCCCTGGCCAGTTCGGCTTGCAGCGGATTGATCGGAGCCTTTTGCGGACCGCGCGGACGCCGCTGCAGCGTAACCGCCCGATTGCGGCCGCCTTTTGCTGACGCTTCTCACGATCTAAGCTGACGTCGTTATTGTCGTCGTTAACGACGTCGTATGCGGGAGCAGCGGACCATGCGGCACGAGGTTATTGTCGG
>Ga0210016_1001396_pt1 | contig 22439 bp, 22 predicted proteins | sample CryGeyCG2014_300_FD_185454 | JGI IMG/M metagenome (GOLD analysis project Ga0210016, IMG submission 185454) | Groundwater microbial communities from aquifer - Crystal Geyser CG02_land_8/20/14_3.00 (SPAdes) (version 2) | ecosystem: Environmental > Aquatic > Deep subsurface > Groundwater | place... | reverse complement strand
GCGGGAAGGCCCGGTCGCCGTCGAGCGTGAAGCCAAGCGCCGTCAGGGTCGCGCGTTGCTCGGCCTCGGGGACATCCATCCCCGCCAGACTGGCGGTGCGGGCGGGGTCAAAGCGGTAGCTGCGGCTTGTATCGGGCGGGGTGCCGTCCTGCACCACGTCCGAGGCCTCGCCGCCACAAAGATCAAGGATCATCCGGGTTGCCAGTTCCAGCCCCGGCAGGGTGAAGGCGGGGTCCACCCCGCGCTCGAAGCGGTAGCGGGCATCGGAATGGATGCGCAACGCGCGGCCGGTGGCGGCGATGGTGATCGGATCCCACCAGGCGGATTCGAGAAACACTTCGGTGGTCTGATCGGTGCAGCCCGAAGCCTCGCCGCCCATGATCCCGGCCAGAGACTGCGGCTGACGGTCGTCCGAGATCACCATCATGCCGGGGCGCAGGGTGTAGCTTTTGCCATCCAGCGCCAGCAGCTCCTCGCCGCCCTGCGCCGGGGCGATGTGCAGACCCCCGTGCAGTTTTGCCACATCGAACACATGCAGCGGGCGGTTGAGATCGAAGGTGAAATAGTTGGTGATATCGACCAGCGCCGAGATCGGGCGCAGACCGATCGCCGTGAGCCGCGCCGCCAGCCAGGCGGGCGACGCGCCGTTCTTCACCCCCCGGATGGTGCGCCCGGCAAACAGCGGGCAGCCCTTGGTCTTGAGGTCGGGCGCAATCGCCACCCCGACCGGGCTTTTGAAGCTGCCGGCAATGGCCGGGGTGGCCAGTGGTTTCAGGGTGCCAAGACCGCGTGCCGCAAGATCGCGCGCCAGACCGCGCACCCCCAGGCCGTCGGGGCGGTTGGGGGTGATCTTGACGTAAATCATCGGATCGTTGGTGCCGAGGTAGTCGATGAAACGCGCGCCCAGCGGGGCGTCGGGCGGCAGATCGACGATGCCATCGTGGTTGTCCGACAGCATCAGCTCGCGTTCCGAGCACAGCATGCCGTTCGATTCGACGCCGCGGATGACACCGGGTTTCAGATCGACTCCGGTGCCGGGCACATGGCTTCCGACCGGGGCAAAGACGCCGATCAGGCCGGTGCGGGCATTGGGCGCGCCGCACACCACCTGCACCTCCTGGGCCTGGGTGCCGGGGCCGTTTGGCCAGGTTTCCACCCGACACAGGCGCAGGCGGTCGGCGTTGGGGTGGGGCTGCGCCTCGATCACCCGGCAGATGCGAAACACCCCCAGCGTATCGGCGGGGTCTTCAACCGATTCGACCTCGTGGCCAAGATCGGTCAGGGCGTAAAGAATGGCGTCGAGTGGGGCCGAGGTATCGAGGTGATCCTTCAGCCAGGACAGGGTGAATTTCATGCGTGCGCCCTTGGGAAACTGGTGCGCCGGGCTTAGCGCATCACCGCGCCAAGGGAAAGGGCGGGGCGGGGCGGTTTCCGGCCCGGAAACGGGTTGTTCGCGCGCCTGCCGGAAATCGGTCAGGATTGCGGAAGGATTGTGGTGTAATCAAGGCGGATGGAAGACTGGCTTGAGATACCCCAGGGCCGCAATGCCCCCCGCCCCGTCAGGTTGTGCCTGGTGCTGGGGCTGACCGCGCTGCTGGTGATTGCGCAGGCGGGCGGCACCATCGGATTCTGAGCCGAAGCGGCACCGAAGCCGGGGGTTTTGCACCCCCCCCAGCCCGGCCACGGGCCGGGCGTTCTTCGCTGAAAACCTGCCACGGGCAGGTTTTCCGGGCGCTCATCACCCCGCAGAGTATTTGGGCAAAGAAGAACGGTGCGAGCGCGCCGCGTTACCAGCGGCTGAGGGCGTCTTCGTCTTCGTCCTTGGCCGCAACCCATCTCGCCCCGCTGGCGGTGATTTCCTTTTTCCAGAACGGGGCGCGGGACTTGAGGTAATCCATCAGGAATTCGGCGGCGGCAAAGGCCTCGGCGCGGTGGGCGGCGGCGGTGGCCACCATCATGATCGGCGCTTGCGGGGCAAGTTCACCGATACGGTGGATCACCAGGCAATCGGCAAGCTGCCAACGTGCCGTCGCCTGATCGACCATGGCGGCAATCGCCGACTCGGTCATGCCCGGATAGTGCTCGATCTGCATCGCGCTGAGCCCCCCCGGAATCTCATCGCGCACGATGCCGGTGAAGGTGACGATGGCCCCCACGCCGGGCAGGCCTTGCGCGAATGCCCCGGCCTCGGCACCGAAATCGAAAGCGGTGGATTGCACCCGGACCGTCATCTCAGCCCCCCGTCATCGGCGGAAAGAACGCGACTTCACGCGCCCCGGCCAGAGGCGCGTCAAAACTGGCCAGGTGCTGATCGAGCGCCACGCGCAAGCCGGTCAGATCGGCAAAGGCGGCGGCGTAGCGCTCGTCGCGCGCGATCAGGTCGGCGACCAGATCGGCCACCGTCGCGGCGCTGGTCTCAAGGCGCTCGCGCGGCACACCGACGCGTTCGCGCACCCAGGCGAAATAAAGCACGTCGATCATTTCTCGTCTTTCAGGTAGGGTAGGGATTTGGTGAAATAGTCCCAGCCGGTGGCAATCGTCAGCCCCGCCGCGATCCAGATGATCACCAGCCCAACCGTGGTGGCCAGCGACGAGCAGCCGCGGGTGCCGCAACTGCGGATCGGGTCGGCCAGGCCCGCCGTCACCGCCGCAGCATACTGATCCATGGTCATGCCGCGCCGGGCGATGCCTTCGAGGTGCTCCAGTCCGGTGCCCAGAAACAGCACCGCGATCGCGATCATCTGGGCCGTGGTCTTCCACTTGGCAAGTCTGGTCACCCGCAGCCGCCCGGCGGTGGCGCCAAGATATTCGCGCAGGCCCGACACGAACACTTCGCGAAACAGGATCGCGGTGGCGGGCAGGATCAGCCACGGGTTCATGCCGGAATAGCCGGTGATGATCAGCAGCGCGATCACCACCATCGCCTTGTCGGCAATCGGATCCAGCATCGCGCCGAATTTGGATTCCTGTTTCCACAGCCGGGCCAGATAGCCGTCAAAGAAATCGGTGATCGCGGCGCTGATGAACAGGGTCAGCGCAAACCAGTCGGCCCAGGGGCGGTGGAAATAGAGAAACATCACCGCCACACCGGGCGCGGCGAGCAGGCGCAGGAAGGTCAGGGTGTTGGGCAGCGTCCAGGTCATGCCGAACACCTAGCCGATTCCTGCGCCAAGTGGAAAGTGGATTTACGCGAGGGTGCGATCAGGTTTGCGTCTGGCGGCCAAGGAAGGCGGCAAAGGCCGCCAAGGTTTCTTGCGAGACGTAGTGCTCGATCCCTTCGGCGTCCATCTCGGCAGCATCCGGCGGCACACCGATGGCCAGCAGAACGTCCAGCACCATGCGATGACGTTTGCGGGCGCGGTCGGCCATGGCAGAGCCGGTGGTGGTCAGGAACACCCCGCGATAGGGGCGCGCGGTCGCAAGGCCCTCGCGCTTCAGACGCGCAACCGCCTTGGTGGCGGTGGGGTGGGTAACCCCCATCCGCGCCGCGATGTCGGTGATGCGGGCCTCGCCCAGCTCGACGGTCAGATCATCAATCAGCTCGGTGTAGTCTTCCAGCAACGCCATCGACTGGGCATTTCTGGCCTGGCTGAAACGCTCGGCTGGCGGGTGGAGGCCATCTTCTGGCATGGTGTCGGACACTTTCCCCCCTGCCCTGCGGGCCTGCGGTATCTGGAACGGTTGGCACAGGATACAGCCATGGCTTCACTTTGCAAACCATTCGTTCATCTTGCGCCACTTTCGACCAGAGTCTTTACGATATCGCCAATTGACATAAGTGTAGCCATGGCTTTATTGGTGGCGTTTGATCCGCAGGACAAGACCGCAATGACCGTCGGCCACTCTTCACGCTCGATGACCGGCCGCACCAAGGCGGGTATCCGCGAGGTGCTGGCCGGCACCCGCAGCGGGCCGGGATCGGTGCTGCTGTTCGCCGGGCCTGCGATCATCGCCTCGATCGCCTACATGGACCCCGGCAATTACGCGACCAACATCCGGGCCGGGGCGGGCTATGGCTACAGCCTGCTGTGGGTGGTGGTGATGGCCAACCTGATCGCCATGCTGTTTCAGGGCCTGTCGGCCAAGCTGGGCATCGTCACCGGGCGCAATCTGGCCGAGATGTGCCGCGACAACTTTTCGCGCCCGGTGGTCTGGGCGATGTGGGCGGTCAGCGAGATTGCCGCCATGGCCACCGATCTGGCCGAGTTTCTGGGCGGCGCAATCGGGCTGGCGCTGCTGTTCGACATCTCGCTGATGTCGGGCATGGTGGTGACGGCGATCGTGACCTACGCCATCCTGATGTTCGACCGGCGCGGCTTTCGCCCGATGGAGCTGATCATCGGCACCCTGGTTGCGGTGATCGGGCTGTGCTATTTCATCGAGGTCTTCATTGCCCCGATTGCCTGGGGCCAGGCGGCGCTTGGCATGGTGACGCCGCAACTGCCGGACGCTGCGGCGCTGACCATCGCGGTCGGGATCATCGGCGCCACCGTAATGCCGCATGCGATCTATCTGCATTCCGGTCTGACCCAGAACCGCGCCGTGGTCGGCAACGAGGCCGAGCGGCGCAAGCTGCTGCGGTTTTCCAACATCGAGGTGGTGCTGGCACTGGCGGTGGCCGGGCTGGTCAACCTTGCGATGGTGATGATGGCGGCAAGCGCGTTTCATCAGGGCCACAGCGATGTCGCGGAAATCGAGACCGCCTATCACACCCTGACGCCGCTGCTGGGCGGGGCCGCTGCCGCCGTGTTTCTGATTTCGCTGATCGTTTCGGGGGTTTCGAGCTCGGTCGTGGGCACCATGGCGGGGCAGATGATCATGCAGGGGTTTGTCAACTTTCACATCCCGGTCTGGCTGCGCCGACTGGTCACGATGGTTCCGGCTTTCGTGGTGGTGGCGCTTGGCGTCAATGCCACCAATGCCCTGGTGATCAGTCAGGTGATCCTGTCGATCGCCCTGCCGGTGCCGATGATCGCGTTGATCATATTCACCGGGCGGGCCGACATCATGGGGGCGTTCGTCAACCGCCCGGCAACCCGCGTGCTGGCGCTGGTTGGCGCAACCGTGGTTCTGGTGTTGAATTTCATTCTGCTGGCGCAGACCTTCGGGATTCCGGTGCCGGGGCTGGCGGCAGGCTGAGACCGCCAGGCGCGCGCAGCCGTCACGTTTCCGGGTCCGCGAGAATGGCGTCAATCAGCGCTGCTGTCCCAGCCCGAGATCGCCTTGACCTCAAGAAATTCCTCGACCCCCCAGATGCCGCCCTCACGCGCCCGGCCCGAGGATTTGACGCCGCCGAACGGGCTGCCCGCGCCGCGCGGCTTGCCGTTCATCTCGACCATGCCAGAGCGCAAGGCGCGCGCCAGCCGGTTGCGGCGCGGGCCGCTCTGCGACTGGACGTAGTTGGTCAGGCCGTAGGTTGTGTCGTTGGCGATCGCCACCGCTTCGGCTTCGGTCTCGAACGGCAGGATCGCCAGCACCGGGCCAAAGATTTCCTCGCGCGCGATGGTCATGGCGGGGGTGACATCGGCGAATACCGTGGGGCGCACGAAAAAGCCGCGGTTGATTCCGTCGGGGCGGCCGGGGCCGCCGGCGATCAGGCGCGCGCCCTCGTCGATGCCGCATCGGATGTAGCCCTGAATCTGGTCGTATTGGCGTTGATTGACCACCGGGCCGATGTGCTTGCCGGGTTCATGCGCTGAGCCGACCTTGATCGAATTTGCCACCTTTGCGGCGATTTCGACCGCGCGGGCGTAGGCCGGGCGCTCGACCAGCATGCGCGAGGGCGCGTTGCATGACTGGCCCGAGTTGTTCATCAGATGACGCACGCCGCGCTCGACCGCCTGGTCGTCAGCGTCGGCAAAGATCAGGTTGGCACCCTTGCCGCCCAGCTCCAGCGCCACCCGTTTCAGGCTTTGCGCGGCGGCGATGGAAATCGCGCGCCCGGCGCGGGTCGAGCCGGTAAAGCTGATCATCTCGACATCGGGGTGGGATGAAAGCTGGCTGCCGACGCCGGGGCCATCGCCGTTGACCAGATTGAACACCCCGGCCGGCAGGCCCGCATCATGCACGAACTGCGCGAACAGCAGCGACGACAGCGGGGCTTCTTCCGAAGGTTTCAACACGCAGGTGCAGCCCGCCAGCAGGGCCGGGATGACCTTGAGCGTGACCTGATTCATCGGCCAGTTCCACGGCGTGATCAGCCCGACCACCCCGATCGGCTCCAGCGCGATACGGTCGTTCGGGGCATGGGGGCCAAGCGGGCGGACCCACGCGATGCTATCGAACGCAGTCAGGAAGTTCTTCAGATGCCACGGCAGGCAGGGGGCCTGGCTGGCGCGGGCCATGTCGATCGGCGCGCCCATCTCGAGACTGATGGCGGCGGCCATTTCTTCGGCGCGCAGTTCATACTGGCCAAGGATGCGTTCGACATGGGCGCGGCGGAGGCTGGGCGGGGTGGCGGCCCAGGCCGGAAAGGCGGCCTTGGCGGCAGCCACGGCGGCATCAGTATCGGCGGCATCGCCAAGGCTGATGATGGCGCAGGGCTCTTCGGTCGAGGGGTCGATCACGGCGCAGTCGCGCGCGGCGGCGGGGGCCACCCACTGGCCGTTGATGTAGAAATTGCGTTGCAGGGTCATGGGAACCTCCGGGTTGCGCGGCAAGGTGACATTGCGCGCCGGCGCAGGCAAGTAGCGACGCGACGGAAAATGTCGCGATTGGCACTTGGCCTTGGCGCTTTGCAACTGGGGCGCGGGCTGGTAAAGGCGGACAACGGATGGGGGCAGGATGTTCGGGTTTCTGAAATGGCCAGGCAGCATCACCCGGATCGCGCTTGATCCGCCGACCGCGCTGCCGGGTCGGGCCGGGCTGGCGATCGTGCTGATCGTGCGCAACGAGGAACGCCATATCGCCGAATGGGCGCGGTTTCATGCCCTGGCCGGGGCGGCGCATTTCTACGTCTATGACAACGGTTGCCGCGATGGCACTCTGGCGGCGTTGCGCGCGGCGCTGCCGGAAGAGGTGCTGACGCTGCTGCCCTGGGATCAGGTGCTGCGCGACGCGCGGTCGGGCCGCGAGATTCACAATCAGGTGCTGGCCTATGGCCATGCGGTGCGCAATTTCGGCGCACGCTGGCGCTGGATGGCGTTCATCGACACCGACGAGTTTCTGGTGCCGGTGCAGGCCGATGATCTGCCGGGGGCACTGGCACAGCTTGAAGATTGCCGCAACATCAGCCTGCCGTGGCACATGTTCGGGCGGAGTGGTCACCTGGTGCCGCCTGCGGGCGGGATGGTCGCCAACTATCTGCGCCGCGCGGCCGACCCGATGAGTGATCAGCGCGGGGTGCGCAATTTCAAGTGCATCGTCGATCCCTGCCATGTCACCGCCATCGGGGTGCATGCGATCGAGACCGACGCCAAGCCCGAGACCTGCAACGACAAGGGTGAGGTCTTCACCCATTCCAGCCGCAACCGGCGCGCCTTCTATTCGACCGCGCATCTGCAGTTGAACCATTACTATGCGCGCTCCGAGGCCGAGGTGGCGGAAAAGATCGGGCGCGGGGTATTTCCCTCGACCAAAATCACCGGGCACGGGCGGCGGGTGCGCCGCATCGTCGCGAACATCGAGGCTGACGAGGTTGAAGATCGCGTCGCGCTGGACTGGCTGGCGCGAAAGGGGGCAGCATGCTGACGGTGGCGGTATTTTCCTATAACCGCGGCGAATTCTTGCGCAATTGCGTGCGGTCGGTGCAGCGCAACCTGCCGGGCGCGGTGATCCGGGTCTATGACGACAACTCGGACGATCCGGCGACGAAAGCTGTGCTGGCCGATCTGGGCGTGTCGGTGATCACGCCCGAAAGCAGCGATGCCCGGCGTCTCGGCGGGCTTTATAGCAATATGCAGACGGCGCTGATGGCGGCGGAAACCCCGTGGATTCTGTTCCTGCAAGATGACATGCAGATGGTGCGGCCGGTGGGCGAGGCGGATCTGGCTGCCATCGCCGCGCTGTTCGCCGAAGACCAGCGGCGGGCCTTCGTCGGCCCGGTTTTCTTCAAGGCGATCAGCATGAAACGGCATCACCGCCAGTGCGTGCCGCAGGAAACGCCGCGCTGCTACCGGTTGCGCGACGGGGCCTCACCGGCGGAACAGGCGAAGCGGATTGCCTATTTCGATGTCTGCATCGGCCATGTGGCGCAGTTGCGCGCGGCGGGTTGGCAGTTTGGCGATTCCGAGCGTGGCAATGTGCAGCAGGCGCGGCGGCTGTTTTCGGACATGCCGACGCTGGGGGAACCATTCATCTTCTACCTGCCCGAGGTGCCGGTGTTTCGCAACCGACGCAAGTCGCTGGCTGCACGAATCGCCGCACGGCTGACCGGTCCGGGTGTCAAGGCCTTTCGTGACATGACCGCCGCCGAGGTAGCCCGCTTTGCCACCCGACCGCTCAGCCAATGGCCGGTGGCCGAGGATTTCCTGACACCCTGCGATCCGACCGTGCGACGGCCTTTCGTCTACAGGGATGTGAAACGAACCTGGTGGCTGGCATTGCTACACCGCGCTGAAAGCTGGGTGCGGCGACGCTGAGATGCGCGTTCGGGGGTGGAATCGTCGCCGCGAAAGACTATCTGTATCCTTCAATCTGATAATATTGAGGTCACCATGTCCATCCGCATCAACGATACCGCCCCCGATTTCACCGCCGAGTCCACCGCCGGGACCATTCATTTCCACGACTGGATCGGCGATGGCTATGCCATCATCTTTTCGCATCCCAAGGATTTCACCCCGGTCTGCACCACCGAATTCGGGGCGGTGGCGCAGCTTGCCGGTGAATTTGCCAAGCGCAAGACCCGGGTGATCGGCGTGTCGGTCGATAACGTCGAGGACCATCAGAAGTGGAAGCATGATATCGAGGCGTTCGGCGGCAAGCCGGCCGATTTTCCGATCATCGACGACACCAGCCTGAAGGTGGCCAAGCTTTACGACATGCTGCCCGCCGATGCCTATCTGCCCGACGGCCGCACCCCGGCCAATTCGGCCACGGTGCGCACCGTCTTCATCATCGGGCCGGACAAGAAGATCAAGCTGACGATGGCTTATCCGATGTCGGTGGGGCGCAACTTTGCCGAGATTCTGCGCGCGCTGGATGCGGTGCGCGCCACCGATGGCATGCCGATCGCCACCCCCGCCAACTGGGTGCCGGGGCAGGACGTGATCGTAGCGCTGAGCCTGACCGACGAGCAGGCCGAAGCCAAATATGGCAAGCTCGACATCAAGCTGCCCTATCTGCGCTTTGCCAAGGCCCCGAAGTAAGGGCTCATCCCTTCCTGACGGTCGGTCTTCGCAAGCGATGAAGGACCGTCAGGGACTGAAGAGCGGCCCCGGTTTGCGGGGCCGTTTTTCGTGGTCTTGCACAAATTCCTTGGGCGGGGATTGATCGTGTGTAATCTTGTGGCTGCGGGAATTCAGGAGGATGACAATGATTGCGAGACTTGCGCTGGTCGCTGCGCTGCTGTCGGCCCAGAGTGCCGGGGCACAGGACATCGGCGGGCTTTACGCGGTGCAGGGCACCAATTTCAACGGTTCGTCCTATGGCGGGCAGGCGGAGATTGTGCTGACTTCGGATGTCACCTGCGCCATCACCTGGACCACCGGATCGACCACTTCGATCGGCATCTGCATGCGCAGCGACGAGGTGTTCTCGGCCGCCTATCAGATGGGCGCTGCGGTGGGGCTGGCGATCTATCGCATCCGCAACGACGGGGTGCTGGACGGAAGCTGGACCATCGCGGGGCAGAACGGGGTGGGCTACGAGGTGCTGGTGCCGCAGTAAGCTGGCCATGAAAAAGGCCCCGGTGTCGCCACCGGAGCCTGATCTGTCGGGCGGCGGGGCTTATGCCTCGGCGCTCTCGCTGATTTCCAGCCCGGTTTCCTGATCGACCATCTTCATGCCCAGGCGGACCTTGCCGCGGTCATCAAAGCCCAGCAGTTTGACTTTCACGTCCTGGCCTTCCTTGAGGTATTCGTTCGGGTGTTGCAGCCGCTTGGAGGCGATCTGGCTAACGTGAACCAACCCGTCGCGCTTGCCGAAGAAGTTGACGAACGCACCGAAATCGACCAGCTTCACCACCTTGCCGGTGTAGATCTTGCCCAGCTCGGGCTCGGCCACGATCGACCAGATCATGTCGTAGGCCTTCTTGATGTTGTCGGCGTTGTTCGAGGCGATCTTGATCACGCCGTCGTCGTTGATATCGACCTTGGCACCTGAAACCTCGACGATCTCGCGGATCACCTTGCCGCCCGAGCCGATCACTTCCCGGATCTTGTCGGTCGGGATGGTCAGGGTCTCGATCTTGGGGGCGTAGGCACTGAACGCCTGCGCCTGGGTCAGGGCTTTCGCCATTTCGCCCAGAATGTGCATCCGGCCTTCCTTGGCCTGCGCCAGCGCATGCTCCATGATTTCCGGGGTGATCCCGGCAACCTTGATGTCCATCTGCAGGCTGGTGATGCCCGCGGCAGTGCCTGCCACCTTGAAGTCCATGTCGCCGAGGTGATCCTCGTCGCCCAGAATATCGCTGAGGATGGCGTATTTGCCGTCGTCTTCCAGAATCAGACCCATCGCCACACCGGCGACCGGCGATTTCAGCGGCACCCCGGCGTCCATCATCGACAGTGAGCCGCCGCAGACCGTGGCCATCGAGGAGGAACCGTTGGATTCGGTGATCTCGGACACCACGCGGATGGTGTAGGGGAACTCGGTCGCGGGCGGCAGCACCGCTTGCAGCGCGCGCCAGGCCAGTTTGCCATGGCCGATTTCACGCCGGCCGGGGGGGCCGAAGCGACCGACTTCGCCCACCGAATAGGGCGGGAAGTTGTAGTGCAGCAGGAAGTTCATCTTCGAGGTGCCGGTCAGGGCATCGACGAATTGCTCATCCTCGCCGGTGCCAAGGGTGGTGACCAGCAGCCCCTGGGTTTCGCCACGGGTGAACAGCGCCGAGCCATGGGTGCGCGGCAGGATGCCGGTTTCGCAGGTGATCGGACGGATGGTGCGGGTGTCGCGGCCATCAATGCGCGGGGCACCGTTGATGATGTCGCCCCGCAGCACCGAGGCTTCCAGCTTTTGAATCGCCGGGCCAAGGTTGGCATCGGCCTGTTCTTCCGCCGTCAGGCTGGCGGTGATCAGCGCCCCGGCTGCGGCAATCGCGGTGGTGCGTTGCTGCTTGTCGCGAATCGCGAAAGCGGCACGCATCGCGGCTTCACCGGCGGTTTTCACCCTGACGAAAAGGGCCGAATAGTCGGGCGGGGTGAAATCGAACGGTTCTTTCGCGGCGCTTTCGGCAAAATCGACGATCAGGTCGATCACCGGCTGAATCGAGGCATGGGCGAATTTCACCGCCCCCAGCATCTCGTCTTCCGACAGCTCGTAGGCCTCGGATTCGACCATCATCACCGCGTCCCTGGTGCCGGCCACCACCAGATCAAGCCGTTGCTCGGGCTTTTCGCGCAGCTTCATCATGTCGTCGCAGTCGGGGTTCAGCACGTAAGCGCCGTTCACAAAACCGACGCGACAGGCCGCAATCGGGCCCATGAAGGGTGCGCCCGAAATCGTCAGCGCGGCCGAGGCGGCAATCAGCGCCAGCATATCGGGCTCGTTCACCAGATCGTGGCTCAGCACGGTGCAGATGATCAGCACTTCGTTCTTGAAGCCTTCGACGAACAGCGGCCGGATCGGGCGGTCGATCAGGCGCGAGGTCAGCACTTCCTTTTCCGACGGGCGGGCTTCACGCTTGAAGAAACCGCCGGGCACCTTGCCGGCCGCGTAGTAGCGTTCCTGATAGTGCACGGTCAGCGGGAAAAAATCCTGCCCCGCTTTGGGCGATTTCGCAAAGGTCACGTTGGCCATGACGCTGGTTTCGCCCAAAGTGGCGATCACCGAGCCGTCAGCCTGACGGGCAACCTTGCCGGTTTCCAAGGTCAGCGTCTCGCCGCCCCACTGGATTGATTTTCGTGTAACGTTGAACATTCTCTATCCTATCCTGGCCGGGGGACCCTCCGCCCGGCCGTTTGGTCATACGGGCGTCATGCCCGTGGTTCCTTGGTAATCGCCCGCCCCCGGAACCCGATCGGGCAGGCCGGATGGAAAACGCGCCCCGAAAGGCGCGTTCTGGTGTCAGCGGCGCAGGCCCAGACGCGCGATCAGCGCGGTGTAGCGGCCTTCGTTCTTGCCCTTGAGGTAATCGAGCAGTTTGCGGCGCTGGGCGACCATCATCAACAGTCCACGGCGGGAATGGTTATCCTTGCGGTGGATCTTGAAGTGCTCGGTCAGCGTGGCAATCCGCGACGACAGAATGGCAACCTGAACTTCCGGCGAGCCGGTGTCGCCCTCTTTGGTGGCATATTCCGTGATCAGGCGGGCTTTTTCTTCGACAGTGATCGACATCGGGGTCTCCTTTAGGGTGAGTGTGACGGCACAAGCCGGGATGTCGTCCAGCAAGGCCCTTGGCATCCATCATGGGACGGATGCGCGCGTATAGGGGAAAACCGCAAAAAAGGAAAGCGCCAATTCCGGCGGCGGAGCGTGCGCAGCGCATTATCCAACATTTGAATGAAACGCCCGAAGCCTATGGCCGAATCATCACGGTTGTGCCATAGTGTTCGCCATAAAGTGCTTTGTTCGCTGGTGGTTAGCGTAAATATTGGTTAACGCTGGCATCCGGGCGAGTGGGAAAGCGGGGTCGAGCCGTGCTGGGGTTGTTTGGTTTGTTTGGGGCGCTGTTTGCCGGATTCCTGGCCGACTCGGTGTCGGGCGCAGGCGGCGGCAGCCACAACGCCGATGAGGGTGGCGATGGTGCCCCCGACCCGGCGAGCGAAGGCGATGCGACCGGCGACCAGACCGCTTCGGACCTGCTGGATATCGCCTTTGGCGGCAGCACCGATGCGCCCGGGCTGGCGAGTGATTCCTCGCCGGGGTCCGACCCTGCGGATGACCCGCAGTCGGACGATATTCCCGACCCGCCCGATCCCGATCTGGTGCTGTCGGGCGGCGACGGCAGCGATATTCTTTATGGCGATGGCGGCGCTGACTCGGTCAACGGCGGGGCGGGCGACGATCAGCTTGGCGGGCGCGACGGCAATGACAGCATCGCGGGCGAGGATGGGGACGACAGGGTTTATGCCGGGGCCGGGGACGATGTGGTGAGCGGCGGCGACGGGGCAGACAATCTGCAAGGCGAAGACGGGGCCGACCAGCTTGACGGCGGGGCCGGGGCCGATCTGCTGGCCGGACACAATGGCGACGACAGCGCTTTCGGCGGCAGCGGCGATGATTCGCTGCTGGGCGGTTCAGGCAATGACACGCTGGCGGGCGGCGAAGGCAGCGACTGGCTGAATGGCGGCTATGACAACGATATCCTGCATGGCGATCAGGGCAGCGATACGCTCGACGGCGATTTCGGGAACGACACCCTGATCGGCCATGACGCCGGGGCGGCCGACACCGAGGTCGATTTCCTGAACGGCGGCGAAGGCGATGACCTGCTGATCGTTGGCAATGGCGATTACGCCTCGGGCAATCAGGGGGCCGACACGTTCGCTTTGGGCGACTGGCTGGATCAGGGCGAATTCGCCCGAATTCAGGATTATGACCCGGCGGAAGATCAGATCGTGGTGGTTTACGACGCTTTGGTGCATCCTGACCCGGTGCTTACGCTGGAACAGCAAGATGGCTCGGATGATGTGACGGTGCTGCTTGACGGCCTGCCGCTGGGGCTGATTGCGGGCGGGGCGGGGCTGACGGCTGACGCGATTCAACTGACCACGGCGATGCCCGTCTAGCCGCCATCACGGCCAGAGCTGCGGCTGGGTGGCGTAGGCGAGGTAAAGCGGGTGGCGGGGCTGGCCGTCCCTGGTCAACCCAAGATGATGAAGCGGGCACCCGGTGGCGCGCAGCAGGGTCTCGACCTGCCGCCCGCGCCCGAGATGCGCGCCGTGCCCGCCCCAGGCGCAGATTACCTGATCGGCCCATAGCGCACTTTCGATCAGCGCCTGGTCATTGCCCGGCCCGACCGGGTTGGCCTCGGCCCGCATCACGCGCGGGTCGGTGGCGCGGAAGGCAAAGATGTTGGTCACCCGGAACGCGCCGAACCCAAGCGCCCGCGCCCGGCGTTCGCAGCGCTCGACGGTGGGGTCGTTCTGCACCTCGGTGGCGGTCGAAGGGTTGAGCATCGTGAACAGCAGTTTCGGGCGCGCGGTGTCCCAGGTGCGGGTCAGCAGATAACGGTAGCGCTCGCAGGGCGAATAGACCGCCACGCTGGCGGCGTCGGCTTTCTGGTGGCTGCGGCTGATCATGATGCTGTGCCTTTGCCTGTAAAGTCACCCGGCCTCCGGCTTGGATATTTGAGCCAGCGAGAATTGACAAGGCACGGGCGGTCAGACCGATGCCGCGCGCAAGTTCAGACCAAAGGCTGACCAATCACCCGACTGGGGGCTGAGGCCAGTTCGGCAAAGGGCCACTGCCCATGTCAACCCGGCGCGGCATGGGGCATCTTCATCGCACAGCAAAAAGGCAGCGACCGCCTGATGCGAAAGGAAATGAAGATGAAAAAGTTGATCGCTACCCTGTGCGTGATTGCCTGGTCCTTCTCCGGGGCCTTTGGGTTTCTGGCCCTGACCGCCCATGACATGGGCTCGACCGAGGCCATGATCGACGCGGTTCTGGCAATGGTCGGGTTTCTGGTCGGAATGATGACCTGGGTCAGGCTGTCGCGCGAGGCCCCGCTGCATTGTGCCTGTGGGCTGCCGGTGATCCGCACGATCGCCGCCCGGATGGCCTGAGGCGCGCGGCTTATCACAAGTCTGCGCTTCACGCTGGCGTGGTTTGGCGAATGGCAGGTTTTACCCTAAACTGATCCTTGCAGAATGACTGAGCCGAATCCGCGCAGGAGGATGAATTGAACAAGCTTACCGCCTTGATCTGTGTTGTCGCATGGTCGTTCTTCGCGACTTTCGGCTACCTGACCCTGACCACACTCCACAGCGACAGCAGCCAGGCGCATATCACGATGGTGCTGGCGATGCTGGGTTTCCTGACCGGGATGTCAACCTGGATCAGGCTTGCCCGCGAGGCGCGCTGACACAGGTGCGGCGGGCACCTTGTCCGAGAGGCCGGGGTGCTTTACATGCAGGTGCATGACATGGCGCATCCCCTTTACGAAAAAGCCGCCGCTGGTGGCGGTGATCCGGCTTTCCGGCCAGATCGGCAGTGGCGGTCGCTTCGGCAGCGGGCTGAATGATGCGGGCCTTGCCCCGGTGATCGAGCGCGCCTTTGCGCGCGGCAAGCCTGCGGCAGTGGCGCTGGTGATCAATTCGCCGGGGGGCTCGCCGGTGCAATCAAGCCTGATCGCGGCACGTATCCGGCGGCTGGCCGATGACAAGAAAATTCCGGTTCACGCCTTTGTCGAGGATGTGGCGGCCTCGGGCGGCTACTGGCTGGCCTGTGCGGGCGACCAGATCTGGGTTGACCAAAGCTCGATCGTCGGCTCGATCGGGGTAATCTTCGCAAGCTTCGGCTTTCCCGAACTGATGGCGCGGCATGGGATCGAGCGCCGAGTGCATACTGCCGGGCGGTCGAAATCGCTGGCCGATCCGTTTTTGCCGGAAAAGCCCGAAGACGTGGCCCGCCTTGAGGCGCTGCAACAGCCGATCCATGCCGCCTTCATTGCCTACGTCAAGGCGCGGCGCGCAGGGCGGCTGAGCGACGGCGATCTGTTCAACGCCGATGTCTGGGTGGGCCAGCAGGCGGTTGATCTGGGCTTGGCCGACGGCGTGGCGCATCTGGTGCCCAGGCTCAAGGCGCTTTACGGCGACAAGGTGCGGCTGGTGGCTTACGGGCCGCGGCGCTCGCTGCTGCGCCGGTTCGGGGTGCACCTGCTGGGCGGCGCGATCACCGAGATCGAGGAGCGTGCGATGTTGGCACGCTACGGGCTTTAGGATGCTGTTCAAGATCGCGGCGCTGTTTCTGGTTGCCATGGCGGTGCTGGCGCTGTTCGGGCGGCTGCGCTTTCCGGGTGCTTCGAAGCGGCGGATGACAGGTGCGCCCAAGGCCCCGGCCAAGCCGCTGATCTGTGGCAAATGTGGCAGGTTCATCATCGGGTCGGGGCGCTGCGATTGCACACCACCGCCCGCTGACAAGGGGTAGCCGGGCGTGGCGATGGATCTGGCGCGCGTGGCGTTTGGGTTGCTGCTGCTGGTGCTGGCCGGGGACGCGCTGGTGCGCGGCGCGGTCAATCTGGCGCTGCGGCTGGGGATTCCGGCGCTGGTGGTGGGGCTGACGGTGGTGGCTTTTGGCACCTCGGCCCCCGAGATGCTGGTTTCGGTCAACGCGACGATTGACGGCAAGCCGGGGATCGCGCTGGGCAACGTGGTTGGCTCGAACATCGCCAACATCCTGCTGGTGCTGGGTATTTCGGCGCTGATCGCAACCATCCATTCAAGCCGCCTTGATCTGACCCGCAGTTTTGTCACCATGCTGGCGGCAACCGTTCTGTTCATCGTGCTGTGCGCGCTGGGCCCGATCACCTGGTGGCACGGGCTGATCCTGCTGGCGGGGCTGGGGGTGATGCTGTGGGACAGTTTCGCCAATGCCAGCAGCGCTGCCGAAATCGAGGGGGCCGATCTCGACATGCCGTGGTGGCAGGTTCTGGCTTATCTTGGCGTCGGTCTGGTGGGCCTGCCGGTCGGGGCCGACTTTCTGGTGGAAGGTTCGGTCAACATCGCGCGGGTGCTGGGGATCAGCGAGGCGGTGATCGGGTTGACGCTGGTGGCGGTTGGCACTTCGCTGCCCGAGCTGGCGACCTCGATCGCGGCGGCGCTGCGGGGGCAGGCCGATGTCGCGATGGGCAACGTGATCGGTTCCAACGTCTTCAACCTGCTGGGCATCATCGGGGTGTCGGCGATGGTGGGCGATCTGGCAGTGCCGGCCCAGATGCTGACCCGTGACCTGCCGGTGATGCTGGGGGTGTCGCTGCTGTTGGCACCGTTCGTGCTGGCGCGGCGCGACATCACGCGCGGGGTGGGGGTCGGCTTTGTCGGCCTTTATGGTGCCTATGCCACCGTTCTGGTGCTGGCATGACGCGGGCGCTGGTCACCGGGGGGGCACGACGGCTGGGCCGGGCGATGGCGCTGTATCTGGCCGGGCGCGGGTTCGATGTGGCGGTGCACTATGCCACCTCGCGCGCCGACGCCGATGCGGTGGTGGCCGAGATCACCGCGCTGGGGCGGCAGGCGGTGGCGCTTGAGGCCGATCTGCTGATCGAGGCCGAGACGGCGGGGCTGGTGGCGCGCGCCGCCGAAGCTTTGGGTGGCCCGCTGACCCTGCTGGTCAACAATGCCTCGATCTTCGAGCATGACACCCTGCGCAGCGCCACCCGGCAAAGCTGGGATCGCGCCATGGAAAGCAATCTGCGCGCCCCCTTCGTGCTGACCCAGGGCTTTGCCGCGCAGGTGCCGCCCCCTGTTTCGGACGCGGCGGGCGAGCCGGTGGCGCAGGCGCTGGTGGTCAACCTGATCGACCAGCGGGTGCGCAAACTGACGCCCGAGTTCATGTCCTATACCCTGGCCAAGATGGGGCTTTGGGCGCTGACCCGCACTGCCGCCCAAGCGCTGGCACCGCAGGTGCGGGTGAACGCCATTGCCCCCGGCCCGACCCTGGCCCATGAGCGCCAGAGTGACGGCCACTTCTCCCGCCAGCGCGCCGCAACCGTGCTGCGGCGGGGTGCCAATCCGGCCGACATCTGCACCGCACTTGGCTATTTTCTCGATGCGCCCGCTGTCACCGGGCAGCTACTCTGCATTGATGGCGGCCAGCATCTGGGCTGGCAGACCCCTGATGTGCTGGGGGTCGAATAGGGCGCCCACGCTGCCGCGCGGCAAGTTGTCCACTTTTGTCTGGTCCTTCACAAAGCCGTTACAAATTGCTGTGGTTTTTCAGTGATTTGACTGGAGTCATAATAAAGATGTAACGATTACAGTTACTTGCGAAAATGCCCAAAAAACAGGCAAATCGACGAACCGGGCTGAAAACAAGGAAGATTTCGCCCTTCTGGAAGGTTCTCCCCGCAGTTATCCACCGAAACGGTGGAAGCCTTTTCTCTTGCCGTTCCGGCGATATCATTGCAGCAGGCCGAGAATCGATGACTCTGGGAAGGGATGATCTGGTGCAGGACGACACGCCGGAAATCAGCGCGGTCGCAACCGGGCACGCGGTGATTCAGGCTTACCTGAAAACCCTCGATGGCTCGCCCGGGGTTTACCGGATGCTGAACCCGCAAGCCGAAGTGCTGTATGTCGGCAAGGCGCGCAACCTGCGCGCACGGGTGTCGAATTACGCCCGGCCGTCGGGGCACTCGGGTCGGATCGCGCGGATGATCCACGAGACCGCGACGATGATGTTCCTGACCACCCGCACCGAGACCGAGGCGCTGCTGCTGGAACAGAACCTGATCAAGCAGTTGAAGCCGCGCTACAACGTGCTGTTGCGCGACGACAAAAGCTTTCCCGAGATCCTGATCGGCGGCGGGCATCCGTTTGCGCAGATCAGCAAGCACCGCGGCAAGCACAGCGCCACGGGCAGCTATTTCGGCCCGTTCGCCAGCGCCGGGGCGGTGAACCGCACCCTCAACCAGTTGCAGCGGGTGTTTTTGCTGCGCACCTGCACTGACTCGGTGTTTGAGGGCCGCGCCCGGCCCTGCCTGCTTTACCAGATCAAGCGCTGCGCCGGACCCTGCGCGGGCAAGATCAGCGCCGAAGACTACGCCGTTCTGCTCCAGGATGCGACCCGGTTTCTGGCCGGCAAAAGCAGCTCGGTGCAGGCTGATCTGGCGCGAGCGATGGCGACGGCTTCCGCGGCGCTGGAATTCGAGCGCGCCGCCGCCCTGCGCGACCGCATCGCGGCGCTGACCCAGGTGCAATCGGCGCAAGGCATCAATCCGCGCGGGGTGGCCGAGGCCGACGTGATCGCGCTGCACCTTGAAGGCGGGCAGGCCTGCGTGCAGGTGTTCTTCATCCGCGCCAACCAAAGCTGGGGCAACCGCGACTTCTATCCCCGCACCGGCGCGGGGGCGGAGGAATCCGAGATCATGGAGGCGTTTCTGGCCCAGTTCTACGATGCCAAAGAGCCGCCCCGCCTGATCCTGTTGTCGCATCCGGTCGATAACCCCGATCTGGTGGCCGGGCTGTTGTCGCAGCGCGCCGGCCGAAAGGTCACGCTGGGGGTGCCCCGGCGCGGCGAAAAGGTCGAGCTGGTGGAAAACGCCGCCCGCAACGCCCGAGAAAGTCTGGCCCGCAAGATGGCCGAAGGGGCGACCCAGACCCGCCTGCTGGCCGGTCTGGCCGAGGCCTTTGCCCTGCCCGGCCCGCCGGGGCGGATCGAGGTCTATGACAACTCGCACATCCAGGGCACCAACGCGGTCGGTGGCATGATCGTGGCCGGGGCCGAGGGGTTTCTCAAAAGCCAATACCGCAAGTTCAACATCAAGGGCGAAGGTCTGACCCCGGGCGACGATTTCGGCATGATGAAAGAAGTGCTGACCCGGCGGTTCGAGCGCCTGCTGAAAGAAGACCCGGATCGTCAGTCGGGGGCCTGGCCGGACCTGCTGCTGATCGACGGCGGGGCTGGGCAGGTTTCGGCGGTGGCCGGGGTGATGGCCGATTTGGGCGTGGCCGACATCGCCATGATCGGGGTGGCCAAGGGGGTTGACCGCGATCAGGGCAAGGAAGAATTCCACCGCCCCGGCAAACCGCCCTTTGCGCTGCGGATGAACGATCCGGTGTTATACTTCGTGCAGCGCCTGCGCGACGAGGCGCACCGCTGGGCAATCGGCGCGCACCGCGCGCGCCGCGCCAAGGCGGTGTCGGCGACGCCGCTTGATGATATTGCCGGGGTCGGGGCCGGCCGCAAGCGCGCGCTGCTGGCCCATTTCGGCAGCGCCAAGGCGGTGTCGCGGGCCGGGCTGTCGGATCTGATGGCGGTCAGCGGCATCTCGGCCGCACTGGCGCAGGTGATCAGCGATCACTTCAGCGGGCGCGGCTGAAGAGCCGGCGTTTCACGCCGCAAATCCGGCAGGGGGGGGTAATCAGGCCGGCCCGGCGCGTGCAAGCGAAAGCACCCCGTTCCCCCCGCCCGTCGCATTTCAACCTTGACGCCCCGATGCCCCTTCGTTAATCACCAGCCTCAGTGGGCGACATGCTGCAAGGTGCGGCAGCGGACTGTAACTCCGCCGAGGCGACTCACGCCTGGTTCGATTCCAGGGTCGCCCACCATCCTTCGGAAATCGTTGAAATGCCCGAAATCGCTGGATCATTTTCCAGCGTTGCCGCTTGGGGCGGGTTACGCCACAGCGCCACTTGACGCAATCTGGAAGTTGGCCGCGAGCGCGTCTCTCAGCCTGCCAAAGCTCTGGCGCGGCTGGCGGTGGCGTCCATCACTTCGGCCAGGGTGGGGCGGGATTGTTCGTAAAACACCCCAAGGGCCGGGGCGTCGTCATCGCTGGCCTCGGCCATCGCGGCCAGCAGGTTGCTGCGGTCGTGGTCGGACGGCAGATCGCGCACCGCCATGCCAAGATTGGCATAGGTGCGGTCGGTCTTGTCGAACGTGACGCAGGGCGACAGGATGTGCAGGTAGGAAAAGCCCTTGTGGGCGATGGCCTTGACCATCATCTCGGCCAGATGGTGGGGGCGGCCGGCATAGGCCTGGCCAACCCAGCTTGCGCGGTCGGCCAGCAGCATCATCAAAGGGTGCAGCGGCTCGTCGCCATTGGCGTAAGGCGTGGTCGAGGTCTTGAAGCCAAGCGCCGATGTGGGCGAGGTCTGGCCCTTGGTCAGGCCATAGATGCCGTTGTCGAACACCATGTAGGTGATATCGACGTTGCGCCGCGCGGCGTGCGGGATATGGCCACCGCCAATCGCAAAGGCGTCGCCATCACCGCCAAGGGCGATCACCGTCAGCTTGTCATTGGCAATCTTGGCCCCGGTGGCGATCGGCAGGGTGCGCCCGTGCAGGGTGTGAAAGCCGTAGGTCGAAACGAAGAACGGAAAGCGCGAGGCGCAGCCGATGCCCGAGATCACCACCGCGTCCTTGGCCGGAATGCCCAGCTTGTTGAGCGCGAAGGTCAGCCCGTCGGCCATGCTGAAATAGCCGCAGCCGGGGCACCAGGTCGGCAGCGACTTCGAGCGATAGCTCTGGTGGCCATCGGCACGGATCTGCTCAAGTTTTTCCTCAAGATAGACCGGCTCGATACGCTCGTTCATGGCTATGCCCCCTGTTTGTCGGCTGGCGCGGCGACCCCGGCCAGCCTGCGAATCTCGGCCAGAATCTCGGCCACCACCATCGGCGCGCCGGTGACCCGGTTCAAGCGCACCACCGGCCGCCCGATTGCCCCCGATACCAGATGGGCAAGCTGGCCTTCGTAATTCACCTCGGGCACCAGCACCGTCGCGCAATCGTCGAAAAAGGCGGTGATCGGCTCAAGTGGCAGCGGCGAGAGCATCACCACCTTCATCGCGGCACAGCGAATACCCTCGGCCTGCGCCGCCTGCATCGCCTCGAGAATTTCGCCGAAGGTCGAGCCCCAGCCCATGATGCCGACATCGACCCGGCCGCTGTCACCAAAGCGCTTGCAGGTGGCGAGACCCGGATAGTTGACGGCACTTGCCAGCTTGTCGTGGCGCTTGGCGCTCATGGCCGGGTGAATTTCGCCGTTCGGGCGACCAAGCTCGCTGTGCTCAAGCCCGGTGATGGTGTGCATCAGACCGGGGTCGCCGGGCAGGGCGCGGGGCGAAACGCCGCTGTCGGTGAAGGCATAGCGCTGGTATTCCGCCCCCGCCGCCACTTGCGGCACCACCCGCGGCTTCGGGGCAAACTTGTTTTCCTTGGCCGGAATCACCGTCTCGTAGCGGTTCGACAGATAAAGGTCGATCAGCACGATCACCGGGGTCTGGTATTGCTCGGCGATCTCGAACGCCATGCCGGCGCAGCGATAGCAGCCTTCGACATTGGTGGGGGCCAGCACGATGCGCTGCGCGTCGCCCGAGCCGCCATAGACGCACAGATTGAGGTCGGATTGCTCGGTCTTGGTCGGCAGCCCGGTCGAGGGGCCGCCGCGCTGGCTGACGATGATCACCATCGGCACCTCGGCCATTACGCCAAGCCCGATCACTTCGGTCATCAGCGCGAGGCCCGGCCCCGAGGTGGCGGTGGCGGCGCGCGATCCGGCATAGGATGCGCCGACCGTGGCGGCAGCGGCGGCAATCTCGTCTTCGGTTTGCAAAAACCGCCCGCCATGGCGCGGCAGATCGCTGGCCAGCCGCTCCATGATGCTGGAGGCCGGGGTGATCGGGTAGCCGAAATAGCTTTGAATCCCCGCCTCCAGCAAGCCACGCACCACCGCC